>Ga0164290_1000560_pt1 | contig 111077 bp, 89 predicted proteins | sample Micstemetagenome_FD_108782 | JGI IMG/M metagenome (GOLD analysis project Ga0164290, IMG submission 108782) | Contaminated culture microbial community from soil near Moab, Utah, USA - Microcoleus steenstrupii SON62 (Illumina Assembly) | ecosystem: Environmental > Terrestrial > Soil > Soil crust...
CTGAAAACGCCGATTGACAGCCAGACTTCCCTATTCCTCGTCCGAAATGAGCGGACGTTAACGCCCAAGTGCTCCATATTTTGGACGTTTACAGATGTCAACTATATGGATGAATAGAACAGGGAAAAACAAAATTCGTGGATGGACGCACCAGGAGAAGTGGCTTCCGAAGAAGCCACTTCCCCTGGCGTGTCGCATGAGCAGCGAAGCTCAGTGTCCCGGCGGACGGCTGGCGAGGCGCCTCACAGAGCGCGGTAGCAGTTCTTGTGGAACATGCTCATCGGCTTGCGGGGCTCGCCGGCGGGCTGCAGATCCTTGAGCAAGATCCGCTCTCCGGGCGTCGGGCACTTCGGCGACTTGCAGAAGTGCTTGGTGGGGCGGTTCTGCAGGGCGGCGGCGTCGGCGACCTGCGTGGACGTCTTGGCCTTCTTGGCGTTCTTGGCCATGATGTACTCCTTCTAGACAGTGGGTTTTACAGGATTTGACACTTTGCAGTATTGAGTTGTGACGGTTGGAGGCTCGCGCTTTCGACTACCCTTGCACGAACTTCAGCGCCATGCCGATGGCTTGCACGAACGAATCGCGAGACACGTAGGTTTCGCGATTGCGGCTCGACTCGCCGATGACCAGCGATTTGCCCATCTCGTAAAGAACGAAGTCTTTGTTGTTCCAGCACGTGATGAACTCGTCGTCGCGCGTCATCGGCAAATTGAACACCGATGGCGGTGCGAGATTGCCGTCGTATTGCCAGACCTCGAGTGTCCAGTTCTCGGGCGACTCTTTGTCGGCATGAAGAACCAACAAGCCGTTTCCCATGTCCAGTGAGCAAAAGCTCACCGGAATTCTCACGGTGAGCTTGTCTCCCTCGACGGTCGATGACTCGATTGCCATTCTCATTACCTTCCGTTAGTTCGTCGGACGAATGCGTTCTGCCTCTGACGAATGCGTTCTTCGTCAGGCGAAGTGTTTTTCGACAGACGAAACAGTTTTTCGATCAGACGGCGACAGTTTCAGCGGATGCGCAGACCGGTGACGACGCTGGCGATGACGTTCTTCTGAATCTGCGAGGTGCCCTCGAAGATTGGCAGGAGAAGCGCGTCGGCATGCCACTGAGCGACGGGATGCTCATTGACATAGCCGGCACCACCTAGAATCTGCATCGCATTGCGAGTGGCTTTCACAGCCAGCTCCGACGCGAAGTACTTCACCATCGAGCCCTGCGCTCTGTCGAGCTTGCCCGTGGAAAGGTACGTCTGCGCCGCGTTGATCACACCCAGTCGAGCCAGGTGGACCTCCGTCGCCATGTCGGCGAGCATCTCTGCGACCTGCTGATGTGCGGCGATCGGCTTGCCGAACTGTTCGCGCACGAGCGCATAGTCGCGCGCGTACTCGAATGCCGCACGTGCGATGCCGACACCCATGGCTGCGACCATCCAGCGCGTCGCTTCGAAAGTCGCCATGGCCGCTTGCTCACCGGACGACTCGTTGCGACGAGCGCGGGCGAGCCGCTTGTCGAGCCGGTCTTTACCACCGAGCAGATGATCGCCGGGGACGATGACGTTGTCGATGATGACCTCGCCGGTGTGCGAAGCGCGGAATCCGTGCTTGTCGAGATGACGCCCGGCCGAAAGACCAGGTGTTCCATCCGTCACGATGAAGCTGGCTTGCCCGCGGGATTTCAGCTCCGGGTCAACGCTGGCGACGACGACGTACACGTCGGAGATGCCACCATTGGTGATCCAGTGCTTGATGCCGTTGAGCGTCCAGGTGTCGGTCTTCTCGTCGTACACGGCGCGCGTGCGAATGTTGCTCACATCCGAACCCGCTTCCGCTTCCGAGCAGCAGAACGCCGCGACCTTCGGTTCCTTCGCGGTACCGAAACACCTGGGCAGCCACTTCTCGATCTGCTTGGGCGTGCCGTTGGCGACGATGGCGGATGCCGGAAGTCCGGTGCCGAAGAGTGCCAACGCGATGCCGGCGTCTGAGTAGAACATCTCTTCGATGGCGAGCGCGGCGGTCAAGCCGGTCGGGTCGCTGAAGAGCTGCAAGAAAAAGTCCGACGAGTAGAAATCGCACTGCGCCGCCTTCTTCAGAATCGCAGTCGGTGTCTCCTGCGACTCGTGATACTTCGCCCCATTGGGACGCACCTCTTTGGCACAGAAGTCACGCACCAAGTTCAGCATCTCCAGCTGATCCTCGGTGAGATCGATTCCATGCCATTTCTCGGAAATAGGCATTTCCTCTCCTAACTTGATGTATGCGCGGAGTTGCAGTTCAGTCGAAATGCAACTCGACGACTTCGTACTTGCGCTCGTAGCCTTCGATGGACCAGAGCAGATTCTCGGCGCTTTCACGCGTGCGCGTCCAGACGATGAACAACCCGAGAAGGAAACTCGGCTGCACCTTCACGATGAACGGATTCCGGGACTGCGTTGCGTGAAACGCGCGCAGCGTTTTGAGCAACTCGTCCTTCTCCGCGGGCGTGCCGGAATACGAAGCAGGACCAATGTACATGACCTGATACGCCTCGTACACGCGGTTCGGATCGTGCGGACGATTTTGCAACTGGGGCTGTTTCTGCGTGCCACCACTTGCACTTTTGATACTCATTTCACGCCTCCTAAGCGTGTTTCAGAAAATCTTGAACAGAGTTGAGAAACTCATCGAGGTGAGCACGATCGAACTGCACCGGAATCTGCCAGTGCCAGGAGTTCGATCTCACACTCACCTTGCCATTCGCCTCCGGTCGCACTGTCGATTCGCATGAAGACATCGACGCCTGGCGACCATCCGACAGTTGACGCAAGCTGAGCACGAACGAGTGCTGGAAGCTCGCATGATGAACCGTTGCCCGCACCAGATCCGGATACCGGCAGTTGAGCTTCATCACGACGTTCACCGGCACAGTCATGAAACCCTCCATGACGATGTTGCCGGGCAAGTTGGAGCCGAATCCGCATCCGGCACCATCAGTGCAAAATTGCATCATTCAGTTCACCCCAGTTCCGATTCGATCGCCAGATGAGTGTCGAACTGCTGCGCACGAAGAAGGCTGGCTTGCTCCTTCTTGTAGTACAGCGTCAACTCCGCCACCCACTGCTTGCGAGCCTTGATGAATTTCTTGAGAGCGGATCTCTTCCGGTTCTCCCATTTCACATCCTTCCCGAATGCGTCTGTTGTCGCGCCTTGAATCAACAAGACGAGTTAGCGCATCTCCACCACCAACGCCACCAGAAACTTTCAAAAGCCGCTATTCATCAGGCAGTGCAATAACTGCGCTTTGATTTGCTTAGAGAGCATGCTTGTTTGTTCAGATGAAGTTTGACGGTGTTTCCTGTGGAAAAAAATCGAGATACCAATTGGTAGCAGGAAAATGCTGCGGCAACAACGATTTGTTCGCGCCGTTTAACCAAGTTGGGAAACATCGGCTCGCCAAGCGGCGAGAGGATAAACAACTTTGTCACAGAGCGGCTACCAAGGCTTACGCGTGCAGTCCGCCAATCGTTGCTGGCTTGCCCAAATCTGGCTGGCATAGACACGTTACGCGAGGTAGTCAAGAAGGTTTTCAAAATTCCATTTATGGGAAAGAAACACCAGAGGGCAGCAGTTCCGCTCCTATGGTGCTTTTAACCATGAAACACGCTCCGACATTAAACGTCGGAAGTGGCTGTCAATCGGTGCAAGACAAGCGACATGACTCAAACTCAAGAACCAGCAGCAAACGACCACGGCAGCATTAAACGAATGCCGTGGTCAGCGCGTCTTACGGCGCTGTCGTTGGCAGCATTGGTGTCAATCACATCAGCTGTAGTGATTTCACCCAAGTCATTTGCCGCTTTAAGTGGCGACCAGCCTTACACGAAATACGATATCGTGATTGCGAAGCACCCTAACCGAACACTCAAACTCGATTTTGCAAGACCGCGAAAGGGCGACGGACCGTTTCCTCTGGTTGTCTGCATTCATGGCGGCGGATGGTCATCAGGTAGTCGCAAACAAACGCGGCAGCAAATGCTCAATCTGGCGAAACTTGGCTACGCCTCGGCGAGCATCGAGTACAGACTGATTAAGGAAGCAAAATTTCCTGCACAAATCAACGATTCGGCTCAAGCAATTAATTACGTGCTGGATAATGCGGACAAATTCAAAGTCAACCCTAACAAAATCGCGCTGTTTGGCGGGTCTGCAGGCGGACATCTCGCGCTTTTGCTCTCTGACGTTCAAAATGACATCGGCACCAAGGCACTGCCTATTACGCCCATTCACGGACGAATCTGCGCCACAGCCAGCCTTGCCGGACCCACGAATTTGACCAAGAAATTTTCACCGTTCATCCAGGGAATTGTCGATGGCTTGTTCAACGAAGCAGATCGAGCCAATCCAGAAACAATTGCGCAAGATCGCAAAATGGCCAGTCCGATTACCTTTGCCGATGCGCAAGACCCGCCAATGCTCCTAATACACGGCACCAAGGACGAGATCGTTCCCTTCGATCAAGCCACAGATCTGATGGATGTATGCCGTTCCAAACATGTGAATGCCGACCTCATTACGATTGAGGGTGGAACTCACGGTGGCGGAGGCAAACAAAAAGATTGGCAAGCCGGTTACACCAAGCTTTTGAAGTTCCTGCACGAAAAACTCTGCTCATAGAATCTCTGGCAACAAGCAGTATGGCAACTGTCCGGACATATAATGGGTCAAGGTTAGTTTCCTCTCCCCGCTGCTCTATATAGATCCTCTTCAATGAAGGCAAAGCTGTCACACAAAGTCGTTTTGGTGGTCAGTATTCCTTTGCTGTTCCAGTTGGTGTTCGTCAGTGTTTTCTTCAACTCCATCAAAGAGCTGGACGCCATTCAACAAGCTCAGCGTCAAACGGCAAAGCTGATGCTGTGGCGCAATCAGCTTCGCGTCGTAAACACGATGAATGGCTGCTATTACATTCTGTACAGAGCGACCCAGAAGAAAGAATACGCCAATAACCTGTATGAGTCTATTCATCGCAATATCGAAATTCTGAAAAAATTTCAGAATGAATGGAGAGACGATCCGGTTAAATCGGAAATTTTTCAAAGTTGTGTAAGACTGCACAAAATCGTGGCAAGACAATTTAGTTTTTTTATGAGCTTGCCTAGCGAAGCATTCTCAATCAGCGATGTTCTTGGCGGTCCGCAAATGGTGGAAGGCGCTAAAGCTGAAGCAAGACAAACGGGCACCGGCAAGAAAAGTAATCTCGAACTTTATTTCGCTGAGTTGGAAAAGTCGAGTGCGGAATTGAATGACCGCTTCCACGAGCAGGAAAGAGAACTGAAGAACATTCTTCAGCTGTCAATCCTTGCCTCAATCATCGTAAGCGTAATCACCGGTTTGCTTTTCACCTGGTCTGTAATTCAAAGGCTGCAAACCGTTGCGTCCAACATCAGAAGCATGGAAAGCCATCAAGAGATGCTTGACACAGTGGGCGGCGACGACGAAATCGCCGCCCTCAATAAGTCAGTGCAAGAGACCGACAGAAGGATCAGGCAAGCCGAGGAGTTTCAGGCCCAGACCGCTCGCATTGTTGCAAATGAACTTAAGGAGCCCTTGGATCTGCTAGCTACATACTTGCAAAAGTTATTGGATGATGGCTTCACTTCCATGACTGCAGATGGCAAACAAAGGCTGGAGCGTTCACTGCAAGAAGTCGACAGACTGCGCACACTCACGCGCGATCTTCTATCGCTGGATAAAATCAGCAGGGCTGGATGGGATTTACAAATTGCAGAAGTAGACCTTGCAAACATTGCTGCAACCGCAGTTGACACCGTGAAGGATTTCGCATCCTCAGTGTTCGTTTCAATCGAAACCCAATTGACGGAAGTTCGCGTAATGGGCGATTCTGCTCGTTTGCAACAAATAGCACTAAATCTGCTCACTAATGCAATTAAGTTCTCAAAGCGCGGAAAAAGCATTGTGGTTGTTACAGAGTCCGAAGGACGTTTTGGCAAACTCTCTGTCACGGATCACGGTACAGGCATTCCTGACGATTTCCAGAATTTGATTTTCGGCAAGTACGAACAAGCTTCACGAGAAGACTCCACCGAAAAAGGTGGGTCTGGACTCGGTCTTGCAATCAGCAAAAAGCTAATTGAGACTCAGCAGGGCAAAATGGGTTTCAATTCAAAACTTGGAGAAGGCTCTACGTTTTGGTTCATGCTTCCTCGGCAAAACATGAAGTCTCGAGAGCCTCATCAGTCGCCGAAATCCGCCGGCGAGCCAGAAACGAGCGAGGTGACGACTGAGGCTATGTGCGAAACAGCCTCCCCTTTGGACAGTCAAGAACGAATTCCGGTACGCCCGACGCTCTGGCTCAATGGTTTACTAATTGTTTTTCTGCCAATGGTTTTGCAGCTAGCGACAATCGGTTTGCTATGGGTTGTAATCAATCAGATCGGAATCAACGTCGATGCGCTATATCGCATTGGCAGCATTGCCCAAAACCATTCGGCTGTGATGGACGCTATCGGCTTTTCATCCCGCCTCTCAATGCTCTACAACATAGAAAAAGATGAATTCTACAAGGGCTATGCGCAAACCTACCAACGCCAGCTGTCAGACTTGATTTATCAATCAACCCAGATGAGCCAGGGCGATCCAAAACGCGAACAAACCGCAGCGTTGCTCGAACGCCTGGCGAATCGCATTATTCAAGGCGAAAACGACATAATGGATGCGCCACAAGACTCACAAGTGAGTGAGGTTTTTGGCACATCAAAACTGGTGGAGATGCTGAATGTCTTCAAGCAGATTGCCCTGCCTGTGGAAGTATCAGTAAGCGAGGCAAACAAAGTTATTGAAAGTAATACTTTGGCGAAAATGGAAATGCGGCAAAATATAGAGACCATCATACTTTTGTCATCCGTTTGTACCTTTATCTCCGCAGTAATACTTGGTGTTATGGTTACCAGAAAACTGGCGTTCAGAGTTGATCATGTCGTTCAGAACACCAGGAATCTTATCGACAGGAAGCCGCTATTTCCCCCGCTACCTGGAACTGACGAAATCGCTTTTGTCGATCGTTCATTCTATGAAGCGGCGAATCATCTAATCCAATTGGAGCAGTTCAAGCAAGAGATAATCGCGATTACCAGCCACGAGTTCCGTACGCCGCTAACTTCCTTATTGGCAAAGGTAGACCTGATTCAAGTGGGCGTTTTTGGAGCGCTAAATGAAAGCGGTTGGACAGTTGCGAGAAAAGCAAGAAAAAATATTTCTTTCCTGATAGTGCTCATCACAAATTTGCTGGATCTAGAGAAGATCCAATCGGGGAAAACAATTGTCTCTAAGGATTCTGTGAGTTTTGATGATGTACTCCGCAAGGCAGTCCAAGAAGTTTCCGAGCTGTCAGAAGAAAGACTTCCAATGATTGAAGTGGAAGAGAACAATATCACGGCAAACGTTGATGCTGTCCGCCTCGCGCAATCGATTTCCGCCGTACTCAGAGAGATGTTGGAATACTCAACAGAAGACACAATACTGAAAATAGACACCCAAGCAAAAGAAAAGGTAGTCCTCGTCACAATAACTGCCCGCGGCAAAGAATGCAGCCAAAAAGCTTTAGACAGAAAAACTGCTCGCGGGCGGCTTGCGGTCGACTTGCTGAGAGCGATAGTCGAGCAGCATCAAGGCGCAACAGAAATCAAAGCAAGTGACAAACAATTAGAAGTAAAGCTGGAAATACCTGACTCATAGCGCAAACACTCTCGAATCTCAAAGGTACTCTCCGAAAGTGTTCGAACTGAACTCTATTTGTATTGGCGAAGCTTTGAAGGAATATCCAGAAGCCTCACTCGTTCGTTCGTGAAAAGGTTGTGCAAGGCTTTTCTATCTGCACTCGTGAAGTCTCCATGAGTATCTCGCAGGAATTGGGTGAAGGTGTTACCTTTATCCCCACGAAGCCAGGCACTAGATCCCTTGAGAGAATGCATCATCATTTCTTGTATGGATTCTGCTTTGGCTTTGACCGTTCCTTCCATAAATCCAAATGCTTGCTTCTCTACAATCATGCTTGCGTTGCGCCCTGCCTGGTTTGACAGGACGCGACTGGCATTTGCGGTAATCGCCATGGCTTCTGATAGTTGTGCTTTTGTCGTGCGCGGAGGTATTAGCAACGAAACAACGTCGGCTTCTCGATCAAGCATTACAACCGGAGACTTGACCTCCGAACTTACTCTGAACGGAAACTCACCCCACTCTCTGGTGAAGGTTTTGCCTAGTTTGTCAAAGAATGGCTTTGTTCCTCTTACCTCAGGAGATTGGGAAATATAACGCGAGAAATCGAACTTATTCGGGTCGCCACCATCTAAAACAAATTCTTCCTTGTAGAATTCCCGCGGACGTAAATTCAAGACTCTAGATTTGTCTACCCGGACGAACTTCAATTCGCCCGCTTTGCTCAAGTCAATCGAAGTCTTTTCTCCGGTATTCACAAAAAGAGCTATCTGTCTTTTTCCATAGCCGCCGGCTGTTTCTGACGCGGCACCTAATGATTCCATCGAGCCGGTGCCAATGACAGTAGGCGAGTCTTCCAGACCAGCAAATCCAATGCGACGCGCTTTTGTCGATATCGAACCAGTTTCAATGGAGTTCACAGCGACTCTGGCAACCTGATTCTCGGCTGACAGAGAAGCAAATCCAACTGCAGGTCTGGCGAGTACGGGACTGGCCTCAGGCAATGCGCTCTTACCAAAAGCAACAACCGGCGCCTTCTCGCTGGACAACAATGCTACGGCTTCGCGCAAGAGACCGGATTCATTCGAGAGCCCCTTGGGAAGCTGTGCGACTACGTCAGCACCGGCAGCCAATGCTCGCCCTCTGGTCAGGGCCACGACACCAGCGACACCGGCAACCATCGTCGCCCCGGCCGCAATGGCTGTATAAGGATGCTCTCGAACAAACGTTCCGAATGTATTTGAGAATTCCTGTGCCTGCTCACCGGTTGACTTGGAGGCATCAGTGCCTGTTTGTCTGTGCTGATGTTCTGAGTTACTCTCAATTGCTTGCATCGCATTATCCATCCATTAGTAGCTAGGCGTTCTATGGCTGGAATTGTATGTGCGCAATTTTCAAAAAGTATTGAGATCGCAATGCGGCAATTACGAGCAGATCAAGCGGCGACCTTCAAGCGCAAGAGTGAGCTTCCGAATAATTGAGAAATGAAATACTATCCACGCAAATCGCGAACAATATACTGCTTCAGGAAACCAGTGCCCTTCGTCACCATATCTTGCTGCAAATCCGGCTGTCCAAGTATCCATTGCCACAAACGGTCACCATTGTTTTTGTAATCATGAACGCCGTGGTCGGCACCTTTGATCATGTATTCAGTGACTGAATTCGTGCCGGCATTGTAGACGCGACGCTCAACATTCCCTTCGGTGGAACGCTCTACGATTCTCGCGTCACCGCCACCGACTTCACTCCATACAAGCGCTTGCAGCGGAGGCTGCGAACTTTCCAGATTGGTCGGAATCAGCACTTCTTCGGAGGTGTCGCCGGCGCCGCCTCGATACGGAAGAATTTCATCCTTGTCACCATGAACAATCATGATCGGCACTGGCTTGACTGGTGCTTTATCACCCTTCATCCAAGTGCCGCTCATGGCCACGATTCCGGCAACACGCTCGGGACGATCGGCAGCATAGACCTCGGCAAAGCGCGCACCGTCGGAGAATCCAATCAAACCTACTTTGTCGGCTGCGGTGGTCTTCTTAGATATATCGCTGAGTACATCGTCCAAGTAATCGCGATCATCATATGAGCTGTCAATCTGCGCAGGCATGTTCTTGCGACCGGGGACATTCCAGGTGGAACTCTCTTTTCCATACGATCCGTCGAGAACTCTCGGTTTCGGATTGGCAAAAACAACTATCGCACCGGTTCTTTCTGCTTCAATCGGCAAGCCGCTTTCAGTCGCCATCACACCTTTCATGTCGCCAAGCCCGGCGCCGCCCATGGCGACGATTACGGGCGAACGGCTGTCGGCGTTTCGCGGGACGTAAACATCATAGTCGCGCCCGTCAGCGAGCTTAACGCGGTTCATCTCGCCGACTTTCAATCCGGAGCCTTCCTTGAGCAGCGATTCTCCGCTTGCTCTGAATTCTTCCGGAACATCGTTTCTTCTTTTGTCAGCGATCATGCGGTCGAAGCGAGCAAGGTCGGTTTTACCGAGCTCATCGATCAATTCGCTTCGAACATCCCATCTCTTGCCAAACCAGCCATAGTCCTTGCCATACTTTTGAGCATAACGCTCGTTTACGAGTTCAAACTCTTTCTCGTTGAGCGGTGCAATTGCATCCCACAACGCCGATTCATCGGTTCCAAAATTGTTCATGCCCCGATTAGCGGCGTGGTCAATTTTGTCGACTGCTGCTTCGAGCTTTGCAGGCAACGGATTGGAAGCGATCACGGCGATTGATGTAGCTTTGTCATCTGCGCCTACGATTTGGAAATCGCTTAAGTAGGCAGCACTAGTGTTTGGTCCCTTATCTATTATCGCAGCGGCGTTTTTTCCGTATGCGGCTCCTACAGCTTCGGCGGCGGACTTCGAATCAAGGCGGTCGCTTGTTGCAACCAGTTTTTGCGCGTCGGAAATCGTCGGCTCTGCGGCCGTATCAAACTTGCCGCTCATGCAGCACCTCTAGGCTATAAGGGAGGAGGAAGATCTAAGTGCGGGGGAGCTATAAAGGCTTCTTAGGAGATTAGAAAGAATATGAGAAATCTAACGGGACTTATTGGCAAATTGGGGGCTTGACGAGAGAAATTATCTACAGCAGCTGTGGCGGAGGTGTGGCACTTGGTCGAGAAGGGGATAAATCTTCGACTACTGAGTTAATATACGGATTGAATTCAGATAGGACAGTGCGAAATTACCACCCGCAGGTTAAACCGGATAACCGGGATCGACAAATAGTGGAAATCAAAAGAGTCTTGATGGTCGACGACGACCAAAACATTAGAAGGATATGCCAGGTCTGCCTGACCAATGTGGGCAAATGGCAGGTCATTCTGGCGGCATCCGGATATGAGGGGTTGGAACTCGCAAGGAAGGAAGCGCCGGACGTAATCCTCTTAGATGTGATGATGCCGGGCATGGATGGTCCTACCACTTTGCTAAAACTGCGCGAAGATGAACAACTGAAGCACATCCCCGTCATTTTGATGACAGCGAAAGTGCAGCCGCAAGAAGTCGAACAGTACACGCGGCTGGGCGCCAGCGGGGTGATAAGCAAGCCTTTCGACCCTCTGACGCTGCCGCAAGAGATTAAGAAACTCGTCAACGGCGCTTGAGCCGGATTTTTGCAGCAAAGGACAGCAGGCATTGCGAACTCGTCGACTAGCACTCGTTCTTGGCGGGCTCCTCGCACTATGCTTGGCCGGTCTTGGGCTCGATTATTTTCTCTATGATGCATATACACCGCCGCCGTCGAGCAAATTTAATGCAGGGAAAAACGGTATCTGGCTGCGTTATCTCTGGTATGCAGGCAAGCACACGCCTACAGAATTCGACGACTTGTACGAGAAACTGGCGACACGTCAGTTTAGGTATGCCAATTTCCACGTGCTGACGACAAAGCCGGATGGTCACTTGAAACTGCGCAACGGAGATGGCGCAAAGCAGCTCACAACAGACTGCCGGAGTCATGCGCCCAATGCGAAACCAATCGCCTGGGTCTATATAGGTTCTTTAGACGTCAATTTAGACCGCCCCGAAGTCCGGAAAAATCTTGTCGAGGAATTTCGCTGGCTGATTAACGAATGCGGGTTCGAGGGAGTGCAGGTCGACTATGAGTTTGCGATGTGCGGATCGCAGGGGTTGTTGCGCCTTCTGGAAGAAACGCGACCGGCACTGCCGAAAGAGTCTTTGCTAAGCGTCGCCACGCCAATGTGGTATCCGGGCATTCTTTGGGGTTGGTCTGATGAATACTTTGAGGAGGTCGCGCGCCGCAGCGACCAGCTGGCGGTGATGTGTTATGACTCATATCTGTATCTCCCCCGTGCTTATGCCTGGCTGGTTTCGCAGCAGGCAATTCACATAACCGCCGACTGCGCGCAAGCAAATCCAGCATGCAGAGTCATTCTTGGCGTGCCGACTTATGACAATCAAACTCTGTCGCATCATCCGTACGCGGAAAGTTTGAAGAACGCATTGAGAGGAGTAGAACAGGGGCTCGCGGACAAAGATGCGAAGCTGGAGTCTTTCGAGGGAATAGCGTTGTTTGCAGACTACACCACGGATGACAATGAATGGTCGCAATACGAGGAATATTGGCTTGGGGAGAAAAATAGCCAAAAGTGAACTAGTAAAGTAGAGCAAACCAAATAAGCTCAGACATGGAAAAATAGTCTTATGCCAGAAGATAAGGCAGAACAATCGCAATCTGTAGAACATGGCGCTGAGAAAAAAGCGCTTAGCACACATGATGCGCAAGCGGCAAGAACTGCAAGCGCCGCCAATGTCAATGAAGTCCAAAGCACCAATCCAAACAAATTTGAATCGATGACAATGCTTCCGACCATTAAGGATGGAAAGAGCTTGGAAGAACATCAACAAGAGTCATTTGGCATCAACATGGGCGATAGCACAGCAGTAACAGCAAAAGGGATAGAAGCTTCGACAAAAAAGGAAGTCAGCATAGATCCGCATCCTTCATACGTCGAAGGGCTCAAGGCAATTGAAAACGACGAAGAAGCAGAAGGAAAATTTTCGATTGAATACATGGAACGAAAAGCAATAGAGGCTTTGGCTGCTTTGCAAAAGCCGCCAACTGAGCAAGTTTTGATTGCCTCGAATGTTACGCCGGTGCAGCCTAGCCTTGAGCAAATGCAGAACTTCGAAGATATTCAAAGTGATGTTCAGACAGAAGCGACTATCGCGTGGGACCCTCGCGAATGGGCCGGTAATCAGCTTAAGCAGGCAGAAAAACAGACGACGAAAACTGTACAAAATGTGGGACGTGCAGCTAAATTCGGAGAAGCTACGGCAAAAGATCCAGATTTACAAGTTCATGAAGACCCGCCAAAAGGGGGAGATTATTGGCATCCGCATCGTGGGCGCGAAGATGACTTTGTTTCGTATCCAGCATGCGCTGCCGCTAATATGCCTTTTGAGAATGTTAGGTTCCGCATTGGACAAGGACCTGGACACATCGACAACATCACGAAACATTGGAAAGATGGCGACGCTAACGGAGCATTAATTCTGTCTTTTAACCCAGATCAAAACCAGATTGAGCATGTGACAAAACAGCTCAAAATAATTAAAGCCGCGAAGGAAAAGAGTAATTAGCTGGAAATTTCTGGTTTCGATTTTCCGAATGCATATACCAGCCCCCACCCGGCTATAGCGCCAATCAACGCTCCTACAGCGGGGCCGCTAGCCAACCAATTGAGAAGGGATAGATATTCCTCAACACCGTTGGCGTGCATAAAAATCTCAGAGTGCCATTCACTGTAGTCGAGAATGATGCGCCATCCGCCACCAAGTAGAAAGCCGCATACTGTTACTGCAACCACAATGAGCGAATGCCAGAGAAACTTTGATTTTGTCGTTCGGGCTGTCGGACTATTCATTCCACAAGTATAAAGCGCAAAAGACTCGGAACCGGTGTTTTTCGATGTTACGCTCGCTTATATGTCACTGAACTCTAAAGGAGGCATTCCCAAAGTCGAACATCAATTTTGCAGACTACAGGACCAATGTTGCTGAGTGGTCGCATTACGAGGAATATTGGCTTGGGAAGAACTCGAATAAAGCAAAAACGATAAAGAAACCAAATGTCAAACAATGATGACACAGAGAAGGACGCAGACTATGACGCAGCGCTGGAAGACGTGCTTAAATCATTGCGCGGCGACTATCTGATCGAGCTTCCGGACCGGGTCGCTGAGATGAATGAGTTTTTTGACAAGGCACGAAGCGATGTGGAGAAACAGGTTGAGTGGCTGACGGAAGCTCATACAATCGCACATAGGCTAGCAGGAACCGCCGGCTCCTACGGATTTGCGGAATTAGGGCGGGCGGCTGCAGAATTAGACCAGTATTTGAAGAAACTGTTGAAGAAAGACGCAGAGACAGGCTCGGTAGCAAATAGGTTAAACTGGCAAATGCTCAATGGACTGGTTGAGGAAGTGGGCAAAGCAGTGCCGCCCAACCCTTCCAACTGAGTCAGATACGTCGAACACGGAGCTAAAATATGCCGGTTAAAACTCTGCGTAGAAGGCTGATTGCCACTGCATTCCTGGGATTGCTCGCATGCGGACCAACCTTCGCAGCCGAGCAAACAGCTTACGAGCGCACCATGAGCGGTATCACTGCGTCAGCGACCGACAGCAAGTCGGAGCATGACCGGCTGTGGAAGTTGTTCGATGAGTACTGGGCGAACAAGATGCGCGAATATCCGGAATGGGCAACCAGCGTCGGATTCCCGGGACAGAATGGGCGATGGACTGACATGTCCCTGACGGCAATTGAGCGCAGAAAGAAAGAATTGAATGCGCCAATCGCAGCGTTAAAGAGCATCGACCGCGCGAAACTTTCGAAAGAAGACCAGCTCAATTACGATCTGTTAGACTACGGTTTGAACATGAGTCTTAAGGAAAGCCGCTTTCCAAACGAGCTTATGCCGATCAACCAACTGCAAGGCGTGCAGGAAGCACCAGCCAATACGCTCGTGCAAAACCCGCAGAACACCATCCAAGACTACGATGACATCGTATCTCGCTTGCGCGGAATTGCCGCTTCAGTCGATCAATCGATTGAGCTTATGAAGGTCGGAGTCAACAAAGGCGTTACACCGCCTCAAGTCACGCTCAGAGATGTCCCACAACAAATTCAAAATCAAATCGTAGAAGATCCGATGAAAAGTCCTTTGCTAGAGGCTTTCAAAAAACTCCCCGCAGATTTTCCCGAAGCTGAAAAAACCAGACTAAAGGACGCGGCTGTATCCGCTTATACAAGCAGCATCAAGCCAGCCTATCAAAAGCTGCACAAGTACTTCACGGAAGAATATCTACCAAAAACGAGAACCAGCCTCGCCTGCAGCGAACTTCCCAACGGAAAGGAATGGTACGCCTTCAACGTTCATCAAATAACCACAACGGATTTGACACCAGCACAGATTCACGAGCGCGGGCAGCAGGAAGTAAAACGCATTCGCGGCGAGATGGAAAAACTGATCGCGGAGACAGGTTTCAAGGGCAACTTCGCAGACTTTTCCAAATACCTTCGCACCGACCCAAAGTTTTTTTACACAAACGCCGAAGAGCTTCTTGCCGGATACAGAGACATCGCAAAGCGTGTTGACCCGCAGCTGATGAAGCAGTTCGGCAAGCTACCGCGATTGCAGTACGGGGTGGAACCGATCCCCGCGTTCAACGAGAAATCTCAGCCGACAGCGTATTACCGCCCAGGCTCATTGAAGTTTGGACGAGCCGGAATGTTCCTCGCCAATACCTACAATGTTGGCACACGCCCGAAATGGGAGATGGAGGCTTTGACATTGCATGAAGCTGTTCCGGGTCATCATTTGCAAATTGCCATTTCGCAAGAACTAGAAAAGGTGCCCGACTTCCGCAAACATGAAGGGTATACGGCGTTCGTAGAAGGATGGGGTCTCTATGCCGAAAGTTTGGGACATGACATGGAAATGTACAAAGACCCTTACTCTCGCTACGGGCAGCTGACCTATGAAATGTGGCGCGCAATCAGGCTCGTGCTAGACACCGGTATTCATTCGATGGGCTGGACGAGACAACAGGCAATCGATTTCTTCAAGGACAATTCCAGCAAATCCGAGCACGACATCACTGTCGAGGTCGACAGATACATAGTCTGGCCGGGTCAAGCGACAGCGTACAAAATTGGGCAGATGTTCATCAAGGATCTCAGACAGGACGCGAAGAAGGAACTTGCCGACAACTTTAACGTGCGTGACTTCCACGACGTGGTCTTGCGCAACGGAGCCGTGCCGCTGGACGTGTTGAAAACCCAAGTCGAAGACTGGGTTTCGTCCAAGCGCAAACAAGCAAACGCAAAATGAAAGCGTGGCGGCGCGTTGCACGCGCCCGTTTTCTGTAGGGGCGACGCCATGCGTCGCCCGGCGGGCGGCAAGAATGCCGCCCCTACAGCGGAGATCAGCGTAACATCAGCGATAGAATTCGCGGCGAGTTCATCGCAGCGCAATACATTCAGCGAAGCGTAGGGTCGCATTGCATGCGACCAAATCTTGAACGGGCGCAGGCAATGCGACCCTACATTTCCCCTAAGCGGGTTTGCCCCAATACCAGCCTTGTCCGTAGACAACGCCCATATCGACAAGAATGGCAAGTTCGTCCTTGTTCTCGATGCCTTCTGCAACGAGTTCTGACCCTAGCGCATTCACGACTCGAACGAGTCGTTCCAAATTGCGCGCCTTCACTTGGTCTTCAGATATTCCGGAAACATACTTGCGGTCGATTTTGACGATGTCCGGCTCCAGTATGATCAAACTTTCCAAGGAACTGCGACCGAAGCCGACGTCATCGATGGCAACCTTTACGCCCTGATCTTTCAAAGCTTGCACGTGATTGCGCAGGTAAACAGGATCACCAATGAATTGTTGTTCCGAGATTTCCACACAATAGCTGGCCGTCTTTCCATTGTCCGGGAAGAGAGTCATGAGACGCTCGATCGGTGTATCAATGATTGTCGACGGAAAGAGGTTGACGTGGAATCTCGCCTTGCGATCGAATTTCGGATCTACGGTGTGAATCAAACATGTCTTCAAGCAACGCAAGTCGACGATGGTTAGTAAGTTGTACTCAACGCTGACTCTAAAGAGGTCATCCGGCATTTCGAATGCGCCGGCGGGTCCACGGCTGAGAATTTCATGACCAACAATGGATTCGTCATCAAGTTTGAAAATTGGCATGGATACTGCTCTGAAGCAGTCGCCTCTGCGCAAACGTTCGGTCAGTTCCGTCAAAACTTCGCGATCTGCGCCCAGCGATTTATGTTTTTCACCTGATGATACGCGGTTTTTGCCGAGCATCTTACTTTCGCGAACAGCCAAGCGAGCCAGAGAAATCATCTCTTCAATTGAACAAAATTCGTACGGCAGCGCCATTACGCCAAGGCTGGCGGTGACGCGAATGGTTTCCGACGCCAGGCGCAACGGATTTTCCGCCACGGCCAAACGCACTTTCTCCGCAACCAACATGCCTTCTGCAAAACGAGTGTCGGGCAAAAGAACGAGGAACTCGTCGCCACCCAGACGTGCAATGTGGTCTGTCGGACGCAGTGTCTCGCGCAAACGCGTGGAAATTTCCTTGAGAACTACGTCGCCTACAGCATGACCCAGCGTTTGATTGACGCGATCGAAATCGTCGCAGTCAACAAGCATTGCCACCAACTGCCAGCCACCGCGTTGTGCGCGGCTAAACTCATTCTGCAAGGAAGCTTCGAGCCCCTTGCGATTCAACAATTCGGTGAGATTGTCGATATTGGCCAGTGCATCTAACTTTGCATTGGCTGAATCGAGCTGTTTCTGTACTTCTTCAAGATTCTCTTGAACCTTCTTAAGCTCAATGGCATTACGAATCGACTGATAAAGCGCGCGATCGTCGATGTCGCTCTTTAATATGTAGTCGCTAGCGCCGTGCTTGACAGCTTCCACAGCTGTCTTCTCTTGATCAGCGCCGCTCAAAACCAAAACCGGCACCCGGGCTTCCGCTTTCACTTTGAGGAATGCGTCCAAGCCGTCTTTGACCGGCAGATCCATAAGGATGACGTCCAAACCACCTTTGCCAATGCGTTTGAGACCAGCTTTCTGGTCCACGCACTCCATTGCGAAGTCTGCGTCAGAATTAAGAACTTTCTGGAGCTCTTTAGCAACCTTCGGGTCGTCTTCAATTAGCAGAACGTTTTTCTTTTTGTCGACCATTTAAGTCACCGAGCCGGATACCGTGAATCACCTATTAAATCAGCTATTACGCTGGCATTGCACAAGGAATTTACTCGTGCCGTCAAATACACACACAAAGGACTGGGGGAGAAAAGGCGGCCCACACTCCTCATTTTCCACCATACCCCTAATAAACATTACCGAATCCCCAAGAAGAACATTCTGTTTTACTCTTGGTCTTTGAAATATCAGCCACTCGCCCAAGTAGGGTACGATGTCTAGCTTAAACCCGCAAACCAGGCACCAATGATGCAAACCGAAACCCAAACCCAGCCGGACACTCCCCAAGCCAAGGCAGACAGGAAAGCCAAGAGCCTGATAAAACAGGTAGTCATGATTGGAGCGGCCGGGGCTCTGCTCTATTTTTCTTTCAGAGATTGCAATCTGGCGGCGATTTGGGAGTATTCAGTCAAATCTAATCCGGTTTTTCTGCTGTTATTGGTAGTTAATGCGATTATCAGCCACGTCCTGCGGTCGGTGCGCTGGATTTTGATGCTCAAGCCGGTGAGCGACCACAAGATTAGTCTCTTTAATTCTTTCACCGCCGTCATGATGGGCTATGCCGTCAACATTGCCATTCCCCGAGGCGGGGAAGTGGCGCGACTGGTTTCGATTTCGCAATCAGAAAAACTGCCGGTGGCTGGTGTTTTGCCCACGATGTTTATCGACCGGTTGCTGGATATAGCCATGCTGGCCCTGTTGCTCGGCATTACGCTCATGGTTGTGCCCAAGGAGATGTTTGGAGACTTACCTCCCTGGCTGGTTCCTGGCGGGATTAGTTTGACGGTCGCGACGTTTGTCGGACTGGCAGTTTTGCCGCACGTCCATAAAATCATGCGCTGGTTCATCAATCTCGAGGCTGTGAGGTCAAAGCTGCAAGACAAATGGAGAACCAAACTAGAGGATCTATCGGATCAATTCGGAGTCGGCACGAAATCTTTGACTAATCCGGTCGCCTACTTTCCAATCGCCGTCTTGAGCTTCGCAATCTGGTTCTGCTATTGGCTCAATTTGTGGTTCACTATCCTCGCGTTCAACATTCAAGACAAAGTCACTCCGCTGAACACTTTGATCACTTTCACCATCGGGTCAATCGGAGTGCTCGTTCCAACGCCGGGTTCGGTAGGCGGCTATCACTATTTGCTGAAGACCGGTTTGATGAAAACGTCGGGCATCAACGCAGATTTGGCGCTTGCAGTGGCGACTTTGAACCACTTCATCTGCTTCATTTTGGTAGCGTGCATTCCTGCAGCAATCTGCTTGGCCATTCAATCGACCCGCAAAAACAAGGCAACTAGCGCCGCTAGCTAGTTTTTTGAAAGCGGCGTACACTTTGAACCTTCTAAGCCGAAACAAGACAGGCACTACATACGGTGCCCAGCAGATGCGCCTGCAGAAAACGGGCGGCAAGAATGCCGCCCCTCCGAAACCACAGCAGGGGCGGCATTCTTGCCGCCCGCCGGGCGACGCACGGCGTCGCCCCTACAAGAGTGGGCGCATGCAATGCGCCCCCACGATCCTCGTCAGCGTTTGCGGCGAAGCTTCTTCTGGCAGTTTCCGCAAAAGTGAGCGGAGCGACCGGCGAGTTTTATTCGCTCTATTTCTGTTCCACACACACGGCAAGGCTCATCTTCTCTGCCATACACCCAGGACTGGTGTTGATAATTTCCATTCACACCTTCGCTGTTGGCATAATCTCGAAGCGTGGTTCCGCCATGCTTAATGGCTTTCTTCAGGGTTTTCGCGATGGCGACAACAAGTTTTTCCGCATCCCTTTCGGTTATAGAACCAGCTAAGGAAAGCGGGTGGATACCAGTTTGAAAGAGCACCTCATCTGCATAGATATTGCCCAATCCGGCGATGATGGTTTGATCCAGGAGAGCGGTTTTGATTGCTTGCTTCTTCCCGCGAAAGGCGCTGACGAGATGTTCGGCAGTAAGACCTTCGAGCGGCTCCGGACCAAGTTCTTGCAAAGCAGGAATCACTTTCAAGAAGTCTTCGCCTGGCGGCACATACCACATGCGGCCGAACACGCGCATATCTTCAAAACGCAGTTCGCGCCCGCTCTTCAACTTGATGAGCACGCGAAGAAATTGGGCTTCTCGATGTTTTTCATCTGCAACTATCAACCGTCCGGACATACGAAGATGTACGCCCAATCCAGCATTTGAATCGAGTTCGAGGAGCAGATATTTGCCGCGTCTTTTGGCTGCGACGACTGTGCGCCCGGTCAGACCTTTGACAAAGTCTTTTACCGCAGGATATCCGACCGAGTCGTTTCGCAGCACTTGAACGCCCGCAAAACTGTCTCCAACAAGGAATCTCTCCAACCCCAGACGAACGGTTTCCACTTCCGGCAATTCAGGCATATCAAAACCCAACCAACGCGATCTATATAAGTTTCAGAATCAGCTTCCGAATCAGTTACAGCCAAAACTCATTCATAAGCTTCCGCGTCGCATCGATTCCACGCCAGCGGACTACGCAAAGTAGAAGGCGGAGCACAGAATCAAATAGACAGCCAACAATTGTACGCCTTCCAACCAGTTGCATTCGCCATCGGTCGCTACATAGCCAAGAATAATTACAGACACGACGACCGACAAAAGCTCAAACTCCGAGAATAGCAAGCGCATCGGGTGTCCGAGAAAGAAGCTTGAAAAGACAATCACGGGTGCGACGAAAAGCGCGATTTGAGCACCGGAACCGAGTGCGATGTTCATCGCCAGATCCATTTTGTTTTTCATCGCCATCATCACGGCGGTGCTGTGTTCCGCCGCGTTGCCGACGATGGCGACAAGCACTGTACCGATGAACAGCTGCGTCATGCCTAGTGTGTGTGCAGCTTCTTCGACCGCATGCGTGAGAAACTCGGAGAGGATTGCAACAACAACTGTCGAAACAGCGAGCACGAGAATGCTGCGTTTGACTGTCCAGCCTGAAGTTCCGATTGCGTCTTCCTTCTCGGTGTCGACAACACAAACATAGAGCTGCTTGTGCGTTTTCAAACTGAAAATCAAACTGAGCAAATAGACACCGAATTGAACGCCCGAAATAACCAGCGCCAGGCGCAATTCATTGACGTGTGCGCCTTTGTGGGCGGCGTGGTGAAAAACAGCCGGTACGGTGAGACTGATTGCGGCGAGTGCAAGAAGAGTAGCTGAAGTTGTCGCAGCGGTGCGGTTGAACGTCTGTGTTTGATATTTAGCACCGCCCGCAACCATGCTCAAGCCCAAGACCAGAAGAATATTTCCGATAATCGATCCGGTAATGGAGGCGCGAACCATGTCGACATAACCGGCGCGCAATGCGGATAAAGCAATGATCAATTCGCAGGCATTTCCAAAGGAAGCATTGAGCAGTCCGCCCCAACCAGAACCAACGCGGTCGGCGAGATACTCAGTGGCTTTTCCCATCACTCCGGCAATCGGAATAATCGCTAAGCAGCAGCTGCCAAAAATGATCACTGGCGACCAATGGAAAAAAACCGCTAGGAATGGCACTGGCAAAAAGACGAAGAGCACATTGAGTGCTGATTCCGGCGTAATTGTTATTTTCATGAGACGTCAAAAGATTCCATACTGGCGAGATCATACCCCGGCAAGAAGAGTAAAAACCTACCAATATATGTATGGCGAGGATGACAATAATCGAAAAGGTTTTGCCGGCAAAATTTTCAAGAGTAAAGATTTCAGGCACCAAATATGGTGCGGATGAATTTACGAGTTAAATCCGGAAAACGTTGATATATTGACAGATTCACAGTTTCTTTAGTTTTGCAAGGGCTTGGGCTCGAGTGAAAAATAATTAGACAGAAGAGTTGCTAATTGCCGGAATATCCGATGCATAGCAGCGGTAACATTATGCAACTTCAAATTTGTTACTTGATCCGGAAACGTTGGCCCAAAAGGCCGAAAACTAGTGGAGGTTATCTGCAATGGCAGTCTTGAAACCAGTGGAGCGCCCGAGGATGGAGTGTGAAACAGAGCACTTCCTCATGGCACAGCGTCAACTGGACGAAGTAGCGTTGGAAATGGGGTTGGACAGGGAGTTGCACGAAAGACTCCGCTTTCCTAAAAGAGCTTTGATGGTGACGGTGCCCGTTCGTATGGATGATGGCACCGTTCGCACATTTACCGGTTATCGCGTTCAACACGACGTTACGCTCGGACCCGCAAAAGGCGGCATCCGCTTCCACCCAGATGTCAACCTGGGCGAAGTTTCCGGATTGGCTATGTTGATGACCTGGAAGTGCGCGCTGATGGGACTGCCCTACGGCGGCGCCAAAGGTGGCATCCGCGTAGAACCGTGGAAACTGTCTGCCGGCGAAACCGAAAGACTGACCCGTCGCTACACCTCCGAAATCATCAACTTGATCGGACCTGACAAGGACATCCCGGCACCGGATATGTACACCAACGAGCAGACGATGGCCTGGATCATGGATACATATTCCATCAACGTCGGTCACACAGTACCTTCCGTCGTCACCGGCAAACCAATTTCCATCGGCGGTTCGCTCGGTCGCAACGAAGCCACCGGTCGCGGTGTCGCATACTGCGTCCGCCGCGCTGTTGAGCACTACGAAATCAAATCCAAATCACCAAGCGTTGTCGTCCAAGGATTTGGAAATGTCGGCTCCGTAACTGCAAAATTGCTGCATGAGTCCGGCTACAAAATCATCGCCGTCTCCGATGTGTACGGCGGCATCCACAATCCCAACGGTATCGACATTCCGCGCCTTCTGGCATATGTCTCCGAGATGGGCAGAGTGGAAGGTTTTGCCGGTTCGACAAACGTCAGCAACCAGGAATTGCTTGAACTGGAATGCGACGTGCTCGTTCCCGCAGCACTTGGCGACCAAATCAACGAAAAGAACATGCGCAATATCAATTGCCAGATCATTGTTGAGGGCGCCAATGGACCGACCAGCACCGAAGCAGACAAATATCTGCACGAAAAAGGCATCAAAATCGTGCCCGACATTCTCGCGAACGCAGGCGGCGTAACCGTCAGCTACTTCGAGTGGGTGCAAGGCATGATGCACCTTTTCTGGACGGAAACTGAAGTAAACAACCGCCTGGAAGAGATCATGGGACGCGCATGCGATCAAGTGTTCGAAATGAGCACCCGCAGCGGATTGAGACCAAGAATGGCAGCGCTTCGCATCGGCGTGGGCCGAATCGCAGAAGCGAAGCGTTTGAGAGGTCTCTACCCATAAGCGCGTGAAGCTGTGTGGGTGATGCTAAAAGCATCGCCTGGTGACAAGAGGCGGGTCGGGTTATCCCTATCCGCCTCTTGTTTTCTCTCCGGAATTTCAATTGATATCAATTGAAATTCCGGTCAAGTTGACCGTCCGCTTTTTCCTGTTTCTGGGATTTTTGCCGAAAGCTTTCACCGCTAAGTTCGGGGATGGAAGTTAAACCGTTAATGGTTCAGTTTCCAGCCCAATTCTGCCCAACCGAAATAAGTGATTCGCAACGCGGATAGGTCGGCTCCAAAAACTACGCCAAGCAGGGGATTTCGGCTGATAATCTTTGCCGCCCCGTCGCCAACGCCTACAACCACCGGGATTCTCAAAGAAAAAGGGTAGATTCGCCCCGTCTCGTGGAACAGTGTAATAGCCCGCCAAGTTATAACCAGATACTAGTTACACGGTAACGATAGAAACCAATGTTTGGATCAGGAAAAGCAGCAGGACCACGGAACGTTAGACTTCCAAAGCAATCGGCAATGCCGAGCTATGGAGACATCGAATTCCTTTCGCAGGAAGCAAAGAAAATCATCGGGCGCTGTGTTGAACTGCCGTGGACCGGCGCCGATAGAAAACACGACTTTATTCTTTCGGTCCGCTACGAGCATGAGCAGGGCGATCCGAATTGGTCCATGTTCGAGACGGGTCTTTCCGGCAATGTGGAAGTTTGGAACTACGCGACTCGCGATATCACACTCATTTGCAATTTGCTGGCGACCGCTTCAGGCTCCAGCTCAGTAGAAGATTTTGTCCCATCGCAGGCGCTTCTCGGTAAAGCTTCCGACGTTGGCACAGCGACCGTGACTGCTACGGTCACCAACCCGACAATCGGCGGAGGCATGCCTGTCACCTTCGAGCCGCCTCGTCCAGGCGCCAAGGCGACACTCGAAGGCGATTTGAAAAACCTGCAGGTACCCAACTTGCTGCAGTCCATCAACCTTGCGAAGATGGTCGGAAAGTTAGACATTCGTACACGTTCGGAAAAGGCTGAAGTCTTCTTCGTTGACGGCAATCCGGTGCACGCCACAATCAAGGAAGTGAAAGGCGATCATGCGCTAATCGAGTTGATTACCTGGCAAGTCGGTGAATTCCGTTTTTGGCCCGACGAGCAAACCACGGAAAAGTCAGTCTCCAGGCGACTTGACGCCATGCTCATGGAAGGCGTCACCCTTCTGGACCAATCCAAATATCTTGATTCTGCCGGGCTAAAGATGGAATCCGTGCTGGTCAAGAAAAACGCCATGATCTCGGAAGAAGAGTTTCAAGCGCGTTTATCCAAAGGTGCTCCCCTGGATCTGACGCAACAGCTCGACTTCTACGAACTGATCGACAACAAGAATTCGCTCTTTGATCTGCTCAGAAAGCGCCCGATGAATAAGGTCGGCTGGGTGCCGATTCTGTTCAACCTGGTCAGCTGCGGCCTCGTACAAGTAACCGACCAGGCGCCTCAACAAAGCCGACTGGCGAACCTAAAGGCACTGGGCATCGACGAAGCTGCCATCCAGCAAGTGACAAAGAACTTGCTCAGACCGGAGACAGGCATCCTCACATATCACGCCTTCATTTATTATCTGGACCAGGAATACCTGCGCTACGAGTATTTCAACTTACCGTTTTCGCTTCTCATTTTCTCGATGGGAATGCGCAAAACCAACGCCGCCGGCGGCACGTCGGTAGAAGCTTTGCAAATGCTCGGCGTTCGCCGCGCGATGCAGCGGATCGGATTGGTCAAACGTCAGGTCGACCAAGTCGGTCACTATGAGACTTTCGACTACGCGATTCTCTTGCCGAACACCAACTCGATGGCGGCAGGAGCGCTGGCAAACCGCATCGTCAGCGTACTTCTGGAAGCACCGCTTTCGTCTGATATGGACTCTCGCAGTCTAGCTCTGGCTTTCGGCGTTGCAACCGTACCCGAAGACTGCCAAGAACTCGATAAGCTCATCACTTTAGCCAAGCGCGCTAGAGACAGAGCCAAGCAGGGACAGAACAGAGTGGTCCTCGGCAGGGACGTTCAGGCTCCTCAAGGCCAACCGTCACCGCCGCCTCCGCCACAACCGCCCCCCTCATATTAATTGCGTTTAGAACTTAAGGTTTCATCTTCTCTCTGCGGGCAAAAGCGAGAGCAGCACTTAGCTGGAAGGCAAACGTCCAATCTTTATACGATCTTGACAAGGCCGTCAACCGAGCGCAATATATAGGGTTGCATCTAGGCAATCTTCCAGCTCTGGATGTTTTAGTAAGAAAAACAGTTCCACGTTCATTCGACCAATCCTAAGGGTGAGGCAACGATGACCCAATCATTTGGGAAATCAATGTCGACGTCCGGATCGAATTTCTTGCAGCCAAAAGCGACCGCGACTCCGTCCTCTACCGGCGGGACTCCACCCGCTTCAGCCCCGCAGGAAAATCTAGAATCCCGCCGTCTTTTCCAAAACATCGGCTTGCCGCCGATGGCAAAGACTTTGCCGCCGCCGGGTTCGGAAGACATCTTCGCCCCGCCCCAAGACGGCAGAGTTCAAGATGTGAGCACCGCCACTCCATTTAAGCAACCTGCAGCCGAGCCCGCCGCACCAGTGGAAGAGAAAAAATACGACATTCCCTTCCACCAGCACGAAAAAGACATACTTGCTCATCTGAGCGATTTTACTAAGTCTCCCGAGTTCAAACCCTTCCAAAACCCACGCTCCCGACGCTCATTGACGAACAATGACGGCACTACCGTCGTGGAAGAATTGGCGCAAGACTTTTCGATCCGCTACCTGACCACCCGCAAAGAAGGTTCTTCGCAGCAGGTGCGCGACCGCCTGGGAAGGCTCGTCTACGAGAAGTTCCAAGACGGAGAAAATTGGACGGCGCGTTTCCTTTGCTACCACGATCAAAACGGCAAGAAGAGCCCATTCGTGCAATCCCTCAAGTCGCTGTCGTCCGACGGGCGATTCAGAGAAGTACAATATTCCAAACTCGGTCAGGTCGAAAGCGAAAGAGAAACGCTCTACGATCTCAAACTGGCGATTGGATAAACAGGCGACATGTCGAGCACATCAGAAAAATCAGAGCCTTCCGGCATCTCTAAATCCGTTGAAGGCAAGACAATTCGCCTGCTTCGCGGCGATATAACACGAGAGGAAGTGGACGCGATAGTCAATGCGGCCAATTCGACTCTGATGGGCGGAGGAGGCGTGGATGGCGCCATTCACCGCGCCGGCGGACCACAAATATTGGAAGAGTGCAAACAAATACGCGCAATGCAAGGACAGCTGCCGGCTGGTCAAGCAGTCATCACCGGTGGTGGCAACCTGAAAGCACAGTATGTCATTCATACAGTCGGTCCGATCTGGCGAGATGGCTCATGTAATGAGGAAGAAACGCTCGCCAGCGCATACCGAGAAAGCTTAAAGCTGGCCGCTCAATACGAGTTGAAAACAGTTTCCTTCCCTTCAATTTCCACCGGCGCATATGGGTTCCCACTGAGCAAAGCTGCTCCTATTGCCATTTCCACCGCATGTGAGTTTTTCAAAGAACAAAGCAGCGTAGAGGAAGTCCGCTTCGTACTCTTCGACGCTTTCGCCTACAACGAATTTGAAACAGCGCTAAACGTCTTGTAGAAAGCGAACGCACTGTTTGGGCAGCAATCTTGCCGCCCGCGCGAAGGCGCATGCAATGCGCCTCTACACTGGCATCGCAATTTGGGCGCATGCAATGCGCCCCTACGCTGGCATCGCAATTTGGGCGCATGCAATGCGCCTCTACGCTGGCATCGCAATTTGGGCGCATGCAATGCGCCTCTACACTGGCATCGCAATTTGGGCGCATGCAATGCGCCTCTACACTGGCATCGCAATTTGGGCGCATGCAATGCGCCTCTACGCTCTGCCGGCTGGAAGGTGGCGCTTCGGACACAGTCAGGTGTCGTTTTCTTAGCGTGGTGGTCTACGGTCGCCGCCGCCCTTCGGTCCGCCAGGACCGCCGGGTCCAAACGGTTTGCGCGGGGTTTCGTCTCTTGGGCCTTTGCCGTAAGCGAGGTTTTCAATCAGCTCAACGAGTTTCTCAGGATTGGACGGTTTGGTTTCCAATGCCTTCGTTTGAGCGTCATAAACGATACCTTGAATTTCGCCCATCATAGCCATGTTTTGCTCAGGCGTAAGTTCAATGCGTGGCGGACGCGGCTCGCCCGGTCTCGGCTTCGGCTGTCTGGGCAAATAGGTTTGGCGAACGTCCTGAATGGCCTTGAATGCGTCCAGTACTTCTTTCACTTTCGCTCCACCGCCCGGATTTTCGAGCATCAATGCGAGCATCTCTTTGTATTGCGTGCGGAAAGGCGATTCATCGTTGATCTTGAACATTACTTCGTTGAGCAACGGTCTGTTATTGGCAAACTCGGTAGCGAGCTTGACACCAAGCGCGGTGGCAGCAGCAGTAGCATCTGCCATACCGGGTTGGTCAGCTTTGCTGGGATCTTTCATATCTGCGGTCTTGAAGGCATCGAGAGCTTTCTGCAGATCGTTGGCGCGAGCATTGAATACGTCATCGTTGTAAGTCCAGCCGCCCTTACGGAATTGCACCGGAGCCTGGTTGGACGACAAGAATTCCATGAGTGCAGCATCCGACATGTTCTGAATTTCAGGTCGGCTGAAGAGTTCTTTGATCGCTTTGGCTTGCGGCGGTAACTCTGCTGCATAGGTAGAGACAATCTGGCGCCAACGAGCAAACTGCTCAACGCCTCTGGCGCGCGGATTCATCAAGTACTGAGATTCAAGAGCGCCCTGGATTTGCAACGCCTTTTCACCGGAGTTCATGTTCTCAACCGCACGTGAAACAGTCGGATTGATCTGAACTTCGGGCTGTGCAACTTCCGTTGTTTCTGTTTGCTTAGCACCCTCACTGACGACCTCTTCAGTCGTCGGTGCTTCGCGCTTGGGAGTCGGTGTCAAAAGCCTGTGATCGTAGCTGGGGAAGTCCGACAGGAAGCGCGTGTCCATGTGGGGATATGCATCGATCATTGACGCGATCGGGCTGTATTCGGTGTTGGCAGCATAGGCTCTGGCATAATCCCAGAGGTCTCTATTGTTGTTGAGCCATTCGAAGACCTCACCTCTGACCTTCATGTAATGTTCGAACCACTGGTTCAAACCTTCCTTAGGTGTACCGGTAAACATCGGATCTTGAGGCAGTCTGGAGTTTTGAACTATTTGGCGGAATTCGCCCGTACGCTTCATAACGTCGACTTGATTTTCGGCAGAGACATTTACTTCCAGGTGACTCGTGCCGGGGCGCGCGCCAGACTCGTGACCGAAGGTTGCGACTTCAGCGATGTATGGCAGCATGTTGTTGGCGTCGGGCAATCCCTTGAGTGCTGCGTGAATTTCAAGACGTGCTCTGACTCGTTCGAGAACATCAACATTGCGAGTCGGGCCGTTCCACATTTCCGCCCAGAGCGCTCTGACGAAGTCCTCACCGTTGGACAAACCTTTTCTTTCCGCGCCGCTTGCCGCAGCTTTTGCATCTAGAACTTGCGTTTCAAGAACTTCCAAACCGAGCTTCGACGCCAGGTCTTCACCGTCTGATCTCGATGGCACAGCCGCCTCTGCGATTGCTTCATTGAGGAAGTCTGATTTCTGTTCCAGTCCTTTGGATTCGGCAATGCGGTCGAGGTTTTTCTTGATGGCAGCAGCAGCTTCCGGAACGCTCATACCAGCGTTGACGCGCTCCTGCATTGCCTGGTTGACGGTGCGAATGAACTCTAAGGTGTTGCCGGCTTCCGGTTTAGCTTCGCCGGCTTCTGCAGCTTTACGGGTAGCAACTTCGACATCGAACAGCTTATTGGCTGCTTCGAGCGCCTTCATATCGGTCGGCCACGGCGCGTTTTTGACGACGTCGGTCAAGAAGCCCGGATTCTCGACACCCTTCAGCTGAGCGAGAAGTTCGATGTTCTCAACGATGTCTTGCTGCGCTTTTTCAAATGACTGCTTGTGCTCCCATCTTCTGGCCGCAATCGCGTCGGAGACCTCAGCCATAAACTTGAGCATGGACGACTCTGCCGCAGGCTGCCCGAGCAGCTCTGCTTGCTTAGCATCAATAAGCTTGCCCGCTTCAGTGATCATCTTAAGATCGGACTGCGGAGCATCAAGCACACCGAAGCCGCGCCTGAAAGTCTTGCCGTATTCAGGATAGGTGTCTGCGAAAAGTCGCATCACGTCAAGCACTTCAGGCTCAGGATTTTCACGAGCGAACTTGATGAGATTATCCATCTCAGCCTGACCGCCCGTATTGGCATCTCTCAGGAACTTGCCGCCGAAGAAGAGCTTGTCATTGATGGTCAGCGCATCTTTGTAATTTTCATAAACGATGTCTGTAAGTGCTGCATTCTCAGACTTCATCGCAGCATCGATCATGCTTCGTTTGACGTCTTCATGATTGTGACGGCGGACGAACTCTTCAAAATACTGCTTCGCGGCTGCATCGCCTTCAACAGCTTCCTTGGCGAAACGCACACCAAATTCGCCCAACTGCGAATTTTGCAGAGTGTCTCGGTATGCTTCATAGATAGAACGTGCTAGTTCCGGCTTGGCTGCTGCGACTCTAGCCATGCCAGCTTGAATATCGAATACTGGCTTGGAAGGATCGGTGGCATCGGTGCTGTTTCTCGCCAACTCATTCAATTGTTGTTGAGCAGCAGTGTCGCCTTTGGAAGCCTTATCCGCGAGGTTGATGCCTTCTTGAACTTTTTCAGCTAGTTCGTTCGGACGTCTGGTTTCAATATCCTTGAGTGTAATTCTTGCAGGTGCAGGCGGTGGTACTTCCACTCCGGCAATCGCTTCTTCAATAGCCGGACGCAGGTCTTTGTTCTTCTCATGACCAGCGATCATCTCGAGAGCTGGCTTCAGCTCAGGCTCTGCGACAACCAACTCGCGCAAACGAGCAGCCGCGTCAGACTTGATATTGCCTTCGCCTACCGTCGCAAGAGTCGCATCAATAACGGCTTCTTTCAGCAGAGTGTTGCCTTGAGTTTGCGTGGTGCCGAACATACCGTTGGTATCTCTGACCACGTCAATCTCAGGGATGGAGACAGTCTTCGATTCGCTGGTCAAACCAAGCGGACGTTCCAAATTAATATCAGTTGCTTTCGGGAAAACAATCTCATCAAGCGGAATGCCGGTCTCGACGCCTTTTACTTTGACATAGTGACGTCCACCGACCTCACCGAGGTATTCGGTGATTTCGACAGGCACATCATTGTCTTTGTTGCGCCAAGTCGCTTCACCCTTTTGGAAGCCTTCCGGCACCTTGGGACCTTCAGACACTTCGGATGGAGTAGTTGCGCGCGCTGTTTCTATTTCGCTGCGAACAGCCGAGATGCGTGCATCCAAATCAAGCTCTTCTTGCCTCGCTTCCTTACGAACTTCATGCAATTCATCAAGGGTGCGACGCTCAACCGGACTCAGCTCTTGCCCTTCACCAGCGGCACGGCGCAGAAGGCTTGTGTATTCATCGGCGGTCGGTTTAACTTGCTCGCCGCCACTGATGATCTCGTCCGTTTCCGTTGCTTTGGTTTGACTTTGTTCTGCCCTCGCCTTTGCGATCGCAGACGCAATCATGTCCGGCAGGTCTTTATATCGCTCTCTGAGAACTCTGGCTTCCAATTCCGGAATTGGCTCGTCGCCATTTCTGGTCCGCAGGCGGCCGGGCAAATCTCTGTAGATTCGCATCGCGTTTGGAATATCCAAATCACTTAACTTGCCGCCGGGAAGCGCTGCTCTTTCTTCAATCGGTTTGGCGTCGTTGGCGACTTGCTCTTTCGCCCAAGCATCCAAGCGCGCTTGCAATTCTTGCTGTGCAACATCGAGTTCAGTCTTCTGCGGCTGGGCTTTCTCGACCGGTTTGACTTCAGTCTCAACGCGCGCCGTCTTTTCGACAGGCGGTACAGTTTCATCTTGGCGAACAACTTCATCGCGAACGACTTCATCGCGGACTACTTCTTCATTGCCGGTTTTGGTCTCTTTAGCGTTGCCGCCCTGGTTTTCTTGAGTACCCCAGCCTCTCTGTCTGCTCAGTTTGTCCAGTTGATCGCGCCAGTCACCTTTGTTGCCGCCGTCGTCTTCATCGCCGCCGCGTCTTCTGGTTTTGCCTGCGTGTTGCGACTCGCCGGTGCTTTCTGTCGGTTTGATGAAACGCTCGCCAATGCCCTTGAGCTGTGACATCAGTGTCGGACCTTGCTCGTTGTTGTTAAACGCCTGGTGCGTTCCGGCACTTTCCGGCATGTAGAGACGGCTGGCTTTGTAGCCCGTTCCGCCGGCTAGCATGTCGACGCCGCCTTGAGCAAGCGAGCGCACAGCCAACTGAACCGGATCGAATTCGCCCTTGCGAACCTGATTGAGCGCTTCGTGTGTGAAACCACCGGTGACGCCGAAGCTGAAGCCGACGCCCATGTTGGAAGCCAAACCGCTGCGCTCGAGAGCGCCGCCGGTTTGCGCAGAAATGCCTTTGAAGAGTTTGTGACCGACATGGAATGTGACAGCACCGGCACCGGCGCCGAACAATGACGATTGGGTCGTGCGTCCCAAACCGCCCATGATGTCGACTTTGCCTTCTTTGTTCAACCAGTTCTCGCGATGCAAACTGGTCTCCAGTGCACCACCGGCGCCACCAATGACCAAACCTTTTTCCCAGGTGCGCCAGCTGCTCGCGCTCACCTTGTCCATCGTTATCTTCAGTCCGGCACCTTTGCCGAAACCCAAAAGACCGTCGGCGACTACTTCACCGGCGGAGATATCTGGAGCGATTTTGATCTGGTCGACAGCGTGGACTGCCCCGGCTGCCATCCACGGAATTTTGCCTTTGCCCGGCAGAAAGAGGGTCGTGGCTTTCATAAAGCCGGTGCCGTACATGCTCACTTCGCCTTGCCAGCTAAGAGCGTCGCGGTCGGCTTTGACTGCCGAAGCGATTTCGCCTTGATTTACACGGCCTTGCGAAACGCGTTGCTCGAGCTCTTTCAGCGCAGCCAACGATTTCTCGTCACCTCGATTGAGCACATTGGTTGTCGCTCTATCGAGAAGCCCGCGATGCTGGTCGATAAATTCATGCTGGCGAATTTGCTCGCGCAGAGCTTCAGCCGTGTCCGGCGGCGGCTCCTGGGCCTTGTTCAATTCGGGATTATTGAATCTAGAGAGACCTTCTGCCATTTAGTGCCAATTCACCAATCGTCTCAGCTCGTTCTGGAATTCACTAGCTGCAGAAATCATTCTTATACGCAGCTACTTATATGTGTATCCATATATGCATGGCGAGCTTACGATTAATTCTTACCTCGGCCAATGGGGAATCTCCCACGGCGCTCGCGCAGCCGCCATTTTGCGTTTCTAATCCCGGTCAATTATTAAGACCCGGCAGGCTTTCGGGCAAGTTGAGAGTCTGGTTAAGATTGGTTGGAAAGATCCGGCCACGTGGCATGAGACCCTAGGGTCTTCAATCCCGGCAAAGCTTTGTACTGTTTTTTGGGCGTAAGAGTTTGAGGCGACGATGGCGAAAGTTCTTGTAATCGAGGACGAACCAGACTTCTCAGAACTGATCGGCAGTTGGCTCAAAAGTGAAAATTACACTGTTGAAACGGTCGACACAGGCGAAGACGGACTGGACCGCCTGAAATTCTACAAGTACGACGTCATCATTCTGGATTGGGTCCTGCCTGGCCTTTCCGGCGTCGAGGTATGCCGGGACTACCGGGGTACCGGCGGAACGACGCCGATTCTCATGCTTACCTCGAAGAAACATGTGGACGAAAAGTCGCAAGGACTGGATGCCGGAGCCGATGATTATCTGACCAAACCTTTTGAATTGAAAGAACTTTCGGCACGGGTGCGGGCATTGCTCCGGCGCCCCAGCGCGTTTTCCGGCTCCGTCCTCAAATGCGGCAATCTAGCACTGGAGCCGAATAGTTTTAAGGTGAAGCGCTCCGGCGACGAAATTGCGCTTTTGCCCAAAGAATTTGCCCTGCTTGAGTTTTTAATGCGCCACCCCAATCAGGTTTTCAGCGCGGAAGCTATCTTGGACAGAGTTTGGGCGTCGGAGTCTGAAGCCTCGCCGGAAACAATTCGCACTTATATAAAAAGACTGCGGAAAAAACTCGATGTGGAAGGTCAACCGAGCGTACTGGCGACTGTTCACGGGGTCGGCTATAAGCTGGAACCGCCACCGGAATGAAGAAGTGCGCCCGGCGCGATAAATTTGCGGGCGAACTTAAATTGTTAGGCTGAAAATTTCAGTCCGCTGTATAGGAGACAGGAGAATCCGGTTTTAATGACAATGAAAGTCCTGATCATTGATGACGAAGAAGACAATCGCCAGATTGCTAATCTCGCGCTTACGATGATTGGCGGTTTTACAGTGATTGAGGCAGAGGGCGGAGAGCTTGGGTTAAAACTCGCGGAAGCCGAAAAACCGGACGTTATCTTGCTCGACTTCGTCATGCCGGCGATGAATGGGCTGGAAACACTGAAAGCACTGCGTAGTAATCCGGCAACCGAGAAGATTCCAGTCATATTTGTTTCAACCAAATCCTTGCAGGAGCGAGAGAAGGAATTGATGGATGCCGGTGCTCAAGGCATTCTGCCGAAGCCGTTCAACCCAACTCAGCTGCCGGAAAAAATCAAAGAAATCACGGGCTTGGGCGCATAATCGATTCCTTTAGTCGCGCATTGCACGTGTGAGGTCGTTCCAAAAAACCTCAAAAAGTAAGACGGTCTCCTCAGCAGAGATGGTGGCTGAGAAGACCGGCTTTTTGGCTGCTGCGGGGTTAAGCGTGTACTATGCCTACTACTTCAAGGAAGGCATTTAAGAAGGACATGGCGCAAGCGATGGGTCCGGTGTTGTCCTTCAATTCAATGGGTTTCAAGCCTGAAGCCGTGACTTTAGCAGCGGCTGTGGCAGCTGGAACTTGAGCAGCCGGCTGTTTGGTGCCGGTATTGCGCATGCTGGCTCTTTTCTGAAGGTTTTGAACAACCAGTTGGCGAGCACCTTCAGCGTTTGCATAGTTCGACATACTTCCACCGTGTCCTGCGGTTAACGGGATAGCTTGTGCGTTCATCTCTTTATCTCTCCGATTTCAAATTACTGAGTTAATCAGTCAGCCCTTACATTGGTGATAACGATCCCCCCAAGTCTTTTAGGGGGAAAGTCCAAAATATTTTTTTGAAAGCCCCAAGAAGCTCACAGGGGCAGAAATTCTGTTTTAGAGACCAGGGCGTTTGCAATCTCAATTGATATCAATTGAAATTGCAGACGCCCGAAGTTCAGATTTTTAAGTTCCAAAGAGGACAAATCAGGCTTTGGCGGCCAGATAAGCCTTGCCCTTGCCGACTGCTGTGTTAATTGGCACCCCGTCTTTGCAGAGCGGGCATTCCTCTTCGGCGTAAGAATCCAGAGTGACATTCGTCAGAGCATTCAGCTTCACGCCGCCCATCGCCTCGGGACCAACTCCACCACGATTGCAGAGAATGCTGGCGCCCAAAATATTGCCGCCCAAAGCCTTCACGGCTTCCACGACTTTGGCGACACTGCCGCCGGTCGTCACCACGTCTTCCACAATGACGACGTTCTTACCTCTTATATGGTTGTCGTATCCGCGTTTGAAGAGCCGATTTTTTTCGGCGCCTTCCTCTTCTGCATACACAGCAAGGGTTTCGCCACTTTTGCGCTGCTTGGTCAGGTGGTAAGCGACCCATTGGGAAAGCACGACGCCCCCAATTGTGGGGCCGGCGACCACATCGACCGCATCCGCATCGTAAGACCTGGCCATCATTTCACAGACTTTGGATGTGGCTTCGGTATGAACGTACAGAGCATCCTTATTTATGTAGGCAGATCCATGCCGACCGGACGTATAGACAATGTGGCTGTTGGTTACTAAAGCGCCAGCATCAGCCAGCAGTGCCATTACATCGTCCTTGCTCATGTTCATTCTCCAGTTAATTTGCGCCAAAACACCAGCCTGAGCCAAAGCCATTCAAACAGAACACCATCCCATTGGCGTTTCCAGCCTTTCAGAGAGCGTAATTTGGGGTATTCAGAAAAAAATCTATTTGTGACTTTGGTTCCACAATTTTGCCACAAAAAAAAATTACACTGCATTCGTTGAGTCCAATAAGGCTTGTTTGAAATGAAACACCCAGACCGTTCCCCCCAAAAGAGTTTCCAAAGATTGAACCTCAAGGAACTCGGGTTGCAACAACAAGTAGAGTCGAGACTCGCCAGTCAGAAGCCCTCGCTATTAAGGCGCATGACTGAACAGTTACAAGCAAGACTGACCAAGAAGGCAGCCACTAAGTAACTGACCAACAGATAGCAAAGCTTTTCTTCGAAGGGGCGGACTCAAGAAATTGAGTCCGCTGGGGTTTTTAGGGGTCTTTTTTACTACCGCTCCCAATCTAGATGCAGGGCGTCGACTTTGCAATCGCCCGCGTCAAACCGAGGGCGCGGCAATTTCGCGTTTAATCTTTCCGCCCCACACAATTTTTCTTGTGGCGGAAAATTCCACAACTATTCCACGAATGATCTCTAATCTGTAAAACATCAGGAACTCGAACCCCCTTCCGAGGACAAGACGATGCAAACCGAAAAGAGAGAAAGTCAACGTGGTTTTCAAAGACTGGATCTCAACGAGCTCGAATGCCTCGCGAAGTCGAAGAGTTCCAAAAGAGACCTGCGCCGTGGACTGCGCGAATTGATCTCGAATGCAGTGAAAGTTGTGATGCCGGCACAAAAATTCAATCACGACTACCAATAAGAGTTTTCACGACTAACGGAAAGGGGCGGGTTCGGTGTTTACCGGACCCGCCGGGTTTTTGGGGAACAACACGGGCTGACATCCGTCCACTGCAAAAGAAGAAAGAGAAAGTTGGAAGCAAAAAGAAGTGAGCTTCATTCGACAAGGTGGCAGTGAGCAGAAATTGTTCAAGCCTGAAGTGAATAGCTGGGGTGGGTGTAGAAAGGATTTTTGAAGAAGCAGAAGAACAAAGTGCAGAAAAATCTGAACTGAAAATCGAATTGATCAAATCAAAGTGAAGACAAAAAATTCTGCAAAAAAAGTTTCTCTCAAGAAAATTCTCTTCTTCCCTTACCGAGCGTTCCCGAAAACCAAGACAGAGTAATTGATTCCAGCCTCGAAGCTGGGCACCGGCGATGGTGCCTGATCGATATCTAGTGCGTACAAAAATGCTCAGATCGCGAGTGCAAAGATTAAACTCTAACTTGACAGGAAAACGAATAAATTTCATGCTCTTAAATAGGGCTCTCTATGAGAGCTTTGCGTGGAGGATAGGTTCAACCTATTATGGAAACTGTAGAAACATTCGATTTACTAGAATTCCAGCAGAAAGCGCGTGAACTCTGCTGTCCCAAGAAGCTGTTCCAGCTTTGGGAGGATGTGTGCAGGCGTTATGACAGCCGCGAAATCGGCGAGTACGAATTGGAAGAGATGAAGGAAGTCATTTGGCCGAGCCTTCATGCATTAGCTTCCATTCGCAACAGTGTCAACGATGCTCCTGCACCCAGCGAAGAGCCCAAGCGCAAACGCGCCTGAGCCAAGGGATTCTAACGCTCACGTCTAAGATGCGTGCATTATCGCGTGACCTTTTCGCGGAAAAAAATCGCGTCCGTCAAATTACGTGGCGAAAAATTTCCACTGCTGATCGGTGACCGGCATCACGCTCAAACGCGCATTTTTTACTAGAACAAAATCCTGCAAAGCCTTCTCCGCTTTGACCTGAGCCAGTGTCACAGGCTTGGACAATTTCTTCTTGGGTTTGACGTCGAAGACGACCATCTTAGGATCATTGAGTTTCGGATCGACATACGGCTCCGACACCACTTCGCAAATTCCAACAGCCGCTTTCTCATCGCCAGTGTGATATACCAACGCAAGATCACCCTTATGCACCTCACGCATATACTTCAGCGCAAGATTGTTTGCCACGCCATCCCAAATCGTTCGCCCATCTTTCTCAAGGTCCGCGTAGCTGTAGCAATCGGGTTCGGTTTTGAAAAGCCAGTAAGCCATTATTGAATTCTTCCTCTGCCGGGCTAATTTGTCGAACAAAAACGTGAATGAGAGATGGGGATTATACTAGCCAGTAAGAGTCCCAACAAGAATCAGCACGGAAAACACATGCAGTCGAAAAGAAAATTTGTGCTCGTGTGCTTGATTGCCATCTCAGCTTGCGGAAGCGTCTTTGCATCGGATTGGGTGGAAGAAGAGGGAGTCAGCGACTTTCAGGCTCCGCGCCGGACACGAAACGTACCGGTGGAGCAAAATCCGGATGCTGAAGAACACCGCGGGCAACCACGTGCGCATCGCTTCAATGATGAAAGCGAAACGGAAGACGGTCCGAGTGCGCAGGTGGGAGATGACGGCGGCGGACACGGGATGCCTGCGCCGAAGAAAAAGAAAGGCAATATGCTCGAAGGCGGTGTCTCTCACTTCCATTCGGGCGCTCAGCAAAATCAAAATCCTTCAGCGGGCGCACCACCTCGTTTCGGATTGATCCAACAAGAACCAACAGCAATTCACTATCCGCCGGCAAAAGAAGCGGTCGTCGAGGCAAAAACTTTTCGTTCGTGGATAGAGAAAAACCATCCCGAACTGCAAGGCTCGTTGCAAGCACAGCGAGAGCAAATCATTGAAGTGAAAGGAAAATGGGATGACTCCGGGCACGTACTGCGAGCGTTCGGCTTGGGTTGCTCCAAGGTTCCGCCCGACCAACTCTACAAATATGACTTGAGCAAATCGAAGATCCTCATCGTTGATTGTGCTGGCAATGTGCCTCAAGAAGGACTTGTCGCCATCAACAAATTCGTTCGCAATGGTGGTTATTTGCTCACAACGGACTGGGCGCTCGAGGGATGCTTGCAGAAAGCGGTTCCTGGCTTCATTGAGTGGAACGGTGACAATACCAGCGAAACCAGAGTCGTGGACGCCTACATCAAAACCGAAGATCCGGTTCTCACACAAGGAACTGTGCCGCGCGCGCACTGGAAGTTGGACAGAAAGTGTCAGCTCATGCGAATCATCAAACCGGATAGGGTCGAGGTCCTTGCCGCCAGTGTGCAGCTCAAAACCGATGACTCGCAAGGTTTAGGCAATCTCGCGGCGACGTTTCGCTTCGGTAAAGGCAAGGTCCTTCACCTGGTCGGGCACTTCGACTACAACTCAGGACGAGCATTCAACAATCTTTTGCCAGATCCGGCACCAAAAATCGGCATCAGTTTGCGCCAGGCCATTGCCGCCAACTTCATCGCCGAAGCGCTCGGACAGACCGATTCAACACCAGCGACTTCGCAGAGCAACTAACTTTGCTATTCAGCTGTTCTGCGCAGGCGGCTTTCTTACCGCCCGCAGGGCTACGCATGGCGTCGCCCCTACAATGTCGGGGGCATGTAAGGCGCGCTCACGCTTAGTCCGCGTCGTTGAGTGACCAGTCGTAGTCTTTGTAGACGACTTTGTAAGCTCGATAGTCTTCGTCAGATTTGAATCGCTCCTGCACTTCCTTCGCACTGCGGGAGACGATGTATCGCAGCACTACTTCATCGTCTTTAGGCGGTGGAAAGGGCATCGTCTTAAATCCGACAGCATTCAAAAAATCGAGGGGAAACCAGGAAAAGAGTTTTGAAACTCGAACCACTTTCTCTTTGTGATCGAAATCGACGTTCTGCTGGTCAAGGATGAACTTCTGGGTTTGCGCATCCAGTGAGGCGTCCAGCGTTTTCCCCACATACGCTTCTTTATTCATTTTCGCGCAGCCCTTTGCCGCGCAAACGACGGCAAAGTGAATTCGCGGATCGTGCAGACGCCTGCTTATGTTGTGCTCGATCTCGTTGAGGTTGACGCGACGACCGGCAACAACAAAGTAAAACTCATCCCATGCGTCAGGGATCTGTCTGAAGCTATTTTTTGGATAATAGGTTTCGGTACCGTTAATCGGATAGTGATCGAGAACCACCTTCACGGTAAAGGCGTTGTAGGCATTGATCCAGAGCGCCTTCTTGTCCTCCTTGGAGAGTTTCTCGTACTCATCCTGGGTAATATCGGCAAGCGATTTGAGATATTGGTCGAGGCGTTCTGGATGCTGTTTCCACTGCTTGTAGTGAACCAGATCCTTCTCGACATACTCTTTCAAATCCTCGGTAAAGAGTGTGTGATTGAGATCCACAGCAGCTTGCGCTGGAATGAAACTGGCGAGGAAACCCGCTGCGAGCAATGTCGCGCCGATGCCGCGAAGCGTAGGTGCCATGCTGCGAACGCCGCGAAGCGTAGGGGCCATGCCATGCATCGCCCGGTCCGAACTTAGCCAATCGCTAACCACGACGCCTGACGCCACCCCGTTAAACCTTTTCGCGATACCAAACAGTTTCACTTACCCCTCACATTCGCTTCACTTTACCCTATCTATGAGCTTGCCGAGATCTTCCGGTTGGTATGCCGGTGAAGAACAGCGGTTCCCAGCGCACAAAAATGCCGCAGGCTTACCAAGATCCGGGAAATCGACATCCAAATTAGGCAGAGTGCCTTCGCTCTTATCAAGCCAGTCTATGCGCCGGTAGATGAGAGGAGACTTGACTGCTGCGAAGAATAGTTCTCTTGCTTGCGGATCCGATTTCTTTCCAACAACTGTTATGTGCGCAGGCGGGTGAGCCATCTCGTGATCTGCAATCAGAGTGCCGGCGACCAAAATCCGGCGTTTGGCGACAATTTCCGGAGTAGAAAGATATCGCATCGCGGACTCGGCCATTTGCTTGTACTTTGCTTCTCCGGTGTACTGATTGAGCAAGTTCGCAAAACGGCATATTGACTGGTTTTCCTCAAGCAGCGGCTCGGGCGCTGCAATTGAATTAGATTTCGCTTCAGCAGTGAGAAAACCAGCCGACAATTTATCCTTTCCACCTACTTTATTCTCGAAATGCTGCGCAATAAAGTCGGCTGCTTGCGTGGCGCGTTTCAACCACTGCTGATCGCCAGTCGCCTGATATAGCGTGAGAAAGGCGCGCCCCATAGACAGAGAATCGCCAAGGTAGGGACCACCCTTATCGGTTTCATCGTGACGGAAACCACCACCATCAAGTGAGCGATTGGAAATGATCCACCGTGCGGCGTTCTCTGCTTCTCTCAAATATTCTTGGTTACCCGTCGCCATGTACAAATATGCAATGGCATTGATCGCCCAACCGTTTTCGCGTGCGTAGATGTGTTTGTCTATACGCGGTATGCCTTTGGCTCTGCGTTCTTTGTCATTGAGAGCAAAGTACTCAGCCGAGTGTTCGCCTGGTTTCAAGTCAGCATCCTGACTCGTGTAGAACACGCCATCCGGGCTAAGCATGAAGTTCTTCAGGTAGCTCTCAATCGATTTGGCGCTGTCGGTGTACTTTTGATCTTTGAGAACCATTCCTGCAACTGCATACAAACGCAAGCACTCCGCCTGGGTTTCCATAATCTTCTCGAAGTGAGGGTGATCCCAATCCCCATTTGTCGAATATTGGTACACGCCACCAAAGACCGGGTCGAGCAGCTTCTGGTGGGCATCGAGCGTCTTCCTGACTCTTTCGAGCGCATCTTTGTCACCAGATTTCGCCAATTGCAAGGAATACTCAACACTGTTCCAATCGAGAAACTTATGACCGCCGATGCCCCAGCCGCCGTATTCTGCGTCGTATCCATCAACGTGTTTGAAGTTCAAATCCTTGCGTTGCTCTGCCGTCAAAATATTGTTGGTGGTATAGCTGATCTTGTCGTCGATTGCCTCGGGCTCAGGTTTGTCAGGATTGGCCGTTAGCTGTTTCACAAGTTTTTTGAACTCGTCGCTGTCCATGTAACCGGACCGTTTCGCCAGTTCCTTCCCTTCCGCATTGAAGATAATCGTCGCCGGCCAGCCGTACTTTTCATACTTATTGGATAGGTCAGGGCGTGAATCCTGGTCGACTTTCACTGCAATAATGCTCTTCTCCATCAGCTTGGCGACGGCTGGATCGGAGTAAGTTTTCTCGTCCATTACATGGCACCAGTGGCACCAAACGGCTTCAAGATCCAGCAAGACAAGCTTGTTTTCTTTCTTGGCTCGGGCGAACACATCGTCGCTCCATTCATTCCAATGGACTTTAGAAACGCCGTGAGAAGCGTTTTCCGCCCTATTCTTTGCGGGTTTAGTTGTAGCGAGCGCAACTGAGGTAGACGATGACTTTGAAGTTGACGAGGGCTTTGCAGCCAAACTCTGATGATGAGAGGCTGAAGCACAAAGGGAAATCACAGAGATGCTGAGCGCGCAAAGGAAGGTTTTGGATCGGTTTGTCATGATTTTCAAGCTCATATCTGGGCACGGATCATAACACCATGGCTACGTAAGACGCCTGTTAGGCAACCGTGAGCTGACGAGTCAAGCGTTATATCCGAGGGGGGATAGTAATTAGCTATCACCGACAGAGATGCTCATTGCGGCGTCCATTAAAAAGGCAATTTTCCCTTTTGGACCCGTGACAAACTATTTTGGAACACTCGAAACTAAAAACCTGTGGGGCGATGGACGTCAAAGTTTGTAGGAAAATACGCTGCAAAAATGTACGCAGGCTGGCAAATTGCTGCACCCAGCAGCATTAGAGGAGTTCCAGGTCAAAACAGCAAGTGCCATCATACCCGGTACTGCATCGCTAGTTTCCGCACAGAGTCAGGGATTTCTAGGGTTAACCTTCTTGACATCTGGGTGTATTTGCTACTAGACTGGTACGTAAGCATGCAAATCAGCTCAACAGTGTATGTTTCGGGCTCTGCGGATTTGATGCTTAAGGTGATAACAATGAAGAATCTTGAGCTAATTGCATTTGTTCTTTTGCTCATCGGTGGTATCAACTGGGGCTTAGTAGGGATGTTCAACTACAACGTAGTAACAGCGCTATTGGGCGACGGCACCACAATGACTAAAGTCGTGTACGGTATGGTCGGACTGGGCGGCCTCTACGAAGCATTTAAATTCTTCCGTAGCAAGTGCTCAGCTTCCTCCGAAAGCTAGACATCGGAATCAACAGGTAACTAAAAACTAGAAACGGTGCTGATTGAGCACACTTTGGAAACGCGAAACCTCCACGCGTTTGCAGAGTCCTGCGCATCTGAATTGCAGATGCGAGCGACCAATTGTGTGCACGAGAGCCAACTTTGGTGTCTTGACTGACGGTCAAGATTTTCATTCCTGCCGCCAATTTCTAGGCGACGGATCACCTTTGCACGGGCGTTTTCATCCAGGTGAAAACGCTCGGCGTTTTTCTGTCCATACTAATTCGCCACACTTCTGAAACATTTAGAGCCTACGATTGGAAGTGCAAAGACCGACCGAACTCTCTCTCCTCTGGTCGGTATTCTGGGAAGAAAAACATCGCAGGGCGGAGTTGGAAACGGTGAGCCAACCCGCTCTTCGTGTTATGAAAATGTGCTTTGAACAGGAATCACCGGGGTTAGGATCCGCGAAATCACGCTGACGACCTTGTTGGATTTTTCTAGAAAAATCCCACAACATCTGGACCTGAAGACGCAGAATGGTGCAATGTTTTCATTTCGCAGGGAAAAGCGAGATAAACTTACGGCGGCAGAAACCCGCAACAGTACCCAAGGTAGTATCGCTACCTTGTTAGATTTTTCAAGAAAAATCTAACAACTTTTGATTATTGAAAATGCGCTGGATTGGGCTTCTGTCTAATGTGAATTCCAGAGAAATCACATCTTCCAATATTCTGTTTTCTCGGAGGTGCGGGCTATCTAGACTCGGACACTTGTTGGAACTGGGCTGAACAGCTGCGTTCGTGGCGGTGGTTTGGGAACCGCAAGCGCAATTTCGATTGGGAATATTCGAAATATTCCGTCTCTTCCCCTCAGCCAGAGTTTTCCATCTGGTGCCACAAACGGCTCTCCATCAATGTCACGCAAGATTGTCCCGGCGTTATTGACCTGACACCATTTCAGATCTCGGTCGGTGCACAGTCGCGTGTCGTCCGGAAGATACACACAAGCTAGCTTCGCCGGAGCGCCTTGATACTCATACATGAGTCTCATGCCGTCTTTCGACTCGAAGCTGAGCGCTTGTCCTTGCGAGTTGGAGACGACTATTGACCCGTCGGTTAAACGGGTTTGAACGTTTCCGCCAGTGTATTCGCAAATGGAATTTCGGTAGACGTACCTGATGCTGCCATCGCTATCCACGGTGGCCATGAACTTTTCAGTTGAGGAGATTGCCAATTATTACCGCCTTAAAATCGTGTGAGCCCGGTCGCCCGAGGTGGTTCGATCTCGCCATGCGCCTATTTAAGAGAAAGTTTGTTGAAATTTCGTGACTTTAGAATGCGGGAAATACGAAATCCGCGAAATTAATCCGGATTTCTTGGATACACCCCTGAAATTCCGCGCATTGTCCAATTTGGGACGCAGGCGTATATAACCTCTCAACCTCCAACTTTGCGGTCATAGTACTACTTCAATATGGCAATTTTTGAGCGACAGCACCAAACTGCCGAAGCGGCAGCATTGCAGCGTGGCGATCAAACCAAGGAAGGTGACAACCTTCAAGAGTTTCGTCTCACAGCGTCGTCTTCGCTGAAGGATAACAGCCATTTTGTAGACGAGGCTTCGAGAGATAAAGAGCGCGAAAAGATTGCCGAGCTTTTCGGCCGCTTCGATATTAACGGTGATGGCTTCATCGACAAAAGAGAAATTGTGAAAGCGGACAAAACGCCTCACAAGGTCGATGGCGCCGATCCGCATCTGTTTGCGAACTTTCTGAGCGAACGCTACAAGTCATTGATGCAATCGTCGAATGACGAGTGGTTCTTCGAAAACAACGGAGTGTCTCACGAAGACATCAAAAAATATGTTGAAAACATGCATGCCTTCAACGACAAAGTCACTGACGACAAGGGCGACTCCACCTACAAACTGAATCTGCAAGGGCGCGAAAGAGATGTCACCGTCCACGTTCCGCCGAACTATGACGGAAGCAAGCCGATGCCCATGGTGGTGATGCTCCACGGTTTTATGCAAGACAAGGACGAAATTGCGCGGACTTCCGCCTTCAAAGAAAAGGCAGACAAAGAGGGCTTCATAGCAGTTTTTCCAAACGCTACCGGCTGGGTCGGCGATCGCTTGCGCTGGTGGAATGTCGGCAGCGACCGTCTCTATCGCTCCGACGACGTAGATTTCATCAGGCAATTGACCGATGTCATTCCAAATAAATTGAATGTCGATAGAGATCGCATTTACCTCGTCGGTTTCTCCAACGGTGCAATGATGGCTCAAGAAGCTGCGGTCAAGCTCAATGACAGAGTGGCTGCGGTCGCCAGCGTCAGCGGCGGCATGTTGAGAAAGCAAGAAAAACCAACCGGCGACATGAACGCATTGTTGATTCACGGCAGCAGCGACGACGTAATTCCGGCATCTGGCGGGGTGCTTTTGGATCTGTGCCTCGCACCTCGTGTCATCTCTGCCGCGAAAGCATTTGAAGTTTGGGCTGACGCAAACGGGTTATCGCCGACTTTCACCAAGACAACGGGAGAGCCGATTCAAACTTACAGCGCAGTTGACACAGAAAGCGGCAGAGAGGTCACCTTCTACAGCATCAAGGACGGTAACCATGATTGGCCTGGCGCATTCAACAGTTCCACACCAGCCTCGAAGTTCAACGCAACAGATGCGGTCTGGAATTTCCTCAACCGGCACAACAAGAAGGAGCTCGCATCGCGAGTGCGCAGTGCATAGGCAAAAGCTATAGGGGAACTACATGCGACTCTCACAGGGAGCCGCATGTAGCGTTTGTGTCAGGCAATGCGTCCCTACACATTTCTGAAGCTAATAGTTCTTGAGTTGATCGATCGATTTATCGAGCGCATCATGTTTCGCAGACAAGGCATAGAACAGCAAATCTGCGCGTGCCTTGCCATTATCGCGAAGCATCTCACCGAGTTTTATACAGGCATCGCCTTTCGTGTCTTCCAATTCAAGTTTGTAGCACAAGCGCGAAGCCACAGCCTCACAGACTTTATCCACACCCAGTTGATTCTCGTAGAGAGTCATGATTTCCTGACTGGACGGATCAGGGTAGAGTCTGTCGGCAGCCGCCCAGCAGTCAATGAAGAATTCCCGCAACCAGAGAGGCACTTCACCATCCAGCTGATCGACCATCGTCAACCAAATGCTCAGACCCAACAGCTCTTTTACTGCCTGATGATGAACCTCTGCCGCCTGTTCGTTGATCGGATAGTCTGGCGTCTCACCCATTCTGTTCGGGCGAAGACAGTAGCGCATATAGTCTGACAGCAAGTCCAGGCATCGAATTCCGATGGCAGTTGAAAAATAGAGCGCGCGGCGCCAGCGGTCCAGCTCGTCTGCCGGTCTATGGTTCTGCAATTTCAGATAGAAACTGTTTGTGGGTCCGCTGCCATCAGAGTCCGACATTCAAAATGCGGCGCCTCCTATGGAATTGCGCGATTGACAAACCAGGCAAGCCAAACAAGTAAGAAAATCGCTGTCATCACCTCGAACAAGGTAGGCAGCATCTTGCGGTTTTCCAAGCGTTTCGCAGCATCCACCAGCGCCCACAGAATGAGTGATATGCCAGTTAAGAAGCCGAAGATAATCGGCATAGTAAATTTCAGAGGCAGCAATCCGAACAACATGGACGCCTCTTTCACAACATAGATATTGGCGCCTTTGAGCGAAGCAACTAGCTTTTTGTAATAAGCATCACCTGCACCATCACCACCTTCTTCGTGGTTGGCAGGCACTGCCAGATAGTAGTAGCTGACACCTGGAATGGCAGACGGAATGACTTTACCTTTGCGATCGAAGCCTTGCATGAAAACATGCGACACTCGATAGGATTCGTCGTCGACTTTCTTGTCTGTGACGATAGCAAACGCATTTACACTGCCGGGTCCAGCTTCCGGTTCGTTGTTCCAGCGTTCGCCTGCCGCCATCGATTTTTTGAAGTCTTCGACGTTCGACACGCCATCAAATACGATCTGATACTTCGAGAAAATCTGATAGGTGGGAATCATGTCCTGCTTCGTAACTGAATTGATCAGCTTCACAGCCGGATCACCAGTCCATTTCTCGAGTTTCGATGGGAAAGAACCGTTCCTTGCGTTTATCTCTTCGAGGTGAGCACCGAGCGCACGCATCTGTTCGACGGTTTTCACTTCAGGCGCTTCATCAGTGTGAACAAGAAATTCCCCGGGTCCTGCAAGTCCCATCGGAGTCTGCTCAAGCCAAAACTCTTTGCGCGAGAAGGCTCCCATAACCAGCGTTTGAATACCTTCAAGCGAAAAGTCGATTGTTTTGAACGTAAATTGCAAGGTTTCTAAAGGCGTCTTGAGTTCGCCAGTCGAGTTTTGTCCAATAGCCAGAGTAATCTTGCCGTCCGGCGTTCTAAATGTTTGTCCCTCAACCTTGAACGACTCCGAAGTTATGCCAGGTCCAGTCGGTGCCTGAAATGTGCTTCCTGCCGTCATCCATGCAAACCAACCAGCGGCGATGACTGCGACCAAAAGCGAGCCAATCGTCGAGAAAAGCACCTGATTCTTTTTGAAGTAGTGCTGGCGCCCGCCCGGCTCGCCGCCGCCAACCAGCGTTTCCATTGTTTCCTTGAACACTGGCTTGGGCAATTCCAATGCCGTTACTTTCTGTTTGAACTCCTTTTGCGGTGCGGATCGAATCGCTGCAGCTTCGCGTATATGCTTGATCAAGACATCGCCTTTCGGCAGATTCTGTTCTGCAAGCCGCAGCACGCGCGTGTAGATGTTAGCGGCGTCTTCTGAGGCACCGGCGCCGTCGCAAACTTTCGCCAGGATGAACATGTTGGCGATGACGTCGCGATTGCCTTCACCGAGCAATTTTTCGGAAGTGACAACCAGGCGGCTGTACGCGGTAATAGCCTTGTCCAATTTGCCGTCGGAATAGTAGATGGCTGCAAGGTTTTTGAAACACGCCAGAGCCTGCTCTGATTCGCTCAGACCGTTGCGCTCCATCATGTCCAGCGCATCTTCATAGTGGCGCTGCGCAGCCAAATAGTCGGCATTGTCAAATGCCCGACCAGCCATGTAGAGAAGTCCGTCTAACTGTTTCTGCGAAAACGCCATACATTTATCGGCAGGTTGCCGAAAACCTCCAACAGTTATATTTCTACCTTCTCTTAATAGCGGTAAAACACTGCGCGGTCATTTGGCGAAAATTTCTCTGGCGAATGCCGAGAAAGCCCACTTGCGCCTAATTTACCAACCGACGACAGATTAACCGGGTATAGGAGTATGTATTGGAAAAAGGCTCCTAAGAAAGCGACAGATGCTTCAAGACCTCAAATTGCGACAAAAAGGGATTTTGATAGTAGCGTTGCCGCTATTAACAGAAACCATTTTCGTGGCCATTTTGTTTTCTTGCAGCAATCGGCTGAGGCCGAAGCGCAAAAGATGTTCTATTCCAAGATGATTATCGGACAAACTCAGTCCGTCGTCCGCCTTATCTGGGAAGGCGGCGCGAATTTCACCCTCTGGGGTTTCACTCACTCGCCGTCTTTCGAACAGCGCATGATGAATCAAATTGCCGAGGTGCCGAGAGAACTCAACGAGCTCAAGCAGATGGTGAAAGGCAATCCCATTCAAGAGAAAAACGTCGCCGAGATGGAAAAGGCGGTCAACACTGCCGTCGATACGTTGCTCCACTACAAGAAGCGCATGATGTCCGGGGAGCACTATATCTTGACGCACGAAGCTCGCATGATGGTTACCGATCATCTGCGCGCAATTGTCACTGGCGCCGCGGCTATCCATCGCCAGGAGATGAACTATCAGGAGATGCACCCGGAGAAAACTCAGCAGTTGCGCATGGCTGTGCAAATTTGGCTGCTGGTCGGGCTCATCCTGCAAATTCTTTTGACTTTCGGTTTGGCGATTTACTTTGGACGAAACATTACAGACAGGCTTGCGACAATTTCAGGCAACGCGCAATTGCTGGCGGAACACCAACCGCTGCGGCGCCCCGTTGAGGGAACCGACGAAATCGCGCAGCTCGATACTGTTTTTCACAAAATGGCTATCACTCTGGCAGTGGCATCACAAAGGGAAAGAGCCATCGTCGACAACGCCAAAGACGTAATTTGCTCGCTCTCGGAAGATGCTGTGTTCAAGCAAATGAGCCCGGCCGCAAAGCAAAATTGGGGCTACGATCCCATTGATCTGGTCAACCGCCCGTTCACAGATTTCGTCGCAGAAGCTGATCGAGAGCGGCTCCAACGAGTTTTGCTCGAGGCGAAACAGCAAAAGGAAACCGCCATGTCCGTGGATATCCGCATGGTGCGTAACGACTTAAGCGAAGGTTGGATGCTCTGGTCGATTTACTGGTCGCCGCCGGATGAGTCTTATTATTGCGTGGCGCACGACATCAGCGACCGCAAAGAACTGGACCAAATGAAAGCTGACTTTGTCAACATGGTCAGCCACGACCTGCGGACGCCGCTTACGGGCATGCGCGCCTTTCTCGATTCGTTGAGCGCCGGAGTTTATGGCGAATTGAATAAGAAGGGAATGCAAGCCTCAACGCGCATTCAGTCTAGCCTCGGCCGGCTTGTCAACCTTGTCAATGACTTGCTGGACGTGGAAAAAATGGAAGCTGGACGCATGGAGATGCGTTTTGGGACTTACAACCTCAAGTATCTGGTCGACCAATCATTGGACATGGTCAAGAGCTTTGCCGATGAGCAGAAGGTCCAAATCGAGATTGGCGACATCGTCGATGCCGATGTTCTTGCTGACATTGATCGCATGGTTCAAGTTCTGCAAAATCTTCTCGCCAACGCCATTAAATTCTCCCCTAAGGGAGGTGTCGTGACGATCACGACCGAGTTGGAGCCTGGGGCGGTAAAGGTCAATGTGACCGACCGTGGCGCGGGTATTGCCGAGGCGGATATCGCACACATATTCGATAGATTCCGCCAGGTAGCGCCCAGTAAAACTGGGGTCAAGGGCGGAACCGGTCTGGGGCTGGCGATTTGCAAGGCAATATTGGAGCAGCACAATGGTTCGGTCGGGGTAGAAAGTCAAGTAGGGGAAGGAAGTACTTTCTGGTTTCGAATCCCGGGTGCACAGAAACCGGAAAAAACAACGTAGAATCTATTAGCTGTTTCGGACAGCACCTCCGCGAAAGAAACTGGAATCTATGTCGAAAGTTTTGCTCGTTGAAGATGATCTCGTCACCTGCGACATGGTCAGAGACTGGCTTGAGCATGAGCTCTACACAGTCGAAGAAGCGCACACGGGTGAGGAAGCTCTTGATTTGATGAAACTTTATCAGTACGACATTGTCGTGCTCGATTGGGGCTTGCCCGGCAAAAGCGGTGTAGAGATCTTGTCGCGCTTTCGGGCAGACGGCGGCACAACGCCGGTACTGATTTTGACAGGGAAACGTTCGGTCGGCGAGAAAGAAGAAGGACTGGACGCCGGCGCCGACGACTATCTGACCAAACCTTTCGACATGCGAGAACTTTCGGCGCGCCTGAGGGCACTGCTGCGTCGTTCGCACTCCCCTCGGGCTTCGGTTCTGGCAGTGAGAAACATCACTTTAGATCCCGCCACCTGCCAAGTGACCCGAGACGGCGAAGAATTAAAATTGCTGCCGACCGAATACGCGTTGCTCGAGTTTTTCATGCGACATCCAGATCGCGTTTTCAGCACAGACGATATTTTGAACCACGTTTGGAAGTCTGACTCCGAAGCTACCGCGACAGCAGTGAGAACTTACATCACCCGCTTGCGGAAAAAACTCGACGTGGAAGAGAAAGCGTCAATCATCAAAACCGTCCACGGCATCGGCTACAAGCTCGAATCCCGCGAAGACTAGTAACTTATGGGCGATGCGTGGCTTCGCCCGGTTTTTATCGCCGTCGCATTACATGCGACCTTTACCGGTTTTGTAGCCGTCGGTTACATGCTAATTTTTTGGGTTCCTCGAAAACGCTTCAGTCAAAATATCGGGCGCATGCAATGCGCCCCTACGCTTTCTGTGCCGTCTGCGCAGTTCTACTCTTCGGATGAACCTTTATACAAGCGAGCAAGTGCCCTTGCATTAGCTTCCTGTCCTTGTGCTGCTTTCATATGACCCAAACGCGACAAGACAAATCCATGCACGCGTAGCTCATTGATCAAGTTTGCATCTTTATCACCGAAGACCATTTCGGTATACATTAGTGCCCTTCTGCAAATGGGCTCAGCTTTGTCGTATTGACCAAAAGCCACATACATTTGCGCAAATGCCAACAACTCAGGACCGGATGTACCGATGTCGCGTAAGCCCTTTTTGCCTAACTCAAAGATCTTCGAGTTGTACAAAGCCTCAGCTTCTTTGAACAACTTCTTGCTCTCAGCCTTCTTGTGCTGGTGGAAATAGACAATCGCCAATTGCGCTTTTGCAGATGCAGCAGTGAGCGAAAATCGCTTCGGACTGTTGTTCATCAAAGTAACCGCTTGCTCAAAAGCTTTTTGCGCACCAGTCCAGTCACCCACAGATTTCTTGCAACATCCCACCAGAGTCAATGTCTTCCACAGGTGAATTTGCCCTTTGTCGCTGGTTTCGCGCTTCGCAATTGATAGAGCGCGATTTGCAAAAGTGAGGGCTTCCTGGTTCATTCCGAGAGCAGAATATGTATATGCAAGCGCAATAAGTTCGCGCGAAAGTTCCGGGTGGCTATCACCAAATGCGGTATCAATTATTCTGATCGAATGCTGAATTGCGGCAATTCTATTGGTCCCTTTAATGCGTTCAAAATACGCATTAGATAAGGCATCTACGCAGGTGAAGAAATCTTCGTTCCGTTTGCCTTCGGATTTGAGTTTGGGTATCAATATCAAAAGCTCTTGGAAGTAAGGCTCTGCAGCCTGGAATTTCTGCTGCCAAATCATCGCATTGGCAAGACGAGCCATTACCTCTCCGCGCTCAGCGGCAGAAGCAAGGGGCGGTTTGGCAAGACCTAGTGACTTTTCGTAAGCCTTCTCAGCCTTGGCAAAATCTGCAAAAACCTCATAGCGGCTCCCTTCATCTTTGAAGTGTTTCCAACCCTCGCGGTCCCCGGCAGCAAGAGCTCCGGAAACCAGTATGGTTCCGGACACAAACGCCAAGCCGAACTGAAATAACCTTCGAGACCAATTCATTGAAGAAAACACGCGCAAGCAGACACGTATATTAGAACAGATTCTCTTCGCATGAATTAGAACAAGTCCAAAGCGCACAGATGATGGTAAATACTGTCTTTGACTTCCGGGCTCCAAGAAGGGTAGCGTTTTGCCATCTCGTTCCACGCAGCCATTAGCATCTGGGAGGCAGTCCGGCCCTCGGGAACCTGCATCACATCTTCAAACGACGTTCCTTGTTGACGCATCTTCTGAGCCTTGTCAAAGAAAGTACATTGATTGTCGATGGCACTCACGACTTGCGCCCTGAACGTTTCCAATCCGCCTGGCGTAGGCTCTGCCAAAATCTTCGCCCGCAGTGCTGCAATCTGCGAGTAATAAGTCGCATACGCAGCTGAGAAACCGCTGGAACCATTGAGCGCGGAAAGCATCACCATCTTCGCTTGCAGTGCTTTCAGAATTAAACTGTAGATATGGTTGATGAATTGCCTGTCAGATACCGGAACGCCCTGCAGATTATCCGGCAGTGCTGTCAAAGCACACGGATATTGATAGCCGTTCGGCGGTGTAATACTGCGTGGATACCAATTCTGATAATTCTGGGCGAATGCACCACCTGAGGTGCTAACCAAGCCAAGGATAGCAAGCGAGCTTGCCAGAAGAGAAAACGAAACTTTGGACATTATTCTCATAGTTTCACCTAGGCGATTCAGGTTCAAACACTCTGTTCCACGTCGTACAAGTTTCTAATTACACCGCGCCACTCAGCGTTTGAAAGGATATCTGTGCTATCGCTGAATTGTTCAACGCTGCCAATCAAGGGTTTCGTCACAAGAGCTTTGATTACAGGATCGGTGTTGTTCGACTCATTGATGCGTTTGCAAATTGCTTTTGAGTAATCACCCATGCTGATTACCAGGAATGGGCGCCCGTGGAAATCACGGACTCTGTCCGGGAGCTTTTCAGTCAATCCGAGTTGATTATGCTTTGACGCAATAAGTTCATAGATGGGCACCAAGAATTTTTGCCTTTCTTGCCAATCCGCAGCAGAAAGCACATTCCGCAGCATAGGCTCCAATTCACTTGCTGCTTTCAATTCTTTAAACGCAGTTCCAAACCACTTCGGATATGGGGCATAGGTCCGTTCCATCAGGAAATACAAATTCATCACGTCTCTGACCAGACGCGCGGCGATGATTCCAGCGCCAATCTCGTCACCAACATAACCAGCGCGCCCCATTAGATGTTCTTCTTGCTCGATCCGAGCCCACCCACAGGCAAGCAAATAGAGCCAGACATCCTCAGGATAATACGCAAACCTCTTACACGTTTCCTCCAAACCGATATCATCACGAAAGACCTTGCCACCGGTGATGGTGCGTAGCTTTTGCCCGGGAAATGAGAGCCAATCAGGCGCTGTCAGATCCACTGTGATATCGAACCCGAGATAATCATCAATGAAGCGCTCAACAGAGTGTATTTCGACCCTATGATTGATCGGTCCTGACTCTCTGAAATCAAGCAACTGCACTCCCTGATTCTCTGCATCAGGGGATGAAAAACTGGTCGGATATCCACGAAAAACGCGCGGTAACTCTTTACTGAGTTTCGCAGAAATCGAGTCTTTGTAGGTGGAAACATCATCAGGCTTAAGAAACAACATCACGCGCGGTCCCCAATGATGGTCGCTCGACATTTCAGTATCAAACCCAAGCACCTCGGACCCGCTGCCGATGAGCGCCGCCGCGTACTTCAAATCACCGAAGTGCGCACGAACAATCGGTTCGACCGCCTCGTGATAGAACCCCTCGCAAAGTTCCAAGCCTGGGATGAATTTTGGGTTTGTGTTGCTCATCAAATCGACTACCTATTTGATCATTCTCTATATAAAAAATCAACCGCTGGAAGACGCCAGTATGGCAGGACTGTTGCAAATTGGCGAATTTTTTCCAAGTGCTCTACATTCTTTTGCAGTTAGAGAATCTCTCTTTGTTGATCGGATCGATTGGTCTATTTATCGCAATGACCGCTGTTCTGTACTCAGTAAGAAACATCGATTATTACGCAGAAACCCCGGCCACTCAGCAAAAATAGGAATTCTAAGATAATAACTCAAATCGAGGCGAACATGCCGCCAGTGGCTTGTTTGGCAAGGAAGCTGATAGACTTAAGTTGTTTTCTGGGCGCGCCGGCGGCTCGCCGGCATCAAACAGTTTTTTCCCTCACCTATTTCCCACCAATCCTTGAGCCGATTCCGCATAACAGACAAATATCCTCAAAAGCGCGCGTTCATAACGGGCGCCGGAAGCGGTTTAGGACTCGCCTTTGCGCGAGCGCTCGCAGCAGATGGATGGTCGCTGGGAATAACGGACATCAATGAGCAAAGTCTCGATGCAAGCGCAGCAACGTTGCGAACAATCGGCGGATCGGCAGTACCTTACGTTTTCGATGTCGCTAATTACGCGGATTTTCAAAAGGCCGTTAAAGACTTCACTGAAAGAAATGGTGGTATCGACATCGGTATCAACAATGCCGGCATAGGCTGCGGTGGTCTGCTTGACGAAGTCTCAATCGAGGAGTTTCGCAAAACAATCGAAACAAATCTGATGGGCGTTGCAAACGGCTGTCATCTGTTTGTGCCCATAATGAAAAAACAGGATCGAGGATACATCTTGAACGTTGCCAGCGCTGCAGCGTTTCTCACAGCTCCTAGAATGTCAGCGTACAGCGCCTCAAAAGCAGGTGTAGTCGCCTTGAGCGAATGCATCCGCGGAGAGCTTGCAGACAGCAATATCGTGGTCTCTATTCTTGCACCGTCCTATGTGCGAACAAACATCGGCAAGGAAACAATCGGCGCAGAGAGCGACAAAAAATACTCTTGCATGCTGGTCGATGAGTCACGCATATCAGCAGAGGAAGTCGCGCACGATGCACTCAAACTGATGGCAAATGGCAATCTCTACATCATGCTTCCTCGAAAGGCGAGAATTCTCTGGCGGCTAAAACGAACGATGCCTGAAAAGTATTGGCGCCTGGTAAAGAAAGCCGCAGAAAGCGAAGTAGAGCGCCTGTCCGCGAAGATAGCGCACCCAGATAAACCGTAGGGGCGATGCGATGCAAGGCCCGGCGTTGGCTGCCGCCACACAAGGTTGAGCGTAGGGGCGATGCCATGCATCGCCTGGTGCCCACTACTGAAACAAATTCAGCTCGTTAGCCACGCTTCTTAAACTCGAGTACTCGGTTGTTCCAGCTTTATTGAACTTCGTCGCGGCAAGAGCGCACTTGTTATACAACGTTCTTGCCATATCAGTCCGTCCATGCCCGATGCAGATGTTCAGCCATTGCCGCAGCTGAGTAGTCGGCCACTGTTTGTAGGGCAGTTCAAATCCGCATCCATGAAACGTTGGCGATTTTGGAGGAATCTGTTTGATGGGATTCCAATTCAAGTGAGGAAAAATCGCTACCCCCATATCTATCGCTGTTTGATACGACTGCTCCGCAAGCAGCAACTCAACAACCTCTGAGATCTTCTCAGCTAATTGAGGCGTAATGAACAGAGATTGGTGTGCAAAGTAAAGCGAAGCGGCTTTCCCATAACGCTTGGACGCAACAAAAATGTGCATCAAGCTTAGAAGATTAGCGGTTCGCTCGTACTGCCCAATCGCATGCCTATCATTCAGCTGAACGACCTTGAGGTATTGCTTCTCAGCCGCTTCTGTGAGGTGCTGACCTTCATAGAGCGTCGCCAGCCTCTCATGGGCGGTCACAGCATCCTTGCTTAGTGGCTGCAACCGGTCGAAAATTGTAGATGCTGTTTCCACCAATAGGACCACATAGTGGTCGCGTCGCCCGTCGGGTGCGACTTCATAGCCGGACTCAGTGTAGTTGCGTTGAACTGCGAATAGCGACTGTGCATTTTGCATATCGAGTTTCACTTTAGGGTTCAAACTTAGCTCAATTGCAGTTTGCACCAGAGGCAATGCACCAAGTTCTTCTTCCTCATGGCACAAGCCAAATAGAAAGCTAAAAATCTTTGGAAGAACTTTACTCTGCTGATCGATGGACAGCAATTGAATTTTTGAATTGACAAAACTCACCGTCGGGGCGAAACGCTTAGACCTTCGGCGGAAGAGATAATCAGCGAAATCAAGCAAATAACCCATGGTTTCCGCAGAGTCCGCGCCAGAAACATTGCTCTCGGCTACTGCGGCATTGAGATACATCTGCAAATCAAATACGCTCTTCTCATATGCTTGTTTATCGAAGAACTCAGGAAAGATTTCTTTGCTTAGGGCAAGCTTCGTGCGTGCCTTTTCAATCTCAAGTGCATCCCAAGTGACATCGTGCGAAATGTCACCACGCGCTAAAGCTACCTGGTTCAATGAGATGACAACTGAAAGTACTAACGTCGCAATCGCTCGGTTCAATGAGGTACCATCGCCATTTGAGACTTTCACAGTGAACTCATCATATCCTCTTCCGTCCTAGAAATCATGACTATGATGTTCGGGCGCCAGTCACCCTCTCCGGCGATTTAAAGCTTTAATAGGCTACAGAGAGTTATTATCGATAAAGACTACGCTGCGGATTGTTCGGTCTGAGGTTTTCCCTTATGAACGCAAAGCTGCTCGGTGCCCTCTGTTTGTCTCAATTGTTTTGCCAAGGCTTTCTAGCAGCTATCGCAGAAGTACAGAAACACCTGTGCCCAGACATGTCTCAGCACGAACGTGTTTTAAGAGAAGGCAAACAAGTAGAGAGGACTATCCATAGCGGAAGAGGTAGTTTCTATGACTATCCGCTCTTCCTGATGCCGCGACAGGTCATTTCAGATTACACGCCGAGCAAGAGGGAATATGATCTGCGCGCATCAATAGGTTGGCTTGACGATAAAGTTTCCACTCTGCCGTTAAACACCTCAAGTCAAAGACAGGCAGCAGAATCGTATGCGAGACAGTTTGAAGAGCTGGGCATGTACCCCAACGCCGCGCTGCTGTACAAAAGGCTACTCGATGTACCTAAATACTTATCAGAAAATGACTCTCGCAGAGATTCACATTTGAGAGGAGATTACGAGCGTGCTTTGCTGTGCAAAGAAGCACAGGATCTCTTAGTTTTCAAAAAGGACTACACTTCCGCGCTCACAAAGGCGGACAGTGTGGTTGAGAACATATCTTCGTCCGAGATGGACACGTTATCAAAATCCTACTTGCTCAACAGAGTTCTGAAGTCAGTCATAGATAAAGCAGTGCAGTTCGCGGCAGCAGACAGTGGTGCGACCGGAGATTCCGTAACCAAATATCGACGTGTTAAGTCGCACGCAGAAGAATTGCTCACCACGTGGAAGAAAGAATCGGAATGTTTAGGAATGGCTCAAGAATTGGATAAGACGGCGCTAGAGCTCGAATGCGGTGGCAAATACGATATGGCAGAGAAACTATACAAGCAGGCATTGCAAATAAGGCGGAAAAACCTGGGTGACAGTAATCCTGAAACTCTGGCACAAAATGCAGACCTCGCGAGAATAAGTGTCGCCCGAGGGGAAAAAGAGCAAGCACGTGCATACTTCGAAGATGCGCTTAAAGAGCTAAGAAAACATCCAAATCCCGGTCGAACATACTCATACATGCTTGAAAGCTATGGAGACATGCTCGACAAATTGAATGATAAAGCGGAGGCTGAAATGATATACGAAGAAGCTCGCAACGCTAACAAGAGATTAGCAGGAGTTTCACCGTAATTTGCTCCACAGGAATGTGTAGGCAAGCGCTTGCATAAACGCTACTTGCTCGTTGTTGGATGCAGCGCCGTGTCCACCTTCGATGTTTTCGTAATACAAAACCTCGTGTCCTTGCTCTTTCAGTAAAGCAGCGAACTTGCGGGCGTGACCAGGATGCACTCGGTCGTCGCGCGTGGAGGTCGTGATCAAAATGGGTGGATACTTCTTCTCCTTGCGCAGATTCTGATATGGCGAATACTTCGAAATGTACGCCCATTGCTCGGGCTTATCAGGATCACCGTATTCATCCATCCAACTCGCACCAGCCAGCAGGTGATTGAACCTGCGCATGTCCAGGAGCGGCGAACCGCAATGCACAGCACCGAACAAGTCCGGTCGTTGCGTCAGCATCACGCCCATCAACAAACCGCCGTTCGAGCGCCCATCAATGCCGAGATGCTTAGGCGAAGTCACTTTACGCGCAGACAAATCCTCCGCAACAGCGATGAAATCATCGTAGGCGCGCTGGCGATTCTCCTTGCGCGCTGCATTATGCCAGCTCGGTCCGAACTCCCCACCGCCGCGAATGTTCGCGAGGACATAAACTCCGCCGCGTTCCATCCAAGCAGAACCAACGACGGCACTGTAGGCGGGCAACAGCGAATGTTCGAACCCACCATAGCTGTACAAAAGCGTAGGATTGTTTCCATCCAGCGTCAGCCCCTTGCGCGAAACCATGAAATACGGGACGCGCGTGCCATCTTTTGACTTCGCGTCATACTGTTGAATCTCCAAATTGTCCGCATTGAAAAAGGCGGGCAAGTGCTTCAGCAGCTCTGTACCAGGCTTCCCGGCTGTTCCCAAATAGAGACTTGATGGCGTAAGGAAATTCGTGATCGTGATGAAGTAATCATCCGACTCGTCAGAATCGATGCCTTCCACGCTGACACTGCCAATCGCAGGGGCGTCCAATTGCGTCCGCTCCCACTTTCCATTCTTCTTCGAAAGCAAGTAAGGACGGCTGTTGACGTTATCCAACTCCGTCAAAATCAAATAATTCTTCGTGTCGGATAGTGAGTCGAGCGACTTTCTTTCCGTCGGCTCAAACAACACATCAAAGGTCCTCTCGCCTTTGAGAAACGCGTCAAAATCCTCGGCGAGAAGAGTGCCGGATTTGTAGGTCGTCCCGTTAATTGTCCAGTCAGAACGTAAGCGCAGGAGAATATTCTTGTCATATGTCTGAACCACGGCATCAGCGGGTTTCTCAATCTGCACAAACTTGTCGCCTTGACGAAGATATACATCTTCAGTGAAAAAAGTTGGATGGTTTGAAATCAATTCATACGTTTGACCATGATCGTGAACAACGTATCCGTTGGCACCCACATCAGTTTTCTTACCTTCGAAAACGGTCTTCGCTTCTGACAATGGAGTGCCGCGCTTCCACTCCTTCACTATCCGCGGATAGCCTGAATCGGTCATTGTGCCCGCACCAAAATCGGTGCCGACAAACAGCGTGTCGCGGTCGCGCCAGGCAACATCTGACTTCGCCTCAGGCAAGGTAAAACCGCCTTTGACGAATTCCTTCTTCGTCAAGTCAAACTCGCGCACAACTACTGCATCGGCACCACCGCGAGACAGCTCGATAAGCGCACGGTCGTAGTCGTGATACAAGACTTGCCCTTGATGCCAAACCCAGTTCTCTTTCTCGTTGGCGGCTAGCACATCCAGGTCGAGCACAGTTTCCCAATTCGGTTTCTCTTTCTTATATTCTTCAAGAGTGGTGCGACGCCACAGCCCGCGCACGTTTTTATCATCACGCCAAAAATTGTAGTAATACTGCCCTTTCTTCGTAACTCGCGGAATGCGCTCCTTCGAGTCGAGAATTGCGCGGAGCCTATCTTTGATTGGCGTGAAGTCTTTCGATGCTTCGAGCGCTTTGGTGGAGATTGCGTTTTCCGCGCGAACCCAGTCGAGCGCCTTCTTCCCTTCTACGTCTTCGAGCCAGAGATAGGGGTCTGTGTTTGACGCGTTCTCTGCGGCGTTCGCTACTGCGCTTTCTGCGACTTTCTGCGCTATTTTCTCTGTTTCTTTCACAGTGGCTCCCGCGGCAAACGATACGGTGTTGGCGCTTAACAACAGCGCAGACAACGCTAGCATTGAGGTCTTGATACTGAGTTTGTATGAACGATTACGCATTACGTTTCTCTCTGTCTATCTGGCGGCTCTAATTATGTCAGATTGGCGCAGCGACTTATTTGCCCGGTTTCCCGTTCGCCATCAAATACTTGTCTACCAGTGGCAGCATCCAAAGTGAAAGCCTCGCAGACTCAACCATTCGAAGCGCTGCCATGGGGTCAAGTAGATGCGATTTGGGCAGCGGTTGTTTCATTCTGGCAAGAACCTCACCAATAGGGTGCACCAACTTCCGCTGAAGCAGGATAAGATCGGCAATCAAGTCAGATGCAGGAGTTAGCAGCGGTCCAAACCCATAACGAGCCTGCGCCCAGCCATATATGTAAAGCTGCCGATGATGAGGCGCAATCACGCCCCACTGCGTTTTTACAATCGAACCTTCAATATCAACAACACCAGGTTCCAAGAAAGGAATAGAGACATTGAATCCGGTACCGCAAACAATCAAATCGATCTCTTCGCGTGTTCCATCCGCAAACTCGACAAGCTTGCCATCAAAGCGTTTCACATCAGGATGCGCCTTGATCTTTCCATGCTTCAGATAGTGCAACAACTCAGTGTTAATTGTCGGATGATGATCGAATATTCTGTGATCCGGCTTCATCAGCCCATAGTTGCGATAGTCTCCCACGGCGACCTTGACCAGAGTTTCCAAATGAATCCGTTGCATCCACACCGGCATCCACGTGGTTAGGAGCTCTGCAGTTGGTTTTCCATAGAACGTCTTGGGAAGAAACCAATATCCGCGTCGTAAACTAAGATGTGCAGATTGAGCTGTGCGTGCGGATTCGGCAGCAATGTCGCAAGCAGAATTCCCTCCACCAATCACCAAAACTCGTTTGCCCTTTAGCTGCGAAGGCTCTTTGTAGTCCTTCGAATGAATCATCTCTCCTTCAAACTTGCCTTCGTACTTCGGCCAGCGCGCGTCCCAATGGTGCCCATTGCAAATGATCAACCCATCGTACAAGCGCGTTTCGCCGTTGCTTAATCGCACTTCCCAAAATCCGTTCTCATCCGGCTTGGCATGCTCGACCGAGGTGTTGAAGTGGATGTGCTCGGCAAGCTTGTAGTGCTCAACATACGAATTCAAATATTCGAGCATCTGCGCAGCGCTCGGGAAATCAGGATAGTGCGCTGGCATGGGAAAGTCGGGAAATTCCGTTGTCTTGCGCGACGAAATTATGTGCGCGGTGTGATAGACACCATGTCGCCAATTCCCACCAACACCGGAATCCGCTTCATACTGATCGTAAGCAATTCCCTTTTGCTTTAGTGCACGAGCCATGCTTATGCCCACCGGTCCTGCACCGACGATAGCTATCTTGTCTTGTGTGGAAGCAGCGGTCATTCCAGCAAAATATCGCTTACACCTTTACTGATTCCAAGGATGCCACCATCTGTTTCAGATACGCGCTCAACTCCGCTTGCATCTTTGAGGGCTCTGCTTTCGCGATCAGATCTACGATTCTCGAACCGGTGATTACACCGTCCGCGCCTGAAGCCATCATACGCTCTGCGTGCGCCGGTGTTGATACACCGAAGCCGGCCAGAATAGGCAGCTCTGTCGCTTTCTTAATCGAAGCAATCAATGCAGCGAGGCGACTGTCCCGACTTGCATCGCGTTCGTCGGTGCCTGTCACGCCTAATCGAGATACGAGATAGATAAAACCGCGCGCATGCTTGACGATTTTGTCGAGCCTCTCTTCACGAGTCAAGGGCGAAACGATGAATATGGTACTGATATTGTTTCCTGTTGCAATTGAAACAATCTCGTCCGCTGATTCAGAAGGCAAATCTGCAACGAGAACACCGTCAACGCCGCACTCTTCAGCGCGCGCATAGAACTTCTCAACGCCCATGGCCATGATGTGATTGTAGTACACCAACAAACCAATGGGGATATCGTCGTTGTACTTCCGTACACGCGCAACTAGATCCAGCGCTTGATTCACCGTAAATCCGCTCTCGATCACTTTGTGCGCCGCAGCCTGAATAATGGGGCCGTCCGCAACTGGATCGCTGAATGCAATGCCCAGTTCGAGCGCGGAAGCGTCGCTATCAATCATTGTTTTGATGATGTTGAACGACGTCTCCTCGTCCGGCCAGCCAAGCACGGTGAAGGGCATGAATGCACCCTTCTTCGACTCCTTAAGCGCACGAAATTTCGCACGATATCTGTCTCTACTTATCATGCTTCATTACCTCGTGCAGATCTTTGTCGCCGCGCCCGGAAAGATTGATGACAATAGTTTTGCCAGCTCCTTCACCCTGAGCCAGTTTCTTGCCCACGACCAGTGCGTGAGAGCTTTCCAGCGCTGGAATGATCCCTTCCTCGCGGCAGAGTTCGTGGAATGCAGCCAGCGCTTCGTGGTCCGTAGCGCTCTCGTATCGGGCTCGTCCCGTGTCTTTGAGAAAAGCATGTTCAGGCCCAACTGATGGATAGTCGAGACCTGCTGAGATGCTGTGCGCTTCTTGAATCTGCCCTTCCTCCGTTTGAAGAACCAAACTCTTCATGCCATGCACGCAACCGTATGAACCTAAAGCGAGAACCGCTCCGTGCTTGCCTGTATCCAACCCAGCTCCTGCAGGTTCAACCCCAATTAGTTTGACTGAGGTCTTATCAATAAACTCAGCGAAGATTCCGATGGCGTTTGAGCCACCACCAACACAGGCAACAACATAGTCCGGCTGCCGACCAGTCTTCTCTTGAATCTGGGTGCTCGCCTCTTCTCCAATAATCTTTTGGAAGTGCTTCACCATGCTGGGAAACGGGTGCGGACCGGCAACTGTGCCGAGCAAATAGTGCGTGTTCTCGAGGTTGGCAATCCAATCTCGCAAGGCTTCGTTGATTGCATCTTTTAGAGTCCGGCTGCCCGTTTTCACGGGATGAACTGTGGTGCCCAGCAACTGCATGCGAAAGACATTCGGCTTCTGCCTCTCCATGTCCACTTCGCCCATGTAGACTTCCGTCTTCAATCCAAGCAGCGCACCAGCCATTGCACACGCCACACCATGCTGCCCCGCGCCGGTCTCAGCAATGACGCGCTCTTTGCCCATCATCTTGCAGAGGAGCGCCTGCCCAAGCGCATTGTTTGTCTTGTGCGCTCCGCCGTGGAGCAAATCTTCGCGCTTCAAAAACACCTGCGCGCCCCATTTATCCGAAAGGTTTTTCGCGTGATAGAGCGGCGTTGGGCGACCAGCAAAATCAGTAAGAAGCGAAGACAGCCGAGATCTAAACTCGTCCCCCGGTACAATGGTGGCGAAAGCCTCCTCCAGTTCTTCCAGGGCGGGCATCAGGGTCTCCGGCACGTACACGCCGCCATATTTGCCGAATTTACCTAGTGTGCGCATGCCGACACTCCTCCGCTGTCTTTCTTCACTGCCTTGCAGAAATCAATCATTTTAGCAACGTCCTTCTTACCTGCTGAAGCTTCAACCGAAGAAGCAACATCGACTGCAAATAGATGCAGAGCTGCGACCACCTCTCCAACATTCTCAGCGCTCAAACCACCCGCGAAAAAATACGGCAAGGGCAGTGGCTGTGCAGCAAGAAGCTCCTGAACAGCACGTTTATACCATTCGGGGTCAGACAACAATTTGGGACGATCGAAGAGTAAGAAGTGCGCGTCATCTCTCCACTCTTGTGCCAAACTTCCAATTGTAGAAGTCGCAGCAGCGGCAGGTGCAACAGTTTCTTCTGAAACCGTTAGGGAAACATCAGCAGAAGTCGCCGAAGATTCCTCCGAACTAGCCGTGCTGCTTGACGCGACGCCAACACCCGAACCTTCTACTGCACCAGCAGCAACACCTGCACCAAAATCAGATTCGCTCACACCCTCCAACTCAAGCACCTTAATCACTTTCATTGGGAGTCTTCGAACATAATCAACGGTTTCTTTGCCGTGGCACTGCACGTAGTCTAGCTTCAAGCTTACGGCAAGTTCGGAAACAAACTCCAATTCTTGATCTTTGAAAACCCCGACAATCTGCGCGCGACCGGCAATGCCGGCAATGATTTCCTTGGCGGCATCTATTTCGACACGGCGTGGCGAACTCTGCGCAAAAATCAAACCCAAGAAGTCTGCACCCGCATCGAGCGCTGCGAGGGCATCTTCTAGCGAGGTTATGCCGCAGATTTTGACTTTCGTATTCATTTATAGTTCACCTTCTCTGCAGCACCTTCATGCTCCTCATCCACCACTTCGTCCAAAGAAGTCGCCAGCTCTTTCAACTTTTCGTCGACATTGCCCGACTTCATAAGACTTGAACCAATGAGGAAATTGTTCGAAACATGCGCCAAACGCCGAATATCCTCAGCAGTCTCAATACCGCTCGCCACCACCTTAACGACTGAATCAGGTATCAGCGGCATCAACTTCTCCGACGTCGCAAGATCAATTTCCAAGCTGTCGAGATTGCGATTATTCACGAGAATCAATTGCGGGTTGATTGCGAGTGCGCGTTTAACCTCCTCTTCGTTTTGCACTTCCACTACAGCTGTCATGCCAAGTTTCGTGCAAGTAGCATAGAGGTCCGACAACTCTTCGTCGTCGAGAGACTTCACGATCAACAAAATCGCATCCGCCTGAGCGGCACGCGCTTCAAAAACCTGATATTTGGTGATGATGAAGTCCTTGCACAAAACAGGAAGTGAAGAGTGTTTCTTCACTTCAGACAACAGCTGAAGGCTGCCGCCAAAATATTTCTCGTCGGTGAGCACGGAAATAGCGCGAGCGTACTTGTTGTAAGTCGCCAGAACAGAGGTAAGGTCAAAACTGCTAGAGGCGCTACCCATCGATGGAGAGCGAGGTTTGACCTCAGCAATTATGTTGGCGCTCTTGGGGCGCCGCGCTCCTTTGGAACTCTCACCAGTCAATGCAGCAAGAAAGCGATTGTCAGCCGGCACGACGTCCTTTTCGAACGAAGCCAACGTACGCGCCGATTCGCGTGCCGCCACTTCAACTCGCTTGTGCTCGACTATTTCACGCAGCACACTTTTCATAGACCTGCCTCGCTCGTTCGAATGTATCCTTCACACGCCCTGAGAAAATCAAATCTCTGGCTCTCTCAATGCCGCTTTCGATATCAGAAGTGATACCGGCAGCAAAGAAACCCGCGCCGGAGTTCAAGCAAACCAAATCAAGCCAAGGCTGATTCTCTGAGACAGAACGGGTGTCCATCAAGTGTTTAAAGACATCGATATTGTGCTTCAAATCAAATTGCAATTTCTTTCCGTCTTGTCCATCAAATAAGGAAGCACCGCCGGCTCTAAAAGAAAGGTCTTGAATGGTGCCACCATTGACGAAGAGTACATGATTGAATGAGCCGGGCATTAACTCGTCCAATCCGCTCTGAGAAGTGACGACGAGCGTACTTGCGTTCGACTCTTGCAGAAACTCAGCGGCGTGCAAAGTGACAGCCTGTGACGACATTCCAAAAACGCGGTGCTCCGGCTCGACCGGGTTCAACAGCGGACCGATGTGATTGAAAATCGTAGGTTGCCCAACAGCCTTGCGAGCTGCGGCGAGTTTTCTCAAACCAGGATAATAGTGAGGAGCGAAAAGAAACGCGACGCCTGCGCTTTCAATCGCCTCATTAACGCGAGCGGCAGGCAAATTAAGCGGAATGCCCATGGACTCTAGAAGGTCGGCACTACCTGCGCCACTTCGAGAGGCTCGGTTGCCAAACTTCGCTACTTTTACGCCACCCGAAGCAAGAACAAATGCACAAAACGTAGACGTGTTGAAGTGTGCAAAACCGCTGCCACCTGTTCCGCTCACATCTATCAAACCAGTTCCGCTTGGAAGGTCATCCTTTCCCACAACCGTCTTGCGTGTCTCTTCGATGAACAAACGCATCAGCGCAGCAGACAACGGCAGTGCTGAAATCTCTCGCAAGGCATCAACAAGCTGATCGTCAGGCAAGCGCGCATTGACGATATCTGCAATTCTTTCGCGTTCCAGCACAGACTCACTCATATCGACAGGAAATTCTCCATCATCAATGAGCCTTTCTCCGTCCCAATAGATTCGGGATGAAACTGCACGCCGAAGATAGGCTCGCTCTTATGCTCGAGCGCCATTATCAATCCGTGTTTTTTCTCCCTAGCGGTAACCTTCAACTCTGCAGGAAAGGAGTCTTCTTTTGCCACCAGCGAGTGATAGCGCATCGCTTCAAAGCTGTTTCCCAAGCCGGCAAAGATCCGAGAAGGAGAACCTTCAACAAAGATCTCGCTGGTTTTTCCGTGCACGATTTCGGGAGCCCTAACGACCTCGCCGCCTAGATGGGCGGCGATACCCTGGTGCCCCAGGCAAACGCCCATTAGTGCGGCTCCAAGCTTCTTCTGCGACAAAATAATCTCTTTGCACACTCCAAAATCGCGAGCAACAGCCGGGTGACCAGGACCGGGAGAGAGCACGATGTGAGTCGGCTTCTTCTCGAGAACCTCATCAAGTGTAATCGCGTCGTTGCGGAAAACTTCCACATCAGCGCTTTCATTTTTCTCCAGCTTTCGGACAATCGGCACCAACATTTGGTACAGGTTGAACGTGAAAGAATCGTAGTTGTCGATGATTATGGTGCGCATGAGACTACTTCGCCCCCATAAGTTGATGCGCGATGCGCACTGCCTGCAGAACACTCAATGCTTTGTTGCGCGTTTCTTCATACTCCATATCGGGATCGGAGTCGTAAACAATACCCGCACCAGCATTGATGTGAGCGTTGCCGTCCTTGATCAAAACGGAACGAATCGCGATGGCACCGTCCATATTGCCGCGAGCGTCGAAGTATCCGACCACACCCGAGTAGATGCCGCGCTGTTCGGGCTCTAGCTCCGCAAGAATTTCCATCGCACGCACTTTTGGCGCACCAGATACGGTTCCGGCAGGAAAACAACTTTCGAATGCGTCAAATACGTCTTTGTTATGCGCAAGCTTTCCAGTCACTTCCGTTGCCAGATGCATCACATGCGTATAGCGCGTCAAACACGCCAATTCGCCAATCTTCACACTGCCGGGGGCACAAACCCTTCCCAGATCATTGCGCCCAAGATCTACGAGCATGCGATGTTCTGCCATCTCTTTCTCGCTCTGCTTCAATTCAAGTTCAAGAGCTTCATCCTCGCTGCGGTCCTTCCCGCGCGGGCGCGTTCCGGCAATAGCGCGAAGCAGCACTTGTCCTTCATTGCTGCGCACAAAGGTCTCAGGCGAGGAGCCGATGTAAGAGAAACCGGGACACTTTAAAAAATACGCGTAGGGGCTAGGATTGGTCGCTTGCAACGCGCGATAAACGTCAATGGGCGGAGCAGAGATGGGCACTGAAAATCGCTGCGCAACGACAATCTGAAACACCTCACCCTCGAGCACCTTCTCTTTCGCCTTCAAGACCGCATCTATGAAACTCTCGCGAGTAAATGGTCCACTGACGCTTTTGAAGAGTTCCTCTTTTGTCGCTTTCGGCATATCAAGCCGGAAGGGAGGAAGTTGAGAATGCAGCAGCGAACGATGCACAAGTTCGTTTATATGTTGCTCGCCACGAGCAGAGAAAAACGTCACCTGCCGATATTGGTGATCGAACAATACGAATGAATCGTACAGACCATATCTTCCGACAGGCACTTGGGTGACTGCGCTGGCTTGTTGCGCAATGTGCTCGGTAAACCCGGTCGCACCATATCCAAGGTAGCCGACTAGCCCCCCAGCAAAAGGAGCTTCCGCAATGAGCGGATGACTGGGGACGGGATTGTTTTTCAACAAAGTGCGCAGGAAGTCGATGGGATTATCAACGGAAAGACTCTGGCGAGAACCTTCCGCGCAATTCTCGATATGCACCTGTGAAACGTCGAACTCTACGACGAGCAGCGGATCAACTCCAAGGAACGAATAACGGGCGAGCCGTCCATCGCCTTCTGTGCTCTCGAAGAGAAAGGCGTCTCTCGCGCTTCTGGACAATCGATCGAACAATGCAACCGGCGTCGTGAAATCTGCCGAATACGAAATCGCGCATCCAATGTCACCGGTAACTCGCTTAGTTATTGTTTCTAGGTCCAAACTTGTGGTCACTTTGTTTTCCGTGTTATCAACGACTGAATTGTGCATCTCTATATTCCTTATTCCAATTAGGCAAAAACAAAACCGCAGGTACCTTTCGGGTAAGCCTGCGGTTGAGATGCTTTTGCCTATCTGGCGATTAATTCATGCGCGCATCACAGCGGGTCGCAAACGACTTACCCGGTAATTGAAACCAGCGCCACCAGCCCGATTTGAATATTGAAATTGTGCGGTGCGTAGACAAAATAGTCACTTCCCAAAGGAAATTGGTCGCGGACAGACCAGGCAATACTAACACAGCCCATTTCAAATTCAACCCAAAACCGCCAAATGCAAGCAAACGTGAACTCTGGAAAACTAGGACGCCAAAGCGGAGGAAACGCCGCCGTCTCGGCAGCTCTTAAATGCAGGCTAGCAGCCGACGCTCCGGCTGATTACTTACTTTTGATAGTCACAATCGCGCCTTGCGAGCCGTCCGGCATGGAGGGAAATGACCCGGAACTAACAGTCGTACGCTGGCCCTTTGGAGTCAATACGACCAGGTAAGCCTTGTCCTTATCTAGTTTTATCGGTACGCAATTTGAGTCCGCGCCTTTGATAATCGCTACAGCAGGTAAACTCGCTGGCGCTCCAGAATCATTTGAGGGCGGGTTCGCCATCAGAAAGACATGCACAGAACCAGGTAAGAAGGGTGGTTCGTTGGTCCACAGATTACCGGCTTCAAACGAAGTCTCAAATGTAGATTTCTCTTCCGGATTGGACGCATTCCAGCCCTGCTCACCGCGATAGACCTGAATGATCGGCGGCTCTGTTTTGCCCGTCACGGAATTCTTGTAAGTGACTTGCGCCTGTCCCAACTCCTCTGCGTTTTGAGGGAAATAGCCACGCAGCAAATACGAGTTGCGAAGCGCCTTCGCGACAGATTGCATCGCATCTCGCGTCTTCAACTCAGCAGAGTCATCCGCGTATAAGACATTGCCGTCATCATCCACAATTCCGCCCTGCGTCTCAACAAAATTCAATTTCAGGGGGTATTTGATCGACGAATCGGAGCCGGCTTTCCATGCATCCGCTCCTTGAAAAATTTGAGCAGAGATATTCTTCGATCCGAAGACAACGACACCAAGATTGCCGCTGGCAATCTTGACTTTGCGCTTCCCGTCAAGCGAAGAATAGGTCTTCACGAACTCCGTCGGTGCGGCAGGCGTCTCAACAGATGTGGATGACTGAGGTTTCGGTGCGGCTCTTTTTGAAAACTGCTGGTAGCCGAAGAAATACAGGCAGCAAAGAACACCGAGAGCCAAAACGGACATCCATACCTGCATGGTTTCGGCGGAGTTCTCATAAATTGTCGACTTGGCTCGCAAGTCTTTGTAGGCAGGAGGATTTTGACGATCTTGAGAAGTCTTTTCGGTTTGTTCAACCGAGACTTCTTCCTCTTCGTCGTTCTCTTCTTCGTCTGAAGGCGTACGAAGTGCAGGTCCCCTGTCTTTAGCCGTTCGAAAGGAGTCCATGATCTCAACTACCTTGTCCTTGCGCTTCTTCGCGCGCGAGATCAAGTGCGCATAACCCTCTGCAATGGTTTCACGCAGCGGGTGGTCGCTCGAAAGGTGGCGCTTAGCCAGCTCGTCGGCGAGCTTGAAATACGGCTCGCACTCGTCCAAAAGACTCAAGCTTTCATAAGTCCTCGCCAGTTTGTAGCAAATGGAAATATAAACCTGGTTTTCCTGGCTGAAAACGCGCTCCGAGAGATCCATCGCGCGCTTGTAAAAACGCCCAGCCTCCTCGTACTTCTCCATTCCGGTTAAAGCGTCGCCCATAAACTCCAGCGCCATCGCCTTGCTCGGATGCTCTATCGCGCTTGCTTTGTCCAACACACCCAGTGCTTGAACACAAAAATCCTCTGCTTCTGCGTACCGGCGCAGCTTAATTGCAGTGGCGGCTTCCTTTAGAAGCTCGCCAACGCCCTTGGCGCGGTCGTCGTCGTGATCTGGTTCGTAGGACATGTCGAGCAGCAGCGCCGCTTTTTAGGACTAAATGACTATCAATTACATACCCAGAATTGGAAATATAGCCCAAATAGTGAGCATCTTGCCTATTTATCAGCAACCGGACAAGTCGTGGAAGCTCGGCCAACTGGGCACATACGGCATCTTTTAATAAAATCCCAAATCGCCCTGTAGCAAAGCAAAAACAAAGTTCTATTTTCAGTTTAGCGTGGTATGAAACTAAAACAAGGCAGAGTATAAAAGAGCGTCCGGCACCTATGACTAACCTATATGAAACCACGGCGGACATGAACGTTATAAACGTTCTGCTCTTGCCCGGCAGGACGCTGGATTCCGCGAAAATCAGACAGGTATTGGAAAAGGGGCGCACGGTTCCCGTCTTTATAGATTGCGCCGCCACAGTACCTGACGCCTTGCAGACCTTAACCAAGGGCAAAACCGACGTCATCCTCATAGAGGCGCACGGGCAGCCCACTGATACTTTGGATGCAGTGCTCAAATTGCAGGTACAGGCGCCGGGCGTGCCGATCATCACTCTTTGTGCGCCGGAAAATGAGCATGTCGGGATTGATAGCCTGAACTGGGGTGCACAACAGTTCCTCGTCTGGAAAAATCTCGATGGCGACCTTCTTTTTGAAGCATTAAACGGCTGTGTCGAACGCCGCCGCGTTCAGAAGTACGAGCAAAAACAGCTCGAGAGCGAGCGCGAAACGGTCCAGCAAATCCTTGAATGCGCGCCCGTCGGCATCGTGCGCATCAGCCGCGACCTCAAAGTCAAAGACGCCAACCCGGCGTTTTGCACGTTGTTCGGTCTAAAGCACGAAAAAATCGCCAACAAGCACATCTGTGTGCTGGTCTCCGCACTGACGCCGGGACAATTTCACGAAGCGATTGCCGAAGATCATCCCATCGAAATCAACGGCTATCATCTCGGCCCAACGCCCAACCATCCTGAATCCGGGCTCTACTGTGACTTGATTATTTGGCCAGTAAAGTCAACGGAAAGTGTCGTGACAGGATTCGTCCTCATCATCAAAGACGTCACAGACAGGCTTAAAGTCAGCCAACAGCGCGACGAGTTCATCACCGCACTTGCGCACGATTTGAAAGTTCCACTTGCCGGTGCCGAAAGATTTTTGGAAAGTGTTTTGAATGGATCACTGGGAGAAATTTCGCCGCAGCTCTCAGACGCCCTGATGACGCTCAGGCGCAGCAACAAGCATATGCTTTGGATGGTGCAAAACCTCTTGCTCACCTACCAGGAACAAGAAGGCGTCCAGCTTTTCTTTATGGAAGCAATGAACGTCAAGGAAGTCGTCGAAGAGTGTTTGCAAGAGCTGAAGCCGTTCGCCGGCGCAGCCCATGTAGAACTCGCCTCGGAGGTTGACGACGACCTGCCCATGATTCTGGCAGACCGTATCGGCATCCGTCGCGTTCTCATCAATTTGACGGACAACGCTATCAAAGCCAGTCCGGCAAGCAGCAAGATATCGCTCATCGCCAATCGAGCCGGAACAGGCGTCTGCATTCTCGTCAAAGACCAGGGCAAAGGAATCGCGGCGGAAGTAATTCCGACACTATTCAAGCGATTCTGGAAAGAACCAGGCGAGTCGAAAAGCAGCTCAAACACAGGGCTCGGACTCTACGTGTGCAAACGAATCATCGAAGCACATGGCGGCAAGATTCGTTGCCAAAGCCGCTTAGGCGAAGGTGCATCCTTCATTATCAATCTGTCTGCAACCGTTGACTTCGGCGTCGACGAATAGCTATCGAAACTTTGAACTCGCCTGTACATGATTTACGGCGGCACCCACCGCTTGGCATCCCGCGATCAAATTTCAGGTTCGGAAAAAATCGCTCAATTGCGAATCGAAGAAGGACATGCCGATCCACTTTCCGCGCGCATTACCGCTTCATTAAATGGCGCATTTAATCTGGGTTTTCGCAAATAGTGCACAGCTTGGCTACCGGTTGCCATGCGTCAAATTCAGCCCGAATTGGTGTACCATATTGCCTTCCTCTCGATGGCCACTGTTAACTTCATCAGTTGAACGCGTCGGCGTCGGCGATAGAATCCACGACATCAACGCCCGCAATAAGGGCATTTTCCCCTCAACCATGTTCGAACCCAAATCGATTGCGCAGAACCTTAAGCCTCTAGCCAGGCGGTTCTTCGCTAGACTCTCGCCATCCGAGCACAGAGAAGTGCGTTACCCACGCACAGAGGTTCGTGTCTGCAAAAACTCTTCATTCAAAAGAGGGTGGAGAACGAAGTGGGAAATTCTCGCGCTCACAGTCTGGGACAAATGGATTTCCCCCGGCGCTCCCAAAATCAGACGCAGAAAGTCGCGCCGCATTCGCAATCGCAAAATGATCGAAGCGCGCTTCAAACTACCAATGCGCTAGTTTTCTTCTTTTGAGTGCAACCTTAGCTGTCGCATTGTATGCGCCTTTTCACACTGCGACGTCTTACCAATTTTCGTGCCTGATCACCCTTTTCCTATAACAGAAGGAGCAGCAAGTTTCCCTGCTGCTCCTCGGTTCCCTCATGAAAGCTCGATAGAACGATCGGCGTAAATCGCTCTACCGGGGCGTGGAAAAGCGACGAGTAGCTTTAACAACTAAAGCAAAAAGGTCCCAGACTCCAAGCGCAAGCCCAGAAATTGGTTTAGCTGACAAATAATTTGACATTGGACCAATCCTCAGGCGCGACACCGCATATGGTGCAAAGATCATTCCCTGAATAATAAAGGATGAGATAAACAGCCTACATCCAGGATGCACTGAAGAGGACATAACTGAGACAAGGACTTCCGCGAGCACAATCCAAGACACAATCCATACAAACAACTCGACCCAAAGCGCACAGTATGCGCGTGAAAACTTCTCAGTTTCTTTGGTAGCTCCGCTAGCCAAAAGTATTGGTCCGCACAATGTATGCAGCCAGAGGAAGAGTGACTGCAAACAGACTTGCACTAACAATATCGAGAATTGAAAGATGTAAAAAATCGAGAAACACAGGTAGGTCACAAGAGTAACTAGGGCAATGCAGTCGCCAGCCAATGAGTACTCAAAACCCTTAAATGGCGCGAATTTGGAAAGAATTTTCAAAACTATTCCTGCGCAACCCATTAGCCCTCCCTTCAGTGCGGAGGCGACGGAATCTCCAAATCGCTCATACTCTGTTTCGCAGCCATCAGTCTGACTTCCGACAAAGCAATCGTTTAACTGCGCCGACACATGAAGTAATGTTGGGGCAGACAGCAAAAATGCGGCGACCGTACCATGCAAAATGTATCTGGAGAGGCGCAAGGACAATCCAGTCTTTGCCCTGGTCTTAAAGCAAAGACCAAACAAAAAGAACAGGCCCGCAGAGAGTCTGTAAGTAATTTCCGCCGCCTGTTCCAAACCGGTCGAAGAAGCGACCATCATGAACTTAGTGCGTGCAACGAACGTATCGAAGAACGAAAAAGGAAACTTGATTATGTTCAAGGAGCGCTGCGACAGCCAGTTCACAGTATCGGCAAGCGGGCCGTTAACCCATTCGGAAATCCATTTGCCTAGCAATTGACCAATGTTCTGATATAGATTTTCCACGACATCACTACACCCAAATTGAACTACACGACCGTATGTTTCACCGATGTAACCCATCTCTTCAGTGTGAATAAGAGCATTGCACTGAATCACCCCGTTTCCGTCAGCATCTGTTGCAGTGAATTCCACACCAGATCTTTGATAAGTCGGTGGACAAATCCTTAGTTGAGCGACATCAGAGGTTGAAGGTCTTTTGGGAGTCCAAGCAGACTCCAAATTTGCACATCGCGCAAGAAGCATGCCCAATAACAAAACAAACAGGAGAGAAATCAGGAAGGCAATGCTATTACCCTGAGATTGTGTTGAAATGACATTGCGCTTGCGGTAACTGTTTTCGTGCGCGCACGATGAAGACTTAGACCTCGGCATAGCGTGGGCCTCCCTGGCAGCGTTGAGTGAATTGCATTGCAGAACAGGCAAAATGTCTGCTCGCAATCGGGCAATTTGGATGTGAAGGTTCCGCGCGCTGTCGGATGAAAGCGCGGCAAAGCCCGTTAAAACGGTGCACGGTCAAATAGAGTTTCGGAAAATCAATTGCGCTGGAAATGTCCGGCGAAATCGACTGCGTGGATCCGAGTTTTGACAGTTATTTTTCTTGCACTATAGTTATCGAACGCCAAGCGGAGAGTGCGCGGAAAGCGACTCTTGGTCCGATTTGTGCGATTTAAGCGTATTGGCTATTATCGGCGTGTCAATAGTTTTTGCAAGCGAATTTTCACCATCGACATGTGGAAAACACTAATGCAGTCGCAGATTAGTGTAGGGTCGACACCATCCGTCGACCGCATACTGCAACGGTCGACGCATGGCGTCGACATTAGTAGTAACGGATTTAAGACTCGCCATTTTGCGATATCAAGCGGTTGCGACGAAATTTTTTGACCGATGTTCCCGATATCAAAATAATCCAAACTTGCGAAGAAGCGCTATTTCATGGGCTAAGATCCAGTTGTCGTCGTGGCGGTGTCGCCACCGTTTCTAGTTAATACTGGACAAAAAGGACAATTGCAATGAAGAAAAATCTTCTGCCTGTAGCGACAAGTCTGCTCTGCGCGTTTGCCATGAGCACCACACTCGCCACCAACGCACAATGCAGCAAATCTTCGAGTGGTTGCAGCGAAGGCACAAAGGCAGACAACAAAGCCTATCTTGAAGAGATCTCCACTAAGATCACGAAAAACTATTCCGTGCCGAGCGGTTTCGACGTAGTTAAGGCAAAGATCGGCTTTGACATGGACGCAAACGGCAATGTCAACCACCTTCGTTTGCTGGATGACGAAGACGCACCAGCTGAAGGACAATCGTCCGTAACCAGAACCGCTCTTATAAAAGCGATCAAAAACTCTGCACCGTTTCCGTCGCCAGGCGCAGTGAAGAAGCCTGTGCGCATGGTTGCTTCGTTCGATAAAACAGACGCTGAAAAGTCGGTCGTTTGCACAGTGCAAATGAAATAGCCCAAAAGGTTTTGACCCCAGACCACAGTGTGAACTGAATTGCTTTAACTCCTTAGGCAATCGGTTCACACTGTTTGGTGTCTATTTTCTGCCGCTTCGAATCTGAACCAGGGCACATGCAATGCGCCAGCGACAGAACCGGGCGATGCATGGCATCGACCCTACACTATTTCTTCTCTGCGACTTCGATGATGTAGCCCGAGCCAAGAATGGTCTTGATCAAGTCATCGCGACCGAGTTTTTGCAGTTTCAACCTAAGAGTGCGCATGCAGGTTCGCACGGTATCTTCGGACGAATCGCTGTCTGAGCGCCAAACGGAATCCAAAAGTGCCTTTGAAGAATAAATAGTATTCGGATGGCGCATCAAAAATTCAAGCAACGCGCATTCCTTAGGCATCAATCTAAGATGATTGCTGCCTTCTCTCACAACACGCGTTTTCAAATCGAGCGCAACACCATTCACCGTCAGTTCGACCGGCAAAATCTGCTTCGGTCGCCGCAACAAGCTACGCACACGTGCGGCTAACTCGCGGACGTCGAAAGGTTTGGTCAAATAATCATCGGCGCCGGAATCCAGCCCCTTTTCCTTATCGTCAATGTCGCCCTTGCCCGTGAGGAACAGGACGGGCGCATCTCCACCCTTGCTTCGGTAGCGCCTACACACCTCAATTCCCGTGATATCCGGCAGCCCCCAATCAAGAATAATCACGTCAAACTCGAACTGTTCCAAGAGCTGGAGGGCATCTTCGCCGTTATCTGTCGACTCAAAGACGAAATTTTCCTGCTTGAACCAGTCCTCAAGCCAGCCGGCCATCTCTGTGTCATCTTCAACCAGGAGAATCTTCGACATAGATTAAAAACGTGACCTCGGGGCGTCGCTAGTATATTAACCCAAAATTCGGGGGGTTTAATGCACGGGTCGGTCCGCCTCGGACCGAAGCGCCAGAAGCCCCGACAGCTTAGGTTCACGATCACTTCACACCCTTCCTGATAACCTGGCCTTTGACCGAACTCTCATCTTCCCCGAACACAGCCCCCGTCGCTCCACTGCGACTTACTACGGTTTTCAATTGCGCCCCAGGTGCGTTGAGACAACCCCAGCAGGCTTTACGTCATATGACAGCCACTGAAAACGCCGAAGCAACGGTAGGAAAACCGCAGGCCAAACCCGCGGAGCAGACTTTCGATCCCGTTGCGCTCATGCAAGAAGCGCCAAAACCCGAAACACCACGCGCAAGCGAGCAAAACCTTTCGCAAATGCCGGCTTTTGCGACCGCAAGTATCTACAATTCAGTTTTTGACGCAAACCCGAATGCGAATCCGAATCTTGAGGCGGTCAACCGCCTGTTCACCGGCGCGCCAAGCAGCGACATGTTGAGGCAGTTTGCAAGCGTCACGGATGCACGCGCAAATCGGGACAAAGTAGATCCCACAAAAGACTTTGCGCTGGGCAATGACAAACCCGACTTATTAAAGTCACGCCGAGAGGTTATGGAACTCGCGGCCGGTCGCGGACTGAACATGAATGAATTCAGCAGCAACATGCGAAAGCTCGAACAGCGCGCGCAATCGGGAGAAACAAATGCCGCCGAAGTCAAATCTACATATGACAATGTGGCTCGATTGTTGCGTAACGAAGGCAACAATCAGCTAGGCAAGCCGGAAATGAACCGCCTCGCCTCGCAAATAATGCACCAAGCCGGTGATCCTTCACAGATCTATCAAGGCAATTACAACACCTGTTCTGTTGCATCCACGGAAGTGAGGACATATGCACGCACGCCGGGTGCCGCAGCGAAACTGGTAGCTGACGTTGCCGAAAAAGGCTTCTTCCGGTCCCCCTTGGACGGAACCCGGGTGGACGTAGATAGAAGGCCTCACGGGCAGTCGAATGAGCCCGCAGGCGAGAAGGTCCGCAGCCATGCCAGTGAGATTTTTCAGGTAACTGCGTCAAACTTATACTGGACCGACAGAGGAAAACAATATTCGCAAATCAATCCTGGTGCGGACGGTGGTTACCTTGACCAACCGGGCGGTCCCAAAAGAAATGAATCGGATAACGGAGAACGGCTTGTCGACAAAAAGACCGGCAAACCGGTTGACGGCGGAGATGAGCACTTTCCGGCAATCCCGGATGATGGATTCGCGAAAATCGTCAATAGAATTACCGGCAAAACAGAGAAGTATGTAGCAATTCAGCGTACCGACGCACTCGATGGTCCAGCGCCTTCAGTTCTACAGCCAAAGAATCCACAGCAATTTGAACAAATGCTTACGCAACTGAAGAAAGACGGTAAGCTACCGATTATGGCGGGTGTAGATACGAATTACGAACCGTTTAAAGGCGATGGTGCATTGAGCGCAACAACAGCCAATGCGGTTACAGAAGAAGAAGGTCCGCACCAAGTACTGATCAGAGATTTCATTCCAGCGCAAGACGGAAAGCCCGCTCGCATTCTTGTAGACAATACCTGGAAACGCGTTTCCGACAGACTCAATCCAAATATTGATCCGACACCTGGTCCCGATGGACGCATTCCCGCTGGAGCCGCGCTGACGGTGCAGCAAATGTGGACTGCGATGGGACCGTGGACGGAAAAGAAAAAATAGATACAGTCGCCCCGTTTCCCCGACAAACGCAAAAGCCCCGGGGTGAGCCGGAGCTGATGCGCTAGTTGCTGTCAAATCACATGGGAGAAAAACTATTTCTTAGCGGAACCTGCGTAGGCGCGCTCGTAGACAGGCAGTTCGTTGGCAAGCGAATTCGCTTTCAATTGCCAGCCGAGAGAATCGCGAGTCTTTTTGGACTCAATTCTTTGATCGAGAACGAAACCATCGACAGCGGGTCCATAGATCTTTCTGGCTTCTTCAATCGGCCACTCTTTGATCTTTCCACCGAGACCACCAGCGGATGCAACCAATTCAGCAATCTGCTTGAGGGTTTGCGGAGCTTCGTTGCTGGCGTGCAGCAAGGCGCCGGCTGGTGCATTTTCTGCGGCTAGCAAGTACAAGTTGGCGAGATCGTCGATGTGGATCAGTGAAACATGATTTTCGCCGGTGCCGATGTAGCGGGCGTAGCCATCCTTCTGCGCTGTCGCATAGAAGCTGGCGATCAAGCCGCCTTCTCGTCCATAAACAACCGTCGGGCGAATAACGATAGAGCGAACACCATAAGCCTTCGCTTCAATAACCTTTTGCTCGACAGCCGGACGCCATGCAACAACAGGAATCGGGTTGACTGGTGTTGTTTCATCAGCAAGGATGTTGCCGGTATTACCGAGTACCCACGTTCCGCTTGTGTAGATGAACGTTTTGTTGGTGCCTTTCAGTGCATTGAGAATGGCTTCGGTTGCGGCTTGATCGACCTTGCCGAATTCTTGATCGTTGGTGGCTGCGGTGTGAATTACAACATCAGCTTCCTTTACTGCTTGTTCAAATTCCTGTGGTTTGCGCAGGTCACCACGATAGGCCTTGTAGCCACGCTTTGTCAGTTCTTCAACTGCTTTGTCATTACGTGCCAGAGCGGTAACGTCATAGCCACGGGCTTTGAACTGTTCTGCTACTGCGGATCCAATATAGCCGGTTGCGTTGGTGATAAACAAATTTGCCATTTTTCTAACTCCTATTTCTAAAGTCGTTTGGGTTGTTAATCGTCTTGTTCAGGGACGGTTTATTCGGGTGTTCTTCGTCTTGTTCAGGGACGTAGTTCTGGGGTTTTGCACACGTGTCAAACCAGACGCACGAGAACAAAGTTCTAACTGCGCGACAAACTCGACACCATATTTGGTGCACTATTCTCTTTTGCTCGCCCTGGCGATCCGGCGACGCACCGGTTCAGGAGCGGCTTGTTTAGAGCCTTTTGTTGGTTCGGTCAGTTCCTCAATTTCCGCACGAAATTGCAGAACTTTCTTGCGCCAACACAGCAAAGCAAGCAAACGTATTCAATTTAAAGATGGTTGTACTGCAACCTAATTTAGATAGTCCCCAGTGGGGGACACATGCAGCATGCGCAAAGGCTGAACGGACACATCTTGCCAGCCATTGATGGGCTAGATGCGAATTGGTTACGCGGTGTGGAGCTGTTGCTCATTGCGTTCCGTTCTGGGGGGTCAACACTGGACAGTATACACGCACAAACAAACAAGTCTGCAATTGTAAACAAAATGTGAAACACCCTACTCTCTATCAATAGATAAGACTTGACGTCCAAAACAAAGCGACACAACAACTGGCTCGCTTACACAAGAAATAAACGAAACTGTCCGGATAAGTTTGCCCGGCTACATTTATAACTGAAACATACCAGCGATGCGCCGGACGAAGGTTCGTACCGGCGCATTGAAATGAATTGAGGCAAAAAAATGAGCCAAGCTACTGAGATCAAAGATGACATTCTTGCTTTGAAGGAAAATCCTCTAGACGCCGCTGCCGTTTCAAGCTTGCAGGATCTATCGAGAGAACTGCATGGAACTCCCGAGGATGCGAGCAAGCGCGGGGATGATGTGCTCAGAAGAGTCGATGCTCAAAAGGAACTCGACAAACTGACCGAGGATGGCATCATCCCTCGCGTTCAAATCAACAGCGACGGTTTCATAACATTCACCTTGCCAAACACCGATCATGATCCAAGCACGCACGATGTGATGCTAGTCAACGCCACACCTAAATTAGTGACGCAGAGAACCTATCAGCTTGGTGGAAAATGAAGACGTGCCGGAGTTTCGACTCGTTGCTGAACAGTTATGGACGAACGGGAAGACCGAGCGCCATCGCATCACCAGATACGCAGCGAAGTCCGTTTTCATCAGCTTCTACGTCGCCCGCTTCATCAGCTTTCACATGCCAGGCATCAAAATAATTGCGAACCAACCATCCTTCGCCGTTGTCCATCTTTGTCCATGTCCAGCCGCTTGAGCTGCTGACGGAAACAACATTGTTGTCGTCGTCATAAGTCACGGAATAAGTGGTATCACAGTGGCGATATCTGAAAGTTGCCACACGTCCTTCAGCATCGCGCGTGAATCTGTCACCGTGCTGATTGACATAGGTTACGTTCGACGGTGCCTGTTTATTGCGTCGGTCGCGTGACTTTTTCCATTCAGGATAATTCTCATGAACAGCCGAATTCATGCGTTCATCAACCATAGACCAGGCTTCTTTATAGTCTCCGTACATTGTTCTTTCCTCGAAAAAAATTTTGGTGAAACACTCGTGCTTTTACGGGACCGGGATTGAGTCAGTTGCGATTGCAGTTTCTTTATTCTGAGCTTCGCTTCTGTCACCAGTGCCGTCGTTTTACGCCCTCAGCCACAGCACGCGGCTGAAGGCACCGTAATAGCCAGAAGGTGTTCCAGAATTCTTTCGGTCATTCCTTTCGTGTCGACGACCTTTTGATCAGGTTCACCGGCACGCACGATGTCGCGAGTTCTATATCCTTCCTTGAGAGTGGTCTCAACGGAGAATTCGATGGCGCGCGCTTCTTCTTCCATCTGGAAAGAATGGCGCAGCATCAGTGCGACGCAAAGTATTTGAGCAACAGGATTGGCTGTGCCGGTGCCCGCTATGTCTTGTGCGGAACCGCCGGGCGGCTCGTAGAGCCCGAAGCCTTCTCTGTTCATGCTGGCTGACGCGAGCAAACCGAGCGAGCCCGGCAAAACTGCGGCTGCATCGGTGAGGATGTCACCGAACATATTGCTCGTTACGACAACGTCGAATTGAGAAGGATCGCGGATGATTTGCATCGCGCAATTATCGACAAGCATGTCTTCGAGCTGCACATCGGGATAGCCGAGGGAAACTTCTTTGACGACGGCGCGCCACAATTTCGACGCGTCGAGAACGTTTGCCTTATCGACAGACGTTACTTTCTTGCGGCGTGTTTGTGCGGCTTTAAAGGCTGTTTCTGCAATCGATGCGATTTGCTCTTCATCATATGTGATGAGATCGGTCGCAGTTCTTACGCCGTTTTCCGCATTGAATGTTTTGTGCTCGCCGAAATAGCAGTCGCCTAAGAGTTCGCGCAGAAAGAGGATATCGACGCCTCGTTCGATAACTTCTTTCTTGAGCGGGCAAAGATATTCCAACTCCGGAATTACTTTCACCGGTCTGTAATTGGCGTTGAATTTAAACGTTTTGCGCAGTGACAAAATCGAATTAGCTTCGCAATTTTTCCACTTCGGATTATTCATGTCGCTGACGGGTCCGCCGACAGAACCGAACAAAATTGCGTCCGAAGAACGGCAAACAGACTTCGTCTCTTCAGGCAGATGCGTTTCATACTTGTCGTATGCAGCGCCGCCGACCAGAGCGGTCGTCGTGGAAAAGCGATGACCGTACTTTTCGGCGATAGTGCTGAGCACGCGCAGGGCTTGCTCCATCACCTCTGGTCCGATTCCGTCTCCGGCTAATACCGCTATGTGCTTGTCCATTTTGTGCTCCCTTCGCCTATTTTTGCGGTCTAGGCTCCGCGTGTGGACATGAATCTTTGTTGTTCTTGTCGATTGCGAAATTCTTGAATATCTGCGGCGTGCGATCTGATGTATTCGATGTCGTCGAGACCATTGAGCATGCAGTGCTTGCGAAATTGGTCGTATTCGAATTTGTGGCTGCTACCGTCGGGTAAAGTGACAGTTTGCGACTCGAGATCGACGGTAATTTCGTAGTCCGCATTCGTGGCGGACTGCAGAATCTGATCCACAACCTTATCCTCCAAGACTACCAGTAATAGTGCGTTTTTAGCGCTATTGTTGTAGAAGATGTCGGAAAAAGATTTCGCAATTACCACCCTGAAACCGGCACCCGTCAGAGCCCAAACTGCATGCTCTCGAGACGACCCGCAGCCGAAGTTGCTGTCAGTGACAAGAATGGTTGCGCCGTCGAATTCTTTGCGATTCATCGGGAAATTCGGGTCGTTGTCGCGCAGGCGGCGGAAGAGATTGGCGCCATAGCCGTCCTTGCTGATGCTGGTGAGAAATTGAGCCGGAATGATGAGGTCTGTGTCCACATCTTTCATGGGGACCGGCATGGCTTTTGACTTTACGGTTGTGACCTTTTGCATGACTTGAACCTTTCCTATTTGGTGGTTTCTCTCTTGTCGGCGGGCGGCATTTATGCCGCCCCTACAATTACAATTTCGCTTGCTCCGAATCTACTGGGAGCGCCGGCCTCCAGCCGGCATTGGATCTTCGGTGTGTCGGCGGCTCGCCGATGCCGGAACCTGGGAGCGCGGGCGGCTCGCCCGCACCGGTCGACGCATGGCGTCGACCCTACATTAGAACCCTACGCCTCCTTCAGAAATTCAGCAGGCGACGTGATGCATCCGGCGATGGCGCTTGCGGCGACGGTTGCCGGAGACGCAAGGTGGGTGATGCTGTCCGGTCCTTGCCGACCGACGAAATTTCGATTCGAAGAACTGATGCAGCGCTTGCCGGGAGGCACCTGGTCATCATTCATAGCCAGGCACATCGAGCAGCCAGGCATACGGAAGTCTGCTCCCGCAGCCCTGAAGATTTCGTCGAGCCCCTCTTCCTGGCAGCGTTTCATCACCGCTTCGGACCCCGGTACGACATACATAGTGACGCCCGGATTTACCTTCCGACCTTTGAGTATGTCGGCAACGATTCGCAAATCTTCAATCCGTCCATTCGTGCACGAACCGACGAAAGCCCACTCTACTGGTGTTCCTTCAAGAACTTGCTGCTCTTTCAACTTCGTGTATTCGAGAGCGCGAACTGCAACTGCCTTCTCGTTAGCAGGCATGGTTTCGAGTTTCGGAATGCGCTCGCCCAGAGAAACGCTTTGCGCGGGATTAGTGCCCCAGGTGACAATCGGCTCCAACTTGTCAAGATCGATGGTGACGACTTTGTCATATTGGGCGTTTTCATCACTGGCGAAACTCTTCCAGTACGCAACGGCTTCATTCCACTTATCGCCGCTCGGTGCATGGGCGCGACCTTTGAGATAGTTGAATGTTGTTTCATCCGGCGCGATCAAACCAGCGCGTGCGCCGCACTCGATGCTCATGTTGCATACGGTCATGCGCTCTTCCATCGACATTGCGCGAACAGCTTCGCCGACATATTCGATGACATGTCCGTTGGCGCCGCCCACACCGATCTCGCCGATCAGTTTGAGGATGGCGTCCTTTGCGTAAACACCTTTGCGAAAACGTCCTTTGAATTCGACTTTCATCGATTGCGGTTGTTTTTGCAACAAACAACCGGTAGCCATAACGTGCGCGACTTCAGAGGTTCCGACACCAAAAGCGAGAGCGCCGAATGCTCCGTGCGTCGAGGTGTGTGAATCGCCGCAAACGATAGTCATGCCTGGTTGTGTTACGCCAAGCTCAGGTCCGACAACGTGCACGATGCCCTGCTTGCCGGAGTCGAAATCGAGAAAAGGAATATTGTGCTTCTTGCAGTTGTTTCGCAAAGTTTCGACTTGCGTCCTTGCCGCTTCGTCATAGATTTCCCAGCGATTTTGACGGGTGGGAGTGCTGTGGTCGATGGTCGCAAGCAGGCGGCTGGGGTCGAAAACTTGAATGTTGCGCGACTCGATAAGCTGGAAGGCTTGCGCCGATGTGACTTCATGCAAGAGCATCAAGTCTATGGCAAAAACACACGGGTGCCCTTCCATCTGTTTGACGACATGGGCGTCCCAGATCTTTTGAACAATGTTCTTCGTCGAAGATTTTGTAGTCATGTTTGAATTTCCGGTGGACTCAGCTTTGTTGGTGGATTCAACACTATTGCCTGTAGGGGCGGCATTTTTGCCGCCCGGCGTCGGCGAGCCAGCGGCGCGCCTTGTTTTCGTAGTAGCGGACATTTATGCCACCTCCACTTTGACGGCGGCGCAATCTTCGTCGCCGCAAGTTTCCCCACTTCCACCCTGCGCACCGTTCGAGGTCTGGCGAGCAAGGTAGAGTTCCAAACTGTCGGCAAGGGCCTGGCAGCTGGCGTCGATGATGTTTTGGGAGCAGCCGACTGTCCACCATCTGTCGTCGCCGCTTGTGGCTTCGATGATGACGCGGGTCATGGCGTCTGTTGCTTGATCAGGATCAAGAATGCGCACTTTGTAGTCCGCGAGGCGAACGTCTTCGATGTGCGGATAACTCGGAGCCAACGCTTTTCTCAAGGCGAGGTCGAGCGCGTGCACGGGGCCGCGTCCTTCCGATGCAGTGTGGAATTTCTCTTCGCCGACTTTAACCTTGACCATTGCTTCAGCACTGGTGCCGGCGCGATTGCGGTCGGAAACAACGACCATCATGTCGACGATTTCAAAAGGTGCTACATAGCCGGGTGCGGCTCTGCGCATGAGCAATTCGACCGTTCCTTCGGCGTTCTCGAATTGGTAGCCGTTGCCTTCCATCTCTTTGACTTTGGCGAGCACATTCGCTTCCGTGCCCACAACGCCGACGCCCACTTCGTTGGCGAGCATGCGGATATTGCCGCGACCAGAGAGTTCCGAAACAATAACCTGGCGGCGGTTGCCGACGAGTGCCGGGTCGCAGTGTTCATAACTATGTGCCACGCGCTCGACGGCGGCAACGTGCAAACCTGCTTTATGTGCAAAAGCGGAACTTCCGACATAGGCAGCGCAAGGGTCAGGATTGAGATTGGCGATTTCGCTCACTGTGCGCGAGAGATCGGTGAGTTTTTTGAGATCGGATTCACGTACGCAGTCGTAACCCATTTTGAGTTTCAATGTGGGCATGAGCGAAACGAGATTCGCGTTTCCGCAGCGCTCGCCGTATCCGTTTATCGTTCCTTGCACCTGACGTGCACCGGCTTCTACAGCGGCGATTGAATTGGCGACTGCGAGTTCCATATCGTTGTGGCAGTGAACGCCATAACGTGCCGGCACTGCTTGCATCATCGAAGTGACCACTCTTGTCACGTCGCTGGGCATGCAACGTCCGTTCGTATCGCATAGCACGACCCAATCCGCGCCCGCTTCCACTGCTGCGCCCGCTACCTTAACGGCGTATTCCGGCGCCGCCATAAAACTGTCGAAGAAGTGCTCGGCATCGAAGATTACTTCTTTGCCGTGCTGTTTCAAAAAGCGCACGCTATCGGCGATCATTCTGAGGTTTTCTTCGAGGTCGGTTTTGAGAACCTCCTCGACATGAAGACTCCAGGTTTTTCCGACAATTGCCGCGGCCTTTGTGCCTGCATCAAGCAAGGCTTTGAGATTGGCGTCGTCTTCTGCTCTCACGCCCACTTTACGGGTGCAACCGAATGCCACCACTGTCGAATGCTTCAACGGATTGGCGCGCATCTGACGGAAGAACTCAGCGTCCTTCGGGTTGGAACCCGGCCAGCCGCCTTCGATGTATGGCACGCGGAAGCCGTCTAGTAGCTTAGCTACTTTGACTTTGTCGTCGAGCGAAAAGCTCAAACCTTTGCGTTGCGCACCATCTCTGAGAGTGGTGTCATAGAGATAAACAAAGTTCTGCTGGCTGGTTTTGTCGTTTTGCATGCTCTTGCTCTGCATGATGTACCTTCACTTGTTCGACGTCGTAAAGCTTGGCGATTTGCTTGAGAGCTGCTTCCACCGGACGCATGCTCTCGACTGTAATTCGCGCACCTAGTAAGGCATAGTCGCCGGAGACATCGGCATTCAGTGCCAGAATGCCAAAACCACGCTGCCGGAGCCGTCCAAGAAGGCGCTCCAATGCGCCTTCGCTATTGGTCATCGTCACTTCGAGCGTAAATCTCATACTGCTTTAGCCTCCATCATTTCCGTATTCGACTTGCCGGGCGGCACGAGCGGCCAGACATTCTCACGGGGATCTATCATCACGTGCGCGAGGATTGGTCCCTCGCATTCCAAAATTGTTCTGATTGCCTCATCGACTTGCTCAGGCTTGTCGACTTTGATTGCCGGGATTCCGAATGCTTCAGCGACTTTTGCAAAATCCGGATTGTCGGAAAGATCAACTTCGCTGTAGCGCTCACTGAAGAAAAGTTCTTGCCATTGACGCACCATGCCCAGTGCTTGATTGTCGAAAAGTACGATTTTGACGGGCAAGTTGTAGCGCTTGATTGTGGCGAGTTCTTGGATGTTCATCATGATGGAACCATCGCCGGAAACATTGATGACCTTTGCGCTGGGGTCGGAAAGTTGAGCGCCGATTGCGCCGGGAAGTCCGTAGCCCATCGTGCCTAAGCCGCCACTGGTGAGGTGATTCTCTGGTGCAGAGAACTGGCAATGCTGCGCGACCCACATTTGGTGCTGACCGACATCGCAGGAGATGACCGTGTTCTCACTCGCTTGAACGCTCAACTGTCTGAGCATCTTCGGCGCATAAACGTGTTCCGTCTGAACGTCGTAACTGAATTCATAGGCGGCTTTGTTGGCGAGGCACCGCTCTTTCCACTCGTCTATTTGCGGTCGAACGTGCAAGAAGTTGAGCGCAACTTTGACGTCGCCGACTATCGAACAATCGGCGGCGCGGAGTTTGCTCACTTCCGCGGGGTCGATGTCCATGTGGATGACTTTGGCGTGAGGAGCGAACTCTTTCAACTTGCCGGTGACGCGGTCGTCGAAACGCGCGGCGACGCAGATGAGCAAATCGCATTCCTGAACTGCGAGGTTCGCTTGTTTCGTTCCGTGCATGCCGAGCATGCCAAGATTGAGTTCGTGTGTGGATGGAACGGAACCGATTCCCTGTAGGGTTGTGACGACGGGTATACCCGTCGCGTCGACGAAGGAACGAAGTTCTTGCGTAGCGCCGGCGATGCGGATGCCGCCACCGGCGTAGACGAGAGGTTTCGAGCTCTTTTCGATCATCTGACGCGCCATTGCAACCTGGTGCGCATCCGGGCGCGCCGGTGTTTCATCCGGCGTATCGTCAAACGCGACGATATCCAATTCGGCGAGCGCGACATCTTTGGGAAGGTCGACGAGAACTGGACCCGGACGACCGGTGCGAGCGATTTGGAATGCTTCGTGGATCGTGCTTGCCAAATCTTCGATGCGGCGAACGAGGAAGCTGTGCTTCACTACAGGCATGGAGATGCCGAAGATATCGACTTCTTGAAAGGCGTCTGTGCCGATAAAGGGCGTGGCTACTTGACCTGTGATGGCGACCATCGGCACGGAATCGAGGAAAGCATTGGCGATCCCGGTGATCAAGTTGGTGGCACCGGGACCGGATGTCGCAAAGCAAACGCCGACGCGACCGCTGTGGCGCGCGTAGCCATCGGCAGCCAATGCGGCGGCTTGCTCGTGACGAACAAGTATGTGCTTCAATTTAGAATCAACGAGCGCGTCGTAGAGTGGCATGATGGCGCCGCCCGGATATCCGAAGACGGTGTCCACACCCTCCTTCTCCAACGCTCTTATTACTATTTCGGCACCCTTCATTTGTTTTTCCTGGGAGCGCGGGCGGCTCGCCCGCTTTTGTTTCGCTTTTCCTGGGAGCGCGGGCGGCTCGCCCGCTTTTGTTTTGTTTTTCCTGGGAGCGCGGGCGGCTCGCCCGCTTTTGTTTCGCTTTTCCTGGGAGCGCGGGCGGCTCGCCCGCTTTTGTTTCGTTGTCGGCGGGCGGCATGTATGCCGCCCCAACATTCACTTTTTTTCGGACCGGGCGATGCATGGCATCGCCCCTACAATTGGGCGCGTGCAACGCGCCCCCACGCGGGAAATTACCGAGCGGCACCGACCGGCTGTTTTTCGGCTTGCTTGGCGGCAGCCTTTTCTTTGAGCCAGCTCATGTTCTCGCGCATCTGCTTGCCGACTGTTTCAATCGGATGCTCGAGGTCTTTCTTGAGCAGCTCGTTGTAACGGTCACGCGAGCCTTTATTTTCGTCGATCCATTCTTGAGCGAATTTGCCGTTTTGGATTTCGGTAAGAACTTCCTTCATAGTGGCGCGAACGTGGTCGTCGACAACGCGCGGTCCGCGGGTCAGATCGCCGAACTTCGCGGTTTCACTTACAAACTCATGCATGCGAGCAAAGCCACCTTCGTAGATCAAATCGACGATCAGCTTCAATTCATGCAAGCATTCGAAGTAAGCGACTTCCGGCTGATATCCGGCATCGACGAGTGTCTGCCAACCGGCTGCAACCAGTTCAGTCACTCCGCCGCAGAGCACAGCTTGTTCGCCGAAGAGATCGGTTTCGGTCTCTTCAGGGAAAGTAGTTTCGATGACGCCTGCTTTGGTTCCGCCCAGAGCATGAGCGTATGCGAGTGCTGTTTTGAATGCGTTGCCTGATGCATCTTGATGTACTGCGACCAAGCACGGCACGCCGCGACCTTCTTCATACTGACGGCGAACCAGTGCGCCAGGACCTTTCGGAGCAATCATGATGACGTCGGTCTGGGCATTTGGCTGAATGGTTTTGTAATGGATGTTGAATCCGTGAGCAAACATGACGGTTGCGCCGGGCTTGAGATTTGGCTCGACAGCATCTTTGAAAAGCTTGGGCTGCGCCATGTCAGGGCAGAGGAAGCAAACAACATCCGCGGACTTTGCAGCTTCTTCAGGAGTTTGCGGCTTGAAGCCATCTTGCTCAGCTTGCTGCCAGGTTTTTCCGCCTTTTCGCAATCCAACCACAACATCAACACCGCTCTCCTTCAGGTTGAGAGCATGCGCACGTCCCTGGCTGCCATAGCCGAGAACGGCTACTTTCTTGCCCTTGAGAGCGTTGGCGTCGGCGTCTTTTTCCCAGTACATAGTCGTCATCATTTGCTCCTTTGTGTTTATGGACGGTCGACGCATGGCGTCGCCCCTACAACCGACAATGCCGGTTGTGGTGTGGAAAAACTGTTGGTGACTGCTCCTTGCGAAGCGGAGGAAACGAGCTTGGCATATTTGGCGAAGACGCCGGTTTTGTATGCCATCTCTCTCGGCTGCCAATCTTTCTCGCGAGAGGAGAGATCAGCGTGCACGTCGATACTTCTTTTCGTTACGTCGATTTCGATTTGGTCGCCGTCTTTGATGTGGGCGATTGGTCCGCCGACTGCGGCTTCGGGTGAAACGTGTCCAACCATAAATCCGTAGGTGGCGCCGGAAAAACGTCCATCGGTGATGAGCGAAACGGAATCAGAAAGACCGGCTCCTACAATCGCGCCAGTGACGCCGAGCATTTCGGGCATGCCCGGTGCGCCTTTGGGTCCGACATAACGGATTACGACAACATCGCCTGCTTTGATGCCGCCGGTTTGAACGGCTTGGAATGCAGCGTCTTCGGTGTCGAACACGCGAGCCGGTCCAACGAAGTTAGTTCTGTTGTGTCCGGAAAGTTTGACTACGCAGCCTTCCGGTGCGAGCGAGCCTCTGAGGATGCCGATGCCGCCCATGGCTTTCAATGGTTTTTCAACGGAGGTCAAAACTTGTTGTCCTTCTGTTTCGACAGCTTCAGCAGCTTCTTCAAAGAGTGTGCGACCAGTCACTGTCGGTGCGTCGACAATGAGACCGGCGTCCTGCAAACGTTTTGCAAGTAGGCGCTGACCACCTGCGGTTTCCATATCAGGCGCAGTGAATCTTCCGCCTGGCTTGAGGTCGGCAATGATTGGAGTTTTTGCAGAGATGCGGTCGAAATCTTCGAGTTCGAGTTCAACTCCGGCTTCGCGTGCGATAGCGAGGAGGTGCAAAACGGCATTTGTAGAACCACCGGTCGCTACAACAGATGCGATGGCGTTTTCCAAAGCGCGACGAGTAACAATGGAAGATGGTCTGACGTCCTTGTTAAGGAGCTCCATTACAAGAGTGCCGCAGCGCTCGGCTACGGCAAACTTTCTGAGATCTTTGGCTGGCACGTCATTTGCGCTCATTGGTGACATGCCGAGGAATGTGGCGGCGGTGGACATAGTATTGGCTGTGAACTGTCCACCACAAGCTCCAGCGCCTGGACAAGCGCCGTTCTCCATCTGTTTGAGCTGCTCTGGGGTCATTTTGCCGGCAGCGCAAGCGCCAACGGCTTCGAAAACATCTTGGATGGTAACGTCGTGACCTTCGTATTGGCCAGGCATGATTGAACCGCCATAAAGCATGACGGAAGGAAGATTGAGTCTGACGAGCGCCATGAGCGTCGCGGGGATGGTCTTGTCACAAGCGGAGAGCGCGACAACGGCATCGAACATGTGACCGCGAACGCAAAGCTCGATAGAGTCGGCGATAACTTCGCGGGAAACGAGCGATGCCTTCATCGCTTCGGTGCCCATGGAGATGCCGTCGGAAACAACGATTGTGTTGAACTCGAGAGGAGTGCCGCCAGCCTTGCGAACGCCTTCTTTTACTTTTTCGGCGAGTTCGCGGAGGTGGAAATTGCATGGACCAACTTCGGTCCATGTATTTGCGATGGCAACGAGCGGTTTTTCAAGATCGGCATCAGTCAAGCCCGTCGCCTTAAACATTGCTCTGGCGGGAGCTCGATTTGGTCCTTTTTTGATTCCGTCGCTGTACATTTTTTCTCTTCTCTCTTTTTCTTTTGTTGACCGAACGTTCAGTCGAAAAGGGCACCTAAGACAAAAACCCCGCACCGTGTATTCCGGGTGCGGGGCTTAGTAGTTTGGTTATCCCTAACTATGCAAGCGGTCCGCTCCCGGTGTGCAGAATAATCAGCACCAGGTTCAGAATAATCACGACTTGCAGTACGTTAGCGGACACTAAGATTTTCCTTGAAGGTTCACCGGGGCTGTTTTTTTCAGCCCTTCAGTAATTAAATGTTTCTGGAAGAGGCGCAAGTGACTTGCGCGTATTACCAGGATATCTCATGGCGCTGAGCCGTCAACCCTTTGTTGCAGAGATGTATTCTTTAAACAACAATGACCCAGTTCAGCGCCACTTTTTCTTTTTTACGATGCACGGTAAACCGGCGCAGAATGAGCTTTTCCAACTACTGATGCTTTCACGGATCCGTTAGTAGATCCATTGTTCACATTTCCATCTTTCGAGAAATGTTGATCTATATAGGCTCTATTAGTTGCATCAATCAGCGCGCGCATTGCGGAAACCTCGATATCTTGGTCGACACCGTCGCCCTCGTATTGTTTTCCATTAGGTGCGGTGATGACAATGCGTGATCGGCTGTTTGCGTTTATCCCAGCGCCTTCTGAGCGGCTCTGGTGAGACAAAATTTCGATGAATCCAAACTTGTCTTCGATGGCGCGTTTCACAGCAGCAAGTGCCGAGTCTCTGCCGAGATGCTCTTCTTGTATCTCGCCCTGACGATCGAAGAATCGTCCGTGCAATTTCACCGAGGCGCGATTTGCATTCTTACCATAATCGATGCGATCGATCGAAATAGGCTTCCTGTAATCAAAGTACGCGCCCATGAGTTCTTCATCGGTGACACCCTTGCGTCGTTCACTGAATTTGTCTTTGATGTACTGTGCAATCGCCGCTTTCTCGGCATCCGTACAGATATATCCGTAGTCTTCGATGATCGACTTCGCATGATTTCCTCCACTGAGCGGACCAAACAACATGGTGATGCGCTTGCCGATTTCGCGGGGATCAAACGGTTGATACGCCATTGGATTTTTGAGAATCGCATTGGTGTGACCACCGGAAGAATGGCGCGCAGCGTTGTCGCCGCTGACTGGCCAGTGCGGCTGGCGCGGCAACATGTGTTGATTAACAAAATCTGAGATTGCTTGAATCTTCTCTGCGGCGATACCGGTGAAGAAAGGCTCACCACCTTGTTGGCGCTCACCGAACTGGCGAATGATCATGATGCACTGTTCGAGAGACGCATTGCCGGCGCGCTCGCCGATGCCGTTTATGCAGCCTTCAATTTGTCTGGCTGGACCATCGAAAACAGCATTGATGGTGTTCGGCACAGCGAGTCCGAGATCATTGTGGCAATGAACCGACCAGGTGATGTCTTTGTCGGGGAATTCGCGTTCGATAATTTCTGCATGACGGCGCATTTTCGCAACGAAGTAGTCTTCGCCCTCCAAGGCGCAGGCACCACCGATTGTGTCCGGGCAATTGATGATAGTGGCGCCCGCTGCAACTGCGGCGCGAATGCACTCGGTGACGAAATCGAAGTTTTCTCGCATACGAGAATAGCCTTCGGGGCTGAACTGCACTTCCATTCCCGCGGCAACAGCCATGGAGATGAGCCTGTAGACGTCATCGGCAATGCCTGCCTTGTTGTCGGCGTTGCGTCCGAGAGATGCGGGCATCAATTCAGGATCGACCGGGACATATGTATGCAGACGAGCTTTGCCTCGCGGAATTGCAGGCCCGAGTGACTCAATTGTTTTGATTACTTGCTCTTCACGAAGTTGGCAAAGGGCGGCAACAATCGGCATATGCTCCATGTGAAGCATCTCTTCCGCAATCGTTCGAACGATTTTGAAATCGGTGCTACTGGCAGACGGAAAGCCAGCTTCCAAAATATCCACTCGAAGCATCGATGCCAGACGCGCATATTCAATGTTTTGCTCGAAGTCCATTCCGGCGCCGGGGCACTGCTGCCCGTCGCGGAGTGTCGTATCAAAAACCTTGATCTGACGCTCTTGCTCACAGCGAAGAATCGCTTGTGGATTTTGAATCATGATGCCCCCTGAAGTTTTTTTTGCGTAGTGGTGATGACATGCATCGCCCGGTTTTGAAAGTCTTCCGAATAAAACAAGAAGGGCTCCGTCGAAGACGAAGCCCAGATAAAGCTGAATGAAGCTGGCTTCGTCTACGTTATTTCGCTCAACAGCAGGTTGCCCAGGTCGAGACCCAGGGACAGCAGTAGTGCGGTAGCCAAATTCATTTGCATGCAAACATTCTGTGTTCTACGCCGAACGGTGTCAACCGTTCTTTGCGCAAACCGTTACGTAGAGCGGATTCGCAGATCATCGGTATAAATGATAAATCTGTTTCTTTATTTATATAGATGATTTTGTAGGGGCGCATTGCATGCGCCCAATTGAACGTGAGCGCATGCAATGCGCCCCCACGCGAACCGGGCGATGCATGGCATCACCCCTACATGACAGTTACTTCACATGGTACGCACTGAGTTCTTCGATCTGTTTCTCAGATTTAGTATTGTCCAGCGACTTTACTAATCCCACATTTGGCGCAAACCATCTAGTTTGATACATCATCTTTGGACTACCAGAAACGAGTCCGCCTACTCTTACACAAGTAAACTCCCCTGCAGGTACTTTCACTTTTTCTATTGGAAAAACTTGCCAACGCTCGGTCGGAATCGCGACATCTCTCTTGGTGCTATTCCACTGCCAAATACTATCTGTCTTTATCTTTGTATCAATCACAAGCTTTGGAGGAGAATATGACTCACTCGACGTAGACTTCCCGGCAATGTCGATACGCGTCAAAAGCGTCTTATCACCTCGCTTTATGTAGTACCTGGTTTTCTGTTCTGACGCACTTGTTGAGACTATTTTGAATGTGCGCTCACCGTTCTTCGATGTTTTCAAATCAATCAATCGACACTTTGTCTCACCGACTTTTCCGTTCCAATCAGTAGTTTTGTATGTCCAAGAACTGCCGCTTTTGGCTGGAAACAAATCACCATCGGCGGATAATGCGGGAGCAGAAAAAGTCGAGATGCAAAACAAAGAAGTAGAAAGTGCAGCAATTTGCAAGCAGGAAAATTGACGTACGAAATTCAATCGTCGCAATTTTAGCTCCTTGTTTTGAATGTTATGCCGTGCATGCATGTTCGAATGAAAGGTAGAACGTTTTGCTTTAGCTGAAGCGACTTGCTTTGGGTGAAGCGGTTTGCTTCAGGTGAAACCATTAGCCCTTGGAGAATCTTAGCAATTTCCTGCTATCTTAGATTGTCCCCCACAGTGCTTCAGGCATGACAGATTCCGCTGAAAATCGAAACCAACCAGGTACTGCAGCTGCCGAGCAGGGCTTTTTGAAACTCGTCGCGCAAATTGCGGTTCTCTCCTTCCTGTTGCTCTTGATGTTTTACGGCATTTGTATCACCGGCGTCGTTTTCAAAGAGCCGGACATCGCTTTTCTTCTTGGGCAAGGGCGCTGGATTGTTGAGCATGGACAAATTCCAGCAAGCGACCCGTTTTCTTGGACGACGCCGTTTTATCCCAATCCATATGTAATCGAAAAATGGCTGACTGAGGTCATCTTTTACGCGATTGAAAAGAATCTGGGTCTTACTGCGCTCTTGCTTTTCGACGGCATTGTTTCGTGCCTGACTTTTGTCGTCATTCCTTATCGAATCGCAGCACTGTGCGGGCTAAAAGGGGGCAGAGCAATGCGCATGGTTGCACTAACCATGCTGGCTTCGATGTGCCATTTGAGCATCAGACCAGAGATATTCTCCGGCTTGTTTACAGCGGCGATCATGGAAATCATGGTACGCGTTCAAATCGCCACCGCTGGCAATACCAAGATACGCTGGGATTTCATCGCTTTGCTTGCAGTGATTATGTGCTTGTGGACGAATACTCACACGTTGTTCATCCTCGGGATTTTGATTCCTGGTTTTTACTTTACCTGCCAGCTTGTCGAACGTTTCTTTTTTGGTTTAAGGGACAAACCGTTCAATCCGACTATTGCTATCGCGCTTGCAGCTTGTTTTCTTGCCAGTTTGATCAATCCATATGGCTTTCTTCAATGGACATATTTGCCGATTACATTCGGTTCTTTCAATGAGACAGTCAATGACATGCAGCCGCTAAAACTAAGCAATGCGACCAATCCTCTTTTTATTCCGTTCTATATTCTGGTATTTACCGGCATCAAAGATTTGATTAAGGTGTGGAAGCTTCCGCCCAACCAAGGTGATCTATTCTTCCGCTGGCTGATTCCACTCGGTATCATCGGTGGTGTCAAGGCTGTGCGCTCGATTCCGATCGGTGGATTGTTTCTGGCGACCGGACGCACACGCATCGCGCAAATGTTGTCGTCTGAGGCAGAACAACCAAGTTCGAAGCTTGCAGAACTAACCGACCCGTTCAAACCATTCTGGCCGCTCCTGTGCATCATCACTACGTGCATCGGCGTCTATATCTGCACTTTTGCCGTTGTGCCGATGGTTCCGCAAAATAGCGCCGCCTTCTCGCCGCCTTTTCAGGCAATCGAATTTATCGAAAAGAACAAGCCCGTCGGCAATATGCTAAACGACCCTCACTTCGGCGCGACGATGATTTACAAGATGAAGGACAACCCGCGGGTTTTCGTGGACCCCCGCTACAACTTGTACGGAAAGGACCTGATTCAAGACTATTGGCACATCGTCAACAACGATGCCAACTGCGACCAATTACTAAACCGTTACAAGATTGACTGGGTGTTCATTTCGCCAAAGACAAAATTGCCCGAAAAACTTTCGAAAGACCCGGAATGGCGTTTGCTCTTTGAAGACCAGGGAGCAGTGATTTACGCACGGAGAAATCCGATAGCGAAACGGCCTGCCGAGTAGGGCATAGTCGATCGCAAACATCCAAAACGGATGGCAAGACCAGGGTGCAAACGGGGCACATTGTTTGTGTCAGCAACTTTCGCTGCATAAATATGATAACTTCGCCTTACTAGCCTCCTTGAGGCTACTGGCAACCGATTACCAAGGACGCATCCCCAATGCCCGACAAAGTCGCCGTAATCATCGGCGCAGGCCCAGCAGGAATTACCGCTGCTTATGAATTGGCGACCCGCACGGACGTCAAACCGGTGCTTGTCGAAAAGGATGACGTCATCGGCGGGCTTGCCCGAACCGTCAACTACAAAGGTAACCGGATAGACATCGGTCCTCACCGCTTTTTCTCGAAGTCCGACCGCGTTATGGACTGGTGGATGAAGATGATTCCGCTTGCCCAGACCAACGGCAACGGTCCAACGGAAATTTCGTATCAGAACAAATCGCGCACAATCGAAGCTAAGGGGCCCGGAGCAAACCCTGATGACGACCGCGTCATGCTCACAATCGAGCGGCTCACGCGCATTTATTTCCTTCGCAAATTCTTTGATTATCCAATCAGCCTCAAGGCTCAAACGATTTTGAATCTCGGCTTGCCGCGCATGATGCGCATCGGCTTCAGTTACTTGAGGGCGATGGCGTTTCCGATCAAGCCGGAAACGAATCTGGAACAGTTCCTCATTAACCGTTTCGGGCGCGAACTGTATCTGACATTCTTTAAGGACTATACGGAGAAGGTCTGGGGAACGCCATGCAACGAGATCAGCGCAGCTTGGGGAGCACAGCGCATCAAGGGCTTAAACATCCTGAAAGCCCTTGTACATGCCGCAAAACAGCTCGTTCCTGCAGGGGGAGACATTCGCCAAAAAGGAACGGAAACATCGCTTGTTGAGCAGTTTTTGTTTCCCAAACTCGGCGCAGGTCAAATGTGGGAAACAGCTGCCGATCACGTCAAAGAGATGGGTGGGGATTTCAGAACCAACCTTTCGGTCGACCGCATCAACGTTGAAGGTAATCTCGTCAAATCAATAGAAGTCGTCAATTCGAAGACCGGAGAAAGGCAGACTATGACCGGCGATTACTTCTTCTCGTCAATGCCTGTCAAAGAGCTGGTTGACGCGTTTTCAGAGCCTGCGCCGCCGGACATCCGACGCATCAGCGATGGGTTGGTTTACAGGGACTTCGTTGAAGTCGGACTTCTCGTCAACAAACTCAAAGTCGGAGACGACACGCCAACCGGAAAACAGCTCATCAAAGACAACTGGATTTACATTCAAGAGTCGGATGTTCTGGTCGGGCGCATGCAAGTTTGGAATAACTGGGGACCAGGGATGGTCGCCGACCAGTCGAAAGTGTGGATTGGCTGCGAATATTTCTGCTATTGCACTGACCCTATTTGGTCGATGACTGACGCGGAAATCATAAAACTGGCTGGTGAAGAGCTCGACAAAATCGGCATCATCGATAAAGCCGACGTCGTGGACGCGATGGTCATCAAAATGCCGAAGACATACCCGGGCTATTTCGGCACCTATGATGAGTTTGAAACTCTGCGCAAATACATCGACAGATACGAAAACCTTTTCCTCGTCGGGCGCAACGGCATGCACAAATACAACAACCAGGACCATTCCATGCTGACGGCGATGGTTGCCGTGGATAACATCGCCGCCGGCATCAAGACCAAAGACAACATCTGGGATGTCAACACCGAGATGGAATACCACGAAGAAAAGTCCTAAGGACCCCTCTTGAAAACCATACTTTGAGCAAAAGTGGATCTCGAAGGGTTGGATTTAGAATTTCAATTGATATCAATTGAAATTACCGAGAAGGGTCTACCGCCGTAAAATTGGCACCCCAAAAATCAGCAGATTCAGGGTGTGATTTCAGCAGTTTTGAAATCCAAATCGCCAAAAACAGATCGGGTAATTTCAGGCGCTTGATATGCCTTCAATTATGGAGGAGGCATTTGAAGATCCGCCCGCAAAATACAATGACATCTAAACGCTTGCCAGGGGATTTCAGAGCGCCTACTCGACAACCAGGGCGTACCAGAGCGAACGAATTCGGACCGGCTACAGGTACTAACGTGGTCGAACAACACGTTCAAAATTGATGCCGATCGCGCTTCGATTTTCTTCAAACTTTGCCGGTAGTTTTTCCCAGACTAACTTCCCGTTTTCTTCTTCGCCGCAACCCATTTTCACTATCGTTTATCGTAAATCTGGCGTTTTTTAGCAAAAGAAAAATCAGTCAAATCAGATCCACTATCCTCGATCATAGAAAGCACTGCAAAACAAACAGCCTTGTGGGCTGCTTGAGTGAAACTGGTCTCGAGCCGAGGAAGACAAAGCAGAGTTTCCTCCACTTCGCTCCCCCGACCCGAGAGCCAATTTCGATCCAGGCAAGGGTCACGCAACCCGCACTTGTCGCACCGCTAGATTAACGACACGCGTCTTGCGTTTGCCTAGTTCTGGATCTTGGCGAAGTCCGCCGCGGCAGCGATGGTCATCCGAATGATTTCCACCATGTACGGCAGGTTCAGGGCCGAAACCCTGTCGCCGCGCGTGTGGTAGTTCGGATCGAAGCCGTCGTCGGTGAACTCGATGCTGATCAGCACAGCCTTCCAGCCGTGGTCCTGGAACCCGGCGTGGTCAGACCGGTTGTCGACCGCGTGGTTGTGCGTGTCGACAACGTTCAAGTCCAGCTTGTACTGAGCCGCCGCGCGAACGCACGCCACCACCAGGTCGTGAGAACCGTTGCGGTCCTCGCCGTCATGGATGTCGACGCGGTTGCCCGGCTTGCCGCAGTAGCCGATCATGTCCATCTGGAAGACGCCGACGATGTCGGTGCCTGCCGCGGCGCACTGATCGCTGTACTTGTAGCTGCCGTACAGACCCTGCTCTTCGCCCGTGAAGTGGACGAAGCGGATCGTGTAGCCCAGCTTGTGGTCCTTCAGAGCACGAGCGACCTCCATGACGCCGACGGTGCCGGAGGCATCGTCATCGGCGCCGGGAGCGACGTTCTCCACGGTCCACGGCGAACCCACAGTCGAGTCGAGGTGCCCGGACACGATGACGACCTTCTTCGGGTCGGTCGTGCCGAGACTCTCAGCCTCGATGTTGTAGTACGTCTTGCCGCGGACCTGATACGGCACGCGCTTGACGGGGATGCCGAGGGCCTTGTAGTAGTCCTCGACGTAGGCGAGCGCCAGCTCGAGATCCTTGGCGTAGCTGTTGCGCGACTTGATGGTCACGCTCTTGCCGCGGATGACCGACGCCACTTCGCCCGTGAGGACGTTGAGGTGGTCGGTGATGCCGGCGATAGTGACGCCCTGATGAGCAGCGAGGATGCGCTTGTCCGGGGCCGGCAGGTTGCTCGTGTCGATCTTGGGCTTCGGCAGGAAGCGCGCACGCTTCTCCTCAGCCGGATCGAACTTGCAGCCGCCGCGAGTGTCCTTGCCGTGGTGAACAGCGTGGAACTCGGAGTTGTCGGCACGGAGGTTGGCAGCATCGCCTTCATCGTGGCAGCCGCAGCCGGTGTCGCCATGGTTGTGACCGTCGCCGGTGCCATGGTTGTGACCCTGGTGCGAATTGGCATTGGGATCCTTGCGCAGAGCCATGCGAACGAGCACAGCCGCAAGCGCAATGAGTCCCAGAATCGTGAAGATTACGGGATAACTCATAGTTGTTCTCCTTTCGCTGAACCTTCCGAAAACCTTTGCGAACGGTCGTCGGAAGAACAGTGAGTTAGATGGTTACAGTTGCGAATCTCATGACCGTTCCAACCCATCGCTCTCCAAGAAGGCGAGCGCAGTACGCGTGTTCTAGCGGTGCGTAGGTTTTCGGGTTACGTGGAAAAGAATTTCCTTGGTCTGGTCAATGAGGGTTAAATGGACCTTCAGGCTAAGAAATCATGAGATTAGAAAGCAAATAAGTTGAAGTTCATCGTCGCGCGAAAGTATGTCTCCTGGCGCCTCTAGAAAGTGCACCTAGCTAGCGCAAACCGGTGAGGATGCAGAAGCGCCGCGCCAAAACAGCCGAGACCCGCAAAGCATGCGGCTTTTTGCAGAAAACCGCCATCACACACAAGCGAAAGCGCCAAATATCGGCAAAATTCCAGCCCCCAAGGTGCTGTAAGAACCAGCTCAGAGTGGCGCTTTTACTATTATCGCAACCTGCGCAAATCAGCGAGAGCTAGCAAAAGAGCGCCGCGTTTTCACAGGAAATTCGAGAGAGTTTCAGGCAAAGATTCGAATGGAATTTGTCGTGTTCGTTCGTGCGATTCAGTGCAAGTTGGCGAGAGTTGCGCGACTGTTTAACGACCTTTCGGCATTCATCTGCCAGCGAAAAACGCGTGACAACCAGCACTCTTTATCGCGGCTCCGCGAGAGTCACGCTAGTGAATTCATCCCTACGCCTTCGAAAATCGAACCTAGCGCATCCCAATGTAAAAGCCACAACTGCTGTGCTTTATCAGCCTGTCGCAAGTAGCCTTTCAAGTTCTGCGCAATGTCTCGTCTAGCGGCGATACCCGGCCCCTCTTACGGGGTAAAGCGAAATAAGTAGCCTATGTACGGCGCATCGAATGCGCACACCGGGCACTTATGGCGCCGGCGGGTTTCAGGCAGGCAAAGGATCAGGATTCGAGCGTGACATCAGTTTTTCGCAGACCAAACACAAATATTCGCCTGGGTGAAATCTGCCTGCAGGCCGGCATGCTGACGCAGGATCAGCTGCAGGAGGCAATCCGCCATTCGAAAGGCAAACGTCTTCAGATAGGACAAATTCTGGTCATGTGCGGATTTCTGACACCGCGCGATTTGCAGTCTGTCTTAACGGCGCAATCGATGATTCGCGACAAATCAATAGACTTCGCTTTGGCGATTCGCTGCCTGAAAATCGCCTTCAAAATGGGCTCATCATTTAGCGAAGTCTTGGACAATCACGAAGAAGCGCCCGCAAGAAAAGCTCCGACCGGTCGCCTGGGCGAACTGCTTCTCGAGGCAGGAGTGCTTAAATGGGACCAGCTCTCGAAAGCAATGGAACAGAGCTTGCAGACAGGGCTGCCGCTTGGGCGCATGCTGGTTTTGCACCAAGTGCTTACCGACGCTGTTCTCAATTCAGTTCTCGATATCCAAGTGCGCTTGCGCGATGAGATGCTCTCGCGCGAAGAGGCGGTCAACGCCGTTCGCCTGGCTACCGGCTTGCCATCAAGTTCTTCAGATACAAGCACGGTAGAAAAACCGCAGCCGGAAGGTCCCAGACGTCGTGGGATACGGCTGGGCGAGATGCTGGTATTGTCAGGCGTTTTGACCGAAACCGACGTTATGAATGCGCTGGAATGGGGACTGGTAAACCAGCAATCCATCGGCAATGTGCTCATCAATCGCTCATTGATTACGAGCGAACTTTTGGAAGCAGCACTCAAACTGCAGAAGCTCGTCGACGAAAGCCAGCTCGATGCATTAAACGCAGCAGAATGCCTCGGACAAATTCACGAGTCGAAGATTTCGCTTGAAGAAGCGATGGAGAATTCAAAAGGTGAGCGCCCCGATATCAAGCCGTCCCTTTCATACGAAAAACTGCTCACTCTGGCGCGCGTCGTCAATCAGGAAGACATCCAAGCGGCTTTCGACCTCAGTTCGAAGAGCCCGCAGATTGTAGGCAAAGTGCTGGTCTTGACCGGCTACTCGGATGCCCCTACTGTTCAAGCCACTCTGCGCTGCTATCAGCTGCTCGCCAAAGGCTGGATTTCGCAGGACGACGCTGTTGCAGCGCTCGATTACTGTCTCCATCACAGGCAGAACAAAAAAATCAATTTCGATCAAGCGGTGAAAGAACTCGGCTGGAGCCCAAACAAGCGCTTGCGTATGGACGGCGAAGCCGCCGCTATTCCAGAGCTGGTCTCGGAAAACCCTTCACTGCCCACCGTTGAGGATGAATTAGAGAGCGCGATCCCAGTCAACAAGCCGCAAGAGCTAACTGTGGACATAGAAAAACGTCGTAAGTTCAGCGAGACAATTCTGCCGGAAGACGCCAAAGCAATGCAGTTGGCCAACTTGGTGAAACAAGCAACAGGCCAGAAAACAGAAGAGGCAGACGCGGATGCCGATGAAGAAGCCGCTGATCAAAAGACGGCGCTCGCAAACGCATTTGTTCGACTGGCACAAAGTTATTGCGACCAGGGCAACTACGTCGAAGCACAACAAGTGTTTGAGCGGATTCTAGTCAATCGGCTCAATGAGCTGGGTCCCAACAATGTCGAACTGACCACTGACTTAACCAATCTGGCCGCGGTTCTCTGCGTGCAGGGCAAGTTCAACCAAGCGGAGCCATTCATGCGAAGAGCAGTCTGGGTGCTGGAAAACGCAGATTTACCTGCACCGCTGCGCCTGGCTGATGCCTACAGTATGCTTGGCGAAATTTACTTCCGCCAGGACAAGTTTGCAGAAGCTGAAAGTCCAGTCACCAAAGCACTGAGCTTACGCCAGAGCAATCTACCGGCCGATCACACAGACATTGCAGATGCGCTTTCCAGCCAGGCAAAACTAATGCGCAAAACCGGACGCGCAGAGGAAGCGGAAAAAATCTATGCGAAAGCGCAACAAATTCTGAGCAAAAAGCAGGACCAAGCCGCGGTTACCGGCTAGAAAACCGGCAGTAACTTAGAGTCGACGCGTCGACCTTTGAAAAATGTTTACTACAACTGACAGTTGAGATTATTCTATCGCGCGTAGTATATTGCGCCGTCTTCGTGAAAATAGCTGACTCTGTTATCAAATGTCGTAGAGAAAGAGAATGAAGTGAAGCGCGACTCATCTACGGTGCCGTAAGAACAACTCTCGAAGTGGGTCGGAGGAAAGGGAAAAAATGACCAAAATTGCGCGCTGGTTTTCCTCCCAAAAGTGCTCTAAAACGTTCTCAAATAGAATCTATTTTTGGGGTAGCCGTTTCGAGAATAGGTCACGTAGCGCAAATTTTTAAAGGGGTAGGCGCGTATTAATCTGTTCAATCCTGACGAAAAAAAATTGGGGTAGTCCTTAATCGACAGCATGAGTTTCAGTTTGGGAAATATGGGGGACCCAGAGTAACGGAGCGAGGTTTTCCTCCCTGGAAAAAAGGGGGTGGCAGCGCTCGGGTTTGGCGAGAAGTTGTCCGGCCAACCAGTTCGCCAAGTAGATAAGATTACAAAGAGATTCCGGAAGACTTTTAGTACAAATGCCCCGCACAAAATCCAGACCACTTTCAACACTCGCGAAAAAGAAGCTGAAAGAGCAGGAAGAAGCGAAAACGAAAAAGTACGGCATCGACTTTCACAAAGCCTGGGAATACATCAAGAAAGCCAGGGAAGAAGGCGATGAGCCGAAGCAAGAAGAACTGCTGAAGGACTGCCTTAAAGGCTGTGAAAAGATCGAAGCTTCGCATTCGATGCGGGTCAGCACAGAGATTTCCATGGCGGTTCTTCTCGCCAATCAAGGGCGCCAGGATGAGGCGTTGCCGTTCTTGGACGCCGCGCTCCAGCGATTGAGAAAATATCACAAGCAGAGCGAGGAGCTTTTCGCAGACACGTATTTGCATGCAAGCAACTGCAACCGCTATTTTGGGCGCTATCGCGAAGCTGAACGCCTGGCAACGGCGGCGCTGAAAATCAACAACAAGCTAAAACTGAAAGAGCCAGCGGTCGAGTGCCACGAGGCGCTCTTCCTCTGCCGATACACACTCGGCTGTGAATTGATCGGGGCAGGAAAGTATAAGCCGGCCGTGGACGTTTTACTCCGCACACTGGAAAACATTAAACCGGCCGCCTATCAGCGCCGCTGGCGTGAGGGCATGGCACGTTGCTGCCTTGGAGCGTGCTACAGCAAACTGGGTAAAATTCCCCAGGCGCTGGCAGAATTCGAGCAGTCTTTGGAGCTTTTGATGCGCGAAAAGACGCTCACAATGCAAGATTTGCACTATCTCTTCTTCAGTATTGAAGAGCTTGCAGCAAAAGTAGATGCGAAACGCGCCGGTCTCAAACGCGTACTCGACACGAGCAAAAAACTTTCCGCGAAGCTGAGGCGCATGGCGAAGATCTCTTTGCCAAAACGCGTTTCATGCCCCATGAAGCTGCACGGCAAGACGTTTCAAGATCCGTACCGCTGGCTGGAAGACGTCGACTCCGATGAAGTTTTGGAATGGTCGCGAAAAGAGAACGAATATGCGGAATTGTTTCTTTGCACGCTGGACAACAAAGCGCTGATTCATTCAGCCATCGACTCGAGCGTCATTCGCCACAAACCAACCGTTCCGGTCTCCATCAAGAAGAAATACTACTTTGTCGCCGACATGGAAGACCCGTTGGAGAAGGCTCTGTGGACCTGCACAGCCAATGGAAAACGGAAGAAGCTGGTGATTCACCCTTACGAACTGATTAAGCCGAACGAGGGCGGTATAACCAACTATGTGATTAGTCCCAATGGCAGACACGTTGCCTTTGGCGTTACGCAAGGGGGCTCGGAGTGGCAGACCTGGCGAATCTTCGACCTGACCACTCGAAAAATTCTGCCCGACGTTCTGACCGGACTGATTCATGAATACGTGCTCTGGATGCCGGGCGGTAAGGCGTTTATGTACATCCGGCACACGGAGCCAAAGCACAAAAGCAAGCGCGCCGAGCTTTTGAGATTCCCCGCCATCTACCTGCATCGCGTCGGCACCAAACAGACTAGCGACAGACTAATCTACAGACGGCTGGACAAGCCGAATTGGTACATCGGTCCTTCAGTTGCACTGGGGGGAAAACTTGCCTTGCTGACGAATTGGACAGAAAAAGCCGATCGCAGCATTGTCCTCGCCAAGCAGTTACTCAAATCGGGTGCGGCGAAAAACCACCTCTTGCCGGTTTTTCCGAAAGGCGATGCGTCCTACCGATACTTCACCTCGCGCCGTGGCAAGCTCTACTTCATCACGGACAAAAACGCCGATAAAGGGCGCATAGTCTCTGTTTCTGCAGACCTTGCCAAAGCTCGATTCGGAAAGCCCGCTGAAGTGCTCAAAGAAAGAGAATTCCTTCTAGATTCCGCTTACGAAGGCACAAGCCATCTACTTGTTCAATATTTGGAGAACGGCTTTTCGCGCGTGCGCAAGTTCGACTGGAACACGCTCCAAGCCGATGGCGAGCTGAAACTCCCATTCTCCGGAACGGTCTCAGATCTGCGCTGGGCCGACGACGGAAACACCTATCTGGTCGCAGCCACATCATACTTGCATCCCGAAACGATCTTCAAGTTTGCGCCAAACAAGAAAAAACCGACTGTGTTTTTCCAGAGCGAAAAACCGAATATTGGACACGGTCTAACCACCACGCTCGTGAAGTACAAAAGCAAAGACGGCACCGAGATTCCGATGCATCTTGTGCACAAGAAAGGCATTAAGTTGGACGGCAATCAACCGGTTCTGCTGTACGTCTACGGCGGCTTCGGGCGCTGCCTGACCCCAGAGTATACATACGACGTGATGGCATGGCTGAAGTTGGGCGGCGTATACGCTGCACCACTCTTGCGCGGCGGCGGCGAACTGGGCACGAAGTGGCATACAGACGCCATCTTGGAGGGCAAGAACAAAACCATTGAGGACATCGCAGCAGCGGCAGAATGGCTCAAAGCGAACAACTGGACAAACTCAAAACGGATTGCAGTGTATGGAGGCAGCAACGGTGGATTGACGGCCGCAGCGACGTTGGTACGTTATCCGAAACTTTTTGCAGCTGGCGTCATCATCAACGGGCTCTACGACATGCTTCGCTATCACCGATCAACGCTGGCGTGGACATGGCTCAACGAGTATGGCAGCGCGGAAAACAAAGAGCAATTCGAATACTTGCGCAAGTATTCTCCATTGCACAATTTGAAAACCGGAGAGAAGTACCCGCCCATCTTCATATCCGCCGCCCGCGGCGACGACCGTGTGTTGCCGTGGCACAGCTTCAAATTCGCCGCAGCCTTACGTCATGCGCAAAACAACAAGGGCTTGGTGCTGCTCCGCGTCGAAGAAGAAGCCGGCCACGCCTGGAGCCGCCCTTCCGACCGCGTCAAAGACCAGCTCCTTTTCCTTATGCACGTTTTGAAAATGTAGCCGGCGCATTGCATGCGCCAATACGCGAACCGGCGATGCATGGCATCGTCCCTACATTGCCAACGATGGCGCTCCGGGCATTGTCTGTTTTCCGTAAGAGGGGCGGCATTCTTCCCGCCTGCTAGCGCGCCAAACTCCGACTTACTTCTCTTCGAAAAACGAGTCAACGACGAAGTTCGCAGCGGTTTTACCGAGGCTTTAGAACATAATGCCGCAGCATGAAGCGACCTAGATACTTCTTAGCGTCGCCCGCCTTGATGAGATTGAAGGCAGGCTGCATAAACGGCAAAACTCTCTCGAATGCGAGCGAACCAGTGAACTGAGGCTCGCGCAAAATTATCGTTGCATTCGGTCTTGCAGTTGAGCGGATTTGCTTCAGCACGTCGGCGCGCGGCGTCGCGAATGGTCCGAAATAAATCGCATCAAAAAACGAATAATCGAGTTTAGTTGCATCCGCGTTAATCACGCGTACTCTGTCCAGTTTGAACTTAGTCGCCAAAGCGCTTGCGCAGTCGACAGCCTCTTGCAAATTGTCGATGCCGACAATTGCGGGAATATTCGTCTGATCCTGCAGAAAGAAAAGCGACGCGGGCACCTTGCCGCAGCCCAGGACGACAATGCTTCTCATTTGCGAGAAATCCACAAGGGTCGGCAATTCTTCCATACAGGAGTAGGAGCCGGAGATGCATTCACTCACGACTTCTTTCATACGCTGCCACGGTTGAAGTTCTGCCTCTGCAATCTCAGCAAAAGCCTTCTCCTCCATTCGCCACGCGAATTCAAGACTGGCTCGATGAAAGAACTTCAGGTATTCGGGATATGCAGGTCCGAGTTCGAAAGCGTCGTAGGCGACCGTGTCAGAGTATGCAGCGATGAACGCGAGGTAGTTCTGCATCACGAGAACAAACTCGTCTGTGTTGCCGGTATCCATCGCAGGCTGAAGGCGTTGTCTAAACTCTTCGAGATGCGCCAAAAGCCATTTGACGCGCTTTTTCAACGACTCGGTATTAGGCGGAGGAGTCTGCGACTTCCGCGACAAAGTGCGGGATTTTCCGGTCGCCAACGGTGGCTTTGAACCTTTGCGTGCACCTGTCTTTGGCTCTTTCGCAGTAGCTTTCGGCGCAGGCTGCGGATCGAGAAATCCCGTCGCATCCGCATCTAGCGCGCCAGCATCCTTAGCTCCGCTTCCAAATCCAAATATATTCAGGCGCATATGTTGCCCTCAGAGGGTTCCTACAATATCGGCTTTGACCAACAGGCTCCATACTACAGGCTTCTTTGCATCCCAATAAGAGGACTTTGCTTAGCTTATTCACATATTATTGGCGGCAACGCCTATCACCCCCAGAGATACACGCTCTCCGATTGCTTCTCAGATAACGTTTCTCCCAAAATCAGCTTAACGTCTCTAAAATTGACCGGCTCACCACTGACGTGATCTACGGGAAGTCCCATCCGTTGGGGCTTTCGAATGTGTTAAGAAACAACTGAACTCTGAACACTGAAGTAAAAAGTAAGCAACCCCACTTCCATTCATTCCATATTGCAGATACAACTCTGCGGAGTTTGGAGTGGGGTTGCTTTCTGAGGGTATAGGCGGATCAAGAGCCTGAAAGTTCCCGGGTTTGGAAAAAAACTCGCCAGTATTTCGAAAGTTTTTTCGGTTATTTTTCGGACAAAAAGCACTGGGACCGCCGCCATCCTGGTGGCATCGGTAGGGGCGCATTGCATGCGCCCGATTGTTGATGGGCGCGTGCATTGCGCCCCTATAAAGACCGGGCGATGCATGGCATCGCCCCTACGCTTCCTAAGTAGGCAGACTTAAGGATTGTCTTCAGGGCTGGAGGCTTCCACAGACTTCGCTTGCTTCAAATCCTTCTCTGCGTCCTTTGCACGTCCAACGCGTTTTAACAAACTTGCGCGTTGCCGGTACCAAGGAGCGACATCGTTGTGAATCTCAATCAGGCGGCTATAATCCTTGATTGCCTCGTCGAGGCGATTTAGATTGGTGTAGCACTGTGCACGCTTTTCCAGTGCTTCGCTCGATTCAGGGTACCGCATCAATACCAAGTTCAAGCGCTCCTCTGCTTCTTTCCATCGTTTGAGCGCAACCAAATCGCGGCAGCAGGCGAGGATGTCTTTCATCTGCCATTCATCGCGGCATTCCTTGCGTTTCACATAGCCTGCGATCATGCGTTCTCTAGCCTCTGCAGCAGCAGCATAGTTGTTCACCTTCTCGTACGTTTCAGCAATGACTCGATTGGTGCTTCGTCTCTCCTGAAAGGTGCGCGCCAGTTTGAGGCGACGCTCGGAATACTCGACAGATTGCTTGATTTTGCCGTCAATCCGATAGGCGTCGGCAAGCGCGGTTAGCGCCGACATATGGTTAGGATTTGCCTTCAAAACTTTCTGGAAATCACTTGCAGCAATCGCGAGTTTGCCCGCATTGCGCATGGCTTTGCCGTGAAACATACGTACTTGTAGATCGTTCGGGAACGCCTTCAGATAAGCGTCCGCGACTCGAATCGTCCCAGCCTGATCGAGATTGCCGATGGCGAAATTGTACTTCGCCTCCCACACGGGAATAGACATGCCGAGCTTCTCGGCTTCATTCATCGCCGTCTGAGCTTCTTTGGCAGTTCCCATTTGTTGCAAAATCAGCGCCTGAATCGCACGAGCACGCGCATCTTTAGGAGCTTTCGCGATAATGCGGCTGATGCGATAGAGTGCCTCACGATGCGAACCAACGCCATAAAGTCCATACACTAGCGAGGTTTGGATCTGAACATCGGTTGGTGCCAAACGCTCAGCACCAGCGAATTCCGCCATGGCATTTTTCATGTTGCGCAAATCCTGATCGGCAAACGCGAAACACTCCATCGCCCGCGCCGATTGGCTCAACTCCGGATGAAGAAACTTCATCTGCACAACCGCTTCGTGATCACCAATGCTGCTCAAGCGCTGAACTTCAGAGACAAGCGGTTGAATATTGCCCGCGATTGCAGCGTGTTGAGTTATAAGAAAAACACATAGAAAGTATCGTAGGGGCGATGCCATGCATCGCCCGGCCGCAGCGAGAAGCTTGCGTAGGGGCAATGCCATGCATCGCCCGGCCGTAGCGCATACTTCCAGCCGGCACCACAAGCCCCAAGGATGTCGGCGCTCCCGATGCTTCGCTATCCAATCAAAAAAATTGTAGGGGCGGCATTCTTGCCGCCCGAAGCCGGCGAGCCGCCGGCGCTCCCAGGTTCCTGTCGAGACTCTTAACCGCTCCGCAATACCAATCATGCGCACGGAATCCTTAACCAAAAACAGCACCCCTTCCCATTCTCGCTGCGGACACCAATAGTTCCACCATGCGCTTCCACGATTGCTTTGCAGATTGCAAGCCCAAGCCCGCTTCCTTTCTTGCCGTGTTCATCGTCGGCTTCCAGCTGTTTGAACCGCTCAAAAATGACTTGTTGTTTCTCTTTCGGTATACCCCGCCCGTGATCGCGCACCTCGAATAGCGCGTCCTTTCCGTCAATCGCAAATGATGCCTCGATCTTGCTTTCCGGCTCCGAAAACTTGATCGCGTTGCTCAACAAGTTCGTAATGACGCGCACCATGCGCTGATGATCGCAGGTGATTTGAACATCTGTAGCCTTCACATCCACGCTCATCTTCTCGTTGCGCAACGATTCTTCGACTAACGCGACGGACTCTTCAATTATCCGCGCGCCGCTCACCGCCTCTTTGTACAACTGAAAGGCGCCGGAATCCAACTTCTCCATTTCAAGCAAATCGCCGACGAGTTTCACGACGTGAGCGACTGAAGTTTCGGCGCGGTTGAGACGGCTGTGCGCGGCTTCAGGCATCTCGCCGAGTTTTCCGGACGAGAGAACACCCAACGTCAACTGCAGTGACGTCAGAGGCGATTTGACGTCGTGCGAAATCATGGCGACGAACTCTTGCTTCATGCGCTCAAGTTGTTTGCGCTCGGTGACGTCGTGCGCGACGCAGAATAAGCGATCCATGTCGGCGGACCAAAACACATTCCACAGCATCTCGACCGTCACGCCGTCCTTGTCGACAGTTTTCAATTCGAACGAACCACTGTCGCCCTTCTCAATCGCAGCCTGAATCACCGCGTGAGTGCGCTCACGATCCTCCTCGGCTACCAGCGCAACAAGCGTCTTTCCGACTAATTCGTCCTTGCTCATTTTCCACAGCGATTCAGCAGCTGGATTCACTTGAGAGAAACGCCCGTTGCGATCGAGCGAGCAAATGACGTCGACAGCATTATCGATAATCGCTTGCTCTGTGCGGCGCAAGTCACGAACGGAAGCGGCGACCTTGTGCAAAACCCCATCAAGCTGGGCGAAATCATCATCACCTTCCACTCTTTTCTCAAGCGGTTTGTCGACGCCGAGCGATACGATGTTCGCCATCAAGTCGGAAAAACGCTTCCCCGTCGAGCGGTCGAAACGATAAACAAGAAAGATGACGAGCAGGATATCCCCAAGAATGCCACCGACGATGATGTACATCACCTGACTCTTCAAGCGAATTTGCTCAGCAGCAGCCGAAGTCCGTTCTTCATCCAAGTTTTTGGAAACACGCTGCGCCCAATTGTTTACCTTCGCGATGGCTTTGCGCAAGTGCATGAACGCGACCATCGTATCGACGCGATCTTGCGATGTCATCGCCTGCTCGCCCTTCTTGATGCCGTCTTGCAGAACCTTGCAGATATCGAGAAAAACCGCCGCTTCCTCTTTCGTCAGCTTTTGCGCAGAGAGCTTTTTGTGCAGCAACTCGCTCTGCTGCTCGATGTTTTTGACAGTCAAATCAAAGCGCTCTTTGTCCGCCAAATCGCGCGTCATTTGAAACATCGTCTGCGCGCCGGCGCTCGTCATGAGCTGCGACATAAATCTATTGACGTCCGCCATCATATCAGCGACGACGGCTTCGCGCTTATAGACTTGCTCAAGCCCGTTTAGGTTGTAGGCGAGCAGCGCAACGAAACCGATTTGAAACAGCACGGGCACGCACAAAAGCACAAGCACTTTTTGTGAAAATCGCAGATTAAGCATGAACGCCTTTGCTAAGTTGCCGCTTCAACTCCGGTATTATAGACCAGCAGAACGAACGCGCCAGTGCAGCAGAACGAACGATCCAGTCCAGTAGAACGAACGCGTCAGATCTACCGTAGGGCCGACGCCATGCGTCGACCTCTTCGCAAACAACCTAGGCAAATAACAGGAAACGAAAGTCGCCAAATGGCAAAGATTTTGCTGATCGAAGATAACCAAAGTACCGCCGAATCAGTCGCTGATGCGCTAATGATCGACGGGCACGAAGTGGAAGTCGCGGCATGCGGCGAAACCGGCTCACAGTGCCTGGCAACCCAGAAATATGTGGCAGCGATCGTTGATTGGGATTTGCCGAAAGTTTCCGGAACGGAAGTGATCAAACAATATCGCAGCGCCGGAGGCAGCATGCCGATCTTGATGCTTACCGGCAAAGACGCAATCGACGAGCGCGTGGAAGGACTCGAAAGTGGCGCCGACGATTTTTTGCCGAAACCTTTCTCAATCCACGAACTACAGGCACGGGTGCGAGCTTTGCTGCGCCGACCGGGAGCTATTGTTCCGGACACGCTGACAGCCGGAGAGCTTTTGCTAGACGTTAAAAACCTGACAGTGACTAAATCCGGGCGCAAGATTGAACTTCTGCCAATGGAAATGGCATTGCTGGATTTTCTGATGCGCCGCAAAGGACAAACTTTTACGCCGACCGACCTGCTGAATCAAGTATGGAATTCCGAATCGGAGTCCACCGAAGGAGCAGTGCGCAAGACCATCACGCGCCTGCGAAAAAAAATCGACACCGACGGCGAAGATTCCCTGATCAAATCCGTCCGCGGCATCGGCTACTCCATAGAATAAAGCGTGGGGGCGCGTTCCGCCTTCTGTAATGGCGACGTCATGCGTCGCCCGGTTCAAACACTGGCACCGCCCGCCATCCTGACGGGTGTATAGCCGGCAACTGTAGATGGTATGTAGAGCGCCGGCCCGAACGCGGGTTGCCCTACAAGCCATATGCAATTGAAAAGGCATGGTTTTGTAGAAAACCAAAAAGGGCACAGATGCATTGAACAGTACAACCCATGC
>Ga0164290_1000561_pt1 | contig 111046 bp, 102 predicted proteins | sample Micstemetagenome_FD_108782 | JGI IMG/M metagenome (GOLD analysis project Ga0164290, IMG submission 108782) | Contaminated culture microbial community from soil near Moab, Utah, USA - Microcoleus steenstrupii SON62 (Illumina Assembly) | ecosystem: Environmental > Terrestrial > Soil > Soil crust...
GCAGCGTGGCAATGGCCCACCCCGCTGCGACTAACGAACAAAGTTCGTAAGTCTCGCTGCCCCTCCCGCTTGCGGGAGGGGAGACCAGCGCAACCCCTCAATGTCCGCTAACCACCCCAAAGCCGCCATCGCATCCCCCGGCACAAAATGGGGGCAGCCGTTTCCGGCCGCCCCCAGGTGCGGGCTTCACATGGTGAAGGGCGTCAAATCTTGCGCGTGTTCGCCTCGATCAGCCTGGTCGCCTCGGCAACGGCCCTGGCGGTCGTCAGCTTGCCGTCCTGAACCTCGTCGGCGATTTCGAGGAGGCGGCCGCTGATGACGGTGCCGGTGTCGGCCTTTTCGTCGATCGCGATGCCGCCCTTCGCGGCGGCAACCCGGTCCCACGCCGCGCGCACCGCGGCCCAATAATCCCTGGTCGCGGCCCAATAATCGTCGGCGGCCTTCACATCATATTGGTCATATTTGGTGTAGGTGTTGAGCACATATTCCTGGACGATCGGCACCAGCTTGCCATCCTTCGTGCCCATCTTCGTATTGTCCTGCCAGTGGATCCAGCCGTCGGGGGTCGGCTGGTGGCGGTTGATCGCATAATAGCGGTCGTAGACGGGATCCCGGACGGCATCGCGGCGCGCGAGCGGGCGCCACGTCCAGTTGGAGCGCCAGCGGCGGATGCCCGCCTGCGTTTCAAACTGGCCCCAGCCGCCGTAGCGCGGGCTGTCGTCGACCTGATAAACGGTCTGCGACCAGCGGCCGGTGCGCATCCGTTCGGGGACATCCTCCCACACCCATTTGTTGCGGTCCGAATAGACGAGCACGCGCTGGGGTTCATATTCCCAGTCCTGCCGCCAATGCTTGATGATGTGCGTCTTGCCCTCATGTTCGATGACGAGCAGGTGCTGGAGCATGATCTTGCGCCCCGTATCCTCGACGACGCGGACGACCTCGTGCCCGCCCGACGTCTTGGCGGCGAGCGGGGTGTAGCCCGCGTCCCAGCGCGTCGATTCCTGCATGTCGAACCGCACCTTGTAATTGCCCGCCATCGCGAGGATGTCGGCGCGGTCCTGCTCGAAACTGGCCGCGGCCGCCTCGGCGGCGATCGGCGGGTGCGCCGAGAGGGTGGCGGGAAGCGCGGCCGACAGCAGCAGACCCGCGATGATGGTGACTTTCTTCATGGTGCAGTCCTTTGCTCTGGTCAGAAACGGAAGCTCAGCGACGCCGATGCGTTGCGGCCGGGCTGGGTATAGGCGTCGGTTATGGTCGAACTGGCGGCGAGGCCGCGCGCATCGCTCCACCACGCATATTTCCTGTCCAGGATGTTGAAGACCCCGGCGCGCAGCGTCAGCCCTTCCACGATCCGCACAAAGGCGGTCGCGTCGAGGATGGTGAAGCCATCCGGGCGATAGCATTCGGCGGCGGTGCAGGCGCCCGCCGCGCGCGACGCGTCCTTGCGCGCGCTGTGCGTCATCACGATCTGGCCGCCGAAACGGCCGCTTTGCGGCTCGCGATAGCCGACACCGACGACCAGCTTGAGCGGGTCGATCGACGCCAGCGGCACGCGCGTCCCGTCGGGCTGGATCGAATCGCCCGTGGCATAGGAAAGGGCGAGCGTCGTATAGAGGCCGGACGACGCCCGCCCCTCGAACCGCGCTTCGGCGCCCTTGACGCGCGCACGGTCGAGATTGACGAACTGGAAGCGGATGGGATCGGCGATGGTGCCGGTGCCGCCGACCTGCTCCTGGCTGATGAAATCCTTGTAGCGCGCCGAAAAGGCGGTGACGTCGAGGCTGACGGCATCGCTGCCAAGGCGCACGCCGCCCTCGAAACTTTCGCTGCGTTCGGGGCCGAGGTCGGGGTTCGGCACCGAACGATAGGAGAAAAAGGGCGAGGTCAGATTTTCAAAGAACTGGTTGACCTGCCCCGGTTCGGGCGCCTTGAAGCCCGTCGCATAATTGGCGAACAGGCGGACCTGGTCGGTGACTTTCCACACCGCGCCGATCTTGGGCGACAGGCGCGAACCGTCCTGCCCGGCACCGGCAAAGGCTGGGAGCAGCGGATCGTCCTGCGGCGACAGATCATACCAGTCGAAGCGCAGCGCGGGGTAGAGCGTGAGGCGGCCATCGGCGATCGCGATTTCGTCGCCGACGAACAGGCCGCCGCGGGTGAAATCGGTGACCGGAAAGGCGCGTGTCGGGAAGGTTTCGCCTGTCGGCGGGACGGTGCCGTCGCGCAGCCCGCGCTGGCGCGTCTGGCTGATGTCGCCGCCGAAAACGAGCCGGTGCGCGATCGCGCCGGTCGCAAAGTCGGCGCGGGCGTCGGCCGAAGCCCCGATGACGCGGTTTTCGAACGTGTTGAGCCGCGTGCGGTCGGGAAGCGTGGCGCGATCTTCCTCGGTATATTGGCGGTCCTCGCCGTCCTGCCAGTAGAGCGCGACGCGCGCGAAATCGACCGCCCCCTCGCCCTGCCAGCTCCAGTCGAGCGAGACGCGCTTGCGCTCCCCCATGTCCCAGGCTTCGAGCCGGTCGACCGCGGCGCTGAGGCCGGTCAGGCCATTGGTGTAGAGCCGCGTGCCCAGATATTCGCCGGTCAGCCGCAGCTTGTGGCCGCTGGCGGGATCGTAGACAATGCGTGCGAGCGCAGCGTTCGAACGGCCGTCCTGCGGGTTGGGCCGGGTCCGCGCGGCGCCGGTGCCGCCGACGTCGCCCATGTTGTCGAGTTCCTGATAATCGCGGCGGGTGTAGGCGGCCATCAGCGACCAGTCGCCGCTCTGCCCGGCGAGGATCGCGGTTTCGGAAAACTCCTTGTCGGCGCTGGCGTAAGCGGCGCGGAGGAGGCCGCCGACGCTTTGGCCGTCCTCCAGGAAATCGGCGGGGTCGGCGGTGATGAAGCTCACCGCGCCCGCCAGCCCGTCGCTGCCATAGAGCGCCGACGAGGGGCCGCGCAAAATCTCGACCGACTTGATGAGGCCGAGATCGACATAATCGCCGCGCCCCGACGCCTGCGCGCCGAAGCTGAAACCGTCGGGGACGCGCACGCCATCGACCTGGATCAGCACGCGGTTGCCGCCGATGCCGCGGATGTTGAAGCTGTCGTTGCCCGCCCGGCCCGTCGCGCCCAAGGCGGCGCCGAAACGCGCGGGCTGGCGCTGAACGCTGACGCCGGGCTCGAAGCGGACGAGGTCGCGGATGTCGGTGACGAGTTCGTCGGCGATCTGCTCGGCGCTCTTGACCGATACGGTCACCGGCACATCCTCGACCCTGGCCTCGGAGCGCGTCGCGGTGACGACGATCTGGTTCTTGCGCGCGAGCCAGTAAGCGCCGTCGTCGTCCTGCGCCATCGCCGGCTGCGCGGTCAAGGCGAGCGCGAGGGCGCTGCCCATGGCAAGGCGGGACAGGAACGGCGAACGACGGCTGGTCAATTTTCTTCCCCTGATTGATTGCGATTGATTCGCAATAGCGGCGCTTTAGAAGCGCCATGAACGCGGGTCAATATGCTATTGCGAGTCGTTTGCGAAAAACATCAGAGGGAACAGCAGGCGTTACCGAGCGTCGTGCCCGGTCAGTGAGAGGGGTAGGAGCCGGCTTCTCGTTCCCGCGCGGCGGGTGGATGAGGCGGGTTTCGGCCGGTTGCTACTTTTTCCCGTTCGTATCGAGCGAAGTCGAGATACAAATCGACACCGCGCCACGCCGGGGGCATCTCGACTTCGCTCGATGCGAACGGAAAGCGGGGAAGGTCTGGAAACGACCGTTTGCGGACCTTTATTCCATCGTCATCCCGGCGAAGCCTGTCCTGAGCGCCGGCAAGGCAGTCGAAGGGGCCGGGATGACGGATGAGGGAAGGTCCGCCCACCACCCCCAAGGCCGCCGCCGCCCTAAAGCATCGTGCCATAAATCTGCACCGCCTCCCCGAGCGAAGACGAGGGGCCGTGCCGAGCGAAGTCGAGGCACCTCCGGTGCGGGCTCTCGCTCCGCTCGAACGAGCCCCTCGTCTTCGCTCGGGGAGGCGGATGATTCAGATTTCGCGCAATTTGCCCTAGCTCCCCGGCCCCTCATAGGCCTCGACGATCCGCCCGACGATCGGGTGACGGACCACGTCGGCGGCAGTGAAGCGGCTGACGTTGATCCCCTCCAGCCCTTCGAGCCGCGCGACCGCATCGGCGAGGCCCGAGGTCGCGGGCGCGGGGAGGTCGACCTGCTTCGGGTCGCCGCAGATGACCATGCGGCTGTTCATGCCGAAGCGGGTCAGAAACATCTTCATCTGCGGGATCGTCGTGTTCTGCGCCTCGTCGAGAATGATGAAGGCGTCGGCGAGCGTGCGGCCGCGCATGAAGGCGAGCGGCGCGATCTCGATTTCGCCGCTCGCGATGCGGCGCTCGACCTGCTCGGCGGGCAGGCAGTCGTGCAAGGCGTCGTAGAGCGGGCGCAGATAGGGATCGACCTTTTCCTTCATGTCGCCGGGCAGGAAGCCCAGCTTCTCCCCCGCCTCGACCGCGGGGCGCGAGAGGATGAGGCGCTGGACGCTGCCGGTGATGAGCTGCGCCACGGCCTGCGCGACCGCGAGATAGGTCTTGCCCGTCCCCGCCGGTCCCAGCGCGAAGATCACCTCGTCGCGCGCAAGCGCCTGCATATAGGGAACCTGCGACGGCGCGCGCGGGACGATCGTTTTCTTGCGCGTGCGGATCATCACCGTCGGCGTCTCGCTCGCGTCGTGGCGGATGATGCCGTCGAGCGTCGGCTGCGCCGACATCGCGATCACGCCGTCGACCATCCCGGCGTCGACCTCCTGCCCCTTTTCGATGCGGTCATAGAGATCGGTGAGGACATCGCGCGCGCGCGCGGCGGCTTCGGCCTCGCCCTCGATCTGCACGCGGTTGCCGCGCGCCGAAATATAGACGCCGAGGCGGTTCTCGATCGCGACGAGGTTGCGATCGAACTCGCCGAAGAGAATGCCCAGAAGCTGCGTTCGCTCGAACTCCGCCGTCAATCGGACGCGATCGCCGGGTTCGGCGGGGGCGGCGGCAGTCAGCGGGCGTTTGGACACGTGGGCAGGGCTCCTTGGTTCAATAGCAACCTGTGTACTCCCGCGAAGGCGCGAGTCCATCACTGATGCTCTCGAAACTCGGCGGCTGGAGATGGGGCCCCGCCTTCGCGGGGACACATGAGCCCCTGACGGGCATCAGGCGGTCGCTTCCATCAGCGCTTCGGCGCCGAGGCTGTTCGGGCCCGCGGACGTGATGCGCACATCGACCATGTCGCCGATCGCGAGGCCCGGCACGGTGACATGCACCGACTGAAGCCACGGCGATTTGCCGATCAGCTGGCCGTCGCGCTTGCCCTTGCGTTCGAGCAGCAGGCGCGTCGCGCGGCCGACGGTCGCTTCGTTGAACGCCTGTTGCTGCTCGCCCAGCAAGGCTTGCAGCCGCTGGAGGCGATCGTTCATCACCGCTTCGTCGACCTGGTCCTCCATCGTCGCCGCCGGCGTTCCGGGGCGGCGCGAGTATTTGAAGCTGTAGGCCATCGCATAGCGGGTAGCGCGGACGATCGCGAGCGTCGCCTCGAAATCTTCCTCGCTTTCACCGGGGAAGCCGACGATGAAGTCGCCCGAGATCGCGATGTCGGGGCGTGCTTCGCGCACGCGCTCGATGACCTTCAGATAGGATTCGACGCTGTGGCTGCGGTTCATCGCGGCGAGGATGCGGTCGCTGCCCGCCTGCACCGGCAGGTGGAGGAAGGGCATCAGCTTGTCGACCTCGCCATGCGCGGCGATCAGCCCGTCGGTCATGTCGCCCGGATGGCTGGTGGTGTAGCGGATACGCTCCAGCCCATCCTCTTTCGCCAGAGCGCGGATCAGCCCGTCGAGGCCGATGGCGCGGCCCCGGTCATCCTCGCCGTCCCAGGCGTTGACATTCTGCCCCAGCAGCGTGATTTCGCGCACGCCGCCTGCGATGAGCGCGCGCGCCTCGGCGATCAGGTCGGCGAAGGGGCGGCTGATTTCGGCGCCGCGCGTATAGGGGACGACGCAATAGGTGCAGAACTTGTCGCACCCTTCCTGCACGGTCAGGAAGGCGGTCGGGCGCTGGCCGCCGGCGCGCTTCGGCAGCGCGCCGAACTTGCTTTCGAGCGGCATGTCGAGGTCGATCGCCTTCTCGCCCCTTTCCGCGCGTGCGATCAGCTCGGGCAGGCGGTGATAGGCCTGCGGGCCGACGACGACATCGACGCTCGGCGCGCGGCGCGCGATTTCGGCGCCCTCGGCCTGCGCGACACAGCCGGCGACGGCGATCGTCGGCGTGCTGCCGTCGGCGCGCTTCAGGCGGCCGATGTCCGAATAGACTTTTTCGGCCGCCTTTTCACGAATGTGGCAGGTGTTGAGCACGACCAGGTCGGCGTCGGCGCCGTCGGCGGCGGGCACATAGCCTTCGGCGCCCAGCATCTCGGCCATGCGCTCGCCGTCATAGACGTTCATCTGGCAGCCGAAGGATTTGACGTGAAATGTTTTGGGGGCGTCGGATTTCATCGGCGCGCTATAGGCGATGCGACGCTGCGGCGGAAGAGCGCGCGATCTGGTTCGCAATCGCTGTGCGCGCGGCCTCGGCGAGCAGCTTGCGGTCGCCCTCGACGGCGTCGGGCAGCGGCTCGAGATAATGAATCGTCAGATGCACCGGGCGCTTGCGCGCGAGCAGCCGCTTGAAATTGTCGAGCCCCGATTCGGGATCGAGCCACGCGATCTCGTTCGCCTCCGCCCCATAGTCGAGGAATACCGGCTGGACGCGCAGCCGCGGCGGCGTCGGGATAACCGCCTGGAGCAGCGAGGGGCGAAAGGGGAGCAGGCCGTCGCCGGGGCCGGTCGTGCCTTCGGGGAAAAGCGTCACCGGCCGCCCGCGCGCCAGCGCATTGCGCAGGTCGTTGGCCTGGCTGTGAATCTCGCGCCGCGCCTCGCGCTGGACATAGACGGTGTGATTCTGGTCGGCGAGCCAGCCGACGAGCGGCGTCGTCCCGACCTCTGCCTTCGACACAAAGGCGGACCGCGCCGCTCCGCCGAGCGCCAATATGTCGAGCCAGCTGACATGGTTAGACACGAACAGCACGTCGCGCCGCAGCCGCGTTCCCGTCGTGCGGATACGCAGCCCGGCGATCCAGCCGGCCGCGTTCAAAAACGCCATGACCATCGGCGACGGACGCCCGACGGCGCGATAGACAAGATGCGGGACGATCAGAAAAAGGAGCGTCAGCACCATCAGCACCAGGCGAACGACCGTCCGCCAGGTGATCGAAGAGCGATCAGTCGCGCTTGCGATCGATGGCGACACCGTAAAGCTCCATGCGGTGATCGACGAGGCGGAAGCCCAGCCGTTCGGCGATCACCTTCTGCAACGCTTCGAGTTCGGGATCGACAAACTCGATCACCTTGCCCGTCTCGACGTCGATCAGATGGTCGTGATGCGCCTCCGGCGCGGCTTCGTAGCGCGAGCGGCCGTCGCCGAAATCGTGACGGTCGAGGATGCCGGCTTCCTCGAACAGGCGAACGGTGCGGTAAACGGTGGCGATCGAGATGCCGCTGTCGATCTTCGACGCGCGATCATAGAGCGTCTCGACGTCAGGGTGATCCTCCGATTCCGAGATGACGCGCGCGATGATGCGGCGCTGTTCGGTGATGCGGAGGCCCTTTTCGTGGCACAGCGCTTCGAGGTCGATATTGCCGGACATGCTTGCCTTTCCTGCCGATGCAGCCGCGTCTGTCGTTATGGAAACTGTATAGGCACGCACCGCCGATAGGACAAGGGCGGCGCCCCTGCGGCACCGCCCCTAGCCGCCCCGCGGAACGATTGTTCGCTGCGCCCTATGCCTTGGTCTTGCGGCGACGCCCGCCACCGCGCCCCTTGGTGCCAAGGCCGATTTCCTTCGCCAGCGCGCGGCGCTTTTCGGCATAGCTGGGCGCGACCATCGGATAGTCGGCGGGCAGGCCCCATTTCGCGCGATAGTCGTCGGGGGTCATGCCATAATGCGTCATCAGATGGCGGCGGAGCATCTTCAGCTTTTTGCCGTCCTCGAGGCAGACGATATAGTCGGGTTTGACCGAAGCGCGCACCGACACCGCGGGCACGGGCTTTTCCTCGACCACCGGCGTGCCGCCAAGGCCCGAAAGCGCCGCGTGGACATTGTTGATAAGCAGCGAAAGATCGGAAATCGCGACGCTGTTGTTGCTGACATGCGCCGCGACAATATCGGCGGTCAGTGTGACGAGCATTTCATTGGTGTCGGCTTGGTCGGACATGACACTATTCCTTATATTGGCATTCCCAGAAGTCAGGCGGGAGATTATTGCATCTATTCTTTCGCCTGGCGGAACAGTGGCACTTTGGAGACAATTCCGCAACGTCCGATCAGCTGGATCTGTCGTTCCGTCCAGAGCGACGCATCGTAATCGCGTCGCGCATCACGCCATCCCGACCGCGATAATAAGCAGCGCGGCGCCCGCATTCCGAAAAGCCCGCGCGCGCATAAAGATGAATCGCGTCATTATCGGCGCGCATTTCAAGGAAATAGTCTTCGGCGCCCTGTTCGGCGGCCCACGCTTGCCAGTCGTCCATCAACCGCTGGCCGATTCCACGCCCGCGATCGGCGGGATCGACCGCGAGCAGCAGCAGCTCGCTTTCCGGCCCCGCCATCCGCGCGGCGGAAAAGCCGCAGGCGCGGTCGCCGTCCCACGCGACCGCAACCCGCGCCGAGGGAAGCGCGAACAAGGTCAGAAGCTGCGCCGCGCTCCACGCCTCGCCATAGGCCGCGTCGAAGGCCGCCTCCATCACGCGCATCACGGCGGGGACATCGCCGACGCGCGCGGTGACAATACGAACCGTGCCGGTCATGCGCCGCTCATCGGCCTGGCGTCGGGCGCGCGGCCGTAGACGGGACTCGGCGGGCCGATCAGCGCGGCACGCGGCAGGCGCAGAAAGGCGCGCGCGTCGGGCAGTAGCGTCAGCGCGCGCCCCGTCGTCCCGCGCCGCGCCACGAAGGCCTCGGCGCGATTGCCGACGACCAGCGAATCGCCCAGCGCCACCGCCGCGTCGGGGAGCAGCGAGCGCGCCTCGGCGCGCGGCGACAGGTCGCCGGCGAAAGGCTGGACGAACCATTGGCCGTGGCCGCCCTCCATCACGACAAGCGCGCCGCCCGCTTCGCCGATCGCATCGGCCGCCGCGGCGGCAACGAGCGCGAGGGTCGAAAAGCCATGCGCCGGCACCTGCCAGCCGAGCGCGAGCGCGCGCGCGGCGGCGACGCCGATCCGCACGCCGGCAAAGCTGCCGGGGCCGCAGCCGACCGCGATGGCATCGGCGCGCCCGCCGTCGGCAAGCGCGGCGATCAACGGAACGAGCCGCTCGGCATGGCCGCGCCCGATCACCTCATGGCGAAAGTCGACGACGCGCCCGCCCGCCACCAGCGCGACCGAGCAGGCCTCGCTGGCGCTGTCGATGACGAGCGTTCGCTCGTCAGACAAGGCGATTGAAACGCTCGAAGCCCGGACGCGGGCTGCGGTCAAAGATCGTCGCGGGATCGCCATAACCGAGCGTCGAGATGAAATTGCTCTTCACCTTGGGCTGGTCGGCAAAAAACGCCTTGTCGACCGCATCATTGTCGAACCCCGACATCGGCCCGGTGTCGAGACCGAGCGCACGCGCGGCGAGCAGGAAATAGGCGCCCTGCAGGCTCGAGTTGCGGAACGCGGTCGCTTCGGCGAGCGCATCCTTGCCCGCAAACCAGCTGCGCGCATCGGTGTGCGGGAAAAACTCGGGCAGATGCTCGTAAAACTCAAGGTCCATGGCGATGATCGCGGTGACCGGCGCGGCCAGGATCTTTTCGGCATTGGCGGGCAAGGCATGGGCCGCGAGGCGTTCCTTCGCCCCGTCCGACACGCACCAGACGATCCGCGCCGGCAGGCTGTTCGCGCTCGTCGGCCCGAACTTCATCAGATCCCATATCGCGTGAAGCTGTGCTTCCGACACCGGCTTGTCGAGATAGCCATTATAGGTGCGCGCGGCGCGGAAAAGCTGGTCGAGAGCGCTGTCGGAAAGCGGCTCGCTCATAATTCGGTCTCCTGAAACGGATTGGGTCAGACGGCGTGAACCGCCGTTACCTCGGGCACATAATGTTTCAAGAGCGACTCGATGCCATTTTTCAACGTCGCGGTCGAGGATGGGCAGCCGGCGCACGCGCCCTGCATCTTCAGATACACATTGCCCTTGTCGAAACCGCGATAGACGATGTCGCCGCCGTCGTTGGCGACCGCGGGGCGCACGCGCGTTTCGATCAGCTCCTTGATCTGTTCGATGATGTCGGCGTCGGCCGGATCATCGGCAAAGCCCGCATCCTCCGCGGGCACCGAAAAGGTCGCGCTCGCGGCGTTGAACAACGGCACATCGGCGAGGAAATGATCCATGACGATGCCAAGCACGTCGGGCTTCACATCCGCCCATTCGGCGCCAGGGGCGATCGTCACCGACACGAAATCGCGGCCGAAAAAGACGCCCGTGACGTCGCCCAGCGAAAAGAGCGCGCTCGCAAGCGGCGACGCCTCGGCCTCTTCGGGGCTGGCAAAGTCGCGCGTTCCCGCCTCCATCACCGTCCGGCCGGGCAGGAACTTGAGCGTCGCGGGATTGGGCGTCGATTCGGTTTCGATCAGCATGCGGTGCATGTGGGATGCCATCGCCCTTTGTGCAAGCGCCATCGGGGCGTTAGATGGCCGCAATGCGTCGTTTCACCCATTTCGTCGCCCTCGACTGGTCGGGCGCGCGCGGCGAACGCCAGCGCGGCATCGCGCTCGCCGTCGCCAAGGGTCGCGACGCCCCGGCGCTGGTGCGGCCCGGCCATATCTGGTCGCGCGCGGAGATACTGGCGTGGCTGGAGGGTGTCGCCGAAACCGGCGCCGACATGCTGATCGGCTTCGACTTTTCGGCTGCCTTCGCCTTTGCCGACCGCGGCGGCTATTTTCCCGAATGGGACGAAAGCCCGCCCGACATGCCCGCGCTGTGGTCGCTCGTCGAGCGGCTCGCCGCCACCGACCCGCATTATGAGGCAGGCGGCTTCCTGCACCACCCCGAGGCGCGACGCCATTTCCGCCACGGACGCGGCGACGTCGGCGATCTTTTCGCGCCCGGCGCGGGGCGGCTGCGCGTCGTCGAGCAGCATCAGCGCGCAACGCGGCAGGCGGCAAGCGTCAGCAATTTCAACCTCGTCGGCGCGGCGCAGGTCGGCAAGGCGAGCCTCAGCGGAATGCGGCTGCTGCATCGGCTGCGCGGCCGGATCCCGCTCTGGCCGCTCGATCCCGTGCCGACGACCGGCCCGCTGCTCGTCGAAATCTATACCAGCCTTGCCGCGCGCGCGGCGGGACTCGCGGGCGGGCGCAGCAAGATTCGCGACGGAAGCGCGCTCGACGCCGCACTCGCCGCGCTCGGATCACCGCCCGCGGGCGTCGCCGGGCCGGTCAGCGACCATGCCGCCGATGCGCTGCTCGCCGCCGCATGGCTGCGCGACATATCGGCGAAAGCTGCGCTTTGGTCCCCCGCCCCGCTTTCCGGGGCGCTCGCGCGGACCGAAGGCTGGACCTTCGGCATCGTCTGACATGGTTGCGGCAGGGCATAATTTCCGCCGGCAGATATTTCCATCCGCCCCAAAAATGCCTAGGGGGCGCAAGACGCCGGCTTAGCTCAGTTGGTAGAGCAACCGCCTTGTAAGCGGTAGGTCGTCAGTTCGAGTCTGACAGCCGGCACCATTCGCCCATCCGCGACAGGCGGCGCGCAGCCCTTGAATCGGGCGCGGACATTCCTAATTTCAGATTGCCGGATGCCGATCCGGGTCCGGTGGACATGGAGAGCGTCGGCTCTTCCTTACCGGCGCATCTCATGCCCGAATTGCTTCGCAAAGGAGGATTTGGAGATGAGAAGCAACTTTGATTTCACGCCCTATCGGCGTTCCACGGTCGGTTTCGACCGTCTTTTCGACCTGCTCGAAACCGGGATGCGCGGCGACGCGGCCGATGGCTACCCCCCCTTCGATATCGTGCGACAGGGCGAGGACAGCTATCGCATAACGATCGCGGTCGCCGGCTTCCGTCCGGACGAGATCGAAGTGATCGCGCAGCAGAACCAGCTTACCGTCACCGGCAAGCGCGCCGGGGACGACGGCAAGGGCCAATATCTGCACCGCGGCATCGCCGCGCGCGACTTCGAGCGACGCTTCCAGCTTGCCGACTATATCGAGGTCGGCGAGGCAGGTTTCGACAATGGCCTGCTTTGGATCGAACTGAAGCGCGTCGTCCCCGAAGCGATGAAACCGCGCAAGATCGCGATCGGCAGCGGCAATTCCACCCCCGATCGCATCACATCGCGCGACGAGAAGGCCCTCGAATCCGCCTGATCGGCGCGACAAGGCCGAAGCGCCGACCGGCCCGCGGTACCAGGCGGGTCGGCCGGCGACCCTGTTCCAATGCCAGAGGAGATGATTATCATGTCACTTCGCGATCTCATTCCGTGGAGCCGACAGGAAAACCGGCTCCCCATTGCGGCGGACACGCGCGACGGCGGGGAGTATGACACGCATCCGCTGCTTTCGCTGCACCGCGAGGTCAATCGTCTGTTCGACGATGTGTTTCGTGGCTTTGGCGGCACAGGCCCGGCGCGGTTCGACCCGCGCGGCGTGTGGCCGCATGTCGAACTGGCCGAAACCGACGGCGAAATCCGCATCACCGCCGAACTTCCCGGACTCGACGAGAAGGACGTCGACCTCAGCGTAGAGGAAGGCGTGCTGATCCTGCGCGGCGAGAAACGCGCGGACATCGAAGACCGCGATCGCGGCTATTCGGAGCGAAGCTATGGCCGCTTTGAACGCCGCATCGGCCTGCCGTCGGGCATCGACCGCGAAAAGGCGACCGCGACGTTCCGGAACGGCGTGCTCTCCGTCCGCCTGCCCCGAACGGAGGCGGCGAAGAAAAATGTTCGCCGCATTCCGATCAATGGCAAGACCGCCTGAAGCCGTCGCCCGGACGATCGGGCCGATCCCCGACGACGTCCGGGCGATCGTCGAGCCGGTCCCCTGGCTCGCGTCATCGGGATCAGGTCGCAGGTTTCGTGACCGCTGGCGGGTGCGCTTCGCGCCGCGATGGGCGCCTTCGATCGACCCGCTTACGGGCTGGACCGGCGGCGGCGATCCCCTTGCCACCGTGGAGTTGCATTTCGCGAGCCGAAGGTCCGCGGAGGCCTATTGTCGTCGGGCGGGCATCCCTTTCAAAAGCCGCGGCGCGCCGCCGTCCCTGCCGCGCGCGGCAAAGCTTCCGCCCGATGATGCGATGCCGCTGTGCTGCTGGCCGACGGGACCGCACCCGCGATGCTGCGGACGCTATCCCGTCGCGCTGCGATTTGCGGCGCGGAAGGATGATGACGCGCCGCGCGCCGCATAGCGCGCCGCGGCATCGCTCACTGGACCGAGATCACGCCATCGACCGCCCGCCACTCGGCCGGGCGGATCAGTCGTTCGTGCGCGATCCGCACCGAATGGAGCGCGGCCTCGATTTCCCGCCGCCAATGGTCGAGGAAATCGAACAGCACGGGAAAGTCGGGCGCGAGATCATATTCCTGCCAGACAAAAAGCTGCAACAACGAGGGGTGATCGGGTCGGTAATAATGAATCTCGGCCGTGGTCAGCCCATAGCCCCGCAACTGCCTGGCCAACGCCGACTCGCTCATTGCGCGCGCGGACGCTCCCCGCCCCGCCAATCGGCCGCCGACAGCATCGCGCGTCCTCCGCGCAGCAGGCGGGCGCGACTTGCGCCGGGGGGCCGACGGAACCCGGACCTGTCGCAAGGCGCGGCGCGGTCCGACGTCCACCGCGCGAGCAAGGCGTGCGCGACCTCCGGCTCGAACCGCGGATGGCGCTCGGCGTCAAAGGGATGAAGAATACGGGAAAATGGCTGCGACATGATCGTGCCTCCTTCCTGTGTCGCTTCCTGTTCGCCGCCGCGCCGCGGCGGCGCAGGAGCAATTTTGGACCGGATATGAGTCGCGTCAAGAGGGTGAGCGGCCGCCGGAAATACATCGTTCTGGCACTCTGGGCCCAGGAGTGCCAAAATTTTTTCACACCCCTCTTGAAGCCCGAAAATCGCTTTCCTAGCTCCATCGTGCCGCCCGTCCGGGAAGGCGGGCGGTTCGCATCATATCGTTATGCAATCAGGAGGTTATGCATGCATTTCCGTCCCTTGCACGACCGTGTGGTCGTTCGCCGCATCGAAGCCGAGGAAAAAAGCTCGGGCGGCATCATCATTCCCGACACCGCCAAGGAAAAGCCGCAGGAAGGTGAGGTCGTGGCCGTGGGCCCCGGCGCGCGCGCCGAGGACGGCACGGTGACGGCGCTGGACGTCAAGGTCGGCGACCGCATCCTGTTCGGCAAATGGTCGGGCACCGAGGTCCGCATCGACGGCGAGGAACTGCTCATCATGAAGGAAAGCGACATCCTCGGCGTTATCGAGCGGGTCGAATCGCTCAAGAAGGCTGCGTAACGCCAGCCCATTTTGCCCAAATCGTGAAAGGAATCTGACAAGGAGGTATCCAAATGGCTGCCAAGGAAGTGAAATTTGCGTCGGACGCGCGTGATCGCATGCTGCGCGGCGTGGATACGCTTGCGAATGCAGTGAAGGTCACGCTCGGCCCCAAGGGTCGCAATGTCGTGCTCGAAAAAAGTTTCGGCGCACCGCGCATCACCAAGGACGGCGTCACCGTGGCCAAGGAAATCGAACTCGCCGACAAGTTCGAGAATATGGGCGCGCAGATGCTGCGCGAGGTCGCGTCGAAACAGAATGACAAGGCCGGCGACGGCACCACGACCGCCACGGTGCTGGCTCAGGCGATCGTCCGCGAAGGATCGAAAGCGGTCGCCGCGGGTATGAATCCGATGGACGTCAAGCGCGGCATCGACCTTGCCGTGAACGCCGTCGTCAAGGATCTTGAGGCGCACGCCCGAAAGGTCAGCGCCAACAGCGAGATCGCCCAGGTTGCGACGATATCGGCGAACGGCGACGAGGAAGTCGGACGCATCCTTGCCGAAGCCATGGACAAGGTCGGCAATGAGGGCGTCATCACCGTCGAGGAGGCGAAGAGCCTGGCGACCGAACTCGAGACCGTCGAGGGCATGCAGTTCGACCGCGGCTATCTGTCGCCCTATTTCATCACCAATGCCGAGAAGCTGAAGGTCGAGCTCGACGACCCCTATATCCTGATCCACGAGAAGAAGCTGTCGAACCTGCAGGCGATGCTGCCGCTGCTTGAGGCGGTCGTGCAGTCGGGCAAGCCGCTGCTCATCATCGCCGAGGATGTCGAAGGCGAAGCGCTGGCGACGCTGGTGGTCAACCGCCTGCGCGGCGGGCTCAAGGTTGCGGCGGTCAAGGCGCCGGGCTTTGGCGACCGTCGCAAGGCGATGCTGGAGGACATCGCGGTCCTCACCGGCGGCAATGTGGTGAGCGAAGAACTGGGCATCAAGCTCGAGAATGTGACGGTCAACATGCTCGGCCGCGCCAAGAAGATCGTGATCGACAAGGATCATACGACGATCGTCGATGGCGTCGGTGCCAAGGCCGACATCGACGCCCGTATCGCCCAGATCCGCCAGCAGATCGAGACGACGACCAGCGATTATGACCGCGAAAAGTTGCAGGAGCGCCTCGCCAAGCTTGCCGGCGGCGTTGCGGTGATCCGCGTCGGCGGCGCAACCGAGGTCGAAGTCAAGGAACGCAAGGACCGGGTCGACGACGCGCTTCATGCAACGCGCGCGGCGGTCGAGGAAGGCATTCTTCCCGGCGGCGGCATTGCGCTGCTCCGTGCGCTGAAGGCGCTCGACGGCCTCAAGGCGGCGAACGACGATCAGCAGTCGGGCGTTGACATCGTCCGGCGCGCGCTCCGCGCGCCGACGCGCCAGATCGCCGACAATGCGGGCGAGGACGGCGCGTGGATCGTCGGCAAGCTGCTCGAAAGCAGCGACTATAACTGGGGCTTCAACGCCGCCACCGGCGAATATGAAGACCTGGTCAAGGCCGGCGTGATCGACCCGGCAAAGGTCGTCCGCACGGCGCTGCAGGACGCGGCCTCGGTCGCCGCGCTGCTGATCACCACCGAAGCGCTCGTTGCCGAGTTGCCGAAGGAAGAGAAAGCCGCGCCGATGCCGGCGATGGATTTCTGATCCGCGCGGGGGTGGCGGGATGCCGCCACCCCCAATCGCCTCCGCGCGGCGGACGCGCGCAATCAGCGGGTCGGGGAGGCCGCGCCCTCCTGCGCCCATGCCAGTTCGGGTGCGATCAGCGCCGACAGCGCACCCATCAGCGGGACGATCCGCCGCTTGCGAAAATCCTGCCTCATTCCCCACCCCTTCCATCTTGCCGGACGATGATCCGGTTCCGCCCCTGCAACAGCGTGGCGACGACAGAAAATGATGAGTCCAGTCCTCTCTGAATAATAATAATACGCGTGCTATCTATATCCTTCGGTATATAGACCAGGCGCGCCTCCTGGCCTCCGTCGGCGGAGGCTGAAAACCCTCTTTCCTATATTGCGCCGTCATGCTCTAGCAGCACCGAGTTCGCCGAGGCTTCACCTGGGGCTCCGGCCCTGGGGCCGATCGACGTTCGGACAATGGCGAGCCGAAAATGGGGGTTTATCGCGACCCGAAGCGCGGCGTGCCGATGGCCCGTGAGCGGCGGAAGTGCAAAACACCCTCATTCGCAGGCCGCCGGAACCGAATGTCGATCGCCCATAAAGCCGCAGAGGACACAAAAGGCCGCCGTGCATGCGAGTCTTTGGTGGCTTCAGGCGGAACCGCAAGATTGACGGGAGATAGGTGTGCATCCGTTCCGCTGGCTGATGGTCGCGATCCTGACTTTGATGCTCGCCGCCTGCTCGCCCGGCGCGCCGAAAGACGCCGAAATTGTCATCCCCAAAGGCGCGAGCATCGCCAGGGCAGGCCAGATACTCGAGGATGCGGGGCTGGTTTCGGCGTCGAGTTTTCGCAATCAAGCCCGTTTTTTCGGATCGGACGAGCCGATCAAGCCCGGCGAATATCGAATCGAAAAGGGGATGGATGCGGGCGATATTCTGAAGCTGCTCCAATCGGGCAAGACGATCCAGCGCCTGGTGACGATTCCGGAGGGCATGCCTTCGATCATGGTCTGGGAACGGCTGATGGCAGAGGAGCGTCTGACGGGTGAAATCCCGGTGCCGGCCGAGGGCAGCATCCTGCCCGATTCCTATGCGTTCACCACGGGCGAAAGCCGCGCGGCGGTGGTCGCGCGGATGCAGGCGGCGATGGACAAGGTCTTTGCCGAATTGTGGGCGAAACGCAGCCCACGCGCGGCGGTGAGGAACCGCAACGAGGCGATCACGCTTGCCTCGATCGTCGAAAAGGAAACCGCCGTCGCGGCCGAGCGCCGCACCGTTGCGGGGGTCTATACCAATCGCCTCGCGGTGGGGATGCGGCTTCAGGCCGATCCGACGATCATTTATCCGATCACCAGGGGCAAGCCGCTCGGCCGCCGCATCTTGCGTTCCGAAATCCAGGCGGTGAACGACTATAACACCTATGCGATGGCGGGGCTGCCCAAGGGGCCGATCGCCAACCCCGGCAGGGCTTCGATCGCCGCCGTGCTCGACCCCGAAGCGAACGACTATCTCTTCTTCGTCGCGCGCGGCGACGGCAGCCATGTCTTTGCGCGCACGCTCGCCGAACATGATGCCAATGTCCGGAAATGGTATGCGCTCCGTCGCGAACGGGGGGAGATGTAGGCGCGCCGCGAAAGGGAATAATGGGAGGATGAGGATGCGAACTTTGGCGATCACACTGGCGCTGGTCATCGGGCTGGCCGCCTGCGCGGCGAACGGCGAGGGGGCGGCCAATCCGCAGGCCGCCGACGTTCGTTTCGAGGACGGGCCGCGCCTCGGCGCGCCGCGGGCGACCCATCAACTGATTGCGACCGCAGACGGCAAGCTGCTCGCCATCGGCGGCTGCGTGCGTTCGGGTTGCGACGTCGGGCCCGCCAGCGCGACGGTCGACATCATCGATACGGCCAGCATGGCGCTGGTCGGTCGCGGCCGCCTGCTCGCCGCGCATGTCCAGCCATCGGCCGTCGCGCTGCGCGACGGCCGGGTGCTGATCGCGGGCAGCTGGATCGACGGGCGCCCGGCCACGTCGATCGAGATATTCGATCCCCGAACCGGCAAATCGGTCGCGGGACCGGCGTTCGGCGGACCCCGGGTCAATGCCGCCGTCGTCGGGCTTGCCGACGGACGGGTTCTGATCGTCGGCGGCTATGACGGCCAGGATGCGCTCGGCGATGCGCTGATCTTCGATCCCGCCAGCGGAACGCTGTCGGCGGCGGGCAGACTCGGTACGCCGCGCGCAGGAGCCAGCGCCACCTTGCTGTCCGATGGCCGGGTGCTGGTCGTCGGCGGCGGACGCGCCGAACGACGCCCCCGGATCGCCCTTGCGAGCGCCGAAATCTTCGACCCGGCGACGGGGCGCTTCGAGGCAGCGGGATCGCTGGCCGAAGGGCGCTACAAACATGGCGCGGTCCGGCTCGACAATGGTGACGTGCTCGTCGTCGGCGGCTCCGATGGACGCGATTCCGACGGCAAGTTGCGCTCGGTCGAACGGTACGACGTGGCCGCGGGCCGCTTTGTGCCCGCCGGGCAGTTGCTCGCCGGACGCTACAAGCTGGCGGACACCCTGCTTGTTCTGCCGGGAAACCGTGTGCTCGTGGCGGTCGACGATCTGGCGCCCGAGATTTTCGATGTTGCGAGCGGTCGCAGCAGCCGGGTCGACTATGATCTCGGCGATCGCTGGAACTTCATGGCGCTGGCGCGCGTCGATTCGCGACGCGCGCTGCTGGCCGGCGGATACAGCGAAAAGGGCATCGACCCGACCGATCGCAGCTGGGTCATCCATCTGCCGACGGGGGCATCGTGACCACTGCCAAACTCTTTCTCCATGGTGTGCCGGACAGCCCGGCGATCTGGCGGCCCCTGCTCCTTGAACTCGACCTCGGCGACACACCTGTCGCGGCGCCCGCGCTCCCCGGTTTCACCGCGCCGCTCCCCGCGGGCTTTGCGGCGACCAAGGAAGCCTATGCCGACTGGGCGGTGCGAGAGGCCGAGGCGCTGTTCGCCGCGCACGGACCGATCGACATCGTCGGGCACGATTGGGGCGCGCTGTTCGCGCAGCGCGTGGCAATGCTGCGCCCCGATCTCGTTCGCAGCTGGACAGCCGCGAACGCGGTGATCGAACCCGAGTATCGCGGGCACCGCATCGCGCGCATCTGGAACACGCCCGTCCTCGGCGAACTCTTCATGGCGCTGAGCCAAGCCGACAAGCTTGCCAGGGGGCTGGCGGCGCAGGGGATGCCAGCCGATATCGCCGCGGAGGAGGCGGAACAGTGGAGGAACAAGGACAAGCGCCGCGCAATACTGAAGCTCTATCGTTCGGCCAGAGGCTTGCGCTTCGCGCATGATTGGGCGCTCGACATTCCGAAACTTCCCGCAAGCGGCGCGCTGATCTGGGGGGCGGGTGATCCCTATGTCGAACTGACCGTCGCACAGCGCTATGCCGCGAGCACGGGCACGCCGCTGACGGTGATCGACCGGGCGGGCCATTGGGCGATCGCCGAACGCCCGGCGGCGGTCGCCGCGGCGCTGCGCACTTTCTGGAGTGAGCTTGATACCTGATCGGATCAGGCGATCAATCTGACCTGATTAATCGATTGGATCGCTGCGCGGCGGCCGGTTAGGCAAAAGGCATCGGGAAAGGATGTTCCCCATGGGCACTGGCAAGCGCGGCACGACGCGGCCTTTCCCTGCCGATCCCGAAAACAGCGATCCGGACACCCCCCCTCCCGTCCGGTTCCCTGGGGCCGCGCCCATCATCGTTACGGCAACGATGGGCGCGGCAGACCAGCGTTGGTTCGACGCGTTGCGCGCCGCGCATTTTCCGCCCGAACGCAATCATCTTGCGGCGCATGTCACGCTGCTTCATCAGTTGCCGCCGTCGGCGCTGGATGAACTCGACCAACTGCTCCGCCGGATAGCCGCCGACACGCCGCCACCACCCGCGATGCTGGGCGCGGTCTATTCGCTGGGTCAAGGCGTCGCTTTCCACATCGACAGCCCCGATCTGCTGGCGATCCGGGCGCGCATCGCCGACCATTTTTGGGGGATGCTCACGGCGCAGGACCGGGGGACGCCACGGCTCCACATCACCGTCCAGAACAAGGTCACGGCCGCTGCGGCGCGCATTCTGCTCGCCCGGCTGGCGGCGGACTTTCGCCCGCGTCCACTGGCGATCACGGGCATCGCCGCGCATCATTATCGTGGCGGCCCCTGGGAAGCGGCTTGTGCTCGCTTTTTCCGGGGCTCACGCAGATGATATTGACCGGCGCGGCGAGCCTGCCTATAGGCGCGGCTCGCCCGAAGCGGCAGCCCCGTGGGGCGGAGTAGCTCAGCAGGTTAGAGCAGCGGAATCATAATCCGCGTGTCGGGGGTTCGAGTCCCTCCTCCGCTACCAACCCGGATTGTCCACCAGTGACCCACTGAGGCCACTGGCAGACATTTTTCGAGGAAAATCAAATATTTTTCGCGTCCCGTTGCGTACGCCGGCGTCCCGGTGCGACCGGCTGCGGCCACCCACGGCGATTTGGATTGGGGGTATTTTGGGGGTATTTTTCGGCTGTCCCCAAAACAGGCGATACCCCCAGATGGCTTTGAAAGAACTTGAGGTCAAATACGCCACCAAGCGGCAGCGCCCCTACAAGCTGTCCGATGGAGAAGGCCTGCACCTGCTCGTCCAGCCGAACGGATCGAAGCTCTGGCGCCTGAAATACCGCTTCGACGGCAAGGAAAAACTGCTGAGCTTCGGCAAATATCCGACCGTCACGCTGGCGATCGCCCGCGAGAAGCGGACCGAAGCCAAGCGGCTGCTCGATCAGGGTGAGGACCCCGCCGAGGCCAGGAAGCGGGCGAAGAAGCAGAGGGCCGCGCTCAAGCTGTTCGAAGAGATTGCGCGGGCCTGGCACGCCAATCGTATTGAAGGGCTGGACTCGGCCCATGCCCTGCGCGTCATCAACCGGATGGAGCGCGACGTCTTTCCGGTCATCGGGAAGCGTCCGATCACGGAAATCGACCCGCCCGAGATTCTCGAGATGATCCGCGCGGTCGAAGCGCGCGGCGCCCTCGATATCGCCCGTCGCCTCAAGCAGAACGTCAGCCAGATCTATCGCTTCGCGATCGCGAGCGGCTGGGCGACCATCGATCCGACGCTCGGCCTCAACGATGCGCTCAAGCCCAAGCCGCCCGTCAGGCACATGGCGCGCGTGCCGCTCGCGGAGTTTCCGAAGCTGGTGCGAGCGATCTTCGCCTATGACGGCGAGGACACGCCGCGCCGCCGCGAGATCACCCGTGACGCGCTGCTGTTCACCTTGCTCACATGGGTCCGAACCAGCGAAACCCGCTTCGCGGCCAGGGACGAGTTCGAGGATCTCTATGGACCGAACCCGCTATGGCGTCTGTCGCCGGAGCGCATGAAGATGGAACGTGAGCATCTTGTTCCGCTGTCCCGCCAGGCCGCAATGATCGTTCAGCGCCGCTTGCAGGCGACGAACGATGCGTTCCTCTTTCCCGGAGCCAAGCCTGGAAAGTCTATTTCCGAGAACACCATGATCTATGCCTGTTATCGGATGGGGTATCTCCATCGGCAGACGGTACATGGGTTTAGGGGGCTCGGCTCGACCTGGGCGAACGAAGCCGAACGCTACAAGCCGGATTGGATCGAGATGGCGCTCGCTCACGAGGACGAGGATGAGGTGCGCGGCGCTTACAACAGTGCGCTCTATCTCACACCGCGAAGGCGGATGCTCCAAGACTGGGCCGACGTGATCGACGCGGCAACCGCAGTGTCGAATGTCGAGAAGAATCCTATCGAGTTCTCACAATTCATGCGCTGTTCCGCTCCCATCCAGCACCTGCCACCAAGCGACCAGAGACAGCCGTATTGGCAACGCCCCCTTCGGGCGGCTTCGCGATGAGCCTCAAAAGTCAGAACCGCCGATTTAGAGGCGCGGTTTTCTGCCATAGTTGTTAGAAATATCAGCTACTTAGATGCATCCGCGAATAGTAGAATGAACTCCAAGAAACCGTATCTCACTACATCTCATCATAGCTGATTCCCCTTGCAACTCGACAAGGGAAACCGCCGGGACCGCCAATTACGCCGATACATCGTCTGGAAGGGCTCGATTGGGGCGAGCAGAACGCGCGCATCCGTCCCGATGGACGCGCTCAGCGTGACTAATTCAATGAAATATATGGGGTTATTTGCGTCGCCACGAAGCGTCAGCGGTGCAGGCTCATCAGTCCTTAATCAATGAGTGGGAGGAATAGTTCGCCAACAAATTGAATTGGACGATGAGCCCCAAGGCGCGGCAAATGGCGCCAAATCAAAAAATGCCGTGGGGAGGACAGTCATGGTCACAGCCTTTAGGACAAATTTGCTTTGTGCCACCGCGCTATCGATCGCGTGTGCGCTTGCAGTGCCGGCACATGCCCAGGACGCTGCATCGCAGGGCGAAAAGCCCGAGGCGCAGGAAGGTGGCCTTGAGACAATCGTCGTCACGGCGCAGAAGCGCGAACAGAATTTGCAGGATGTGCCGGCGGCGGTCTCGGCGATCGGCGGCGCCGACCTGCAATCGCGCGGCATCACCGAAACCTCCGATCTGGTCGGCGCGATTCCCAGCCTGCAGGTGACCACGCCCTATGGCCGCACCCAGCCCAATTTCGCGCTGCGCGGGATTTCGGTGGCGAACGAATTTTCGGCATCGACCGCTTCGCCGGTCGGGGTCTATGTCGACGAGGTCTATCAAAGCTTCCGCGCCAGTCATGGCCTGCAGCTGTACGATATCGACCGGGTCGAGGTGCTGCGTGGTCCGCAGGGCACGCTGTACGGCCGCAACACCACCGGCGGCGCGATCAGCTTCTTCACGCGCAAGCCCGAATTGCGCGATTCCAACGGCTATGTCACCGCCGGCTATGGCAATTACCAGACTTTCACGCTGCAGGGTGCGGCCGAAGCGACGCTGGTGCCGGACGTGCTGGGCGTCCGCATCGCCGGCACGTTTGCCGAGGGCGACGGCTGGCAACGCAACGTCCTGCCGGGCAACGAACGCGATCTGGGCACCACCGACACGATCGGCGGACGCCTCTCGATCCGCTGGCAGCCCGATCCCGATGTCGACATCAACCTGAAACTGTACGCCGCCAAGGACGATCCCTGGGGCACCGCGCCCTATGCCGGCGGCCAGCTGGCGGGACGCCAGGACGCGCTGGGCTATTCGCGGTTCGATCCGCAGCCGTTCCTGGGCGGCCGGTTGCTGGGCGAAGACGAGGTGGCGGTCGACCGGATCGGCCGCAATGTCAGCAAGACCCAGGGCGTGGCCTTTACCGTCAACTGGGATGTGACCGACGCCTTTTCGATCACGTCGATCACCGGCTTCGACACCGGCGACTATATCAACAATCCCGACGATTGCGACGGTGGCCCCGCCGATCTGTGCTCGATCGGCTTCACCTCGACCAGCAAGAATTTCAACCAGGACCTGCGCTTCAGCTACACCAATGACAGCTTCGACATTATCGGCGGCTTTTACTACGGCCGGGACAAGGTCAAGACGGTCAACTATCCGGACTTTTTCGGGGTGCTCCGTCCGCTGTTGCTGGGTGCCGGACTGCCCGGGAATTTCAACAACGCCGCGATCGGCACGCCCGATGCGATCCGCTTCCTGCCCGCCTTCGCGCTCGATCCGACGCTTCAGCCGGGCGATGCCGGGTTCTGCGCGCCGGTGGAGATCAATCCGAACGGCTTTCTCGACGCGCGCTCGCTGGTCGCGCTGCAGACCGACATCGCCATCAACAATACCGGCAATGGCGGCGCCGGCGGCGCGTTCTCGGCGGCCTGTGCCGGTGCCGGGGCACCGCCCTTCACGCCGATCCTGGGCGAACAGCGCTACGATATCGAGCGGCCGTCGATCGCCGTCTATGGCGATGTGACCTGGAAGGCGACCGACAAGCTGACCATCGCGGTCGGCGCGCGCTATACCTGGGACGAGGTCAACTATCTGAACGGCAGCACGTTCATCTACGGGCTGGACGGCGCCACGCCGGTGGTCAACCTGATCCCGTACAGCAACCCGTACAACCCGAACCTTACCCCGCTGGAACAGCGGCGCGATGCCAACCGGCTGACCGGCCGGGTCAATGTCAGCTATGATTTTGCCGACGATATCCTGGGCTATGCCCAGTACAGCCGCGGCTATCGCAGCGGCAGCTTCAACGGCCTTGCCTATCAGGGCGTCAACCAGGTCTATTACATCCAGCCGGAAAAGGTGAACGCCTATGAGCTGGGCCTCAAGACCCGGCTGTTCGACCGGCGGGTGCAGCTGAACCTGGCCGGTTTCTACTACGATTATTCGAACCATCAGGTGACCCAGGTGGTCGGCGCGACCACCTTCACCCGCAGTTCGGACGGGCGGCTGTTCGGCGGCGAGGCGGAGCTGACCTGGCAGGCAACCGGCCGGCTGCGGCTGGATGGGTCGCTGAGCTATCTCAACAGCCGCTACAAGGGCAATGTGATCGATCCGACCGATCCGTCCAGTCCGACGCTGAACGTCAACGGCAATCCCTTTCCCAATGCGCCGCGCTTCAGCTTCCGCCTGGGATCTGACTGGACGGTCCTGGATGATGGCAAGAACAAGGTCACGCTGCGCGGCGATGCGTCCTATACCGGCCGCTATTTCTTCGATCCGTTCGGCAATTACGGCCAGGATCCCTGCGATGCGCCGCCGCCGGGATCGAACATCACGCTCGCCGGCCCCGACATTTCCTGCGGCAATCCCAGCTATTGGCTGGTCAATGGCAGGCTGACCTACGAACGCGAGAATGTGTCGGTCAGCCTGTGGGCGAAGAACCTGTTCGACGAATATTATTACACCTATGGCTTGAACATCAACGTGTTCGGGCTCGATTATCTGAACCGCGGCTTCCCCCGGACCTATGGCGTCGAGGCGACAGTCAAGTTCTGATCGCTGCTGCGACGGGGGCGGCGGGCATCCTCTCCCGCCCGCTGCCCCCGATTTTTTCGACCTGACTTTCAGACCGAGGAGTATCCATGATGCGTTCCACCGGCAACGGTCCCTCATTCATCGGCACGGCGTACAGAATCGAGCGCGCTGTGATCACTGAGATCGGCGCAGCTGAAAGCACCGCCCAGGCGAGCAGCGCCGAGCGGCCAGCGCGCCTCCGGACGATTTAACGTGGATGCGTCTCGGAACAGAACTGAGCTGGAACGAATTTTCGCGACCCAACGCGAAGGGACGCGTGAGCAGGTTTCGCGCAGCTACGAAGAACGCATGGACCTGCTCGGGCGCCTTGGCCGGATATTTGAGCAGCACAGAGACGAATTGGTCGATGCCGTTGCCGCCGATTTCGGCATTCGATCCCGCTACGAGACTATCCTGCTCGACCTGATGCTTGGCATATCGGAAATTAAATTTGCGCGCCGCAATCTGAAGACGTGGCTGAGGCCGCGGCGGGTGAAGACTGACATCTTCGGCCTTCCCGGTTCATCGCGCCTGGTCCCCCAGCCCCTAGGTGTGGTGGGCGTTCTCGGCACGTGGAACTATCCGCTCGGCACCATATTCGTTGGCGCGGCCGGTGCATTGGCGGCCGGCAACCGCGTGATCGCAAAGCCGAGCGAAGTTTCCGCCAACGCCGCCGAAGCCAGCGAGCGGCTTGTGCGCCGGTATTTCGCCGAAGAGGAATTCGCGATTGTCCAGGGCGGGCCCGACATGGCACAGGCGATGACGGCCCTACCTTTCGACCATATTCTCTTCACCGGTTCACCCGCGGTTGGCCGCAAAGTCTATGAAGCGGCGGCTGCCAACCTTACACCTGTTACTCTGGAACTTGGCGGCAAATGCCCTGCCATCGTGGGCAAGGGTGCATCGCTTGCACAAGTCTGTGAAAGCTTAGTGTTCGGCAAGCTGCTCAACGCCGGCCAGACCTGCATCGCCGCTGACTATGCCTTCGTCCATGTCGATCAGATGGAAAGCTTCGTCGCCGCACTCCGCGCTCAGGTTGCCAAATGCTACCCCAACGCGGCAAGCAACCCCGATTTCACCAGTATCATCAATGACCGACAGTTCGCGCGGCTCCAAGGTTTGCTCGATGATGCCGAAGCCAAGGGCGCGACGGTGCTCAACCTCTCGGACAACGGCGATGGAACGCTTCCTGAACGGCATCGGATCGTGCCGTTGGCGGTTCTCGACGTTACCGATGACATGGCGATGATGCAGGAGGAGATTTTCGGACCGATCCTGCCGATCATGCCATATCGCTCCGAAGACGAGCTCATTCGCTACGTAAACCGGCATGAGCGCCCGCTGGCGCTCTATTATTTTGGCGACGAAAGTGAGGAACGGCGCAAGATCATTTCCGAAACGCACGCTGGCGGCGTGACTCTCAACGGCACGGTCATGCACGTCTTCCAGCGCCGGCTGCCTTTCGGTGGCATCGGACAGAGCGGCATCGGTGCCTATACCGGCGTCGCCAGTTTCGAGCGCTTCACTCATTACAAGCCGGTGTTCTCTCAGCCGAAACTCAGCCTGCTTGGTCAACTTCTGCCACCCTATTCGAGCAAGACCGAAGGACTACTCAACATCTTCGAAAAGATCCTCTGACGTGGCTGCGGCGGTTGATGCTGGCATGTTGCATGACGCCGGGTCGCCAGCATGGGTCGAATGACAAGGGAAGCAAATGGCTGACTATGTAATTATTGGAGGTGGGTCGTCGGGCGGCGTTATCGCCAGCCGGTTGTCCGAGGACCCCGATGTCACCGTTTGCCTGCTCGAGGCAGGCGGCCCAGGCACCTCGCCGCTTGTGTCCACGCCCGGCGCTTTTGCGGCGCTGATCCAAGACTATCGGATCAATACGCTCAACTGGCGGTTCAACACCGACCCTTCAAAGGCGCTCAACGACCGCCGCCTCTACAATCCGCGCGGGAAGATGCTGGGTGGATCGAGCGGTATGAACGGGATGGTCTATATCCGCGGCGACCGGTCGGATTTCGACCACTGGGCCGAACTCGGCAACGACGGCTGGGGTTACAACGATGTCCTGCCCTATTTCCGCAAGGCTGAGAATAATGAGCGCGGTGAGGATGAGTTTCACGGCTCGTCGGGACCGCTTCACGTATCCAACGGCAAGCGCGAATTCGATGTCTATGATGCTTTCATCGAGGCGGCGACTGGACTGGACCATCCAGCCAATCCGGACTTCAATGGTGCCAGCCAGGAAGGTGTCGGCATCTATCAGTTTACCGTGAAGGACGGGAAGCGCGCCAGCGTGAAGGCGTGTTACCTTGATCCGGTGATGGGCAGGCGCGGCAACCTCCGCGTCGAAGTACATGCCCGCGTCCATCGTATCAGGTTTGAGGGCAACCGCGCGGTGGCAGTCGAGTATTCCCAGGACGGGCAGTTGAAGACGATCCCGTGCGAAAAGGAAGTCATTGTCAGCGGCGGCGCCTATAATTCGCCCCAACTGTTGATGCTTTCCGGTATCGGACCGCGTGATGAGTTGGAGAAGCATGGAATCGAAGTGATTCATGATATTCCCGGTGTCGGCCAGAATCTTCACGACCATCCTGACCTGATGCTGGTCTACCAGTCGAAGAAGCGGCTCGGGATCGCACTCAATGTCGTTGGCGCGCTCAAGACCGTGCGAGACCTATTCCAGTATCTCACGCAAAGGAAAAGCTGGCTGGCATCGCCGCCCACGGCTGCAGGCGGTTTCTTGCGATCCGCGCCGGGGCAGAACCGGGCGGACTGCCAGGTCCATGTCGTGCCGCTCGCCTATCGCGACCATGCGCGCGACTACAAGCTGATGACGAAATGGGGCTATACGATCATTCTCAATATTGGGCGCCCAAAGAGCCGCGGCTGGGTTGCCTTACATGACTCAAACCCCGAATCCGATCCCAAGATAGACCTCAATCTCTTGAGTCATCCCGACGACCTCAAGACGTTGCGCAATGCCTTCCGTGTCGTGCAGGAGATCCTGCATTCGGATCGCATGAAGGCGATGATGAAACGGCCTCTCTATCCTGACCGCTACCTTGAAACTGATGAAGAGATCGACGCCTATATCCGGGCAGAAGCCAATCATGCTTATCATCCGGTGGGAACATGCAAGATGGGCACCGACGAGATGGCGGTGGTCGACAACCGCCTGCGCGTTCACGGCCTCGCAAATATCCGCGTGGCCGATGCCTCGATCATGCCATCAATCGTCAACGGCAACACCAATGCAACCTGCATCATGATCGGCGAGAAAGCCGCCGACATGATCCGGCACGATAATATGAGCAGCAAGAATAGCATCGCAGAATATTGAATTGGACGATTGGATCAATGCTGCAGACACAGATGCTTACGAAAAGAAGTCCGGAGAGGCCTATCGCATGTCAGTTTATTATGTGTCGACTGCGCCATTGTGGGCGAGCGCCTTAGAGGAGCGCGGCTGATGGACGTCCGTACGCAAATACGTCGCGCCGCACGTTATTTCGCCCAGCAAGAGGCTCTCGTTCACGGCCACAGGCGGTTGACTTTCTCGGAAGCCTGGTTGCGCGGCGTGAAGCTCGCAAATGCTCTTGCGGAGTGCGGCCTTCAACCGGGTGACCGGATTGCTACGCTGGAGAAGAACTCCATCGAGGCCGCCGACATCATACTGGCGGCTGCCATTGGAAACTATACGCGTGTTCCTCTCTATGCGCGCAACCGATGTGAAGCGCACGCCCATATGATCGCGAGTACCGGATCTCGGTTGGCGCTGGTCGATGAGGCATTGGCTTCGGAGTTGGCGGGGCTGGATGCCCAAGCTCCGACGCTTGAGCGGATCATTATCCGCGATCACAACTATGAGAATTGGTTGGCGACAGCCTCGGACCGGGATCCCGATCCCGTCGTCGCGCCGGAGGACTATTGTGTCATCCGCCACACCGGCGGCACGACGGGCAAACCCAAGGGCGTTGCCTATCGGCACCGTTCATGGATGACGATCTCCGCCGCATTTTTGAGCATCGGCCCCCAAGTGGCTCCAGGGGATGCCATTCTGCATGTCGGCCCGTTGTCCCATGCATCGGGCTTCCTGTTCGTGCCGGCCTGGTATTGCGGCGCCCGCAACGTGATGATGGACGGCTTCGATCCAGCGTCCTTTCTTGACACTCTCGAGCAGGAACGGATCAGCCATGCCTTTGTAGCCCCCACCATGCTCAATGCCATAGTGCATCACGACGGGGCATATGGCCGCCACTTTCCGAATTTGAAGTTTCTGCTGAGTGCTTCAGCGCCGATCTCCGAGCCGACGCTTCGCAAGTCGTGCCAGATATTCGGGAATCATGTTCTTCATTCGGCCTATGGACAGACCGAAATCCTGCCCATCGCGTCTATGGGGCCCAACGAGTGGTTCGGCGAATTTGAAGGTTCTGCCCCAATTCGGGCGGTCGGACGTCCCATGAGTGGCGCCGATATCGAAATCCGTAACGAGGACGGAAAGGTGCTGGGACCAAACGAGCCCGGCGAGATCGTCGCACGGTTCGAAAATGGCCAGATGGAGGAATTCTGGAACGATCCGGAGGAAACCGCCCGGCGCATGGAAGATGGCTGGGTCAAAACCGGCGATGTCGGCATGATCGACACAAACGGATTTTTGTATCTGCTCGATCGCAACAACGACATGATCGTGTCAGGCGGCTTCAATATCTATCCCACCGAAATCGAAAACGTAATTGCCGACCATCCCGGTGTACTCGAGGTCGCGGTCTTTGGCGTGCCCCATGAAAAATGGGGTGAAACGCCGCTTGCAATGGTGCGTGTCAAGCCCGGAGCACAAATCACGGAGACCGAGATAATAGATTTGGTGCGCCAGCGTCTGGGCTCCGCAAAAAAGCCAAGCAAGGTCGTTTTTACCGCCGAGCCACTGCCGTTGAGCAATGTCGGAAAGGTGCTTCGTTCAAAGCTTCGAGAGCCCTATTGGGCGGGCCAGGACCGGCGCATTTCGGGGGCATGACCGACGCAGCCATCCTAGCCACATCCTCTATTCCGGTGACCGCCTGCCGGCGCGCGGGAGACTGCAATGGACTATGAATACATCCTGGTTGAGCAACGCGGCCCAGCGCTTTGGGTGACCCTCAACCGGCCGGCAGCGTTGAACAGTCTGTCGTTGGCTTTGGCCGAGGAACTCGCCGCAGCGATCGAGGCAGCGGAAGCAGATGCGACGGTGCGCGCTTGCATTCTTACCGGCGCCGGACGGGCGTTTTGCGCTGGCGCGGATCTGCTCGCAATTGGCGATGGAACAGGCGGACAAACTCTCGCCGAACGCTTAAATCTGTTTCTGCCGCGGCTCGGTCAGGCTTTTAACAGGATCGAGACGTCGCGCCTTCCGATAATTGCGGCGGTCAACGGCCTTACGCTCGCCGGCGGCTTGGAACTGGTGTTGTGCTGTGATCTCGTCATTGCCGCGCACCCGGCCAGATTTGGCGACGCCCATGCAAATTACGGCCTGTTGCCCGGCGGTGGAGGGTCGGTTCGACTCCCTAGGAAGATCGGCGAAGCGCGTGCGAAACATCTGATGATGACCGGCGGGACCATCTCGGCTGCCGAGATGAAGGAAGCCGGACTCGTGACCCAACTGGTTGCTCCCGAGGATCTCATTGCGGCAGCGCAAGCGCTGGTAGAATCTCTTGCAGAAAAGAGCCGGCCAGGGCTCGCCTACATGAAGCAGCTAGTCCGCGCTGCGCAGGATAGCTCGCTCGAAGTCGGGCTGCGTCAGGAACTCGAAGCCATGGCTGCTTACGCCTTGTCCAACGACATTGTCGAAGGACTGGCGGCATTCCGGGAGAAGCGGAAGCCCGATTTTTCCGACCGGTGAGACCTGATCGGATGCGGAACACATTGGAAGAATGGATCAACGAATGACCGACATATTCGTCATGGGGGTTGGGATGACCCCGTTCGGAAAACAGTTCGACAAGAGCCTGAAAATGCTCTGCGCCGAAGCTTCGTCGCAGGCCTTTTCCGACGCAGGATGCACCGCCGGCGATGTCGAAGCCATCTTCTTCGGCAATTGCGTCCAGGGGCATATGGAGGGCCAGGACATGATCCGCGGCGAAATCGTGGCGCGAGCGATGGGCATCTCAAGCGTTCCCGTGGTGAATGTCGAAAACGCATGTGCGACGGCTTCCACGGCCTTGCACATGGCCGCCGCCTATGTTCGATCGGGGGCAGCGGATGTCGTACTCGCGCTCGGCGCGGAGAAGATGTACTCGCCCGACAAGGCGCTCATGTTCAGTGCATTCGATGGCGCTTGGGACGTGCATGAAACCGAGTCGGGCCGCGCGCAGCTGCTGGCCATGGGCAATGGCGTCGATGTTCCGGAAGGAACGACATCGAGTCAGCCTTACAGCGTTTTCATGGATGTATACGCCGCGATGGCACGCGCGCACATGAAGACCTACGGCTCGACGCAAGCGCAAATCGCGGCCGTCTCGGCGAAAAATCACATGCATTCGACGCGCAATCTGCTTGCCCAGTATCGCCTCCCATATACCGTCGAAAGTGTACTCGCTGCGCCTCCGATCGTTTACCCGTTCACACTGCCGATGTGCTCCCCGATCAGCGACGGCGCCGCCGCTGCGATCATCTGCAGCGAAGCCGGTCGGCGCAAACTGTCGGCAGCCCCGGACAGGGCGCTAAGAATCCTGGCGTCTGTGCTGCAAACCGGCGCCGCGCGCGATCCCTTTGATTATGACCACCATGTCAGCCGCCTTGCGGCGAACCGGGCCTATGCGATGGCCGGCGTGGGGCCAGAAGATATTGGCGTCGCGGAGGTGCATGACGCCACGGCGGTTGGCGAGATCATTGAAATCGAGGCGCTCGGCCTGACGCCGCCTGGCGAGGGCGGACTCGCGGCAGAGCGCGGTGAGACGGCGCTGGGTGGGCGTATTCCGGTAAACACGTCGGGCGGGCTTGAATGCAAGGGACATCCGATCGGCGCCACCGGGCTCGGCCAAATCTACGAGCTTGCGCTGCAATTGCGCGGCGAGGCGGAAGATCGACAGGTTCCGAATGCCCGGTTCGCGATCGCGCAGAACGGCGGAGGTTTCATCGGGGTGGAAGAGGCGGTGGTCGCCGTCACGATCCTGGGCCGGTAGTTGTCAGAGCGCGCCTAGGGAAACACGGGGTCACGATATGAACTTTGAGCTGTCCGATGAACAACGCATGGCGGTGGAAACCGTCCGCCGCTTTCTCGACAACAAGCTTGAGCCGGAAATCCGCCGGCATGGGGAGCGATTCATCCCCAAACCGCTCATGAAGGAATGGACTCAAGCACTGACCGGCTATGGCCATATTACCGCACCGCATCAGGAGCAATGGGGCGGGCTTGATATGGGATGGCTCACTCATCTGCTCATTTTCGAGGAGATCGCCTATTCCTCGCTCGATGTGGCCATACCCGGCTTCATCAACGCGGTTGGCGCAGAACTCATCCGCCGCTTCGCCCCGGAGACGATCAAGCAACGCTATCTTGCCGACCTCGTCGCGGCCGAGAAGTTCGTTTCGCTCGGCATCTCGGAGCCCGATGTCGGCTCGGACGTCGCCGCCATCAAGACACGCGCCGTACGAGACGGCGATTTCTGGGTCATCAATGGCGAAAAGACCTGGATCACCAACGGAGCCTACTCGGACATCTTCATCTGTACGTGCAAGACTGGCGAAAATGAAGTCACTCACATCCTGGTCGATCGTGACGAGAGTGAGTATGAGGTGCGCGATATCCAGAAGATGGCGCTCAACGGCCAATCGACTGCACAGATATTCCTGACCGAATGCCGCGTACCGGTGGCAAACACGATCGGCCGGGTCGGCGATGGATTGCGCAATACGTTGCAAGTGTTCGAGATTGCCCGCTGCCATATGGCGATGTGGAGTATCGGCATCGCACGGCGAGCAATGGATGAGGCGATCGCGTACGCTCGCGATCGCGCGCAGCATGGCAAGAAGATCGCCGGCCATCAGCTGATCGCCGACAAGATCGCCATCATGGCGACCAAGATCGACGCAGCCCGTCTGTTGACGCACCGGGCAATATCCCTCGTCCAGGCGGGCACGCGCGCAGAGACGGAATGCTCGATGGCCAAGTGGTACGCCACCGAAATGGCGATCGAAGCGACGCGCGATGCGCTTCAGATCCATGGCGGCAACGGCGTCACCCGCGAATTCATCGTTGAGCGGCTGGTGCGTGAGGCGATCATTTGCCCCATCCCCGATGGCACGACGGAGATTCAAAAGCTTGTTGTTTCGCGCGCCCTGACCGGCATTCAAGCCTTTCGGTAAGGCTCAGACGAAAACGACAGCGTCGACGGAAATGGAGCCGCGTGCCTGACTCGCACAGGATCAAATGCGCAGATGCGTCGCTCAGGTAAAAGAGGCAGACAAGCGATGGACGAAGAGCTTCGTTTCGATGGCAGGGTAGTGGTTGTGACCGGAGCCGGAGGCGGACTTGGGCGCCAGTACGCGCTGATGTTTGGCGGGCGCGGAGCCAAGGTGGTGGTGAATGATCTGGGTGGCGACGAGAAAGGGAGCGGCAGCTGCTCCACAGCCGCTGACAATGTGGTCGACGAAATTCGAGCCACGGGCGGTCAGGCGGTGGCAAATTATGCGTCGGTCGAGGAGGGCGCGCTGATCATCCAAGCCGCGGTTGACAACTTCGGAACCGTTGACGTCGTCATCAACAATGCCGGCATCCTGCGCGATGTGAGCTTCCACAAAATGACCGACGAAGACTGGACACTGCTTCAGCGGGTCCATCTGAATGGGACGCGGGCAGTGACGCAGGCAGCATGGCCGATACTGCGCGACAAGGGCTATGGCCGCATCGTCATGACCACGTCTGCAGCCGCAATCTACGGCAACTTCGGTCAGGCCAACTATGCCGCAGCCAAGCTCGGAATATTGGGGCTTGCGAACGCGCTGGCGGAGGAGGGGCGGTCCAGAAACATCCAGGTTAATACGATCGCCCCAATCGCCGCATCGCGTATGACCGCGACTGCCTTTCCACAAGAGTTTCTCGCCAATCTCAGAGCGGAAGCGATCAGTCCATTGGTCGGTTGGCTTGCGCACGAGAATTGCAGCGAAACCAAAGGGCTTTTTGAAGTTGGAGCCGGCTATATCGCCAAGCTTAGGTGGGAGCGCGCGCTTGGGCACGCCTTCGGAGCGGACAGGGCGTTCACGCTCGATGATGTCGCCCGGCACTGGGGTAGAATTGTCGACTTCACGGATGCCGAGCACCCGCTCGGGCTGAATGACAGCCTTGAGGCGGTAGAACGGGCGCTGAGAGCGTAATCAACCCGATGAATTACCATGATATTTTTGAGCGGCCGTCGGGCTGCCGATGGCGTCGTGCTGCCGCCAGATATCGATGAGCAGCAGGAATAGTTCTGCAGCGAATTGAATTGGACGACGGCCCTCAAATGCCGCCAAACGGCATGAACTACACAATATCTCCTGGGAAGAGAGGATCAGCCATGAGAGGATGTCTATTGGCTTCTGCCGCGTTGTTGTGCTCGGGAACAGCATTTGCCCAGGAAGCAACGCCCCAGGCGAACGACCAAACCGGGAGCGCCACGGAAGCGCTGGCTGAGGACATTGTCGTTACCGCCACCAAAAAGGGCTATGGCGAAAGCGTGCAGAAAGTACCGATGGCGGTCACGGCTTTTGGTGAAGCGCAGCTGGATGCCAAGTTCGTCCAGAATCTTCAAAGTCTGAGCTACGACGTTCCCAACGTCCAGCTCGAGGATGTGGGTACGGCACCGGGCTATGCCAATTTCACTATCCGGGGCCTCGGCATCAACAGCACGATCCCATCGATCGACCCCACCGTAGGCGTTTTCACTGACGGTATTTACCTCGGCATCAACGCTGGTGTCGTGCTGGACAACTTCGACCTTGAGGGGATCGAAGTTCTGCGTGGACCGCAAGGCTTGCTTTTCGGTCGCAACGTTACCGGCGGTGCCGTGGTTGTGCGGACCACGCGGCCCAGCTTCGATTTTGGAGCCAAAGCCAAGCTATCCATTGAAACGGGACTGAAAAAGACCGTAAGCGGCACGGTTACCGGACCTATCGTCGATGACGTTTTGGCTGCCAAATTGGCCGTCTACTACAGCGACGACAATGGCTGGTTTCGCAACCGCTTCGACAATCGCAGCTTCGGTAAATCACATGACCTTATCATTCGCCCGGCACTTTCGCTCAAGGGTGGCGACCGCTTCCGAATGGATCTCCGCTATGAGCATGGCGATGTCGAAAGCGATGGAGCCCCTGTCCAGAGTCACGCGCTGTTTCCCCGCGACAGCTTCAGGTTTTCGATCAATTTCCCAGGTTTCTATGATGCCAAATGGGACCAGGCGATCGTGGAAACCAACATCGATGTCGGTCTGGGCGAAGGCGTCTTCACCAACATCGCTGGCTATCGGAAATTCCGATCCTCCGCGGGCGCTGATATCGATGGAACACCACAGTCCTTCTTTCATGCCTTTTTCGAAATCGACCAGGATCAACTCAGCGACGAACTTCGTTATGCCGGAAGGTTCGGTGACGTCGAATTGACAACCGGTCTATACTATTTTTCCCAGGATCTTCGTTACGCCGAGCTGCGGAATCTTTTGGGCGGTGCTCGGATCGTTTCCGGTGGGGGTACGCAAGACCAGACAACATGGGGCATTTTTGCTTCGACCGACTGGCATTTCACCGATACGCTGACCTTGAATCTCGGCGCGCGGTATAGTTGGGAACGCAAAGCCGTTCGGGTCTCGGCCTTACGCGCAAATGGTTGCAATCTAGACACGCTGATCTGTGCAACCAATTTCGCCGACGCGGCAAAATGGCGAGGGTTTACGCCGAAAATCGGCCTTCAGTGGAAGCCGGATGACGACACGCAGATTTATGGCCTTTACACGCGCGGGTTCCGCAGCGGCGGATATAATTTGCGCAACACCGATCCCGCTGTGCCGCCGGGGCCATTCAATCAAGAGACCCAGGACAGTTTCGAACTCGGCGCCAAGAAGCAATTCGGGCGCCACCGGATCAACCTGGCGGCCTTCTACAATCGCATGAAGGACCTGCAGCGCGAGATCAACCTGCCCGGACCGCTTGGCGTCAGCCAGGTCATACGGAACACCGCCGACGCCACAATCAAAGGCGTCGAGGCCGAGGGGCAGTTTTTTCTTTTGTCCAACCTCGTGATTTCGGGTCAGCTCGGCTACGTGAATGGCCAGTATCGCAACGTCCAGTTCGACCTCAGCGGTGATGGCGTCATCAACGATGTGGATCGTGCGCTCAAATTGCCAAGGCTGTCGCCATGGACCTATGGCGTGGGGCTGACTTATGATCAGCAGCTTGGCGAATTGGGGACAGCAACGGCGCGTGTCAGCTTCACGCATCGCGACAAGGCGGCATTCACCGACAACAACGTCGGCTTCCTTCAGGGCGCCGATATGCTCGATGCGAGCCTCACATTGGCGACCGACAACAAGCACTGGCGCTTCTCCATCTATGGCCGAAACCTCCTGAATGAGGTGACGATTGGCGGCGATACACCTTTGCCGGCGGCCTTCGGGGGCACGGGTGCAAGCCTTTCACCGCTAAACAGGGGGCGCGTCATCGGCGGAGAAGTGGCGATTAGCTTCTAGGCCATTTTCGAGGCGAGTGGAATCACCCGCCAACTCGGAAAATGCCCAAGATCAATTTGCTAGAGCATTTCCTGCCGGAAAGCCGGTTCCCACTTCTGCGCGAAATGCTCTAGCTGATCGCGACGGATGCAGCGGATTTCCGATCGCACCCCGCCCCCTTGCCGTTAATCCGATGATGCGGTGCGCCATGCCTGACGAACAAGGCTGACGAGCGCACGGCCAGCCGGTTTTACCTGCCAGCGGCTACGCACAGCATAACAAAGCGTCAATGGATCGAATAAACCGATTCCCTCCAAGGCCACGAAATTGGCGCGAAACCATGAGTTCTCGGTGAACTGTTTTGCAACCATCCCGATAGCATCGGATGTGGCAACGATCCGTCGAACCAATTGAAAATAGTCTGTCATGTGGATCCAGTCAGCGGGACGCTTACCGCTTTTTTCGTACATCTGCTGAATGATCGATGTGTAGGGTTCGGAAGATGAGGGCACTACGAATTCGAACTGGACCAGCGGCTCCTTGCTGGTCGGGTTTATCCCCAGAATGGGATGATTGTTCCGCACAAAAGGCAGTATTTCGATCGAGGCGACCCGCTCGCACTTGAATTCCGGCCAGCGTGCAAAGGCCGCTTCAAGTCCAAAGGCGACATCGATATCGCCGCGCGACAGGAGTCGCACGCCCCTTTCGCTGTTGCCCGAAACGACTTCGACGCGCACTGCCGGATGGCGCCGCAGCAAAGAAACCAGAGGTTGGGTGAGCAACCAGTCGATTGACCCTGGGAACAGTCCGATTCGAAGCGGGCCCGCATAGGCGTCGGCGCGGCGGGCTGTATCTCCGAGTAGTTCAGCTGCGTCGGCAAGCAAGCGCGCTGCGCGATCAATAAATTCGCGTCCCTCCTCTGTCGGCATCGCGCCCCGTGAGGTCCGATGGAAAAGGGAATAGCCAAGATGCCGTTCGAGTTCAGCGACACTCTTGGTCACCGCCGACTGCGTGACACCAACCGCATCCGCTGCCCTGGAGAAGGAACGAAGCTGACCAACCGCGACGGCATGCTTGAGGCGAGAATCGAGCATGGACATGCCCCACAGGAATAATTGCTCCAGAGAATGAATTAGGCGAATCAAGGTCATTTTGCCAATCTTACTTTCGACACTGCCGCCCAGCACGACTGCAACCCGTCTCGAAATCTGGAGCGGCGAAACGGCCTGGATCAAAGCGCCAAGGTCTCAGACGCAGGTATGCCTGAATGACGAAAACTGGTCCGCTTGCAGGCCTCAAAATACTCGAAATTGCGGGCATCGGCCCGGCGCCGTTTTGCGGAATGCTGTTGGCCGACCTTGGCGCCGATGTCGTCGTCATTGAACGCGTAAGCCCTAACTCCGAAAATATCGATCTTGGCAGCGGCGCCATTGTGAACCGCGGGAAACGTGTAATTGCCTTGGATCTGAAGTCCCCCGAAGGCGTCGCGCATGTCCTGGATCTCGTCCAAAGGGGCGATGTACTGATCGAAGGCATGCGGCCTGGGGTGATGGAGAGGCTCGGCCTTGGTCCCGAGGTTTGCCTAGCGCGTAACCCCCGCCTTGTATTCGGTCGCATGACGGGTTGGGGGCAGCAGGGACCTCTCGCCCAAGCGGCCGGCCATGACATCAACTATATCGCGCTGTCAGGAGCCCTTTGGTATGCTGGGCATCCCGGTGAACCGCCAATGGCGCCGCCAAGCCTGGTAGGCGATATTGGGGGTGGAGCGCTCTATTTGGCCATCGGCGTCCTCGCAGCGGCAATGCACGCGCGGGATACCGGGAATGGGCAAGTGGTTGACGCCGCGATCGTCGATGGGAGCGCTCACATGATGAACTTGCTCCTGAGCCTGAAGGCCGCCGGCCAGGTTGCCAGCATACGCGGCTGCAGCATCCTTGACGGCCCTCACTGGTACTCGACCTATCGGTGCGCCGACGGGAATTTCATCTCAGTCGGATCACTCGAGCCCAAGTTCTATGCGCTGCTTTGCAAAAAGCTGGGGTTGGCCGGCGATAGCAGTTTTGACGACGGCTATGATCGTGATGCCTGGCCCGAGCTCAAGCAGCGTTTTAGCGAGATATTCGCCATGCGGACACGGGAAGAATGGCGCACACTGCTGGAAGGCAGCGATGCCTGCTTTGCCCCCGTGCTTGATCCGGACGAAGCGGCGCGCCATCCTCATATGGCAGCGCGAGGCGTCTATCGGGAGATCGACAATATCCTCCAGGCAATGCCGGCGCCACGTTTTTCGGGCTCGTCACTACCGATCCCCGGACCGATCCCGCTGCATCATGAAGATCCGAGTACAATTCGGCGGGGCTGGAGCAAACCGGACCGCTGCGGGATTACCGCCAGAACCGACTGTTGCGAGTAGTCGGTTGGCATGGTGGGCGGCCAGCGGCCCGACACGAACGGTGATTTCATAACTATGAACCAATGCGACGCTCCGCTTCGCTGCGCTGCATTCAAATCAAAGGAGACAACGACACACAGGCACGTCAAACTATCCGATGATTCCTGTACGCCACGCCGGAACGGCGATTGCGGACGTGTCCACGGGACGTTGTTCGCATCGTGATTCGCTCGGCGCTTGAAATCAATGCTCGCCCCGGATGTGACGACGCCGATGGGATTTCCACTGCGGCGTCCACGGCCAATGTCCTGGCGTGAGGGCTTCGGTCATCGACCGATTCGACCGTCCGAATGCGGTCTTTTGGCGCGCCTGAGAATCCGCATCAGAGTTGAGTGCGCGTTGTTCGGGAATCTCATTTAAATATTTGTAAAAACGTAATAATATAGATAATAACTCCAACCTGTATCCAGTGTGGAGTAATGGTCGCAGGGCGTGAACTTACGCCCTTATGGATGCGTCGAAGTCCTTCAGTTTGAATCTCAGGAAATTGCGGCTTGCGATGCGCATCACGCAAGAAGCGCTCGCCCATGATGCGGGCACGAGCAGCTCTTATCTGAGTGCGATCGAAAATGGCCGGTCGAGCCCGACGCTGAAAGCAATGGAGCGGCTCGCGAAGGCACTCGGCGTTAATGCCGTCTATCTCTTGTCCGGCCGGATATCGATCTCGATCGTTTCGGACGACGAACTGGAAATCGGCGCGATACTGGCGCGCCCGGCGGTGACGCTCCGGCGCCATCCGCACAAGCCGACGGGGCGGCCGAGCAAGACCAAGTAAATCATCGGGGGCTGCACGCGCGTGGGCTGGAACCACGCGCCCGATAGACGCGCCCGCAACGCGCGCGTCGAAAGGAGTGCCCCTCGGTGCCGTTTCGCGACCTCGATGCCTATATTAAGCAGGCCAGGCGCGCGAACAGTGATCGCGAGCTGTTCAGTTGCAGCGAGGCCGCCGCACGCCAGCTCGGCCTCCCATGGCTCGCGATCGTCCAGAGCATGGCCTTCTTTCAGCCCGGTGGGCGATATTTCCGCATGGACAATTTCCAGAGCTGGGGCGACGTTTTCGTCGCCGAAGGCTATTACCGCGACGATCCCGCCTTGCTCGCGGCGCGCTCGACAAGCCGGGCGTTCTGCTGGCACGAAATGGAGCGACTGCTGGGCGGCTTCACGCGGCGACAGGCGCGCATCGTGCGCGAAGCCGCGCGTCATGGCCTGCGCAACGGCCTCACCGTTCCGATTGGCGTCGCCGGCGAGCCGCCCGGATGCTGTACGTTCGCAACGCGCGACGGGCAATTGCCGCCATCGCATATCTGCCGGATCGCGACGCTGATGGCGAGCGAGGCGTTTACCGAGGCGCGGCGCTTGCACGGCTTTCCGGCGCGCCCGCTGAAATTACCCCATCTCAGCCCAAAGCGGCTCGAATGCTTTCGCTTGGCGGCGATGGGCAAGAGCGACGTCGAGATCGGGATCATGATGAACATCGCCCCGACGACAGTGCGCACCTACATGCGTGACCTGCGCGAACATTTCGGAATCTATTCCCGCGCGCAGCTCCCGGCGATCGCGCTCGCCTGCGGAATCGTCTGCATCGAGGAGATCGTCCCGCGGTTCTGAGCGGGATCGCCGCATCCTCAATATTGACGACTGTTTGAGCCCTTCATCTCTGCTCCCTTCGCGACTGTTCAATTTGAACGGGAGCTACTGCCATGATCCATATTGTCAAAGGGTGCTCGCTTACCGATGCGCGCGCCGCCTCGATGTTCGAGGACCGCAAGACCCTGTTCGTCGATCTGCTGGGCTGGGATGTTCCGGTCGTCGGCGGCCGCTATGAAATCGACAGCTATGACGGCGACAAGGCGGTCTATCTGATCGCCACCGACGATGGCTGCATTCACCAGGGGTCGATGCGGCTGCTATCGACAGAGGGCGCACATCTTCTCGCCGATCGTTTCGCGTCGCTCTGCGAGTGCGATGCGCCCCGGGGGGAGCAGGTTCGCGAGATTACGCGACTTTGCCTGCCGCAACGATTGGGCGCCCCCGGACGCCTGCGTGTCCGCAACCGGCTCATCTCGGCGATGGTCGATCATGCGCTCGGCAGCGGAATCACCATGCTAACCGGCGTCGTGACCGCTGCTTTTCGCGAGGAGGTTTTGGCGATGGGCTGGCGCGCAGCGCCGCTCGGCCCCGCGCGCCGCATCGATGGCGCGTTCCTTGGAGCGTTCCGCATCGAGATCTGCGCCGGTACGCCTGCGCTGCTGGCGTCGAACGGCATCTATGTACCGGGTGCGATCACTCCCGATGCGGCGGCAAGAGCCGCGTGAAGGGAATGGCGATGCACGACCCCGCCCGCCTCGCCGCGATGCTGCTCGCCGACGGTTATGTCATTGTCGATAACGCCGTGCCGACCGAGCTAATCACCGCGCTCGAAGCCGAACTCGCACCGCGCTTCGTCGCCACGCCCTTTTGCGAAGGCGGATTCTACGGAGCCCGCACCAAGCGCTTTGGCGCGTTGTTGCGGCGTTCACGGCATATCGCCGGCCTTGTGCTGCACCCGATCATCCGCGGTATCGCCGAAACGGTGCTCGGGGAATGGTGCGATCGTATCGTTCTCAACCTCACCCAGGCGATCGAAATCCATCCCGGCGCGCTCGCGCAGGTGCCGCACCGCGACCAGGATCTCTGGGGCGGCGTCAAGACCGGGATGCACTATCAGATCAACGTCATCTGGCCGATCGATCCGTTCACGCTGGAGAGTGGCGCGACGCTGGTCTGGCCGGGCAGCCATCACGATGCGGCATCGCAACCGGGCGATGCACGTCCGGTCGCCGCCGAAATGCCACCCGGCTCCGCGCTGCTGTTCCTCGGATCGATCCTGCATGGTGCCGGCGCTAACCAGTCCGATCATGTGCGCCGCGCGGTCATCACCTCCTATTGCCTCGGATGGCTGCGGACGTTCGAGAATCAGTATCTCGTCTATCCGCCCGCCATCGCTCGAGCGTTCGATCCCGATCTGGCCGCGCTCATCGGCTATGCCCAGCATCGCCCCAATCTCGGCAATGTCGAAGGCCAGTGCCCGTCCGTGCTGCTTCACCGGGACGATATCGACGGCCTCCCTGCGATCGACGCGCTGCTCCCCGGCCAGGCCGACATGCTGGATGCCTATGTCGCCGAACAGGAAGCCGCGCGTGCGGGCCTGATCGGCGGGTAACGCGGGTTCGTCGGACCGGGCGCTGCACTCATGACACACGATCCAAACCCCGAAGCAGGCGGCGGCGCGCGAACACGGATCGAGGCGGATTCATCCGCTGTGGACGGTGGAGCCACGGCGTCGTCGGCCGCGGAGCGCGCTCGGCGGGCACGCGAGCATTGCCCGTTTCTGACAACCAAGCAGGCCGCGTTCCATCTCGGTCTCGCGGGGGACACGCTCAAGAAGATGCGCCGGGAGCGGCGCGGCCCGCCGTGCCGAAAGCATGGCACCGTCTGGCGCTACCATATCGACGATATCGAGGCCTGGTCGCGCGCGAACATGCGGGAGGGAGGCAATGGCTAGGCTGCTACCCTCCCGTCTGCCGGCTAAACCCACCGCGCTGATCGGTCTCGGCGCGGCCGCGCTGGCGACCACGATCGCGCTGCCGCCAACGCCGTGGCTGGTCTGGAACGCATCGGCCAGCGCGCCGATCGGTCTCTATGCCGTCAGCGGACGGCAGGACATCGCATCGGGCGACATGGTGCTGGTCCGGGTGCCCGACCGCTGGCGCCGGCTCGCCGCCGAGCGGCGCTACATTCCGATCAATATCCCGCTGGTCAAGCGCGTCGCGGCCGCGCCCGGCGATCGCGTCTGTGCGCGCGGGCGGGAGATCTATGTCAACGGCCACCCGGTGGCCGAACGCCGCGAAGCCGATGGCCGCGACCGTCCGATGCCGTGGTGGAATGGCTGCGTGATGTTGCGTTCGGGCGCATTGTTCCTGCTGATGGACAGCCCGGATTCGTTCGATGGGCGTTATTTCGGACCGACATCGCGCGGCGACGTCATCGGCGAGGTGCGACTGCTGTGGCTGGGCTGAGGGTCGCCATCACCGCCCTGGCGCTGCTGGCGGCGGCACCGGCTGACGCGCAGTCGGTCGTTCACTGGCGGCCCTATATCGAGGCAGCCTCGGCGCGTTTCGGCGTGCCGGTAGAATGGATCGAGCGCGTCATGCGCGCCGAGAGCGGCGGGCGCACGGTGCTGGACGGGCGCCCGATTACCAGCCACGCCGGCGCGATGGGACTGATGCAGCTCATGCCCGGCACCTGGTCCGAAATGCGCGCGCGGCTCGGGCTCGGACGTGATCCCCATAGCCCGCGCGACAACATATTGGCGGGGACGCTCTATCTTCGTCTGATGTATGACCGCTTCGGTTATCCCGGACTGTTCGCAGCCTATAACGCGGGACCGGCACGCTATGCCGAGCACGTGCGGACCGGCCGCGCGCTGCCCGGTGAGACCCGCGCCTATCTCGCGAGCGTCGCCGGAGTGCCCGTCAATTCCCGGTCGGCTGTCACGGCCGCCAGTGCAACGCCGCGTACCGTCAATGCCATCTTCTTCGCGATCGGCGACCGGCCCCCTGCCGGCCGGAGCGAAGCCGGTGCGGCCACGCTGTTCGTCGCGCTGCGATCGACGTCGCCCGAGAAGAACGCGCCAGACCGCCCATAGTGCGAGCCGATCGGGGCTTCATGCCGAATCGTGTTTCTGCTATGTTCCGAGCCTATGGAGTTGGTCGTGATGTTGCTCGGTCTGATCCTGTCCGCCACCGGCATCGTCCTCTTCGCCTGGGCGATGTTCCGGCTCGCCGTCTTCGCACTCCCGGTCGGGCTCGGTGCGGCCGCATTTCTGTGGGCGGGGGGTGGCGAACTGGGGCCGTTGCTCGGTCTGCTTCTCGGCCTCGTCGTCGGCGTCGCGGTCTTGCTGATCGGACGCATGCTCATCGCGTCGCGGTTGCCCGTTCCGCTTCGCGGAGCGATCGCGCTTCTCTTCGCCGTGCCCGCCGGGATCGCCGGCGGCAGTGTCGTCTCCAGCCTGATGCAGCTCGGCGGTGCGGGGCCGACCGCGACCGGCATCGCCGCGGCGGTCGGCGCGATCATCATCGCCGGTGCCGCCATGATGAGCCTGTTGCCCGCGATGACCGCTTGCACCGGTTCGAACGGATCCCCGCTGCACGGTTGATCTGTTGGGGCCAGTGGGCCGAGTGCTCGCTCCTCGTGTCACCGCGCGCATGGCGACCACGACGAGAGTGCTTCAAGACGGCAGGGTCTGACCTGACGCATCCGGGTTTTCAGGCGCCTCGCGCCTGCGGCGCGACCGCCGCTCTATTCCGCTAGGCTCACATCCGTTCGCCAAGCTCCACCGGGCCACGCTTCGCGCGTCCCGGCCAAAGGTGACGATCGGACTGGCGGGATGCCGGAGCCTTGCTCCGGCCTGTCGTCGCCGCGCCTGACCGGCGCGGCGGCATTTTTCGTTGGGCCTTCCCCTCGTCGCGCGGGTGGGCGGCGCTCCCTTCTGGGCCCGGCCCGGCGTCCCGCAAGCCGGCCTTCGACTGCGCTCGGGTCCGGCTCCTCCATTGCATTTCGGCCCTGCGGGTGCGGACCGCCTCCTGGCCGCGCCCGGCAGGTCGCAATTCGCCGCCCACCCCCGCTCCGGGGGAGGCCCTGGGGTTTTTGGGGCGGCATTGGAGGATAGCCATGCACCAGACCGGCAGCCAACGCGCGCGCGCAGAGGGCAGCAAACGCCAGCCCCCGGCGGAGCGCGCCAATCTTTACGACGAGGTGACGGGCCGCATTGTTTCCGAACTTGAGGCGGGCCGCTTCCCTTGGGTCCAGCCTTGGGGCCGCCCCAATGGTCAAGGCTTCTCCGCCGCCCCCGGCCTCCCGCGCAACGGGCTCACCAGCCGCAATTACAGCGGCGTCAATGTCCTGATCCTGTGGGGAGCAGTGATCGAGAACGGCTATCCGTCGCAATCGTGGCTGACCTTCCGCCAAGCCTTGGAGGCGGGCGGCAATGTCAGGAAAGGCGAGCGCGGGACAAGGGTTGTCTATGCCGACCGCTTCACCCCCGAAGCCGAGAAGGAACGCGCGCGCCAGACCGGCGGCGAAGCCCGCGCGGTGCCGTTCCTCAAACGCTTCACCGTGTTCAACGTCGCACAGTGCGAAGGCTTGCGCCCCGGCCTTGCCACCGACCCCGCACCGCTTCCCGAACGCCAAGTCGTGCCGATCGCCGAAGCGGTCATTGCGGCATCGGGCGTCGATTTCCGCATCGGTGGGGACAAGGCCTACTATGTCCCGAGCGCCGACTATGTGCAGGTGCCCCCGCAACCGGCCTTCCACGAACAGATCAATTTCTACCGGACGGCGCTGCACGAACTCTGTCATGCCAGCGGCCACCCGTCGCGCCTCAATCGCAATCTGCGCAATGCGTTCGGCAGCAAGGACTATGCGCGCGAAGAATTGATCGCCGAGATGGGATCGGCCTTCCTTTGCGCCGCGCTCGGCATCGTGCCGACCGTTCGTCACGCCGATTATCTGGCATCATGGCTCGACGTGCTGCGCGAGGACAATCGCGCGATCTTTCGCGCGGCCAGTCAGGCGAGCAAGGCCGCCGATTGGCTGCTTGCCCGCTACGCCGAGACGCAGGACGAAGGGAGGGAAGCGGCATGATTACGCTCCCCCATGCGATCCTTTCGGCGCTGCGCGCGAATGCGCGCGCCAGCCGCCTCCACGAGCAGCGCGACGAACGGTTCGACCCGTTCCCGGTGGTCAAATTCTTCAATCCGGTCGGCGCGGCGACGTGGATCGCCACCGAGCTTTACGACGATGGAGACACGCTGTTCGGCCTCGCCGACTTGGGGTTCGGATGCCCGGAAATGGGCGTGTTCTCGCTTACCGAGATTGCGGGCGTCCGCTTGCCCTTCGGCCTGTTCATCGAGCGCGACGAGCATTTCGAGCCGCTGGCCCCGCTTTCGCTATGGTCCGATACCGCGCGGCGCATGGGTGCAATCGTTCTGGCCGAAGCCGAACTTCGCCGCATCACCGATAGCCGGAACGGCAACGAGCTTCCGCCGCCTCTTGATGATCGAGGGGCCGGATGACGCGCGGCGCGTTTCGCCGCATTGAGTGCCGGTCCCGCCCATCCAGCAAGACAAACGGGACCGGCGCTCCAGAAGGAGCAGACCAATGAAACTCGACTTTATCGACCATAGCAAGCTGGTTCCGTCCAAGGTGAACATGCGGCACGGACCCAAGCCCCCGGACGTGGGCGACATTCTGCCCTCGATCCGCAAGCGCGGTGTCATCGTGCCGCTGATCGTGCGCCCGCAGGCGGGCAACGATAATGGCGTCCACGAAATCGTCGCCGGGCGGCGGCGCTGGACGGCGAACGCCATCGCGCTTGTCGAGGGCATCGACCACGGCCCGCTTCCCGTCGCCATCCTCGACGCCGGGGACGACGCCGACGCCATCGAGGCATCGCTTCTCGAGAACACCCGGCTCGATCCCGACGAGGTGACGCGATGGGAAACCTTCGCACGGCTGGTCAAGGAGGGCCGCGACATTGCGGATATCTCCGCGACGTTCGGCATTCCCGAGCTTGGCGTGAAGCGTATCCTAGCGCTCGGCAACCTGCTTCCGCGCATCCGCGATCTTTACCGCAAGGAGAAGATCAACGCGGCGACCGTCCGGCATCTGACGCTGGCGAGCAAGCAGCAGCAGAAGGCATGGCTGGCGCTCTACGACGATGACGACGCCTATTGCCCGACCGGCCAGCAATTGAAGGCATGGCTGTTCGGCGGGCAGTCGATCAAGGTCGAACATGCCCTGTTCGACGTCGATGCGAGCGGCCTTGCGATCGTCGCCGATCTGTTCGGCGAAGACCGCTATTTTGCAGATGCCGACGCGTTCTGGACCGCGCAGAACGCCGTAATCGACGCGCGCAAGGAGGACTATCTGGATGCCGGATGGTTCGACGTGGTGATCGTCCCGCCCGGCGAATATTTCTACCGCTATGAGTTCGCCAAGGCACCCAAGCGCAAGGGCGGGCGCGTGTATATAGATGTGCGCGAAAGCGGCGAGGTCGAGGTCCACGAAGGCTATGTGACGAGCAAGGAGGCCAAGCGGCTCGAACGCGGCGAGGCAATCGAAACCGGCCCCAAAGTGCCGCGCCCCGAAGTGACGAGCACGATGCAGACCTATATCAACCTGCACCGTCATGCCGCTGTCCGCGCCTCGCTGACCCGTCATCCCAAGGTCGCGCTGCGCTTGATGGTCGCCCATGTCATCGTCGGGTCGCCACTGTGGACGGTCAAGCCCGAGCCGCAGACCGCGCGCAACGACGATGTGCGCGAAAGCGTCGAAACTTGCCGCGCGGAAACCGACTTCGACGCGAAGCGCCGCGCCGTATTGGACCTTCTCGGCTTCTCGCCCGAGGAACCGACCGTCACAGGCGGCAACGGCGACGACTTCGGACTGGTCGGCGTGTTCCTGCGCTTGCTCGACGTGCCCGACCGCGCCGTAATGGACGTGATCGTCATCGTCATGGGCGAAACGCTCGCCAGCGGCAGCGCCGCCATCGAGGCGGTCGGCGGCGAGATCGGCGTCGATATGGCCCGCTACTGGCAGGCCGACGACGCCTTTTTCGAGTGTGTCCGCGACAAGGAGGTGCTGACCCGCATCGTCGCCGAGGTGGCGGGCGAACCTGTCGCCGCCGCCAATGCGAAGGAACCGGGCAAGGTCTTGAAGCGCATCGTCCGCGACCATCTGGAGGGTGCGAACGGGCGGCCCAAGGTCGAGGGTTGGGTGCCGAAATGGATGGCGTTCCCGCCCGCTACCTATACGGCGCGCGGCGGCGTCGGCACCGTCGCGGCTCATGCCAAGGTGCTCGCGGCGCGCCCCGACCGCGAGCCGGAACCGACCGGCCCCGGCGCGGTGATTGCGCTTCCGGCCCCTGCCAAGGCCGAGCCGCAGGAACAGCCCGAGCGCGAAGCCGCATGAAACTGGACGGGCGGCGGCGCACCCGCCGCCCGTTCCGTCCCCCATAAAATCGCCGCGCCGCTCGGCCGCAAGCGGCCCTCGCGGCGCGGATTTCAGACAGGAGACTTGTCATGGCCGACCGTGTTTCGGCATCCATCACCATCGGCGGGACGCTCCCCGCCAGCCAGCTTCCCGCCTTCGCCGAGGCCATCGCGAACGAAGGGCTGTCCACCGAATGGGACGGCGAACCCTTCGCGCTCGGCGATCTGCCCGAGGGCGAGCCCTTGGCGCTCATGGCGCACGAGGTCGCCTGGGGGCGGTTCGAGGGACTCGAAGCCTTCTGCATCGCGCATGGGCTTTTCTTCGCGCGCTGGTCGGGCGCCTATGCCTGCCAGTGGGGTGCGGAACGCACCGTGTTCACCGGCAGCGGCGAACCGCAAAGCTACGCTGCCGACGAGGACGACTATATCCTCATGGGGCGCTGCACCGCCGAGCGATTGGGCAGCTATGCGGCGATCATCGCGCATTTCGATGCGGCCGACTTCGCGGTGCCCCCGCTTGTCATCACGCCCGAACGGGAGGAGGCGAGCAATGGCTGACATCTGGATTCAGGGCAGCTTCGCCTTTCGCTGCACCGCCGCCGAGTGCGCGCTGATCGAGGAAGTCGCAAACGCTGGCTACGCGCTAGCGAATGACGACGCGCCCGATCCGCCGAGCGCGGCGCTGCTCGCAGCCTTTCCGCCGGACGATGCGAACGCGCGGTGGAGCGGGTTTCGCGAGGCGTTCAACGATCCCGAATTTCCCACCATCGGAGCCGATTTCATCGCTGAAACCTGCCCCGACGATCCATCCGCGCGGATCGTGTGTTTCGCCAGCATGGACGATTTCGATGCCGCTGCCATCGCGGTGGTGATCCAGCGATGTTGCCCCGAAACGCTCGCCAAGGGGCCGATCGGCTTTGAATGGGCCATGACCTGTTCCAAGCCCCGCATCGGGGAGTTCGGTGGCGGCTGGTGCGCGATTTTCGCAGACCGCATCGAGATCGACGCGACCAACGAGGCGCTGTCGCGCGCGCTCGCGGGCGACGGCAACTAGCCCAAATCGCGCCGCACTGCGCGCTCGCGTGCCGAAAACCCCTGCCGCCTGACCTACCGGGCGGTGCGGCGGATCACCGTCCGGGCGCTTCCGCATAACGTGCATTCGTCCTTCTGCCGCTCGAATCCGCGCGTGCCGCCGAGCGCGCAGGTGACGACATTGGCCTGTGCGGTAACCGACAGGTTGAGCCGGTCAGTCACGCAGGCATCGCACACCGCCGCGCCGTCCAGCCGCACGATCAGCCGTTCGATCTGCCCCGCAATCGTCGTTCCTTCGTTCATCGCCGTGAGGCTATAGCCGCGGCCTCGTGGCCGCGAAAGCAATCATGGCTTCCCGGAAAGACGCCGGACTGGGCTTCCTGTCCGCGCGCGCATCTCGTCCTTTCGTGTCTCACCAACCCGTCGCCGGCTCCTTGGGCGCATGACCTGGGACGGCCGCGCGCCTCGCGAAACCATCGCGCGGAACTGATTTCCCCGCGCCGCTTTGGCGGCGCTCCTCGCGGCCGCTTCGCTCCAAATCAGCCCCGCGCTTCCGGTCCTCCGCTTCGCTTCGGCCTGCGGTTCGCAGCGCGCTCAAGGGCCGTCCCTTCGGTCCGCCCATCGCCCGGCATCGGGTCGGGCGAATGTGCAAGGAGACGAGAAATGCCCTCAATCGGTCATGTCCAGCGCCAGAACGACGGTTCGTTCCGGGGCGCCTTGAAGACGCTTTCGGTCAATGCCGAGATCGCCATCATCCCCAACCGCAGTAAGACCGGGGACCAGCCCGACTACCGCGTGCTGTCGAACGGCGTCGAACTGGGCGGCGGCTGGATCCGCACCGGCGAGGTGAGCCAGCGCGAATATGTCCGCCTCGCCATGTCGGCCCCCGAACTTGGCGGCCGCACCCTCTACGCCAATCTCGGCCGCGCCGCCGGGCAGGACGACGACGACGCGTTCGCCGTTATCTGGAACCCCGGCGACTGAGCCGGATCGGCCCCGCGCCGGTCACCCGGCGCGGGGCTTTCCTCATGCCTTGAGGGCTTGGCGTGGGCCTTTTCCTGCACCGGAACGCGCTTGCGGGCCTGCAGAGAGGAAGAAATCCGCTCAGCAAGCACCGAGTATCCGGCGGCGAACGGACCGCCTCAACCATCGACGGTTCCCCCAATTTTCACGCCACCTGCGTTCCGCTTCGCTCCACTCCGGCGACGAGAAAATCGGCTCCCCCGTCGCCCGCTTCGCGGCCGCTGCGCGGTGGTTGACCCCGCCCGCTCCCCGCCGGGCGATGGCTCATCTTTCGCTTGTATCAGGAGGATGAGATGTCGGTTGAACAACAGATCGAGGAGCTTCGCGCGGAGCTTTCATGGTGCGATGACGCGGGAGAACGGCGGCAGATCGAAGCCGAATTAAGGGCCGCTGAGAAGAGGCTGAAGCGGTGCAATCGGGCGCTGCGTCAGGCCGAACAGGCAGGCTGGCAATAAGGCGATGCGCTGTTGAAGGGGCAGGTTCGCGGGAGTGGTGCCGCATGGCGCCGCTCCCCTTTTTTGATCGGGAAGGCGGGAAGGCAAAGCGGGCGTCTGGGGCGGCAGGTGGCAGTCGGGCTCGATGGCAAGATAGAGGCAAAATCTCGCGATTTTGTAAGTGTTTGTCTGCACATCGTTTTTTGAAGGCTTTTGCGAGACTCGCCCTTTGAGTGCGAGACAGGGTTACCAGGAGTGGCGGTTTTCTGGGCTTTTCCGATCCCAATCGCGAGACTCCTTGCGCTCTGGCGAGGACGCGCCATTCTTATCGGCGGGGAGCGTCATTCCGGCATGGAAGGACGCCGCTATGCGCGATGATGAGTTCGAACCGCAGCTGGGCCGGATGCGCGGCCGGGGCAAGGAGCAGCGCTACCTGAGCCGCGTCGTGAAAGCGGCAAAGCGGGCCGGCATGAAAACGGGCAGGCGCGGCCGTTTCGACGGCAGCCGGATCGGGCGCGGCGCGAGTGTTGCGCGGGTGCTCAGATCGCGCGACCGATTGGGCGCGTTCCGGTCGCGCCGCGTGATCGTCAAGATACGGCCTGTCGGCCTTGGCGGGAAAGGCATGGGCGGTGCGAAGGCGCACCTTCGCTATATTCAGCGCGACGGCGTGACCCGTGAGGGCGAGGCTGGTGCGCTCTACTCGCCCGACAGCGACGTCGCCGATGGCAAGGCGTTCCTCGAACGGTGTGACGGCGACCGCCGCCAGTTCCGGTTCATCGTGTCGGCCGAGGACGCCGACCAGTATCCCGACTTGAAGCCGTTCGTGCGCCGGCTGATGACGCAGATGGAGCAGGATCTTGGGACAAAGCTCGATTGGGTGGCGGTCGACCATTTCAATACCGGCCATCCGCACACGCATATCGTGGTGCGCGGCGTAAACGATCGGGGTGAGAATCTGCTGATCGCGCGCGAGTATATCTCGCACGGGAGCCGGCAGCGGGCGATCGAGATCGTCAACCTCGACCTGGGGCCGCGCACCGACCTTGAAATCGAAGAGCGGCTTCGCAGCGATACGGGTGCCGAGCGGCTGACCGCGATCGACAGACGGCTGATCCGCGACATGGATACCGCGCGGCTGGTCAGCGCGAGCGATGGCGATCCCTTCCAGCAATCGCTTCGCGTCGGTCGCCTGCAGAAACTCGGGCGCATGGGACTCGCCTCGCATGTCGGCAACGGCACCTGGCGGCTTGAGCCCGACCTTGCGAACACACTGCGCCAGATCGGCGAGCGCGGCGACATCATCCGCACCATGCAGCGCGAGCTGACCGCGCGGAAGCTCGATCGTGCTGCGGTCGATCGCGTCATCTACGACCCGGTCGCGAAGGAGGCGACGCCGATCATCGGCCGCGTCGTGATGCGCGGGCTCGCCGACGAACATGAAGACCGTCATTATCTGCTGGTCGACGGCATCGACGGGCGCACCCATTATGCCGAGATCGGCAAGGGCGAGCTGGTCGACACGATCCCCGAAAATGCCATCGTCCGGATCGCGCCACGCGAGGGCGGCATTCGCGCCGTCGATCGGACGATCGACGAGATCGCGGCGGCGAACGGCGGGCGCTATTCGATCGACGCCCATCTGAAGCACGATCCGACCGCCAGCGAACGCTTCGCCGAAACGCATGTCCGGCGGCTTGAAGCGATGCGAAAAATCTCGGGCGTCGTCGAGCGCGAGCCCGACGGAAGCTGGATCATCGCGCCGGACCATCTCGCCAGGGTCGAGAGGTTCGAAGCCATGCAGTTCCGCGACCACCCCGTTGCCATTGAAACCCTGTCGGCGATCCCGCTCGACAAATTACCGGGAACCGATGCCGCGACCTGGCTCGATCGCGAGCTGGTCGCCGAAGCGCCGGTGCCAGTGCGCGATGCTGGGTTCGGGCACGAGGTTCGTTCAGCGCAGGCGATGCGACGGCAATGGCTGATCACCGAACAGCTTGCAGACGAACAGGATGGGCAGACGGTCTATCGGCGAGGGATGCTCGCCGCGCTCCAGCGGCGAGAATTGCTGCGTGTCGCCCGCCAGCTCTCCGACAAGTTAGGCGTTCCGTTCGCCGAGGCCAGAGAGGGGGAGGCTGTTCAAGGCAGGCTCGTGCGCGCAGTCGAGATGACGAGTGGTCGCCATGCGCTCATCGAACGGTCGCGCGATTTCACGCTGGTGCCGTGGCGCTCTGTTCTCGATCGCCATGTCGGTAAATCGGTCTCGGGCATCATGCGCGACGGCGGGATCAACTGGACACTCGGGCGGCAGCGCAGCGGGCCGAGCGTCTCCTGATCCGGAGGATTCGGGCTTTCTATTTTCATGAAATTATGTTTTCATGGATTCATGAAAAATATCGCAGCGCAAACCGATGTCGGCGACGAGCATCTTCAGGTGCAGATTCCTGCCGTTACGAAACGCGATCTCGGTCAACGGTCGCTCGATTCCCGCGAGCCGATCCGGATGATCGTACTGCGGGCACTTGAAGCCTATGGCGTGAGCGTCCCCGCAGACGCGATATCGGATCGCCGGAAGGGCAGGCGATGAGCGAGGATTTCGAAGCTCTCACTGTTGCGGATTATGCGAAGCAGGCCGCGCGGACTGATCAACGCAGCGGTGGCCGCGCACTGGGCTTCTCGATGCTTGGCCTTTTCGGCGAAGTCGGCAGCTTGCTCAGTGAGGCCAAGAAAAAGCAGCGCGACGATGCCTCCTACCTGGGTTACGCTCACGCCGTCGCGGAAGAGCTTGGTGACGTCCTTTGGTATCTGGCGGCGATCGCACGGCGCAGCCGCATGGCGCTCAGCGACATCGCTGCCGCCGCGGCGACAAACGGCGGACAATGGCAGACGGGCGGCAACGAAACGCTCAGTTTCCATGCGCTGCAGCCGCAGCACATTCCGCTTGCCAAGGCACCGATGCCGCAGTTCGAGCATAGCCTGCTCGCGCTGGCAGGCGACGTTGGGCTGCTCATCAACGATTTCCAGGCGGGCGGTCTTGCGAAGGACCGCGAAGCACTCGCGGGCCGGCTGGTCGCGGTCATGCGCCGGTTGATCCAGGCGGCAAACGAATCCGGTGTTACCATCGAGGCTGCCGCCGTGAAGAATCTTCACAAGATCTTCGATCGCTGGCCGCGCGAGCGCATCTATCCGGCGCCGACCGATGCGGCGCTCGACCCAGAAGAGCAATTGCCGCGGCGGATGGCGATCGACGTCTATGAACGCACCGTTCGCGGGCAGACATTCGTGTATCAACGCTCAAGCGGTGTGTATGTCGGCGACCGGCTCACCGACAACGCGCTCGAACCCGACGACTATCGTTTCCACGATGTCTTTCACTACGCTTATGTCGCGGTGCTTGGCTGGTCGCCAGTGCTGCGTGCGCTGCTCCGTCTCAAGCGCAAGAGCGATCCGAAACTCGACGACGCCGAAGACGGTGCTCGGGCGATTCTCATCGAAGAGGGCATAACTTCCTGGATTTTCGGACAAGCGCAGCAACTCCGGTACTTTGAAAACGTGAAGCGCGGTGGCCTTCCGCTGGACATGCTGAAGCATGTCCGCCAGTTCGTCGCCGGCTACGAATCAGAACGCTGTCCGCTGTGGCTTTGGGAGGAAGCGATCCTCCAGGGCTATACGGCTTTCCGCTTCCTTCAGGAGCATCGGCGCGGCCGCGTCCTGATCGACTTCGCCAATCGCCGCCTGCGTATCAAGGAATTGCCGTCATGACCCCGAAATCCTTTGTGTCCACCCTGGCGGCGACCGAACTTCCCTCAGTGTTCAATCCCTGGCGCGATCGCTGCACGGTCCATGACCGCAGCGACGCCGCCGCCCGGCGCCGCGACAATCTCGAAATGCTGCTCACCGCGGCGCTTGATCATCGCGTCGAAACGATCTGGATCGCGCGTGATCTCGGCTATCGCGGGGGGCGGCGTACGGGCGTACCGCTGACCGACGAAATTCACCTCGGACATGCCGGCACGCTGATGGGCGGCATCGCATTTGAACGTGCGACGCAGGGACCCGCCGTGGCGGAGCGCACCGCGGCGATCGTCTGGCGTGTGCTAGAGCGGATCGGTCAGCCTGTCATGCTCTGGAACGTTTTCCCGTTCCATCCCCATGAAGCGGATGATCCGATGTCGAACCGATGCCACACGCGAAGCGAGCGCGAGGCGACCTGGCCGATATTGCAAGCCCTCGTGTCAATGATCCGGCCCCGCCAGATCGTCGCGATCGGGCGCGACGCTCACCTGGCGCTGGACGGTCTCGACATTCCGACCACCGCGGTCCGCCATCCGAGCTACGGCGGGCAGCGCGAGTTCATCGAGGGCATGTTCAGCCTGTACGGTGTCGCGGATGACAACGATGAGCCGCTAGAACTGCCGTTGGGCGCGCCTCACGCCGCAGCACGGAGATGTGCGCTCGCCTGATCGCAGCGTTCAAAGAGTTGCTTAAGATCGCCGCGGTTCCAGTTGGCGGTGTCGACCGTGGCGTTGGTCGAGACGATCGTGAGCGGACCCAGCGCGACCCCGCCTTCCTTGGCGATGAATTCGAGCAGACGGCCGAGGCCGATCAGATTGCCGAGCAGTTTTTCGATATAGTAGTGATTGCGGTAGAGCGCGGTCATGCCGAGGCGACGATCGTCGCCCTTGCCGATCAGCTTGAGACTGGCAAAGCTCAGGCACTGACCGCCGTAGGGCGAGTCATTCACGTCGCGGGCGGGGTCGAAGATCAGCAGTTCGAATTTGTTGAGCGCTCGGACGTTCGGGTTGCGCAGGCGCTCGACGATGCCCCAGATTTGATTGATTGGCTGGCCGTCGGCGCGGGGCAATTCCATCATCCGTTCGAAATAATAGCCCGACCAAGCGCCCGACCTCCGGACCTTCGGCAGCACGTTGTCGCGAAACCGGTCGAAGAATTGCGGCGCGCCGTAGCGCCTGTACAGCGCTGCCGGAAAAATCGTGTTGGCGACCGTCTCGATGGGCTTCTTGCCATGGCCCGAAAGGAAGGCATCGACTTCCGCCACGACGGGATCGGCGAGTGTTGCGCGCGCAGTCGGCTCGGCCACGGAGATGACGACATTCTGCGCCTGGTGTCCGGTGGCGAGGTCGACGAGCCGGACCGCCTCGCGCCAGCCAGCAACGCAGTCAGGCTGCGGCGGTATGGGAAGATACATCGACTTCCTCCGTCAAATTTGCCGTGGCGAAAAGGCGCGGCGCTAGAAAGCGCTCAGTAAGCCAGGCGTGGCCTTCCAAGCCCCAACCTGGTCCCCAGCTGTTGCGGATGAGAATGGCCGGGGTGCCGTCCACGGTTCCATGCCCGACCGCGACGACCGCGTGCCGTTGCGCTGGCTCGGGGAGTTCGTCGTTCGCCGGATCGACGACGCCATCACCGCGCGGCTGGAAGAAAGACCGTGACAGCATCGTCAGCATGAGCACCGGCGTGTCACGATCCAGCGCGGCAAGGATGGATGACAGGTCGGTTCCATCCCTCTGTCCGTTGCGGCCATAGAGCGGGCCAACGGTCGCCGGCGGCGTCCACAGTCGATGATCGGCTGGAACCGCTGCCAGATACGGCCAGCCTTTCTCGTCGGGTTGGCCATCGAGCCGTAGCGCGTCCAGCATTGTGGATAGCAGTGCGCCGCTCGTCGGCGGTCTGCCCGCCCGTTTCTGCGCGGCATAAAAGGCGAATTCACACGACAGCGGTGCCCAGCCGTCGCGAAGCCCGGCGTGGGTGTCGCTCGCGGCGAATGCGAGGCATGTCGGCCGCGCGCCTTGATCGCGCGCAGGCCCGAACAGCGGCCGAAGGTCACGGACGATATCGATCATGGGGCGTCAGGCGGCCTCGAGCAGGTGCCGCCGTTCGGCGCGCGACAGGCCCGTCTGTTCCGGGCCGGTGAGGTCGAAATCGAGCGTCAGGCTGGTGAGGGCCGGCGCAGGCTGCCACGGCCGCCGCTCGTCGAGCGACATGCGGCCGCGCCGCGGCGCATCGGGCGCCGCGGTGACACGGCGGACAACGGGACCACCGATGCCATCGCCGTCGATTGCCTCACGCTCGTCTCGAACGACGGCGAAGCCGCTGGCGATCAGTTGGTCGAGATCCCAGAGATACCCACCGCCGCTATGTTCTTCGAGCTGCAGCACGAAAAGATCATTGCGACTGCCATCGATCCGCGAGCCGGCATCGCGCTCGGTCAGCAGCCAGACGTCGCCGCGATAGTTGTCGGGCCGATAGTCCTTGAGGAGATCGACCTTCAGGCTGCGCGGCTGCGTCCGGAGCAGGTCGGTCATCACCGATGGCGAAATCAGATTGTAGCGAACCAGGGTGCGGCACGTCGCCTCATAGCTGGCGCCGATCCGCAGCGAGAGCTGATAGACGACATTGGGGCGCCGGAAATGATCGATCTGCCATCCTTGTCGCGCGCTGTGCGCGAGCACCAGCCATTTCGGCATCATGAAGGCGATCGCAAAGGCGTCGGCTTCGGTTTCCTCGAAGTTGTTTCCCGGTTCGGGCGACATCGGCATCCGGCGCAGGATGCTCTCATCGTCGAGGCTCGGCTCGTGTCGCATCGAAAAATGCCCGAGTTCGTGCGCGGCCGTGAAGCGCTGGATGCTCATCGGTCGTTCCGTCGTGACGAGAACGCCAGGAGCAGGTGCGCTGAGATAGGCGCCGAGCAGGCCTTTCAGAGGACGAAGCAGCAAGGGTAGACCCACGGCATGGATCGCGCCGAAGACATCGACGCTGCCGCCTTGGGTCTCGATCAGTGCGCGCGTATCGAGTTCGCGATGCAGGCGGCCCGCTGCCATCGTACCAGCGCGAACCGCGCTCGCATAATCCGACGCCATCGATCAGCTCCGTTCGCCGCCAGACCGCGAGCGGAGATATTCGGCAAACCGGCTCAGCTCGGCCCGGTCCTCAGTCGACAAGGCCGCAACGCGTCGCGCCAGATGGGCGACATCGGCGGGAAGGCTCGCGGAGGCCTCGTCTTCGCCGGTAAAATAGGCCACCGACTGGCGGTAAAGACGGGCAAGCCGCGTCAGTTCGATCGCTTCAACGCGGCGCTGGCCATTCTCGATATCGGTAAGCGCGGTCCGGGGAATCTTGAGATAGGCAGCAACTTCTTCCTGCTTGAGGCCGAGATATTTCCGTGCTTCGCGCAGACGGTCGCCCAAGCGCCGCCGCTCCTGCTCGTCGCCTTCCTGGCGGAGTGCGAGATTGGTCATGGCTTCGACCCTTTCTTCTTAACCCAGACGCGTTCGATCTTAGGGAGGAGGTCGTCAATCGCCTTCTCGATCGAATTGTAGCCGCCGGTGCGGACGATGCTGTCGCGAAGCTCGATGTCGAGGACCTGCTCCACCGCGCAAAGCGTGTCGACCACGGACAAGGAGTCGAGTGGCACGGGCGCCTGGATGATCTTCGGGTTTTCCGGAGGCAGGGCAATTCCGCGCACCTGTGCCTCAGCCCTGGCCACTTGCAGCAGTTCGTCGACCAACGCCCTAATGGCGTCGGCTTTGGGAAACGCGGTTGCCGCGGGCTGCGGAGGAGCGATTGTCGCCATGCATGCCTCGCACGATTTCACTACATTAAATGCGATATAATGTCTGATAATCCGACACGCAAGCCCGAATTTGCAGCTCGGATTTTTGCAGGGTGTAGCGGGTCATCGGCGGTGCGGTGTGGTGGTCAGTGCCACCTCGAGGGACAACGACAGGGCAGAATCATCAACTCGGGTCATAGCTCGATCAAAAGAACAGAGCTGGAATATTGAGTCAGTCGCCGACGAGTGATCTCCTTCGGTCACCCACCAGCCCCCAGCGGCTCCGTTCATTTCGGGCGGCCCATAGCCGAGTCTTGAAGCCGCGCCCCGACCGCATCCGGCGGTATGGGCGGGAGCTTCAACGTGACCCCGACCAAATTGCTCATCGGCCAGATCCTTGTCGTGTTCGCAATCGTGATCGCGGGCCTCTGGGCGGCGACCCAATGGGCGGCGGCGATGCTCGCCTACCAGCCCGAACTTGGTCCGGCCTGGTTCATGGCTGGAAGCACGCCGGTCTATCGTCCCTGGGCGCTCTTCCCCTGGTGGTATCACTACGATGCCTATGCGCCGCATGTTTTCGACAAGGCCGGCGCGCTCGCCGGCGCGAGCGGTTTCATCGGCTGCGGCGCGGCGATCGCAGGCTCGCTCTGGCGCGCGCGGCAGTCGCGTCACGTCACCACCTATGGTTCGGCGCGCTGGGCCAGGCCGAACGAGATCGAGCGGGCCGGCCTTTACGGTGATGCCGGCGTATTCCTGGGCCGCTCGCGCGGCCGCTATCTCCGGCATGACGGCCCCGAACATATCATGGCGTTCGCGCCAACCCGTTCGGGCAAGGGCGTCGGGCTGGTCATACCGACACTGCTTGGCTGGACCGGCAGCGCCGTGGTTCACGACATCAAGGGCGAGAACTGGCAGCTCACCGCCGGCTGGCGCGCGCGCTTCTCCCACGTCCTGCTGTTCAATCCGACCGATCCCGCTTCCGCCAAATACAACCCGCTGCTGGAGGTCCGGCGCGGCGAGCATGAGGTCCGCGACGTCCAGAACATCGCCGACATCCTGGTCGATCCCGAAGGCGCGCTCGAACGGCGCAACCACTGGGAGAAAACCTCCCATTCGCTCCTGGTCGGCGCGATCCTCCACGTCCTTTATGCGGAGGAAGAAAAGACGCTCGCACGGGTAGCCACATTCCTGTCGGACCCGCAGCGGCCGTTCACCGCCACGCTCCGGCGGATGATGACCACCAATCACCTCGGCACGAAGGATGCGCCGCAGATCCATCCCGTCGTCGCCTCGGCGGCGCGCGAGGTGCTCAACAAGAGCGAGAACGAGCGCAGCGGCGTCCTCTCCACCGCAATGTCGTTTCTCGGGCTCTATCGCGACCCGACCGTCGCCGCGGTGACATCGCGCTGCGACTGGCGGATCGCCGATCTCGTCGAGGCCGGCCATCCGGTCTCGCTCTACCTTGTCATCCCGCCATCGGACATCAGCCGCACCAAGCCGCTGGTGCGGTTGGTGCTCAACCAGATCGGCCGCCGCCTCACCGAAAAGCTCGATGCCGATCCCGCCAGGGCGGGCAAGCACAAGCTCCTGATGATGCTCGACGAGTTCCCGGCATTGGGGCGGCTCGACTTCTTCGAGACCAGTCTTGCCTTTCTCGCGGGCTATGGAGTGCGCGCCTTCCTGATCGCGCAGTCCTTGAACCAGATCGAGAAGGCTTATGGCGAGCACAACTCGATCCTCGACAACTGCCATGTCCGCGTCGCGTTTGCGACCAACGACGAGCGCACGGCGCGGCGGATTTCGGACGCGCTCGGCATCGCCACCGAACAGCGCGCGATGCGCAACTATGCCGGCCACCGGCTCGCGCCCTGGCTGGCGCACGTCATGGTCAGCCGGCAGGAGACCGCCCGGCCACTCCTGACCACCGGCGAGGTGATGCAGCTCCCGCCCAAGGATGAGCTTGTCCTTGTCTCCGGCATGGCCCCGATCCGCGCGAGGAAGCTGCGCTATTACGAGGACCGCAATTTCCGCGAGCGGATCGCACCGCCGCCGCAGCCCGCGCCCGGAGACTATCCCGACCGGCCGCAGGCACGCCCCAACGACTGGAGCGGACTGGTCCGCGCGCCCGATACCCGGCTCGGCAAGCCCGATGACGATGCGAAGGCGGATGAGGACGGCGGCTTGCAACAGCAGCGCCACCCCGGCCTCGGCGAAGAACCCGCCAAAAAACCCGAGCCGCCAAAGCAGCTCGACCTGCTCGGCCTGGACAGCGACGACACCGACACGATCGCCGACAAGCACGCGATGGACCGCGCCGGCGCCACCGGCACGCTGATCCGCGCTCACGCGATCAATCAGGGTCGCAGCGCCGACATGCTGCCGGACTTCTGACAATGGCCGCGATCAAACCCAACCGCGTCCGCTACCAGCTCTTCCTGCCCGAAGATCTGAGCCACCGCTTCGAGGCGCTGGCGAGCCAGCCCGGCGCGTCCAAATCGGCGATCCTCACCGACGCGCTCACCGCCTGGCTCAACCGGCAGGCGGCGAGCGAGCTGGAGAACAAGTTCAGCCAGCGGCTCGATCGCATGTCGCTCGCGCTGGGGCGTGTCGAGCGTGACGGGCATGTGCTGCTCGAGAGCCTGGCGCTGTTCATCCGCTATGAACTGATGGTGCAGGCCCCTTTGGCCGAAGCCGACGAAGCGGCGCGTGCGATCGGCCGAGACCGCTTCGAGGCGTTCATTGCCCGCGTCGGCGAAGCGCTCGCCAGCGGCCAGCGCACGCTTGCTGCCTCCGCGAAAGACAATGGAGGTGGGCGATGAGCGACACGCTTTTCGGCTCCGATAATTCCGCAGGGCGTCGGCGCGCGATGCTGCGCACCGCGATGGGGCCGACCATCGCCGCAGCGCTGGCCGATCCGGTGGTCATCGAGATCATGGTGAACCCGGACGGCGTGTTGCGCCTTGATCGACTCGGCGAAGGCCGGATCGATACCGGCACCAAATATGAGCCCGCGCAGGTCGAGCGGATCATCCGCCTGGTTGCCAGCCACGCACGGACAGAGGTTCATGGCAATGCGCCGATCGTGTCAGCCGAGCTGCCACCGCACGGCGAAGGCGCGGGCGAGCGGTTCGAGGGTATCCTGCCGCCGGTCAGCCTCGCGCCGTGCTTCTCGATCCGCAAGCCCGCGGCGCGCATCTACACTTTGCTCGACTATGTGCGGGACGGCATCATGCCCGCCGACACGGCGCGACTGCTGTCGATGGCCGTGGTCGAGCGCAAGAACATCCTGGTCGCGGGTGGCACCAGTTCGGGCAAGACGACGCTTGCCAACGCGCTGCTCGCCGAGATGGCGCACCTCGACGAACGCGTCATCATCATTGAAGACACGCGTGAGTTGCAATGCGCCGCGCCCGACGTGGTGGGGCTGCGCACGCGTACGATTGGCACTGCCGGAGCCGGCGGCGTCACGATGGCTGATCTTGTCCGCTCGACATTGCGGCTCCGCCCCGATCGCATCGTCGTTGGCGAGGTGCGCGGGCGCGAAGCGCTCGACATGCTCAAAGCCTGGAACACCGGGCATCCGGGCGGCATCGCAACCGTCCACGCCAATTCGGCAGTGTCGGCGCTCTACCGGCTCGAGCAGCTCGTGCAGGAAAGCGTCGTCACCGTTCCGCGCCGGCTGATCGCCGACGCCATCGACATGATCGTGTTCATCGCCGGGCGCGGCCTCGCGCGCCGCGTCGACACGATCGCGCGCGTCGCCGGCCTCGATCCCGACGGCGGCTACGCCGTCCTCGACCTTACTCCCGACCACGCCCTCGAACCCCAAGGAGAATGACCATGCGCTTGTCCCGTATTCCTGCCCGTATTCCCGATCGTCGGAGCATCTTCCTCACCGGCGCCGCCATCGGCCTCGGGCTTGCGCTCGCCGCCACCGCGCAGGCCGCCGGCTCGGGCATGCCGTGGGAGGAACCGCTTCAGCAGGTCCTCGAATCGGTCCAGGGTCCTGTCGCCAAGATCGTCGCGGTGATCATCATCATCGTCACCGGTTTGACGCTCGCGTTCGGCGAGACGGCAGGCGGGTTCCGGCGCCTCATCCAGATCATCTTCGGCCTGTCGATCGCGTTTGCGGCGTCGAGCTTCTTCCTCAGCTTCTTCAGCTTCGGCGGCGGGGCGCTCATCTCGTGAACGCGCCAAATTCCTATGGCGCCAGCCATATCGAGGGGTTCGAGGCGCCGATGCACCGCGCGCTTGCCGAGCCGATCCTGCTTGGCGGGGCGCCGCGAGCGATCGCGATCGTCAATGGTACGATCGCGGCCGCGCTCGGACTCGGTCTCCAGCAGTGGATCGCCGGGCTGGCCATGTGGGCGTTCGGGCACACTCTCGCGGTGTTCGCCGCCAAGCGCGATCCCGACTTCGCCCCGGTCCTTGTCCGCCACCTTCGCCAGAAGGGGCATCTGTCATGCTGAATCTGCGCGAATACCGTCAGAAGGCCGACCGGCTCGCCGATCATCTTCCATGGGCGGCGCTTGTCGCGCCCGGCGTGGTGCTCAACAAGGACGGCAGCTTTTTGCGCGTCCTCAGGTTCCGCGGCCCCGATCTAGAATCCGCCACCGAAGCCGAGCTTGTCGCCGCCTGCGCGCGGGCGAACAATGTCCTGAAGCGCTTCGGCTCGGGCTGGGCACTCCATTTCGAGGCCGAGCGGCGCGAAGCGCTGGGTTATCCCGACAGCAGCTTTCCCGATGCGGCGTCGTGGCTGGTCGATGAGGAACGGCGCGCGGCGTTCGAAAGCGCGGGCGCGCATTTCGAGAGCCGCTATTATCTGACGCTCACCCTCCTGCCTCCGCCCGATCAGGCGGACACGGCGGGCCGAGCGCTGATCGAGCGCAGCGACGACGCGAAGGGCCGCGACTGGCGACAAGCGCTTGCCGGCTTCATCGCCGAGACGGATCGTGCGCTTGACCTGTTCAGAGGCTTCATGCCCGAGGTGCGCGCGCTCGGCGACAGCGAAATGCTGACCTTTCTCCACGGTGCGATCTCCGCGCGCCGCCATGTCGTCGCCGTGCCCGAAACGCCCATCTATCTGGACGGGCTGCTCGCCGACACGCCGCTGACCGGCGGGCTCGAACCGATGCTCGGCGACGAGCATCTGCGGACGCTCACCATCCTCGGATTTCCGAACGCGAGCCGTCCCGGCATCCTCGACGGACTCAACCATGAGGATTTTGGCTATCGCTGGGTGACGCGCTTCATTGCGCTCGACAAGACCGACGCAACCAAAGCGCTCACTCGCCTGCGGCGGCAGTGGTTCAACAAGCGCAAGTCGATCACCGCGCTGCTGCGCGAAGTCATCTACAACCAGCCGGTCCAGCTTCTCGACAGCGATGCCGACAACAAGGTGGTCGATGCCGACCTCGCCTTGCAGGCGCTCGGCGGCGATCATGTCGCGTTCGGCTATCTGACGACGACGATCACCGTTGCCGATATCGACCGCGCCCGCGTCGAGGAAAAGGTCCGCGCGGTCGAGCGCATCGTCAACGGGCTCGGCTTCACCTGCATCCGCGAGGGCATGAATGTGGTCGAGGCGTGGCTGTCGAGCCTGCCGGGCCATGTCTATGCGAACGTCCGGCAACCGATCGTCCACACCCTGAATCTCGCGCATCTCATGCCGCTGTCCTCGGTATGGGCAGGACCGGCGCGTAATCCGCACCTCGACGGTCCGCCGCTGCTTTATGCGGAAACCAGCGGCTCGACGCCGTTCCGTCTCAGCACGCATGTCGGCGACGTCGGTCATATGCTGATCGTCGGACCCACCGGGGCCGGAAAGTCGGTGCTGCTCGCAATGCTCGCGCTTCAGTTCCGGCGATATCCAGACTCCCAGGTCTATGTCTTCGACAAGGGATTTTCGGCGCGCGCGGCCGTGCTGGCGATGGGCGGCGCGCATCACGCGCTCGGGCTTGGCGGTGAGAGCGGTCATGCCGATGACGTGGGCGGGCGAACGATCGCCTTCCAGCCGCTGCGCCACATCGATCGCTCCAACGCACGCGCCTGGGCGACCGAATGGATCGGCGCGCTGCTCGCCCATGAGAAAGTACTGGTCACACCCGAGATCAAGGAGGCCGTCTGGTCGGCGCTCACCAATCTCGCGACCGCCCCGATCGAGGAACGCACGCTCACCGGCCTGTCGCTGCTGCTGCAATCGGCACCGCTGCGATCGGCGCTCGCGCCCTATACGCTCGAAGGATCGTTCGGCCGCCTGCTCGACGCCGCCGAAGACGATCTAGCGATCGCCGACGTGCAGTGCTTCGAGACTGAAGCGCTGATGGGGCAGGCGGGCGTCGTTGCGCCCGTGCTGACCTACCTGTTCCATCGTCTCGAGGAGCGCTTCACCGGGCGGCCGACGCTTCTCGTACTGGATGAAGCCTGGGTGTTCCTCGACCACCCGCTGTTCGCCGCGCGCATCCGTGAGTGGCTGAAGGTGCTGCGCAAGAAGAACGTCAGCGTCGTGTTCGCGACACAGAGCCTAGCCGATATCGCCGACAGCACGATCGCGCCGGCCATCATCGAAAGCTGTCCGCAGCGCATCTTGCTGCCCAATGATCGGGCGATCGAGCCGCAGGGCCAGACGGTCTACGTCCGCTTCGGTCTCAACGCGCGCCAGATCGAACTGGTCAGCCGCGCGACGCCCAAGCGGCAATATTATCTGCAATCAGCGCGCGGCAACCGGCTGTTCGAGCTTGGGCTAGGCCCGATCGCGCTGGCGTTGTGCGGCGCGTCCGATCCCGACAGCCAGAAGCGCATAGACGCGGTGCTGGCCGAAAAGGGCCAGGCCGACTTCGCCGCGACCTTTCTCTCCCAAGCCGGCCTCGATTGGGCGGCCGACCTGCTTGGGCGTCACCCTGCCGCCCGCCCCCCAGAAGACAAGGAGTAATTTCCCGTGCCCCGTATCCCTATCCGCAAATATGCGTGCCTCTCCGCTCTCGCGCTCGGCGCCGTCGGCTCGCTCGGTATCGGCATCGCGTTGACCTCGACGCCCGTCGCGGCCCAGCTCAGTGTGTTCGATCCATCGAACTATTCGCAAAACCTGCTCACCGCCGCGCGCACGCTTGCCCAGATCAACAACCAGATCCAGAGTCTCCAGAACGAAGCGCAGATGCTGATCAACCAGGGCAAGAACCTGTCCCGGATCGATTTCCCGCAACTTCAGGAGCTTCGCCAGCGCCTCCAGCAGATCGACCAGCTCATGGGCCAGGCGCAGGGCGTCGACTTCCGCATCGATCAGCTCGACGAGCGCTTCCGCCAGCTCTACCCGCAGGAGTTCGATCAGGTGTTCCGCCGCGATCAGCGTGTGGCTCGCGCACGCGATCAACTCGATACCGCGATGTCCGCGTTTCGCCAGACGATGGGGGTCCAGAACCGCATCGTCGACAACGTACGGAGCGACACGCAGGCGCTCGCCGACATCGTCGCGCGCAGCCAGGGCGCGGAAGGCTCGCTTCAGGCGCAGCAGGCCACGAACCAGCTTCTCGCGCTCACCGCCAAGCAGCAGCTCCAGCTTCAGCAAATGATGGCGGCGCAGTTCCGGGCGGAATCGGTCGAGCAGGCGCAGCGGGGCCAGATCGCGCGCGAGGCACGCGAGTCGACGCGCCGCTTCCTCGGCGACGGCAAGGCTTACACGCCACGCCAATGAGCTGAGGCAGGCGAGGACCGCGCCCCCAGCTCCCCCCGGGTCCGAACCTGTCTCGTCGCGGGGGCCGTAGGGCTTGCCCCTCTCATGGCCGCCGGTCCCCGCGACACCTTTCAACTTCAAGCAGGAACCCGCCCATATGGATGACCTGAATGTCATCGATCAGTTCATGGAGGCCTTCGCCTCCTACATCGACAGCGGGTTCGGCCTGTTGGGCGGTGACGTCGGTTTCCTGACCACGATCCTGATCGGCATCGACATCACGCTCGCCGGGCTGTTCTGGGCGCTCGGCGGCGAAGACGACGTCATCGCCAAGTTCCTCAAAAAGATCCTCTATGTCGGCGTCTTCGCCCTGATCCTCAACAGCTTCTCGACACTGTCCGATATCATCTTTCGCAGCTTCGCCGGCCTCGGCCTCACCGCAGGGGGCAGCGCGATTACGGCTGACGATTTATTGCGACCCGGCAAGCTGGCCGGGACCGGCTTCGAGGCAGCATGGCCGCTCCTCGAGCAGGCGAAGGAGTTGGTTGGCCCGATCGCCTTCTTCGACAATTTCATCGAGATCGCCGTGCTGGTGATCGCCTGGGTCGTCGTCATCGCCGCCTTTTTCATCCTCGCGATCCAGCTTTTCATCACAATCCTCGAATTCAAGCTTACTTCGCTCGCCGGCTTCGTGCTCGTGCCCTTTGCGCTGTGGAACCGCACGTCGTTCCTCGCCGAACGGGTGCTCGGGAACGTCGTCAGTTCGGGCATCAAGGTCATGGTGCTCGCGGTCATCGTCGGCATCGGCTCTAACTATTTCGCCGACTTCACCAGTGCGATCACCGGCGACGAGGTGTCGATCGAACAGGCCGTGTCGCTGATGCTCGCGAGCCTCGCGATCTTTGGCCTCTCCATCTTCGGCCCGGGAATCGCATCCGGCCTCGTCGCCGGCGCGCCGCAGCTCGGCGCCGGATCGGTGATCGCCACTACCGTGCTTGCCGGCGGAGGTCTTGCGATGGCAGGCGCTGGCGCCGTCGGCGCGGCACGCGGTCTCGCGGGGGCCGGTCTCGGCGCGATCCGCGCCGGTACATCGATGGGGTCTGCCGCATCCACTGCCTACAAGCTCGGGCAGGAAACCTCGGGCTCGACCAGCGTCGGCGCGGGCCTCGGCGGCGTTGCGACCGCCATGCGCGGCGCGGCTGCCAACCGGATGAGCGGCGGTCTCGGCGTTAGCGCTGCCGCCGATCGTGGGCAGCGCGCCGCATGGGAAGCAGGAAGCACCCGTGCCGGCGGCGCCGCCCCCGCAGCCGCGCCGATAGGCGCAGCTGAAGGAACACCCGCCTGGGCGCAGAAGCTTCATGCCAGCCAGAATGCTCGCCACCGCCGCCAGATGGCGATCCACGCAATCCAGGGCGGCGACCGCGGCGGCGCTGGCGCCACTCCAGACATCAAGGAAAGGGACTGAGCGATGAAATTTCGACGCGCATTGCAGCGCTATGGGCGAACGCCCGAACCCGAGACACCCTACCAACGAGCGGGCCAGCTTTGGGATGAGCGTATCGGCTCGGCTCGCGCACAGGCGAAGAACTGGCGGCTGATGGCCTTCGGCGGCCTGTTCCTGACCACTGGTCTGTCGGGCGCGCTGGTCTGGCAATCGATGCAAAGCCGCGTCGTGCCCTATGTGGTCGAGGTCGATGCACTCGGGCAAGCACAGGCCGTCGCGCCTGCCGCCAAGGACTATCGGCCGACCGATCCGCAGATCGCATGGTTCCTCGGCCGGTTCATCACCGGCGTTCGAGCGCGCTCGCTCGATCCGGTATTGATGCGTGAAAACTGGCTATCAGCCTATGATTTCGCGACCGAACGTGCGTCACTGTTCCTCGGCGAATATGCCCGCACCTCCAATCCGTTCGCCGATGTCGGGCGCAAGACGGTTTCGGTGCAGGTGACGAGCGTCGTCCGCGCGTCGGATACGAGCTTCCAGGTCAAATGGACCGAGCAGCAATATGAGCGGGGAAGCCTCGCCAGCACGTCACGCTGGACGGCGATGCTCACGGTGAAGATCAAGCCGCCGCGCTTGGCCGATGTGCTCCGAAAAAACCCGCTCGGTCTCTATGTTGACGCGATCGACTGGAGCCGCGAACTGGAAACGCCTCAGGACCGGCCGCCTTCGCCGCAACCATCGGCCGTGCCCGATCCCGCACAATCACTCCCGGTCGCGCCGCCCACCGACATTCCGCTGGGCTCGCCGCTCGATCCGACCCTTGCTCAACCCGCAGCCGCACCATCCCCCGAAAGGACCGACCAATGATCCGTGCCCTCATCCTGGCGGCGAGCGCGATGGCGCTTGCCATGGGCGTCGCTGCGCAGAGCCGCGAACCCGCGTCACCCACCGCGCGCGTCACTGCCGCCAACCGGGCGGCACTGCGCGAGCCGTCGAGCGCGGGATATATATATGCCGTCCAGGTCTATCCCTGGGCGGAAGGCGTGCTCTACCGGCTCTATGCCGCGCCCGAGCGCATCACCGACATTGCCTTGCAGCCGGGCGAAACGATTGTGTCCGTCGCCGCCGGCGACACCGTGCGCTGGACTGTCGGCGATACCACCAGCGGCATCGGCGAAAGCAAGCGCGTGCACATCCTCGTCAAGCCGTTTTCGGCGGGCCTACGCACAAACCTTGTCATTGCTACCGATCGCCGGACCTACCATCTCCAGCTCGAAAGCACGCCCGCGACCGCGATGGCGGCGATCTCCTGGACCTATCCACATGACGAGCTGATCGCGCTCCGGCGTCAGCGCGATGCAGCCGTGGCGGCGACGCCGATCGCGTCGGGCCTCTCGGTCGAAAGCCTCAACTTCAACTATGCGATCTCGGGCGACAAGCCGGCCTGGCGGCCGCTGCGCGCGTTCGACGATGGGCGGCAGACCTACATCGAGTTCTCGCCTGCGATCGCCGTGGGTGAGGCGCCCCCGCTGTTCGTGATTGGCGAGGATGGCGAGGCCCAGCTCGTCAACTATCGCGTCGCCGGCCGCTATTATGTGGTCGACCGCCTGTTCGGTGTCGCCGAGCTGCGCCTTGGCGGCAAGAAACAGCAGATTGTCCGTATCACCGCCGCCCAGCCGAAGAGCCGGCAGCGCAAGGCCGGGAGGGGCGCGTGACCGATCCAACCGCTTCTTCCGCGCCGATCGCGGCGCCCAAAGCCGACCCCGAAACGCTCGTTCTGCGCGCGGCGCCGGGCCGCGTCACCCGTTTTCGCCGCGGTGCGATCGTCGCCATCGCTGCCGCCGGCTCGACCGCGATCATCGGCGTCGCCTGGCTGGCGCTCAAGCCCGCGACCCTGAGCCTGATCGCACGAAGCGATGAAAAGCTGGTTGGCGCGAAGGCGCCGCCTGATGCGCTCGCGGGCGCGCCGACGAGCTATGGCGACGTGCCGAAGCTCGGGCTACCGCTTCCCGGTGATCTCGGGCGGCCGATCCTCGAGCGCCAGCGGCAGCTTGGCGGGATGGTTCCCCCTGACCCCGCTGCCGATGCGGTGAGCCGGGCCGCGCAGGAAGCCGAAGCCGAGCGCCAGCGCATCGCCGCTGAGCAGAAGGCCGCACGCGAGTCTGGCGTCATGCTGCAATTGGCGGGCGGCGGTCGCGCCGCCGCCCCTGCACCGGTGACTACCGATGCAAGTGTTCCGCCAGCATCGGCCGAGACTGCCAAGCCGCTCCTCGACCCTGACCGAGATCCTAACGCCCAGGGGCGCAAGAACGAATTGGTCGGCCACGCCAATCGCGACGACGACATCAATCCGCACGCGCTGGCGCAGTCCGTATCGCCTTGGACCTTGCAGGCCGGCAGCATCATTGCCGCGAGCCTCATAACCGGGCTCAACTCGGATCTTCCCGGGCTCGTCACCGCGCAGATCACGGAGAACGTCTATGACAGTGTGACCGGGCGCGGTCTGCTCATTCCGCAAGGATCGCGGCTGATCGGCAGCTACGACAGCGTTGTAGCGTTTGGGCAGAGCCGTGCGCTGGTCGTCTGGCAGCGGATTATCCTGCCCGACGGCTCGTCGATTCGTATCGACAATGTGCCGGCGACCGATACGCAGGGCTATGCGGGTCTGTCCGACCGGATCGACCGGCATACTTGGCAACTTCTGAAGGGCGTCGCCCTGTCGACACTGCTGGGCGTCGGCACTGAATTGAGCTTCGGCAGCACCGAAAGCGACCTTGTCCGGGCGATCCGCGAGTCAGCGCAGCAGAGCGGCGCGCGCGCCGGCGATCAGCTCGTCACGCGCAATCTCAATATCCAGCCGACCTTGCGCGTGCGTCCCGGCTGGCCGCTACGGGTGGTCGTGCACAAAGACATCATATTGCCCGGACCCTGGGGAGGCCGTCATGGCTGATTTGAAGCTGCCAAGGCTGCCCGATCGGACGCCGGCTAAGATCACGATCAACGTCATGCCGGATCTCATCGAAGCGCTGAACGACTACGCCGAGGCCTATGAGGCGGCCTACGGCCGACGCGAGTCCGTACCGGACCTCATTCCATTCATGCTTAGCGGCTTCCTGGCGAGCGACCGCTCGTTCAGCCGGGCACGTAAGAAATAGTCCGATGTCGGCCCGGCAGCCTGCAACGAATGGCGACGACGCGCCCCCGATTGGGCCGATAAGCGTTCGCATTCCCGACGCAGTACGGATGACGGGGCTCAGCAAATCCAAGATCTACCAGCTCATCGCTTCCGGCGACATCGAGGCAGCCAAGGTCGGCCGTGCAACCGTGGTGTTTGTCGATAGTCTGCGGTCCTTTCTGCGATCACACTGTAAACAGCCGCGTTCTCGGGCGTAGCAGGGATCGCGCATGTCGGCCTGTCGATATTTCGGCACGGCCTGTCGCGAAGGGGTAAAATTGGGGGTGGATTGAGCGGAATTATCGGCACGACGATCAAGAACGTTGTTATAAATCAGTATCTTATGTTTTTCGTGTGAATCCCTCCTCCGCTACCAACCGAGCGCGGTTTGCCGACATTGCGGTTGAACCTGTTTGTGCCGAACGTCCGACCATAGGCATCATCCGTCAAAGCATCGCGACATGACAATGTTCCGCCGCGACAATGCGCTGGCGCTCACCGTCCCACTGGCTGGGAAGCATCGGGCAGGTTCGCCCTGGTCCAGTTGGACCGGTCGATGACATAGGCGCGGATCGCCTCAGCATCGGCGGGAGTGAGCACGCGCGCGAAGCTGACCATTCCGCGATCCTTGAGCGCGCCGTCGATGGTCACGGCCTTCCACGCGTCGGCGTTGGTCAGCGTGCCCGAGACGCGCAGGTCGGGGGTGAAGCCGTTGCCGATCGCGCTGTCGCCGTGGCAGATCATGCAATAGCGCCCGAACAGCGCCTTGCCCGTGGCGACCTGCGCTGCGGTGCCGAACTGCGGCGGCGGGTTCCACGCGAGCGTCGTCGTTCCCGGCAGCGCGGGCAGCTGCACCGTGCCGCCGAGCTTCAAGACGACGAGGCGCGGGATATTGGGCAGTTTGCGCGTCGCGCCGCCCGCGACGCCAGCGACGAGCGGGAAAGCGCCGCCCTTGCTCGTCTGGAAGGCGACATATTGCACGCCATTCACGCGGAAGGTCGATGGCGCGCTGACGATCCCCGACTGCATGTCGAGGTCGAGAAGCTGTCTGCCCGTATCGGCGGCATAGGCGCGGAAGCGGCCGGTGCTCGTGCCCTGGAAGACGAGATTGCCTGCGGTCGTCATCGTGCCGCCGTTCCACGCCGCGGGATGGTCGACGCCCCACGCCACCTTGCCGCTGCGCGGATCGAAGGCGACGAGCCGCCCGGTGGTTGCAGCGATCGCCGCCTTGAACGCGGCCTTTTCGTCGGGCAGCATCGTCTTGTTCAAGGAGGTGCCGACGTTGAAGCCGAGTACCTTCCTTTTGTCGAGTTCGTCCATATCCTGGAGATAGCCCATCGGGATTTGCTGCGCGGGGATGTAGACGAGCCCCGTCGCGGGATTATAGCTCATCGGGTGCCAGTTGTGTGCGCCAAGCGCGCCGGGGATCGCGATGAACGGCTTGCCCGTCTTGTAATAGCGCGCCTCGGGATTTTCGATCGGGCGGCCGGTGGCGAGGTCATAGCCGCTCGCCCAGTTGATCCCGTCGACGAACGGCCTGGCGTCGATCAGCCTGCCCGTCGCGCGGTCGATCGTGAAGAAAAAGCCGTTCTTCGGCGCATGGTACAGCACTTTGGTCGGCTTGCCGTCCACCGCCTGCTCGGCGAGGATGATCGGCTGCGTCGCGGTATAGTCCCACGTCTCCGCCGGGGTTTCCTGATAATGCCATTTATACGCCCCCGTCGTCGCGTCGAGCGCGACGATGGAAGACAGGAACCAGTTGTCGCCCTCGCCGTTCGAGCGCGTCCCGTGGTTCCACGGATTGCCGTTGCCGACCCCCAGATAGACCTGGTCGAGATCCTTGTCATAGACGATGGCGTCCCACACCGTGCCCCCGCCGCCCGAGGTCTGCCACTCGCCCGTGTCGGACCAGGTGGCATTGCCTTTCGACGCGAAGATGTCGTCCGACGCCGCGCCGTCCCTTTCCTTCTTCGGGTTCGGCGCGGTGTAGAAGCGCCAGCGTTCCTTTCCGGTGTCGGCATCATAAGCCGTGACATAGCCGCGCACCCCGAACTCGGCGCCGCCATTGCCGATCAGCACCATGTCCTTCACGACGCGCGGCGCGCCGGTGATCGTATAAGGCTTGTCGGCGTCGAAGGTCTGCGTCGACCAGATCTCCTTGCCGGTCTTCCGGTCGAGCGCGATCAGCCGCCCGTCGAGCGCCCCGACGAACAGCTTGTCGCCCCACAGCGCCACGCCGCGGTTGACGACGTCGCAGCAGGCATGCACCGCGCGCTCGCCGGGCACCTTGGGGTCATATTTCCACAGCGGCTTGCCCGTCGCGGCGTCCCACGCGCTGACCTTCGACCAGGCGTGCGTCACATACATCACGCCATCAACGACCACCGGCGTCGCTTCCTGTCCGCGCGCATCCTCGAGGTCGGCGAACCAGGCGATGCCCAGCTCGCCCACATTCCTCTCGTTGATGTCGGTGAGCGGGCTGAAGCGCTGCTCGTCATAGCTGAAACCGATCGCCCCCCAATCGTCGCCATTGCCGCCGGTCCTGAGCAGCGCTTCGCTCGCCTTCTCGGCATCGTCGAGCGATCCCACCGCGATGGCTTCATTCTTCGATGCGTTGCACGCCGCCAGTGCCAGCGCCGCACAGCCCAGCAGCGCGGCCGAAAAAACCCGTTTCGCCATATCGCTCTCCCGTACGCCTATCGTTGACGTTAACGTCAAGACTGCGCGCGATACGGCGCGGGTGCAAGAAGATTTCGCGCAGAGGTCGCAGAGGAAGAAAAAGGGGGTCACGCGGAGACGCGGAGACGCAGAGGAGCAGCGTCGGACGCGAAGCGGCCTTATTGCCTCCCCTGTTCGCGTTATACAGAATGCTGCGGGAAGATGGGGCCTTCCGGCCCGGACAAACCTCCTCCGCGTCTCCGCGTCTCCGCGTGAACAAAATCTCTGCGTCCTCTGCGACCTCTGCGCGAAATCGTCTTCCTTTACCCCCAGGGCGGCGCGTTCAACCCCTTGGGGCTCGCGGTGAAAATCTCGCAGCCCGTTTCGGTGATCCCGATGCTGTGCTCGAACTGCGCCGACAGCGAGCGGTCGCGCGTTACCGCGGTCCAGCCGTCATTGAGCATCTTTACCGCATATTTGCCGGTATTGATCATCGGCTCGATCGTGAAGAACATGCCGGGGCGAAGCTCGGGTCCGGTGCCGGGGCGCCCGGCGTGGACCACTTCGGGTGCGTCGTGGAACATCTGCCCCAATCCATGACCACAGAAATCGCGCACCACCGAATAGCGGTGGCGCTCGGCATGGCTCTGGATCGCGTGCGCGACGTCGCCCATGCGGTTGCCGGGCTTCGCCTGCTCGATGCCGAGCATCAGGCATTCATAGGTGACCTCGACCAGTCGCCGCGCCTTGATCGGCACCTCGCCGACCAGATACATGCGGCTGGTGTCGCCGTGCCAGCCGTCGACGATGCTGGTGACGTCGATATTGACGATGTCGCCCTCGCGCAGCGGCTTGTCGTCGGGGATGCCGTGGCACACGACATGATTGATGCTGGTGCAGCAGCTGTGCGTAAAGCCGCGATAGCCCAATGTCGCGGGGATGCCCCCGCCCTCGATCATCATCGTGCGGACAAGGTCGTCGATCGCCGCGGTGGTCACGCCCGGCTGGACGAAGGGGACGAGCGCGTCGAGGATTTCGGCCGACAAGCGCCCCGCCTTGCGCATCCCCGCAAAGCCCGCTTCGTCGTGGAGCTTGATCGTGCCATCGCGCACACGCGCGGGGGCCGCCGCATCGGCGGCACTGATGGAGACATAGTCGTACATGGGACCGATATAGGCGATGTCGCGCCCGATTGCGAGCGCAACGGTCAGCCGGCCAGCGGACGGGAGCGCACAAAGCCCTGCCAGCTTCCCGCCACGGCGAGCGCAAGCAGCAGCAACCATCCCGCCGCCGCCGAAGGGATTAGCGTCCAGGCGAAGGCCGCCGGCGTGATGATCGCCATTGCGGTCGGGATCGCCGCGAGGATCGCGAGCAGCCCGAACAGCGCCCACCAGCGCCCGAGCTGCGTCGCCGCGGCGCCGATCGCGACATTGGTGAGCGCGAGCAGCACGAACTTCGCCGCGACCGGATAGGGCAGGCTCGCCATCGCGGGCGAATAATCGCCCGCGGTAAAGGCCGCCTGAATGTCGAAGAGCAGCCAGTTTTCATAGGCGTCGCAGAGCGCTGCGGCGAGCGGGAGCAAGGTCGCGGCGAGCAACGCGCGCAGCCGAAGCTCGCGCCACAGCGCAATACAGCCGCCGCCGAGGAAACCCGCGTACAGCAGCATGTAAAGATAGTCGCGCTCATTGCCCGTCCGCATCGCGGCGAGCCGCGCGACCTGCTGCGGATCGCTCTCGACGCCGAAAATCGCCTCCAGATCGGCCTGCCCACCCGCAAATTCAAAGGCGAGCACCGGCGCGCCATAGCCCGGCGCGATGTCGTGCCCCGTCTGCGGAAAAATCTGCGTCAGCCACGCCCCGAACGCCAGCACCACCATCCCGAACCCCAGCGTCCAGTACCAGGCGCGCGTCGGCGCGGGCGGCCGCGCCCGCTCGGCCTCGATCCTTTGCTGAAGCCCCCCGAGCGGCATTCAACCGTCCGGCGATGCGCCGCGCGTCACCCTATTGGCACTCGGCGCATTTGCCGCGCACCTCGATCACCGGACGCTCGGCGGCGAAGCCGGTCTTTTCGGCGGCGGCGCGCACCCCGGTCGACAGCGTGTCGTCGTCGACATGCACCGCTGTCCCGCACGAATCGCAGATCAGGAAGATGCAGTCGTGCAGGCAGCCGGGGTGGCTGTTGGCGACAAAGGCGTTGGCGCTCTCGACGCGGCGGACGAGGTTGTTCGCCACGAACAGGTCGAGGATGCGATAGACGCTGTTCGGCGCGACGCGCTTCCCGCGCTTCTGCGAGACGATGTCGGCGATCTCATAGGCGCTCGCGGGCTTGCCGATGGCCGCGACGGCGCCGAAAATCTCGGCGCGCATGTCGGTCCACGCCTCGCCCGCGCCTTCGAGCGCGGCCCGCGCCGCCTTGGCGAGCGAGGCGCCGCTGGCTTCGACGTGCGGATGGTCATGCTTGCCCATGGCGGCTCCTCTCGCGCGGCAAATCCCGCGCCGACTATGGTGCAATGTAGGCTCTTTACGGGGTGCCCGCAAGCGGCGGACCGATCCGCTTTGGCGCCGGGTCAGCCCCGCGCGCGCCGGTTGAGGTCGTGGCCGAGCGCGACCACCGCGACGCCGATCATCGTCGCGATCACTTCGCTGCCGTCGTGCGGCCGCGCCAGCGCGCCCGCCATCATGCCCAGCCCGAAGCTGCCGACCGCGAAGGGCATCATATAACCGTGGCTGAGCACCCCCGCGACCAGCGTGATGAGCGCAAAGCCGATCGCGACGATCAGCCCGATTTCGTGAAACAGATGATTGTCGAGAAACACGCCGCCGACCGAGGCGATCGAGGCGAAAAAGATCGTCGTCGCAAGGCAGTGGACCAGGCACAGCCCCGACAGCCCCATCGCCAGCTGATCGCCCGACAGCGCGGTCAAAGGCCGCGAACCGCGCGCAGCCCGGACCAGCGCGATCCCCCGGCTCAGAAAAGAGGCAGGACGCGTCAGGACAGGGGCAGGGCTGGCGACTTGGGTCACCCGATTCTCCGTTACGGCAATGGCTCAGCGGGATATGGCATAACATGACCAAGGTTACAACATCACATTGCACCTAATTTCCCGGCTCGCGTCCGCGGCAAATCCCTTTGCGCGACGCCCCGCCGGGTCTAGGGAGACGCCGAATCCCATCAAAAGGGCGAAAGGCTGCACATGAACACCGTCATCATCCGCGAAGACGATCTGATCGAAACAATCGCCGACGCGCTCCAGTACATCAGCTATTTTCATCCGATGGACTATATTCGCGCGCTCGCCGCCGCCTATGAGCGCGAGGTGTCGCCCGCCGCGAAGGACGCGATGGCGCAGATATTGTCGAACAGCCGCATGTGCGCCGAGGGGCATCGCCCGATCTGCCAGGACACCGGCATCGTCACCGTCTTCATCAAATGGGGCATGGACTGCCGCCTCGACAGCCCGCGCAGCCTTCAGCAAGTTGTCGATGAGGGCGTGCGCCGCGCCTATCTTCACCCCGACAACAAGCTGCGCGCCTCGATCCTTGCCGACCCCGCGTTCAGCCGCGTCAACACCAAGGACAACACGCCGTCGGTGCTCAACGTCGAGATGGTCCCCGGCGCCAAGGTCGTGATCGACGTCGCGGCAAAGGGCGGCGGCAGCGAGAACAAGTCGAAGTTCAAGATGATGAACCCCAGCGACAGTATCGTCGACTGGGTGCTCGAAATGGTGCCGCAAATGGGCGCGGGCTGGTGCCCGCCGGGGATGCTCGGCATCGGCATCGGCGGCACGGCGGAGAAAGCGATGCTGCTCGCCAAGCAATCGCTGATGGACCCGATCGACATGACCGACCTCATCGCGCGCGGACCCGCGAACCCCACCGAGGAACTGCGCATCGAGCTTTATGAAAAGGTCAATGCGCTCGGCATCGGCGCGCAGGGGCTAGGCGGCCTTTCGACCGTGCTCGACGTCAAGATCGCCGACTGGCCGACGCACGCGGCGTCGAAGCCCGTCGCGATGATCCCCAATTGCGCCGCGACAAGACATGCGCATGTAACGCTCGACGGCAGCGGCCCCGCCTATCTCGAACCGCCGGTGCTGGCGGACTATCCGCAGATCGACTGGAAGCCCGACACCGCGGCGATCCGCGTCGATCTCGACAATCTGACACCCGAAATCGTCGCCAGCTGGAAACAGGGCGACCGCCTGCTCCTCAACGGCAAGATGCTCACCGGCCGCGACGCCGCGCACAAGCGCATCGCCGACATGCTGGCGAAGGGCGAAGAGCTGCCCGTCGAGTTCAAGGGCCGCGTCATCTACTATGTCGGCCCGGTCGATCCGGTCGGCGAGGAAATCGTCGGCCCGGCGGGCCCGACGACCGCCACGCGCATGGACAAGTTCATGGACATGATGCTGGAGCAAGGCCTGCTCGCCTGCGTCGGCAAGGCCGAACGCGGCCCCGCCGCGACACAGGCGATCGCGAAGCACAGGAGCGCCTATCTGATGGCGGTCGGCGGCGCCGCCTATCTGGTGGCGCGCGCGATCAAGGGCAGCAAGGTCGTCGGCTTCGCCGACCTCGGCATGGAAGCAATCTACGAGTTCGAGGTGCAGGACTTCCCGGTGACCGTCGCGGTCGACAGCGAAGGCCAGAACGTCCACGTCAACGCGCCGAAGCTGTGGCAGCAGCGGATCAGGGACGAAGGGTTGCTGGCGGGGGTGTAAGCTCGCTCGCCCCTCTCCGTCACCCCGGCGAAGGCCGGGGTCTCGCCGGTGCCTCCTTGCCATGTCGTTCGATTTAAAGAACACTCCCCGCAACACAGATATAGCAGGGGACGAGCCATGGATTTCCGCAATTTCGATCGACCGAACCGCCGCGACATGCTCCGCGGCGCTGCCATGCTTGGCGCGGGCGCTGCGATCATGGCGCCCTTCCCCGCGCTCGCCGCCGGCGGCCCGATGGCGGCGATCCGCAAGGCCGCCGAAGCTGGCAAAGCCGCCTCGATTCAGCGCATCCGCGACTGGATCGCGCTCCCCTCGATCGCCGCCGAAAATCTGAACATGGCCGAGGGCGCGGCTTTCATGGCCGAGCTCGCACGCGACGCGGGCTTCGCCAGTGTCGAGATCGTCCCCACCGACGGCCATCCCGGCGTCTTCGGGACCATCGACGTCGGCGCGCCGCGCACGCTCGGCATCTATTTCATGTACGACGTCAAACAGTTCGACCCGGCCGAATGGTCGTCGCCGCCGCTCGAAGGGCGGATGGTCGAGCGTCCCGGCTTCGGACAGGCGATCATGGGTCGCGGCGCGGTGAACCAGAAGGGCCCGGAAGCCGCTTTCCTCGCCGCACTCCACGCGATCCGCGCCGCCAGGGCGAAGCTGCCGGTCAACATCGTCCTCGTGTGCGAAGGCGAGGAGGAGATCGGATCGCCGCACTTCCGCCAGATCGCGACCAAGCCCAACATCCTCGCCGCGCTGAAAAAATGCGAAGGCATCTTCATCCCCTTCGCCTCGCAGGGCCAGAACGGCAATGTCACGGTCAACCTGGGGTCGAAGGGCATCATCGAGCTCGAACTGGTCGCCAGCGGCGAGAAATGGGGCCGCGGTCCGAAAAAGGATGTGCATTCCAGCCTCAAAGCGATGGTCGATTCGCCCGCCTGGCGGCTGGTGCAGGCGCTGCAAACGCTGGTGACCAAGGATGGCAATACGCCCGCGATCGAGGGTTGGTTCGAAAATGTCCGCCCGCTCACGCCGCGCGAAAAAACGCTGATCCGCGAAGCCGCCAAAGCCGGTGACGAAGCCGCGCAGAAGCAGGCGCTCGGCGTCACCCACTGGATCGACAATCTCGCCTATGACGACGCGCTGATCCGGCTGGCGCAGGAACCCACGGTCAATATCGAGGGGCTGGTCGCGGGCTATACCGGTCCCGGCGGCAAGACGATCCTGCCCGGCCGCGCGGTCGCCAAGCTCGACCTCCGGCTCGTCCCTTACCAGACGCGCGCCGAGGCCGAGACAAAACTCCGCGCGCATCTCGACAAACATGGCTTCACCGACGTCGAGATGAATGTCTCGGGCGGCTATGACCCCACCGAGGTCGCCGAGGACAGCCGCCTCGTGCGCTCCGAACTCGCAACCTACAAGCGACTCGGCGTTGCGACGAGCCTCAACCCGCGCATGGCGGGCAGCTGGCCCGGCGCAACCTTCACCGCGCCGCCGGTGTCGATCCCCGCCGCCCATTTCGGCATCGGCCACGGGTCGGGCGCGCACGCCCCCGACGAATATTATCTGATCGATTCGACCAATCCCAAGGTCGCCGGGCTGGTCGATGCGACGATGGGTTTTGCCGAGTTCCTCTATACGCTCGCCGCCATCCGATGAGCAGCGATCTCAACGGCGTCGCGCATGTCATCCTGACCGCAGGCGACTTTGCGCGCTCGACTACCTTCTGGCGCGACCTCATCGGCTATCTCGACCTCAAGATCGTGCTCGACAGCGACGCGATGCTCTATGGCGTCGGCGGACGCACCGCGATCGGCATCCGCACGCCCAGCGCGGAGAATGTCGGCAAACGCTTCGATCAGGGCGCACCGGGGCTGCATCACGCCTGCTTCCGTATGCGCGATCGCGATGCGGTCGACCGCCTTCATACCTTTTTGAAGGATCGTACCGACATCGGGATCGTCCACGGCCCGCAGGAGGAGCCGTGGGCGCCCGGCTATTATTCGATCCTCTTCGAGGATCCCGACGGCATCCGTATCGAGTTCAATCATGTCCCCGGCGCCGGGCTGCTCGCCGAGGGCGAAACGATCGGCGGCGCCGAGGTTTTCGACTGACCGCGATAGGTTAAAGACCGACCCCCAATCGTCATCCCGGCGAAGGCCGGAATGACGAAAACCTTGGGACGGGTTATGCCCCGCCCCCTTTGCTCGCTAAAACCCGTAAACCAGCGTGAAGCGCGTCATCGTGTCGACCGTTTCGACCCCCGGTGGCGGGTCGCTGTCGATTTCGGCCGAATAGGAAAAGCGCGCCGACAAGGCCCCGGTCAGCTTGGCGTTGAGCGCGGTCAGCGCGCTCGTCGACGTGTTGCGCCCCCCGACGATCGTTGAGGCAACCTGCGTCAGCCGCAAGGTCGGCGACAATTGCCAGCCGAAATCGAGCCCCGCGAGCCCGGTGAGTTCGCTGTCGTCGACGCCGCGGCCAGGAATATAATCGGTGTCGCGCCACGCCGGCCCCGCCTTGACGCTCAGCGCCATTTTCTTGTCGGCGATCAATCTGTAGCCGAGCCCCGCCGAGGCGTTCCAGCGCGCGCCGAACCCCAGGATTCGGTCGCGTTCCCAGCGGCCGAGGCCATAAGCGAAGGCGCTCTCGCTGACCTCGATCTGCGGTTCATATTCGACAAGATAGCGTTCGACCGAGGTGCGGCCGTTTGTCCGCTGATAATCGGCCTGCGCGCGGAACCGCTGATCCCAGTCGAGCCCCTTGCGCGCGAGCGCGATGCCCAGGCTGAGCCCCGAAGATTTGGTGTTACCCGTGCTGTAGGAGGCGCCGATCTGCCCCTCACCCTTCCAGTTCTGCCAGAATTTCGCCTGCGCGAGCTTCGCCCGCGCGGCGGCGGCTTCGGCCGCCTTCTCCTTCGCGCGGTCGGCGCGATATTGGGCAAGCAGCGCGTCGATCGCCGCGGCCTGATCGGGCAGCGTCGTCCTGGCGAGCTTGCCCACCGCCTCGACATCGCTGTCCTTCTTGCTCGCCATCGCGGCGGCGAGCATCTGGCGCACCGGGTCGGGCTGCTCGCCGCCCTCGCGCACCGCCTTCGCCGCCGCGATCATCGCATCGATGTCGCCGATCGAGCGCGGATTGGTCGCCTTCGCCAGCGACACGACGGTGTCGATGTCGCGTTTTTGCCCGCTGTCGATCGCCGCGGCGATCATCGCGCGCACCGGGTCGGGCAGCGGCAGCGGGGTGGTTTCGGGAAGCAGCGAGGGCACCATCGCCGGAACGATCAGCGGCGAGATCGTCGGCGCGGCGGGGGTGGCAAAGGCCGGCGTGGCGGCGGCTGCGACGAACAGGACGATGGCGGCGTGGCGCGAAAAAAAGGTCATCCAACAGGCCCTTCGCCGGGGAGAGAATAGGCGTTTCGAGCGACAGGCGGCGCTGCACGCCTGCACCGCGCCGGTCATAGGCCGAAATCCACTGGCATTTCCACCCCCGACCCCCCATCTGCAAACCTATGCTGATCGCCATCATCGCCATTTTCTGCGCCGGAGTCGGCAATTTCGCGATGCACCGCGCCTTCATGGAATGCGACGATCCGCTGGTGCAGCAGATGGTCCGCCCGCTTGCCGACAAGGTCGGCCCGCACGCGACCTATGTGTTCGAGTTTCTGCTGCTCGTCGGCGCGCTGGCGATCGCGACGCGCAGCGCCGTCACCGCCGCGATCCTCTATGGCTTCTACACGCTGTTCAACGCCATGGCGTTCAGCTGGATCATGCAGCGCGGCGATTGATCCGGCGGCCGCCTTGACCGCAAGAAACGGGGCGCATCGTCACCGCGCACGAGCCATGGCATGCAAATGACGAGAACAATCGAAACCGACATCGCGGCCCGCCTCGCGGCGATCGACTGGGACGCCGTGGCGACCGCGCTCGACGGCGCCGGATGGGCGATACTGCCGGGGCTTCTCGGCGACGACGAGTGCGACGCGCTTGCCGCTACCTATGACACGCCGCCTCTCTTCCGCAGCCATGTCCAGATGGCGCGCCACGGCTTCGGCCGCGGCGAATATCGTTATTTCGCCTATCCGCTGCCGCCGCTCGTCGCCGCGCTGCGCAGCCGCCTCTACCCGCGCCTCGCGCCACTCGCGAACCGCTGGCACGAGCGGATGGGGCTGCCCGCGCGCTTTCCCGCCGACCACGCCGATTTCCTCGCGCGCTGCCACGCGACGGGGCAGCGGCGGCCGACGCCGCTGTTGCTGCGCTATGGCGCCGGCGACTATAATTGCCTGCACCAGGATCTCTACGGCGAGCATGTCTTCCCCGTGCAGGCGGCGGTGCTGCTGTCGGCGCCGGGAAAGGATTTCAGCGGCGGCGAGTTTGTCCTCACCGAACAGCGGCCGCGGATGCAGTCGCGCGCCGCGGTCGTGCCGCTGGCGAAGGGCGATGCCGTGATCTTTGCGGTGAATGTCCGTCCGGTGCGCGGGTCGCGCGGTGATTACCGCGTCGCGATGCGCCACGGGGTCAGCGAAATCCGTTCGGGGCAGCGGCACACGCTCGGGGTGATTTTCCACGACGCCACCTGAGCGGCCTCACGCGATACCGTGATACCACCACACGCCGCCGCGATCCTCGCGCTGCACCCGCCCCTCGACCTCGAGCCGCTTGAGATGCGCGAGCGCCTCGCCCGTCGCGAGGCCGCGATTATGCTCGCCGATCGGGCGATTGAAGAGCAGCGGAAAGGCGTCGACCGCGCGCATCGGCGCCTTCGCCGCCGCTTCGGCAAGATTATAGAGCCGCATCCGATGCTCGTCGCGCAGCGCCATCAGCCGGGCGTGCAGCCCCTTGAACGGCTCGCCGTGCGCGGGACAGACAGTGACGTCGGCGGGAATGATGCGCAGCAGCTTGTCGATCGACGCCAGCCATTCGCCCAGGGGATCGGCGTCGGGTTCGGTGATATTGACCGACACGTTCGAGCTGATCCGCGGCAGCACCTGATCGCCCGAAATGAGCACGCCCTCGGTCTCGTTCCACAGGCACGCATGTTCCGGGCTGTGCCCCGACCCGACAACGACCCGCCAGCGATGCGCGCCCATGTCGAGGACGTCGCCGTCGGCGATCCGCACATAGGATCGCGGCAGGGTGAAGATCATGCGCTGGAACATGTTCCAGCCGCGCGCCCGCTGCGCCTCGATCGCGTCGGCGTCCCAGCCCGCGGCGCGCGACTGTGCCAGCGCCTCGTCGGGCGCGCTGTCGGCCGAATCGGCAACGATCGCGCGCGCGGTGAGCATTTCGCCGCGCGTCATCCACAGCTTCACGCCCTGCTTCTTCGCGATCCAGCCGGCAAGGCCGATATGGTCGGGGTGCAGGTGCGTGCCGATGACGCGCGTGATCCGCCGGTCCTGCAGCGCGCCCGCATAGAGCGCCTTCCACGCGTCCGAGCACATGGTCAGGCAGATGCCTGTATCCACGACGGCAACCCCGTCACCGTCATCCAGCAGCCAGCTGTTGATATGGCCGAGCGAGCCCGGCATCGGGATGCGCGCCCAGCTGATCCCGTTCGCGATACGGATCGTCTCGCCCGCGCCCGGCGCCGCCTCGCCCCACGGATAGGTCAGGCCCGCATGGCTCGTCGCGGTGAAACTGTCGTCCTGGGTCAGCGAGGCGTCCGGCGAGCCGCTGGCCGCCGGGATATTGTCCTCGTCCGCCCCCGCCATGCCTCAGCCTTCGTCGTCGGCGTCGGCTTGCGCTTCTTCGGCAGCGCGCGCTTCGTTCGCCGCGGTGCGTTCGGCGCGCAATTCTTCGAGCAGCGCTTCGCGGTCACCTTCGAGGCGGCTGTCCTCGGGCGCCTTGATCCCCGCCTTCTTCGCGGCCTTGGCGACGAGCGCGTCGAGTTCGCGCTGCGAGCAAAGGCCCAGCGTCACCGGATCTTTCGGCACGATGTTCGCGCTGTTCCAGTGGCTGCGGTCGCGGATCGCGCCGATCGTGTTGCGCGTCGTGCCAATGAGCTTGCTGATCGCACCGTCGGACACTTCGGGGTGGTTCTTCAGAATCCAGGCAATGCCGTCGGGCTTGTCCTGCCGCTTGCTGACCGGCGTGTAGCGCGGCCCGCGCGTGCGGCGAATCACGTCCTGCGCCTGCACGCTCATCTTGAGCTTGTAATTGGGGTCTTTCTGCCCCTTTTCGATTTCTTCCATCGACAGCTCGTGCGCGCGCACGGGATCGCGGCCGGTATATTTGGTCGCCGCGGTCTCGTCGGCGATCGCCTGCACCTCGAGGATGTGGATACCGCAAAATTCGGCGATCTGGCCAAAGGTCAGGCCGGTGTTTTCGACCAGCCAGGCGGCGGTCGCATGCGGCATCAGCGGAGTCGGATTGGCATTGGCCATGACGGAAACTCTCCAAGCGGAAATAATAAGGGCCGCCCCTCGCGGGGCGGCCGTCCGGCGGGGGTTTAGACCTTATTCGCGCTCCACGCAAGCGCGCGCCGATCGCGCTCTAAACGACATCCTCGCGCAGCCAGTCGCAAACCGCACGCACCGCCGGTTCGTCGCGTCGGTCGGGCGTCGTCACCAGATGATAGGCTTCGCCCTCGATCACCGGGCCGAACGGATGGACGAGCAACCCCGCCGCGATCGCCGGTCCCGCCAGCGCAAGACCGGAAAGCACCGCCCCACTGCCCGCCGCCGCGGCCTGCAGCGCATGGTCATCCTCAGTGAAGCGCGGTCCCTGGTCGACCGACAGGCCCTCGATCCCGGCAAGGCGCGCCCATCGACGCCAATCGGGGGCTTTGCCCGCGCGCCGCCACTCGACGTGCAGCAGCGTGGCGCCCCGCAGATCCTCAGGCCGTTCGACGCCCATTTTCGGGCTGCACAGCACACCGAAGCGTTCGACGAGCAGCGGCGTGGCGACCAGCCCGCGAAACGTTCCCGCCCCATAGCGGACCGCGACATCGGCTTCGCCTGCAATCAGATCGACCGGATCGTCAGAGGCATGGAGCCTGAGGTCATAGCCCGGAAAACGACCGCGAAACCGGCCGATCGCAGGCAGGATGCGGCGCACGGTGAACAGCGTCGTCGCGCTCAGCGTCACCGCGACACGGCGGCGGCGCGGCGACAATTCCCAGATCGCGCGCTCGAACGCATCGAATCCGTCGCGAAGGGTCGGGAACAGCCGCCGCCCCGCGTCGGTCAGCACAACACCCCGCGCGCGCCGCACGAACAGCGCAAAGCCCAGGCTGTCCTCGAGCAATCGAATCTGGTGACTGATCGCCGTCGGCGTCACCCCCAGCTCCTCGGCCGCCTGCCGAAAGCTGACATGGCGCGCCGCCGCCTCGAACGCGCGCAAGGCGGCGAGCGGCGGCAGGCGGCGCCGCTGCGATAAAGATGAATCATATTGAGTCATGGGATGATCGATTCGCGTTCGACCAGCTGAAATAATCCATATTATTCACGATAGCACCCCTTCAACGGATGAAAAGGATTTCACCATGATCGAATCGCGTCCGACCGCCCTCCGCCTGCTCCACATCGATTCCAGCGCGCGCCCCGGACTTTCGGGGCGCGATCCGCGCGGATCGCATACCCGCCGCCTCGGCGCGCGCTTTGTCGAACGCTGGATCGCGCGCCGACCCGCCGACGCCGTGATCTATCGCGACGTCGGCCAGCATCCGCCCGCGCCGGTCGATGCGGACTGGGTGGCCGCCGCCTTCACACGCCCCGAAAAGCGCGACGCCGCGCAAAGGGCGCGGCTCGCCGAAAGCGACAAGCTGATCGACGAACTGCTCGCCGCGGATATCGTGGTCGTCGGCGCGCCCATGTATAATTTCGGCGTTCCCGCCACGCTGAAGGCATGGCTCGACAATATCGTGCGCGTCGGCGTCACTTTCGGCTTCGACCGCGCGCGGGGCGGCGATCCTTATTGGCCGATGCTGCCCGCGGGCAAGACGCTGGTGACGCTCTCGGCGCGCGGCGACTATGGTTACGATCCGGGCGGGCGGCAGTCCGATCGCAATTTTGTCGAGGCCGGCCTCGCTGCGCCGCTCGCCTATATCGGCCTGCAAGACCATCATGCCATCGCGATCGAATATGACGAGTTCGGCGACCAGCGCCTCGCCGACTCGATAGCCGCCGCCGAGCAAGCGGTCGATGCGCTGGTCGATCGCCTGCTTCTCGATCGGCGGGTTGCCGAGCCCGCTTGAGCGCATCGACCGGCCGCGGGCGGCAGGAACTGCCCTGCGCCTGCACAGGCGGACGCGCCCGACTGGGGCCCTGACCCTGGCGCCGATCGACATTCGGAAGCTGGCGAGTCGAAAATGGTGGTTTTCCGCGATCCGGAGCGCAGCGTGCTTTTTTGCACGTGAGCAGCGGAAGCGCACAAGGCCGCCATTTGCAGACCGCCAGAGCGGAATGGCGATTGGTCCTAAACCGTCAGCACGATCTTGCCGACATGTTCCCCCGCCTGCATCCGCGCGTGCGCGGCGGCCGCTTCGGTCAGCGGAAAGCTCTGGTCCATTGCCGGCTTCCACGCGCCTTCGGCGAGGCGCGGCCACAGTGTACGGCCGATCTCGTCGGCGAGCAGCGCCTTGAACTCCGCGCTGCGCGCGCGCAGCGTCGATCCGGTCAGCGTCAGGCGGCGACGCATCACCTGCGAAATGTCGATCTCGACCTTCGCGCCGCGCTGAAAGGCGATGGATATATGGCGACCGTCGTCGGCGAGGCAGTCGAGGTTGCGCGACACATAATCGCCGCCGACCATGTCGAGCACGGCATGAACCCCCGCCCCGCCGGTAACGGTCTTGACCGCCTCGACATAGTCCTCGGTCGAATAATCGACCGCATGGGTCGCGCCCAAGGCCCGCGCCGCCGCGCATTTCTCCGCGCTGCCGCAGGTGACGATCACCTCGATGCCAAATAGTTTGCAGAGGCCGATCGCGGTCGTGCCGATCCCACTGGTGCCGCCATGGACCAGCACCGTCTCGCCCTCCCGCACATAGCCGCGCTCGAACAGATTGTGCCATACCGTAAAGACGGTTTCGGGCAGCGCCGCGGCCTCGGCCATCGAAAAGCCCCGTGGCACCGGCAGACAGCTTCCCGTCGGCGCGACGCAATACTCGGCATAGCCCCCGCCCGCCACGAGCGCGCACACCGCCTGGCCCAGCATTTCGGGATCGCTCCCCGGTCCGACGGCGACCACGGTGCCCGCAACCTCCAGCCCCGGCAGGTCCGACGCGCCCGGTGGCGGCGGATAAAAGCCCATGCGTTGCAGCACGTCGGGGCGGTTCACCCCCGCGGCGGCGACGCGGATCAGCACCTCGCCCGCGCCGGGCTGCGGCACCGGGCGCGTCGCGGGCCGCAACATTTCCGGTCCCCCCGGCGCGCTGATGGCAACGGCGGTCATGTCTGCTGGCAGGCTGGTCACGCTTTATTCCCCCACTGGCCCGGTTCCCTACCCCTGACGCGCCTTATTGACAGTGCGGCGACAGGGGTCAACAGTCGCGCATCATTTCAGGAGGATGGCCATGGACGACGACGAGCTTCCGCGCCGCCGCGACGATGTGTTGGCCGCGCTCATTCGCCAGCCGCTCGATCCGCTGTCGCTGGACGAGCTGGACGCGCGCATCGCTACGCTGGAAACCGAAATCGAACGTGTCCGCGCGCACCGTCGCGCCGCGACGAGCCAGAAAGCCGCGGCCGAGGCCCTGTTCCGCAAAAGCCAGGGTTGAGGCGCCCTTGATTCCTACTCGAAACGCGCAGTAACCGTGGCGTCGATACCCGCGGCTTTCAGTGGCATGGCAAAGCTTTGCTCGATCGCGGCGCGCGCCGCGCCTTCGGCAAGGCGCATCGGTGTTGCGCCGCGTGCCTGCCGGATGAGTTCCTCCTGTGCCGCCTTGCGATTCGCGGCGTCGAGCGAGGCTTCGGCATCGGTCAGGGTCAGCAGGATTTCGCCGTCGCGATATTCGCTGATCGCGTCGATATCGATTTCGGGCCCGGCAAGCCGCAGCGCCGGCAGCGTCACGGTCAGCGCATTGGTCGCATCGTCCCAATCGAGGTCGGACTGCTCCAGGCGGCCGAGATCGAGTTCGTAGCGCACGGTCCCCGGCATGATGAGCGTCTTCTTCGCGCTCAGCCCCAGTCGGCTCTGCGTCGAGGTCACCACCGCGACATAGCGCGCGGTAAAGGGGACAAGGACATTCTGCTCCTTCAGCCCCTCGAGGCTCGCGGCAACGACCGTCTGCGGATCGTAACCGCGCTGCCACTCGGTCCACGCGCGCCAGCCGAAGAAGAGCGCGAGCGCCAGCACCGCGACGATCGCGGCGCCGAACAATCCCCGGCTCATGCGACGAGCCTCCAGCACTCGTCCTCGCGCGCGACGCGGCCGCGTGCTTCGAGGTCGATGAGGTGCGCGAGCACCGAACGGCCGGCGGCGCCGGTCAGCCGCGGGTCCAGCCCCTTGTACATATGTTTCACCATGTCGGGGATCACGCGCGTGCCCCTTTCGAGTTCCCGCAATATCTGCCGTTCGCGCTGCTTGCGGTGGCCAAGCATCCCGCGCACAAGCTGTTTGGGTTTCGTCACCGCCGGGCCGTGCGCAGGATAATAAACGCGGTCGCCTCGCTCATAAAGCTTCGATAGGCTCGCCATATAGGCGGCCATGTCGCCGTCGGGCGGGCTCACCACGCTGGTCGACCAGGCCATCACATGATCGCCGGTGAACAGCGCGCCCGTTTCGACCAGCGCGAAGCAGAGATGGTTCGACGTGTGCCCCGGCGTGGCGACCGCCTCGATCGTCCAGCCGTCGCCCGCGATCCGCTCGCCGTCGGCCAGCACGCGGTCGGGCGCATAATCGGGGTCGAACGCCGAATCGGCGCGCGGGCCGTCGTCCGACAGCGCGAGCGGCGCGCAGCCGACGATCGGCGCGCCGGTGGCGGCCTTCAGCGGCGCCGCGGCGGGCGAATGATCGCGGTGGGTGTGGGTGCACAGGATCGCCGCGACGCGCTGGCCCTCGACGGCGCGCAGGATCGCATCGACATGCCCCTGGCCATTGGCGTCAGGCGGATCGCCGGCGCTCATCCCGCTGCCCGTCGGGCCGGGGTCGATCACCGCGACGTCGCTTCCCGCCCCGACGATCCACGTCTGCGTTCCGGTGAAGGTATAGGGCGACGGGTTGGGCGCGAGCACGCGGCGCACCAGCGGCTCGTGCTGCTCGCACTCGCCGGCGCGGATGCTGTCGGGCCAGGGCTTGTCTCGGCTCATGCCTCCAATGTGGCATTGCAGCGAAAGGAACGAAAGGGGCAGCGGCGATGATTTCACATAATGACAGCATTCGGCCGGAAGTGGCCATTGCCGTCTCGTCAATCCGTTCACATCAAGCGAAGCCGAGATGCTCCTCGGGCCAGGCTTGGCGCCGATGGGTGACTCGACTTCGCCCGATGCGAACGGAAAGCGGGGAAGGTCTGAAACCGACCGATTGCAGACCTTTATTCAAACGTCATCCCGGCGAAGGCCGGGATCTCACCCTTTCGGTTTGCCGCACCGGCGAGACCCCGGCCTTCGCCGGGATGACGGATAAGGGAAGGCCCGGAATCCGCCCCGAAACCGCATTCCCGTCCGTGCTGTCGGCATGAAAAAGGGAGCGGCATCGGCCGCCCCCTTCCCCGCCCCCGTCGCCGACCCCACCGGGGAGCAAGGATCGGCGTCGAAGCAGGCCCGGCGCTATTCGCCGGATTTCTCGATTTCGGCGATCGCCTTGTCGATGTCGGCGGTCACCTTGGCGCGCATCTCGTCCGACAGTCCGCGCGCCCGCTCGCCCTCGACGAACGCTTCGCGCGCCTTTTTCAGCGCCGATACGCGCAACGCCCGGATTTCCGCAGAGTCGCCGCATCCCAGCACGACGACATGGCTGCGCTTGCCGCCCTCGCTGCCCTTGCGGTCGACGACCGGCGCCGCTTTGCTGCCGTCACGGCATGTGCCAAGCACCATCGCCTTGCCGTCACCCGACCAGGAAATCGGCGGGATCGGAGGCATCGGAGGCATCGGCGCCAGCGCGACGCGGAGTCGTTCCTTGCGCTTCGCTTCCAGCTTGTCGGCGATCGCGTCGGCGCGCGCGCCGGTGATGCCCTGCTCCTTCAGCGTCGCCAGCACATCTTCACGCGACAGGCTGCCCGGCATGCGGATCTCGAAATGCTGCGCCTTCTTCTTGTGATCGGCGGGCGCATCGGCCGCCTTGCCGTCCCTGTCATGGTCATGGCGGATCACGATGCGGCGCACCTCACGTGTCTTGCCGTCGCCGGAGGTCGAAACCGTTTCGTGCACCTCCTCATCGCTGCCGGCAAAGACCATCACTTCAGGCGCGGCCGGAGCTTCGGGCGCCGACGGCGCATCGGACGCAGCCGGGGGAGCGGGCGGCGCCGGAATATCGCCTGGCGGTGTCGTCGCCGCGGCGATTCCCGACGGAACCAGCGTCGCCGTCGCGCCAAGCACCGCCAGCGCCGCGCCGCCGATCAGCAACCGGCCGGCGATGCCGCGCCGCTTTGAAATATCCCGCTTCGTCAACATCGTCAGCCTCTCCTGCAAATTGTCGTGAACCGCCATTGGCGCCGCGAGCGCCAGCCGCGGGCCGACCGCGGCCTTGACGATCGCCGTCGCATAATTGGCCGCGCGGTCGTGCCGCGCCGCATCGTCCGTCATCGTCAGCACGCGCGCATCGCACGCCGCCTCCTGGTCGAACTGAAAGGCGCGGATCGCGCGCCAGGCAAAGGGATTGAACCATTGCGACGCAAGCAGCACCAGCGCGGCGGCATTGGCCCAAAGATCGCCGTGGCGGTGATGCGACAGCTCGTGATCGACCGCGAGCGCCCGCTCTTCGGCGGCATAGCGGGCAAAGAAATCCTGCGGCACCGCGACGACGCGGTGCAACAGCCCGAACGCCACCGGCCCGTCAACCGCATCGGTCATCACCAGCCGGATCGACCCGATGGGTTCGAGCTCGACGGCATCCTTCAGCACCGCCGCGCGAAAGCGCCGATGCGCCAGCACCGCAGCGCCGATCACCGCGATCATGCCCGCTGCCCACGGCACGACAAGCCACGGCAGGACATCGGCAAATGTCCAGGCGGGCGCCACGGCTTCGGTCGTCGCGGCGACATCGAGGGGCAGCGCCAGCATCGTCCCCGCCTCGACCGGCACCGCGACGGGCGCGGCCACCGGGTCGGCGAAGGGGAGCGGCGGCAGCACGAGCCGCAGCGCGGGGATCGCCCACAGACCATAGGTCAGCCGCGCGCCGAAATGGCGAGCGAAGGGCTTGCGGACCAGCAGCACCGCGACGACGAGCAGCGCGGTGGCGAGCAGCGTGTCGCCCCACGCTTCGATCAGCATCGCGCCGCTCACGACTTGAGCCTCTTCAAAAGCGCCTCGATTTCGGCGATGTCGGCATCACTCAGCGCCTCGCGGTCGGCGAGATGTGCGATCAGTGGGCTGACGCGGCCGCCGAACAGCCGGTCGACGAAGCGCTGCGATTCCTCGCCAACCGCCTCGGCGCGCTCGATCGCGGGGCGATAGAGATAGCGACGACCATCGGCCTCGGCGGTCACCGCGCCCTTCTGGACCAGCCGCGCGAGCAGCGTCTTGACCGTCGCCTGCGTCCAGCCATTTGCGGCGCCGACGCGTTGGGCGAGGTCAGCGGCGGTCTGCGGGGCTTCGTCCCACAGCGCCGACAGCACCTGCATCTCTGACTCGCTTGCTCGTTCTGCCATGCGGACCCCTCCCATCGGCTTCATCGACAGTGACACGACTACAAATGTAGTCAAAGGGCTGAACGCTGGCTGAACGAGATGAGCCGCGCTGGCCGTCTGATCTGTCGGGATTTTTGACACAGGCTGGCGGCGGTAAGGAATCGCTAACCAGCAATGCCCGCCCGAATCCGCGTTCGCGTCGATCTGGCACGGCAATTGTATGGTTTGGGTTGTTCCCGAGTGTTCCGCTCAAATGGAGCGGTGGGGGGCATCGGTCTGGTCCCTGATGCCCCCTGCCCCCACTCCGGAAATCCCCACTTACCCCGATGCAAACGGGGGGCGGAGCGGCCGAACGGCCCCGCCCCCCGGACGCTATTGCCCGCCCCTCGCATCACCTTTGCGGAACATAGTCCGTTCATCGCGCGTTCCGGCTGGCAGATTAGGATGTCGGTCGCCGACAGATAAAGGGAGCAACGACGTGAAACGCATTTTCGCCGCAGCACTTCTCGCCGCCTTGGCGCTGCCGACCGGCACCGCCTATGCAGACCCGCCGCCCTGGGCGCCCGCGCATGGCAAGCGGGCAAAGGATCGCGCCATCTACGACAGCTATGGTCGTTATTACGAGCCGCGCCGCCTCTCGCACAGCGACCGCATCTGGCGCGGCCGCGACGGCCGCTATTATTGTCGCCGCGACAATGGCACCACCGGCCTGATCATCGGCGGCGCGGTGGGCGCGCTCGTCGGGCGCGAGCTCGACGGTGGCCGCGACCGTACCGTGGGCACGATCATCGGCGCCGCCGGCGGCGCGCTGCTCGGCCGCGCGATCGACCGTGGCGAACTGCGTTGCCGCTGAGCGCAGGCTGAAACGCGCTGGGCCGGTGTCGCGTCACCGGCCCATCATATTGGAAGCGGCCGTCCGCGCTATTGCGCGCGTGTCGGGATGCCGTCCATCAGCGCGTGAAGCTCGCCTGCTTCCCACATTTCCATCATGATGTCGCTGCCGCCGACAAACTCACCCTTCACATAAAGCTGGGGGATGGTCGGCCAGTCCGAAAACTCCTTGATTCCCTGCCGGATTTCCATGTCCTGCAGCACATCGACCGTTTCATATTCGATACCCAGCCGATCGAGCATCGCGATCGCGCGCGACGAAAAGCCGCACTGCGGAAACAGCGGCGTGCCCTTCATGAAAAGCAGCACGGGATGCTCGGCAACCAGCTTGGCAATGCGGTCGTGGATGGCGGGATCGCTCATGGTCAGTCTCCGGGGCGCGAGGGCGCCGATTAGGTTTCGCGGCTTGTCCCTATGAAGGGACGGCAGTGGTCAATTGCAAGGCATGAAGTTCGCCGCCCATGCGTCCGCCGAGCGCGGCATAGACCGCCTTGTGCTGCGCGACGCGGCTCATCCCGCGAAAGGATTCGCTGACGACATGGGCGGCATAATGGTCGTTGTCACCCGCGAGGTCGGTGATTGTCACGATAGCGCCCGGAAACGCCGCCTCGATCATCGCCTTCAATTCGTCCTCGCGCATACCCATTGCAAAGGCCTCAATTCTCGCTGTCGATGAACTGGCGGCGCGCCTCGGCGGTTTTGTCGTTCAACATCGCGCGTATCTCCGCATCGCTGATCTCGACGTCCGCGGCGGTCAGGTCGCCCGCGAGCTTGCGGATGACATCCTCGTCGCCCGCTTCCTCGAAATCGGCCTGCACCACGGCCTTGGCATAGGCGTCGGTCTCTTCGGGGGTCAGCCCCATGCGTTCGGCGGCCCATTCGCCGAGCAGCCGGTTGCGGCGCGCGATGATGCGGAACTGCACCTCCTGGTCGCGTGCAAATTGCGTTTCAAATGCCCGTTCACGATCGTCGAATGTGGTCATCTTGTCCTCGCCGGTTGAGCCCTGTTCTTGCAGATAGGTGGCTCGCCTTCCCGGCGCAAGCGAGCTGTGCGGCAGATCACTTCCCTTTCGGATGCGAAGGGTTTAGGGTTTTCGGCAGGGAATGGGTCGCACCACAGCAATGATGCCTGCGCCGCGCCGAAATAGCGCCGGAGCGGCGCACCGGGGCCAGCGCGCCGGAAGGCCTGTGTTTGGGGGATTGTGATGACCGTTCGAGTTCCGCATTGGATGTCCGCCCTGGCGGCGGTTGCCCTGACGGCGCCGACCGGCGCGCTGGCGCGGGGTGGCGATCCGACGCTGCGCGACAGTTTTTCGATCGGGTCTGAGGGTGGTGCGCTTTGCGAGGTGCAGGCGACGGTGCGCGACCCGGTCGTCGCAGGCATGTTCGACCGGGCATGGATGGTCGTCTGCCGCGACGCGAGCCAGCCTGTCGGCACGATCCGGGTTCTGCGCACAGGGGCCGACGACGCCCGCGCCCGCATCGAGAGCGCGCGCTCGGGTCGCGTGACCTGCACCACCGACGCGCGCTGCACGCTGCGTGACAGCGACGCTGCGTGGACGACGCGGATCGAGACCGACGGCGCCAATGTCTACACCGCCGAAGGGTTGGAGGCCTATGCCGATGCGCTCGACATCGCGCTCGAATCGGTGCGACAGCGCCGCGTCGTCCCCGGCGTGATTCGTGTCGCGACCACCTCGGTCGGTGGCAACGACGGCTTTGCCCGCACACTTGCGGGCGCCATCGACATCGACAAGGCGCTCGCCGAAGGATACCGCCGCAACCATAGCGGCGATTATGCCGAGGCGGCCGAGTTTTTCGAAGCGCTGTCGCGGCGCGCGCTCGAAGACCAGGCAACGGTTGGAGTCGACCCTACCGAATTCACGCTCAACCGCGCGCTACAACGCTCGAACCTTGGCGAGTTTGCCGAGGCCGAGCGCCTGTTTGCCGAGGTCGAGGCGCTCCCGACGAGCGATCCCGTCCAGCTGCGCCTCCGCCGCAATTTCCGGGCGATCCACGCGCTCAACCAGCGCGATTTCGATGGCGCTGCGGCGCGGCTGCAAACGCCAATCCCGCCGCTCGCCACGGGCGTGACGGTCGCCGACGGAGCGGTGACGCTGGCGCCTGCGATCGTTGCCGGTGTCAACAGCGGCGGCGACGCCCGGTTGGTGCAGGCGGGCGAACGCGAACGGCTGTCGCCGATCGAACGCGCGCAGATCATCGACGCGCAGGCGGTCCACCTGCTCGGCACCGTCGAGCGGCTGCGCGGCAACCCCGACGCGGCCAGGGCCGCGCAGATCCGGGGGCTGGCGGACGCTCTGGCGGTGCGCGAAGGCCGCGTCACCTCGATCATCCGGCTGCGTTCGCAGATGCTTGGCGAACTCGCCCTTGCAGAAGAAGCGCTGGGCGACATCGACGGCGCCGACGCGCGCTTCGGCGAGGCGGTCGCACTGCTCGCGGTGGAATATCCCGAAACCACTGCCCTCGCCTCGGCGCGCGCGCGCTATGCCGCCTTCCTTACCCGGCATGAGCAGGACGACAAAGCGATGGGCATTTATCGCGAGATCGTGACCGCGCTGGCCGAATCGCAACGCTCGACCGCGGGCATGGCGAATATGATGGCCCCCTATTACCGGCTGCTCGCCGCGCGCGCCGCGAGCGACCCCGCCGCGGTGCAGGATTTCTTCGTCGCCAGCCAGCTCCAGATCCGTCCCGGCGTCGCCGACACACAGGCGGTGCTCGCGCGCGAATTGTCGAGCGGTAGCGACGAGGGCGCGCGCCTGTTTCGCCAGGCAACGACGCTGAACCGCGACATCGAACGCGCGCGGATCGAGGATGCGCGGCTCGCGCAGCTCCCGCAATCGGCCGACATCGCCGCGCTGCGCGCCGACATCCGCACCCAGATCGACAATCTGGCGTTCCAGCAGGCCGAAACGATCGCCCGCCTGTCGGCCTTTCCGCAATATCGCGTCGTCGCGCCGGGGAAGCTTGATCTGGCCGAATTGCAGGCGGTGCTGCGCGGCGACGAAGCCTATCTGAAGATGCTCGTCGTCGGCGACAGCGTTTATGCGATGCTCATCGAGCCGGGCGGTGCAAAGCTCTGGAAATCGGACATCGGCGCCGCCGACCTCGAACGCGCGGTCGACGCGATCCGCGCGACGATTTCGATCGTCGAAAACGGTCGCCGCGTCACCTATCCCTTCGACGCCGCGACCGCGCATCGCCTCTATGGCCAGCTGTTCGGGCCGGTCGCCGCACGACTGCCCGCGGTGCCGCACCTGATCTTTGAGCCCGACGGCGCGATGCTGCGGCTGCCGGTCAACCTGCTCATCACCGCCGATACGGGGCTGGCCGCCTATGAGCAGCGCGTGCTCGACCCCGATGCCGATCCGTTCGACATGCGCCAGATCGCCTGGCTCGGTCGCACCAGCCGGCCCAGCACCGCCGTTTCCGCGCTCGCGTTCCGCAACGCGCGGCAGGCGGCGCCGTCACGAGCGACAAACCAGTATTTCGGACTGGGCGAGAATCTGCCGCTGGGCGACCGGCTGCCCTCGCTCGGCACGCGCGGCGCGGTGGGCGGCATGGACAGCGATTGCCTGTGGGACGCCTCGCAATGGGCGCGGCCGATTTCCGCCGACGAGCTGGTCACCGCGCGCAACGCGATGGGCGCCGCAGCGGGCGCCTTGCTCACCGGCGGCGCCTTTACCGATACGGCGGTCAAGACGCGCGCCGACCTTGCGGACTATCGCATCATCCATTTCGCGACGCACGGGCTGGTCACCGCGCCGCGCCCCGCCTGCCCCGCGCGCCCCGCGCTCGTGACCTCGTTCGGCGGACAGGATTCGGACGGTCTGCTGACCTTTCAGGAAATCTTCGATCTCAAGATCGACGCCGACCTCGTCATCCTTTCGGCGTGCGATACGGCGGGCGCGGCGAGCGTGGCCGCGACGCGCGAAGCAGGGCTTTCGGGCGGCGGCAATGCCCTCGACGGGCTGGTGCGCAGCTTCATCGGCGCGGGCGGCCGTTCGGTGATCGCGAGCCACTGGCCGGCCCCCGACGATTTCGACGCGACGACGCGCCTGATCGGCGGATTGTTCGGCGCTGGCGAAGGCGCCAGCATCGCCGATGCGCTGTGGAACACGCAGCTTAGGCTGATGGACGACCAACGAACGTCGCATCCCTATTATTGGGCAGGCTTCGCAATCATCGGCGACGGCGCGCAGCCACTGCTGCGCAGCGCGCAAACGGCGCAGCAGGGACAGGCGGTCGGCCGCGCCGCGCGCTGATCCGATGAACGCGCCCGAACCCCCCGCCCGTGCGGCAGCAACGGTCGCGCCGTCCGACGAAGCGACCGGGCGGCCACCCGCGGTGCCGCTCGGCAAGCGCATCCGCCGCCTCGTCATGCAGCTCGGCCCGTCGCGCATGGCGGCGACGGTCCTCTTCCTGTTCGTCGCCGTCCTGATCGCGCGTTTCAGCTGGCAGATGCCGCTGATCGACGCCGCCGAACGCGCCCTTTACGACGCACGCGCGACCTTGATGGCGCCCAAGGTCCGGCAGGATCCGCGCATTGTGCTCGTCACCTATAATGACGAAACGCTGTTCAACACCGGCATCCGCTCGCCGCTCGATCGCTCGCTGCTCACCGCCGCGCTGGCCAATATCGACCAGATGGGGGCCAGGGCGATCGGCATCGACATCGCCTTCGATTCGCCGCGCCCCGACGACGAAGCGCTGAAAGCGCAATTGCGCGCGATGCAGACGCCGACCTGGCTCGCCTATGCCGAACAGGCGAGCAACCCGAACACCATCTTTTACGAACAGCAGAAGTTTCTCGAAGCCTTTATCGCCGACGTCGCGACCGCAAGGACCAGGCCGACCAGCGTATTGTTCCACACCGACGACGACAGCGTGATCCGCCGCTGGCCCGACCGGCCGCCGGGGTTGCCGCCGCTCATGGCCAATGCGATGGCCCCGGTCGATCCGGCGCACGCCGATTACAGGGGCGCGATCCGCTTCCTCGTCCCCGCGCGCGCTGGCGAGGGTCAGGTCGAGCCGGTGTTCGCGAACATCCCCATCGACAGCTTCGCGCTGCCGATGGACGCCGACATGCGCGCGGGCTTTTCCGAGCTGGTGAAGGATCGCTATGTGCTGATCGGCGGCGACATCATCGACAATGACCAGTTCAACACGCCACTCAGCCGCTTTCCCGACGCGATCACCGGCCAGCATGAAACGATGATCGGGCTCGAAGTCCACGCGCATATGCTCGCGCAGCAGCTCGACAAGGCATGGGCGCGGCCGCTCGCGGGGCCGACATTATGGGTGCTCGCGCTGCTCATCGTGCTCGCGGGCGGACTGACCAGCCTGATCGACCTGCGCGCGCGCTGGGTGGCGCTCGCCTTCCTCGGTCAGATGGCCTTTTTCATCGCCTTTCCCTTTTGGTTGCAAGGGCGCGGGGTCGACACGACGACGCTGCCGACCTTCGGCTGGGCCGTCGGCTGGCTTTTCGGCTATGCGGCGGTCGGCACCGCCGCGCGCACGATCGGGTCGCGCCAGCGCGCCTTCGCGCAATCGGCGCTCGGCAAATATCTGCCCGCCGACGTTGCGGCGCAGATCATGCGCGACCCCGATCAGCTTTCGCTCCACGGCGAACGGCGCAACATCTTCTGCGTCTTTACCGACCTCGAAGGCTTCACCAAATTGAGCCATGCGGTGACGCCGGAAACCGTCGCGCGGCTGCTCAACGAATATCTCGACCGTCTGTCGGACATCGTGCTGGATCATGGCGGCACGATCGACAAGTTCGTCGGCGATGCGGTGGTCGCTTTCTGGGGGGCGCCGATCAGCCGCCCCGACGATGGCGAAAAGGCGGCGGCGGCGGCGCTCGCCATGTATCAGGCGGGCGAGACATTCCGCGTCGACCTTGCCACCGAGGATATTCCGGCGATCGGGATGACGCGCGTCGGTCTGCACGTCGGCGACGCGATCGTCGGCAATTTCGGCGGCGAAGGTCGCATTCAATATACCGCGCTCGGCGACAGCATGAACACCGCTTCAAGGCTCGAGGCCGCGAACAAGAGCCTGAAGACCGGCGTGCTCATCTCGGCCGAGGCGGCGGCGCGATCGGGCCGCGACGATCTGGTGCCGATGGGCCGCGTGACGCTGCGCGGACGCGCGCAGCCCGTCGACGTCTTCACCCCGCGTCCCGACCTTGCGCCCGGCCAGCGCGCGCGCGTCGCCGCGCTTGTCGCCGCGCACGGCGGGGGCGATAAACAGGCCTTTGTGACGCTGGCCACAGCATTGCGGCACGAATTCGGACAGGATGCCGCCATCCAGTTCCTGATCGAACGCCTGAACCAGACGAAAAGAGGAGAAAGCTATGTCCTTTCCTGACTTGCCGATGCGCCGCCTCGGCCTATCGGCCGCAGCCGCAATCGCCGCCGTCGCGATGGTCGGCACCGCCGCCGCGCAGTCGATGGTCGTCCGCTCGACCGGCCCATCGGCGAGCAAATATCCGACCGGCGCCAGGCTCAAGGCGTCCGACCGCGTGACACTCGTTGCCGGCGATCGCGTCGTGCTGATGCAATCGGGCAGGACGCGTACCCTGTCGGGGCCCGGCACCTTCAGCGCGACGGGCAATGTGCAGGCCAGCCAGTCGCTCGGCAGCAATGTCTCGCGGATGCTCGCCAAGGGGCCGACGGTCCGCTCGCGCGGCGGATTTTCGCGCGGTCCGGGCGACCCGATCCCCGCCGAAACGCGTGCGCCGAACCTGTGGCTGCTCGATTATCGTCAGGGCGGCACCTTCTGCGTCGCCGACCCTGCCACGCTGCTGCTCTGGCGTCCCAACATGGAAGGCGACACTGCGCTCGAAATCGAAAGCGGCGGCAAGAAGGCGACTGTCGCGATCGTCGACGGCGCCAATTTCCGCAAATGGCCGACCGACGTGCTGCCGGTGCAATATGGCGTCGATTATCGTCTGTCGGGCGCAGGCTTGCCGCGGCCGGTGACGGTGCGCTTCGCGGCGATGGAGACGGTGCCCGACACCGCCGAAGCCTCGGTCGAGATGTTGATGGCGAAGGGCTGCGCGCCGCAGCTCGACCGCCTCGTCGATACCATGGCAGAGGCCGAAGGCGGCCAGGGATGACGGCGCAGATGGACGGGGCGGCCATTGTCGCCGCGCCATCCATCTGATAATCAGCCAGGGAAAGGCCGCCGGTTGTGTGCGGACCATATCCCTGGGTCGAATATCGTGCTGCCGGGACCGCGGCAGTTCCGGTCGAAATGGCGCAGCGCGATCGTCGCGCCGCGTCCGAGCGCAAGGGGTGGTGATGGCCGTGTCGGGGGATGAGGAAGCTTATCGGATTTTCGGGCTGCGGGGCGCGGCGATCCGCAACACGCTGGCCGTTTCGGCGGGGCTGATCGCGGCCGCGCTTCCTGTCGGCGCGCTTGCGCAAGCGACGCCGCAGATCCCCACGCGCGAGGAAATCCAGCGCCCGCCGCTTGCGCCCGCGGCGCAGCCCGGCGAACGGATACTGGCGGTCGACGATGCGATCGAGCGCGCGCCATGCCCGCTTGCCGACCCGCAATTTTCCCACATCCGCTTCACCCTTCGCGCCGTCGACTTTTCGTCCGTCGAGGGCATCGACCCGGCGATGCTGAGGCCCAGCTGGTCCGATCGCGCCGGACAGGAACTGCCGATCGCCGCCGTGTGCGACATCCGCGACCGCGCGGCGACGATGCTGCGCGCCAAAGGCTATCTGGCGGCGGCGCGCGTCCCCGCGCAGACGATCGACGACGGCGTCGTGCGGCTCGACATTCTCGCCGCGCGGATGACGCGCGTCGAGGTGCGCGGCGATGCCGGTGCCAACGAGCGGTTGCTTCAGCGTTATCTGTCGCGACTCGACGATGCGCCGGTGTTCAACATCGCCGATGCCGAACGCTATCTGCTGCTCGCGCGCGACATTCCGGGGATGGACGCGCGACTCACGCTGCGGCCGGGCGAGGTGCCGGGCGAAGTCATCGGCGAAGTCACCGTGATGCGCACTCCCCTCACCTTCGACTTCAACGTCCAGAACCTGGGCTCGCGCGATGTCGGCCGCTGGGGCGCCAATGCGCGCGCGCGCATCGCCGGATTGACCGGCATGGGCGACCTCACGACGCTGAGCTTCTATTCGACCCCCGATTTCGACGAGCAGAGGGTCGTGCAGGTCGGACACGAGATGCGCGTCGGCGGCGAAGGGCTGCGGCTCGGCGCCAGCTATACCTATGCCTGGACACGTCCGGACCTCGTCGGCCTGCCGATCAAGTCGGACACGCAGATCGTCAGCCTCTTCGCGTCCTACCCGCTCGTGCTGACGCAGGCGCGGCGGGTGACGATCGGCGGCGGACTCGATTTCATCGACCAGGACATCAGCCTGTCGGGCATTCCGCTCAACAGGGACCGGCTGCGCGTCTTCAATCTGCGCGCCGATGCGAGCTGGGTCGATCCCGGCTCGATTGCCGGGCGCGGCGGCTATAGCGCCGGTGAACCGCGCTGGTCGCTCGCCACTTCGCTCGAAGCGCGGCAAGGCGTGGATGCCCTGGGCGCGAGCGACGATTGCGGCCCCGGCGGCGCTGCCTGTTTCCTGCCCGGCGCGGTGCCGCTGACCCGCATCGAGGGACGGCCCGACGCCTTCCTCGTCCGCGCGCAGGCGCTCGCCGAATGGCGCCCCGCCAAGCAGTTCACCCTGTCGGCGGCGCCGCGCGCGCAATGGGCGGCCGATCCCTTGCTCGCCTATGAGGAGTTTTCGGGCGGCAACTTCACCGTCGGACGCGGCTTCGACCCCGGCACGGTGATCGGCGACAGCGGCGTCGCGGTGGCGCTGGAGGCGCGCTACGGTTCGTTCGTCCCCGCCAACACCAAGGCTTTTGCGATCCAGCCCTTCGCCTTTTTCGACGCCGCCTGGGTGTGGAACGAGGATGCCGCTTTCGACGGGCTCGATCCGCAGAAACTCTATTCGGCGGGCGGCGGCGTGCGCGTCGCCTATGGCGATGTCGCGCGGCTCGACGTGACGCTCGCGGTGCCGCTGGGTCGCGGCGGCTTCCTGACCGAGCGGCCCGACCCGCGCCTGCTCGTGTCGCTCACCACCCAATTCGGCGTCAGGGCGCGCTGACCCATGAATCTTGCATCGAGGACGACCGCCATGCGTTCCATCGCCACCCCCTCGCCCCGCCGCAACGGCAAACAGCGGCTGCTGGCCAGTTGCGCGATCGCCGCGGGTCTTGCCGCGCTGGCGCATGGCGGCCCTGTCGCTGCGCAGGTTGCGGGTAATGGCAGCTTTGTGTCGGGCGCGGGCACGATCGGCAACAACGGAACCACCAACACGACAACCGTGACGGTTGCGACCAGCGAAAGTGTCATCAACTGGGTTCCGACCGACAATGCGCCGACCGGCGGCGCGATCGACATTCTTCCGGCGGGAGAGATATGGAACTTCGTCGGCACGGGCGACTATACGGTGCTCAACCGCTTCGTCGACGCATCGGGCGGCGCACTCAGCCGCCAGATCGCGCTCAACGGCACGGTCAATTCCTATGTCGGTTCGACGACCGGCCCGCGCGGCGGCAATATCTGGTTCTATAACGCCGGCGGCCTGTTGATCGGCGCCAGCGGCGTCATCAATGTCGGCAGCCTGCTGCTGACCACGAACGACATCGACACGAACGGCGGGCTGTTTGGCCCCGGCGGCACGATCCGCCTGGGCGGCGCATCGGGGAGCACCTCCGCAATCACCGTCAACGGCGCGATCAACGCCAACAATGTCGGCGATCCGGGCAGTTCCTATGTCGCGCTCGTCGCCCCGCGCATCGTCCAGGCGGGCAATGTGCGCGTCGACGGATCGGCCGCCTATGTCGCCGCCGAGGCGGTGAATATCCGAATCAATGGCGGCCTCTTCGACATCGACGTGACGGTCGGTGCAGAGGGCGGCACGGTGATCGACCATAGCGGCACGACCACCGGCCCCGCGCACGAGCAGGGCGATACCGACCAGAACCGCATCTATATGGTCGCAATTCCAAAGAATGACGCGGTGACGCTGCTCGTCGGCGGCGCGATCGGCTATGACGATGCCGTATCGGCACAAGTCGACCCCGATGGCGCCGTGCGGCTGTCGGCGGGCTATAACATCGTCGGGGGCGAGCTGGACACCGCGCCGGTCAGCGCCGTCGCCGCGAACATCGTCGCCGCCGACACGCTGCTGCGCAGCAACACGATTGCGCACGCCAGCGGCACCTTTGCCGCGGGACCGGCACAGAGTTTGCCCGCGTCGCCGCCGGCGCTCTCGGCGGATGGCCTGTTCTTCGTCGAGGGCGACGCCAGCTTCACCGGCGACGCCGGCGCATCGCTGACCATCGGTGCGGGCCAGCAAGGCGGCGCGACCGGCAACTTCACCCTCCGGTCGGGCGGCACGGCAGGCGCCGTCGGCAACGCAGCGCTGACCGTCACGGGCGGGATATTCACCGCGGGCGAGCTTGCCATTGTGGCGTCGGGGGCGCCCGACGCCGTGACGGGCGACGCACAGGGCGGCACCGCCAGCCTCACCATTGCGGGCGGCAGCCTCACCGCATCGCTCCTCACGATAGAAGCCAGCGGCTTTGGCCAGTTCGGCGACGCAGGCACGGCCGGGACAGGACGCGGCGGCAGCGCCGTCTTTTCGCAGACCGGCGGCACCGCTTCGATCGGTGACATGCAGGTCAGCGCCGATGGTGGCGCCGTCGAGGGTCAATCGGGGATCGGCGAGGGAGGAAGCGCGACGATCGACTTCAGCGGTGGGTCGATCACCGTCGCCGACATCGTGGCGAGCGCCGACGGCCTTGGCGGCGACGGTTTGTCGGGCGATGACGACGACCCGCTGAACATCGTCCCCGGCGGCGACGGCAGCCAGGGACGCGGCGGTTCCGCCATCATCAACATTTCGGGAACTGCCGTCGTCGATGCGAGCGTCGTGCAGGCAAGCGCGCTTGGCATTGGCGGGCGCGGCGGGGATTTCTTTAACGCATCGAGTTTCAGCGGCGTGCCCGGCACCCCCGGCAACGGCGGCGAAGGGATCGGCGGCACGGCCGCGATCAACGTCACCGGCGGCACCACGACCGCGAGCAGCGTGATCGCCGACGCGTCGGGGATCGGCGGCGATGGCGGCGGCAGCTTCTTTTCGAGCAGCAGCGGGGCCGCGACGGGCATCGGCGTCGGCGGGACCGGCGGGACCGGCCGCGGCGGCACGGCGACTCTCGCGCTCGAAACCGCGATCCCCGCCGTCGCGTCGGCCAGCAGCGTCGCGACAGGAACGGGCGGCGCCGGTGGCATCCACAACGTCGGGGGGACAGGCGGCGACGGCGTTGGCGGCGTCGCGCAGACGATCGTCACTGGCTTTGACGCGGGCGCGCTGGTCGTCACCATCGCGTCGACCGGCACGGGCGGCGACGGCGGCAACGGCCGCGACGGCAATGGCGGCGACGGGGGTAACGGCAGCGGCGGAACCTCGCGGATGCAGGCCGACGGCGTCGGCGCGGGGCTCACCATCGTCGAAACCAATTTCGTCACCGGCGGGGTCGGCGGCAACGGCGGATCGGGGGGGCTTGGCTTTGGCGCCTTCCCCGCTGTCGCCCCCGACGGCGGCAATGGCGGCGACGGTCGCGGCGGCGCGATCGAAATCGCCGCCACGGACGGCGCGCTGGTCACGCTCGGCCTCGGCACCGGCGGCGGCGTCGCACTCGCCAGCAGCGGCGCGGGCGGCGTCGGCGGCGCGGGGGCGAACAGCGTCTTCGGTGCCGGGAACCAGGCCGGCAATGGCGGCGACGGGGGTAATGGCAGCGGCGGAACCCTTCGCCTGGTCGCGGCGGGCGGCGCGATCGATTCGGGCGGCGAGGCCGTCGACCTCACCGCCAATGGCGTCGAGGGCGAAGGCGGCATCGGCGGGCTTGGCCAGGGCGGCGGCAGCGGTGGCGACCCGGGCGCCATCGGCCTGACGACGGGCGGCCGCGTCGAGATCGAAGCGAGCGGCAGTCCCGCGGGAACCGGGCAGATCGACCTGGGACCGACGAGCATCGACGCCAGCGGCGACGCCGCGGGCCGCGTCGAGCTGCGCAGCACGGGCGGAGCCATCAATTTTGCCGGCCTCACGGCACAGGCTTTCGGCCTTGCCGCGCCGACCAACAACGACACCGACATCGCGGCGACCGGCATCTTCGTCGCCCCTGCGGGCGGCACGATCGCGAGCCAGGGCGATGTCACGCTCGCCACCGACGGGTCGATCGGCGTCCATGGCCAGTCGAACGGCAGCTTCGACGTCGTCGGGTCGCTGGTGATCGACGCGGGCGACCAGATCGACCTGCGCCACGACAACCGCGAAGGCGCCGCACCAACGCTGAACGCGAGCGGCGATGTGACGCTGACGGCGGCGACCAGCATCAGCGGCGCAACAGGCAGCCTTGTCGCCGCCGACGGCACGCTGTCGCTGGCGATCTCGGGACCGGCGGGCACGATCGCCGTCGACGGACTTGCGGGCGGCGATATCCTGATGTCCAGCCCCGGCGCCACGACGGTCGAACATGCCGAGGCCGTGGGCAATTTCTCGGCCAATGCGGGCAGCTTCGCCACCGGTCTCAACTCGATCATCACCGGCGGCAACATCAGCATCGTCTCGCCGGGCGCCGTCGATCTGGGCAATTCGAGCGCGGGCGGTTTCGTCCAGGTGTCGGGCCAGTCGATCGCCTTCAACAGCGTCGACGCGGGACTGACGGTCAGCCTGTCGGCGGTGGACGGCATCGACGGCGGCGCGATCGCCGCGGCCGGCGACATCAGCCTGTTCGCCAACAGCGTCGCGCTGACCGGTCCCGTCACCGGAGATGCTTCCTTCGTCGCCTTTGGCGTTGGCGGCGCGGTGTCGGTGGATGCCGCCGATGTCGCGGGCACGATCTCGATCTTTGCCGCCGGCGATCTGACGGGCAATTTCGTCGCGGGCGGCAACATCTTCCTCAATTCCGACGCCAATATCGCCGCGTCGGCGATCGCCAACGGCGGTTATGTCGATGGCAACGGCCTGCTCGCAGAGGGCAATCTGTTCGTCATCGCCGCCGCCGACGTCAATCTGATGTCGAGCGCCGCCGCGCGCATGTTCGGCGTCAGCGCCGGCGGCGCGGCGGCGATCGACGGCGGCACCGCCGGCGAGGACATGCTCGTGCTCGCGGGCACGACCGCCAGCCTCGCCAATATCACCTCGGGGGACGATGTGACGGTTCAGGCGTCCGGCAACATCGCGGCCGATGGCGTTGCCGCCACCGGCGCGGGCGCCGACACGCATGTCCTTGGCTTCACGACCGCTTCGGGCAGCCCGACCTTTACGATCACCGCACAGACGGCCGACGGCGCCGACATCGCCCTGCAATCGACCGCGGGGGCGATCGACGCCGCGGCCCTGTCGGCGGGCGACGATATTCTGCTCACCGCCGCCAACAGCATCGCGGTCGGCGGCGCATCGACACTGGGTCTCGGCACGACCGGCGGCGACAGCAGCCTGCGCACCCAGGGGGGCGCAACGACGCTTTCCGATGTCGCCTCGTTCAACGACATTGTCGTCGACTCTACGGCCGCCACCACACTGACAGGCCCGGTGAACGCCGGGCGCGACGTTGCGATCACGGCGACCGGCGTTACAATCGCCGCGCTGACCGATTCCGGCGGCAATGCGGTTCCGACGCTCACCGCCGACGGCAATCTTGTGATCGATTCGGCAGCGGGAATTACCGGCGGCGGCGTCCGTGCGCTCGGCAATGCCACGCTGACCGCCGCCACCACGATCGACATAATATCGGTCGAGGGTCAGGACGTCGCCCTGACAGGCACAGCGGGCGTCGATGTCGACCAGGCCTATGCACTCGGCGCGACCAGCCTCGACAGCAGCGGCGGCAATATCCGGATAGGAGCGCTCTTCGCTTCGGGCCCGATCGACGCCAGCGCCGATGCAATCCGTATCGAGAGCGGCGGTGACATGGCCTTTCAGACGCTCGCCACCGATGTCGGCGACGCCTTCGTCCGCGCGAACGGCGATCTGTCGCTCGGCAGCGGCAGCGTCGCAGGCACCGCCGATCTCGCGACGCAAGGCCCCGTGATGACGATCACTGCGCTGACCGCCGCCGACGCGATCCTCGCGGGCAACGGCGGCGTCCTGAACCTCGACACGGTGACGGTGGCAGGCGATCTCAGCGCCACGGCGCTATCGTCGCTCGGCATAGCCGGCATCGTCACGGGGCAGGCCATTTCACTCGCATCGGCGGACATTGCGATCGATCCGGACGGGCGGGTCGGAACGGCAGGCATCACCACGGCCTTGTCGGTCGCGAACAACAATAATGACAACCAGACCTTCGTGGGCGGCGCGCCGGGCGGCAGCGTCTCGGGCTATTATATCGACGCCGACGAACTCACCCGCCTGTTCGCTACCCAGATCGAGATTTTCGCACCCGAAGTGGCATCTGTGGGCGGTGGATCGGTCGGATCGGCCGCGCCGCCCGATGTGATCGTCGACGGTTTCACGCTCGCGGGCGGCGCGCCCGGCTCGAACCTCGGCGCCAATGGCGCGTTGACGATCCGCACGCCGGGCAAGATGCGCGTCATCGGCGATGTCGAACTCACCGGGCTGACCGATGCCAACGCGCTGAATCTGATCGCGAACGACGCGCTCGAGGTCATACTGGGCCAGGGCAGCATTCGCCTCGTCAACGGCGCCGCGCCGGCGGGCCAACTCAATATGGTGTCCGACGACATCATCGTCGCGACCGCCGCGGCGATCGCCGACGTCGGCGCGGCGGCGACGACCGACGCGATCAACGGGCGCCTCACCCAGAATGACGGCATCGTCCTTGATGAAGGCGCGCTCTTCGCGCGCGGCATCCGCGCCGAGGTCGTCGGCGGCTTCTATGTCCAGAACAGCGGCGCCGGAACCACGCTCGGGGAGCGCCGTGGTCTGACCTTCGGAGCAGGCGGGATCGACGTTGTGACCGAGGGTGCGTCGCGGATTGTCATCAACGGGGTGCATCTGGGCCCCAACGGACCGGTCACCGGGCTCCAGGCGCTTCAGCGCGTGACGGTCAACGGCATCGCCCCCATTGTCGGCAGCTATGACCCGCGGTCGACGGTTAATGGCTGCCTGATCTCCAGCCCCGCCGCTTGCATCCCCTTTGACCGCGACGGCGACGGAGGTTTCCCGGTGCAGGACGTGATCGAGGAAGAGATCGAGGGCGACAGGGACGATGCACGGACCGGCGGCTTTGACCTGCGACAGGCGCTCATCACGATGCGCGACGTCGATCCGCTCAGCGGCGAGCCGCTCGTCGACGATCCGGTGACCGGCGCGGGCAACGACGATCTGTGGACCCCGCCCGCCGAATAAGCCGCCTTTCGGTTGACGGATCGCCCCGGCGCGGGGCATGGGCGCGGGGTATGACCGACGCCCCCTCCCCTGCCTCCGGCGCGCCGCTCAAGCTGTTCAACAGCCTGACGCGCAAGCTCGAAGAGTTCCGGCCCGTCCACCCCGGCGAGGCGCGCGTCTACAGCTGCGGCCCGACGGTCTATAACTATCCGCATATCGGCAATATGCGCGCCTATGTCTTCGCCGACACGCTGGGGCGCACCCTGTCGTTCAAGGGCTACAAGCTCACCCACGTGATCAACATCACCGACGTCGGCCATCTGACCGACGACGCCGACGCGGGCGAGGACAAGCTGGAAAAGGCCGCCGCCGAGAAAGCGCAATCGATCTGGGACATCGCGCGCCACTATACCGAGGCCTATTGGGCCGACGTGAAAGCGCTCAACATCCGCCAGCCCGCACACTGGTCGATCGCCACCGATTATGTCCCGCAGATGATCGAGTTCGCGAAAGCGATCGCCGACAAGCATTGCTACGAGCTGGATAGCGGTCTCTATTTCAATACCAAGACCGTCCCCGATTATGGTCGCCTCGCGCGCGAAGACGATCTTCTCGCGGAAATGCAGAAACTGATCCAGCGACAAAAGGCCGCGAAGGACATTGCTGGTGCCAAAGAACGCATCGACGCGCTGCGAAAATTGGTCATCGACTTTATTGCTGTCATTGACGATTTCTATAAACGGAAATCACTCAAAAAATATCAGTCACTTCGAGCTATTTGGCAGGTAGCGGCTGAAGCAAGTGAAGATGATTTTCCTGCAGCTCTACAGCGGTCGTTGAATGAATCGCGCGCCTTTTTTAAGGCCCCTCGTGTTGAACCTGTTGCGGGCAAACGCAATGACGAGGACTTCGCGATCTGGCGGAAGACTCCCGCGGGCGAGACACGCCAGATGGAATGGGACAGCCCATGGGGCCGCGGCGCGCCCGGCTGGCACCTCGAATGTTCGGTGATGTCGGAGGCTTTGCTCGGCTTCCCCTTCGACATCCACACCGGCGGCATCGACCACCGCGAGATCCACCACCCGAACGAAATCGCGCAGAATCAGGCGCACAGCTGCTCGGCCGACAGCGGCGCGCGTTTCTGGATGCACAATAATTTCCTCGTCGAACGATCGGGCAAGATGTCGAAATCGAGCGGCGAGTTCCTGCGCCTGCAACTGCTCATCGACAAGGGCTATCACACCCTCGCCTATCGCCTGATGTGCCTGCAGGCGCATTATCGCAGCGAGCTGGAGTTTTCGTGGGAGGGGCTGGGTGCGGCGCTGACGCGGCTCAAACGCCTGGTGATGGCAGTCGAAAAGCTCGATCCTCCCCGGAACGGGGAGGTGGCATCGCGCAGCGATGACGGAGGGGGGGCGCGTCCTTCAGCGGACGCAGCGCAAGACCGCCCACCCCCTCCACCGGCTTCGCCGATCCCCCTCCCCGTTCCGGGGAGGATCGCAGACCTGCTCGCAAAGTTTGACGCCGCCATGTCGGACGACCTCAACACGCCCGTCGCGCTGACCCTGCTCGAAGAAGCGGCGGCGATGAAAAAGGTCGACGCGGACCAGAAGCGCGCGGCGCTCGCCGCGATGGACGCGGTGCTTGGGCTCAATATACTGTCGCTATCGCGCGCCGACCTCCGCATCCGTCCCAGGGCCGCCACCATCACCGAAGTCGAAATCGAGGAGATCCTCACCCGCCGCAAGGAAGCGCGCGCCGCCAAGGACTTCGCCACCTCCGACAAGCTCCGCGACGAACTCATCGCCGCCGGGGTCGAGGTGATGGACGGCGACCCGCTCGGCTGGGACTGGCGGCTGGAGGCATAGAATATCCTCCCCATCGACTTGCGATGGGGAGGATCAGAAGGATCGTTTATGACCAAAACCGTCACCGTCCTGTCGGGCCTCATCCGCCCCCTCGTCGAAAACCGCCTCCCCGACTGGGTCGAACCCCGCTTTTTCCAGTCGAAGGAGGAGGCGATGGCGCTCGCGCCGCACGCCGAGATCGGCTGGTTCGACATGTATGACAAGAAGGACATGGCCGCGGTCATCACCGCCGCGACCAACCTCAAATGGCTGAACTCGATCTACGCCGGGGTCGACGGGATGCCGCTCGACCTGCTTGCCGAGCGCGGCACGGTCGTCACCAATGGCGCGGGGATCAACGCGATCACCATCGCCGAATATGTCGTGATGGGGATGCTCACCGTCGCCAAGGGATACCGCGAGGTCGTGCGCGCGCAGGAACGCCGCGAGTGGCTGACGGACTCGCCGGGCAAGGTTGAACTGTTCGGATCGAAGGCGCTGCTGCTCGGCTATGGCGCGATCGGCAAGCTGATCGAGGAGCGGCTGAAGGGCTTTGCGGTCGATGTGACGGTGGTGCGCCGCTCGCCGGGCGAAAATACGCTGACCCCCGACCGGTGGCGCGCGCGGCTGGGCGATTTCGACTGGGTGATCCTGGCGGTCCCCGCCACCCCCGAAACCGATGGCATGATCGGTGCGGCGGAACTGGCGGCGATGAAGCCGACCGCGACGCTCATCAACATCGCGCGCGGCAGCGTCGTCGATCAGGACGCGCTCGTCGCCGCGCTCGACGCGCGGCAGATCGCCGCCGCTTTCCTCGACGTCACGACGCCCGAACCGCTCCCCGCCGACGACCCGCTGTGGAGCCTCGACAATGCGCACATCACCATGCACCTGTCGGGTCGCGCGCAGGACAAGATGTTCGTGCGGTCGGCCGCGCGCTTCCTCGAAAATCTGGACCGCTGGAAAAAGGGCGAGTCGGTGGAGCCGCGGGTGGACCTCACCTTAGGCTACTGACATCTGATTTCGCCATCCTGGCGAAGCCTGTTCTGAGCGCCTGCAAGGCAGTCGAAGGGGCCGGGATCTCACCGGTGCGTCTTTGCGATAGGTCGAGAGCCCCTTCGTTCACAAACGAAGCGCAACCCCAGC
>Ga0164290_1000562_pt1 | contig 111020 bp, 107 predicted proteins | sample Micstemetagenome_FD_108782 | JGI IMG/M metagenome (GOLD analysis project Ga0164290, IMG submission 108782) | Contaminated culture microbial community from soil near Moab, Utah, USA - Microcoleus steenstrupii SON62 (Illumina Assembly) | ecosystem: Environmental > Terrestrial > Soil > Soil crust...
CCGCGCGAGATGATCTGGATCGTCGGCTGCCTGATCTTCTTCCTGATGATCGCCACCGCCTTCCTGGGCTACGTCCTGCCGTGGGGCCAGATGTCCTACTGGGGCGCCGAGGTGATCACCAATCTGATCGGGGCCATTCCGGTCGTCGGCGAGCCGATCCTGATCTGGCTGCGCGGCGGCCCGGCGATCGACAACGCCACCCTGAACCGCTTCTTCTCGCTGCACTATCTGCTGCCGTTCGTGATCGCCGGCTGCGTGGTGCTGCACCTGTGGGCCCTGCACCACGCCGGTCAGAACAACCCGGTCGGGATCCTGATCCCCAAGGATCGCGCGGCCAAGGACACCGTGCCCTTCCACCCGTATTTCACGGTCAAGGACGGGTTCGCCATCATCCTGTTCCTGATCCTGTTCGCCCTGTTCGTCTTCTTCATGCCGAACGCCCTGGGCCATGCCGACAACTACATTCCGGCCAACCCGCTGGTGACCCCCGCGCACATCGTGCCCGAATGGTACATGCTGCCGTTCTACGCCATCCTGCGGGCCATTCCGGACAAGTTCGGCGGCGTGGTCGCCATGTTCGGCGCCATCGGGGTGCTCTTCATCCTGCCCTGGCTGGACACGTCCAAGGTGCGATCCATGCGCTATCGCCCGGCGATGCGGACCTTCTTCATCATCTTCGTGATCGTCGGCCTGATCCTCGGCTGGTGCGGGGCCCAGCTGCCCGACGCGCCCGTTATCGGAAGCTTCAAGACCTTCATCCTCATCGACGGGGACCTGAACAGCTATCTGTGGCTGACCCGGTTCGCGACGGCCTACTATTTCGCCTTCTTCCTCATCATCATGCCCCTCGTGGGCCTGCGCGAGAGCCCGCTGCCGATCCCGGCGACGATCTCCGAGCCGGTTCTGCCGGGCGCCGACGAGACGAAGGGCTGAGCGGGACCATGACCCTCAAGACGAATATCCGCGCCATGAAGAAGACCCTGGTCCTGATCGCCGCGGCCGCCGGTCTGGCCCTCACCGCCCAGCCCGCCCTCGCGGCGGGCGGCGAATCCCACGCCCTGCGCAATGGCGGCTTCAGCTTCGAAGGGCCGTTCGGCAGCTTCGACCGGAACCAGCTGCAGCGCGGCTACAAGGTCTATCGCGAGGTCTGCGCGTCCTGCCACGGCATGGACCTGATGTATTTCCGCACCCTGGCCGAGCCGGGCGGGCCCTTCTATGACTCGCACCAGGCCAATCCCGCCGAGAACCGCTTCGTCAAGGCGCTGGCCAGGGAAGTGCAGATCGCGGACATCGACACCGAGACCGGCGAAGCGGTGATGCGGGACGGCACCGCCGCCGACCGCTTCCCCAATCCGTATCCGAACGCCACCGCGGCTGCGGCGGCCAACGGCGGCGCCGCGCCGCCCGACCTGTCGGTCATGGCCAAGGCCCGTCACGACGGCGCCAACTACATCTACTCCCTGCTGACCGGCTACGCCGCCGTCCCGCAGGGCCTGCAGATCCGGCCGGGCCAGTACTACAACGTCTATATGGCCGGCGACCTGACGCCCTTCATGCCTGAAGGCGCCCACGTTCCTGCGGGCGGCTTCATCGCCATGCCGCCTCCGCTGGCCGACGGCCAGGTGACCTATGACGACGGCGTGGTGGCCTCGGTGGACCAGATGTCCAGGGACGTCGCCGCCTATATCGCCTGGGCTTCCGATCCCAAGCAGGTCCAGCGCAAGCAGACCGGCGTGGGCGTGCTGATCTTCCTGCTGATCTTCGCCGGGGTGACCTATCTGAGCTACCGCCGCATCTGGAAGGGCGTGGCCCACTAGGGAACGCTGAAACCGATGCGGAACGCCCCGCCGGAGCCGTGAGGCTCCGGCGGGTTTTTTCATGCCCATGGCGTGAGACCCGGCCCGTCGCGCATCGACACCCGGCAGGCGGCGCCCTAACTTCGGCCCCTGATTTCCGCTGAGGATTTATCCGTCCATGCGTCTGTTCCCGACCGCCGCCGTGCTCGCCGCCGGCGCCCTGATTTCCGCCTGCGCCTCGACGGGGGAGGGCGGCGCCTCGCCCGGTGCCCCCATCGCCAGCTTCGACACCGCCCGACTGTCCGAGCATGTGCGCGTGCTCGCCAGCGACGAATACCAGGGCCGCGGCATCGCCACGCCTGCCGAGGACATGACCGTCCGCTATCTGAGCGAACAGTACGCCGCGGCCGGCTTCCAGCCGGGCGGCGAGAATGGCGGCTGGACCCAGGACGTGACGCTGAACCGCTTCACCGCATCCAATTTCCGCGGCATGCAGTTCAAGGCGGGGGGCGAGACCATCCCGCTGGCCCAGGGACAGCAGATCACCGTTTCGACCCGCCTGCCGGGCAGCCATGTCATGCTCAGCGACACGCCGCTGGTCTTCGTCGGTTACGGCATCGACGCGCCGGAGCGGAACTGGGACGACTTCAAGGACGTCGACGTCCGCGGCAAGATCATCGTCGTTCTGGTCAACGACCCCGACTTCGAACAGCCCGAGCTGAACACCTTCAACGGTCGCGCCATGACCTACTATGGCCGCTGGACCTACAAATATGAGGAGGCGGCCCGCCAGGGCGCCGCCGGCGTCATCGTCGTGCACGAAACCGCCCCGGCCTCGTACGGCTGGGCCACGGTCCAGAACAGCTGGTCCACGCCGCAGTTCGACATCGTCCGCGCCAACGCCGCGGCCGAGCGGGTCGCCATGGAGGCCTGGGTCCAGCGCGACGTCGCCGTGGATCTGTTCCGCCGGTCCGGGCTCGACTTCGAGGCGCTGAAGGTCGCAGCCCGCAGCCGCGACTTCCGCCCGGTCGCCCTGACCGGCGCCAGCTTCAGCGGCATGTTCGACGTCGCCACCAATCAGGTGACCACCCAGAACGTCCTCGCCCGCCTGCCGGGGACGACCCGCCCCGACGAGACCATCCTCTACACCGCCCACTGGGATCACATCGGCGTCGGCGAGCCCGACGCCAACGGCGACGCCATCTTCAACGGCGCGGTCGACAACGCCACCGGCACGGCCGGCCTGCTGGAACTGGCGCGGGCATGGGCCGCCGGACCGCGTCCGGAGCGGTCGATCGTGATGATCAGCTTCACCGCGGAAGAGAGCGGTCTGCTCGGCTCCGAGTATTACGCCGCCAACCCGGTCTATCCGCTGGAGACGACCGTCGCCGGCTTCAATATCGACGCCATGAACGTCTATGGCCGCGTGCAGGACGTGGACATCATCGGCTCCGGACAGTCGAATCTGGACGCCCTCGTCACCGCCGAGGCGACGCGTCAGGGCCGCACCGCCAGGCCCGACGGCAATCCGGCCTCGGGCAGCTATTTCCGGTCCGACCACTTCCCGCTGGCGAAGCGCGGCGTGCCCATGGCCTATGTCGACGGCGGCGGCGAGTTCCGGGATGAGCCGATCGCCGCCCGCAACGCCGCCCGTTCGGAATACGGCTCGCGCCGCTATCACCAGGCCGACGACGAATGGTCGGCCGACTGGGATCTGCGCGGTCAGGTCGAGGACCTGGAGCTGATCTTCACCATCGGCCGCGATCTGGCGAACAGCCGCGACTGGCCCGAGTGGATGCCGGGATCGGAATTCGGTCCCGCGCGGGCTGTGAGCGCCAGCCGGCGCCGCTAGTCGGATGACGAAAACTTAATGGGCGGTCCTCCGAGGCCGCCCTAGACTGCGCCCCGTTGATCCGGGGATGGAGCCTTCGAATGTTTCGCAAGATGATGGGCGGCGCTGCCGCCGCCGTGATGCTGCTGTCCGCAGGCATGGCCTCGGCGCAGGACTTCTCGGCGGCGCAAATCAGCGAAGGGATCCGCGCCATCAGCACGGACGAGTTCCAGGGACGCTATCCGGGGACCGAGGGCGAGCGGATGGTGCTCGCGTGGCTGCAGGCCCGGTATGAGGCGATGGGCCTGGAGCCGGGCGGTCCGGACGGCCAGTGGCTGCAGCCGGTCGAGCTGAAGCGATATACGCCGGCGGCGGGCGCCAGCGCGGTCTGGACCGGACCCGACGGCGCCAGCCATGATCTCGCCGTCGGCATGGACATCACGGTGCGGGCCGTCTCCAATGACGGCCGCGCCACGATCGACAACGCGGGTCTCGTTTTCGCCGGCCACGGCATCTACGCGCCGGAGCGGAACTGGGACGATTACGGCGATCTCGACGTGCGCGGCAAGGTCGTCATCGTGGTCGCCGGCGAGCCGGACGGCGATCTGTTCAACGGCCCCTACGCCACCCACTATCAATCCGGCGCCGCCAAGGCTGACGAAGCCTACCGGCGCGGCGCGGTCGGGATCATCACCCTGGTCATGGGCGACGCCGCCTCCTCGATGTGGCAGGGCGTCGTGCGCGGAAACGGCCGCACCCGGACCCTGACGCCGGGCGCCGCGGACCTCGAGTTCTCCGGCGCGGTGAACCACGACCTGGCGGCTCAATGGGCTGCCGCGGCGGGCCTGGACATCCAGCGGCTCGCAAGCGTGGGCGACGGGTCGTTCAAGGCCGTGGCCCTGAACGGCGTCAACCTGTCGGTTGCAGCGTCCGAGACGATCGAGACCCTGGTCACCCACAACCTGCTGGCGCGTATACCGGGAACCGAACGGCCGGATGAGACCATCATCTATTCGGCCCACTGGGACCACGTCGGCGGCGAGGCGCAGCACCCCGGCGTCACCGGCGACAATATCTGGAACGGCGCATGGGACAACGCCTCGGGCACCATCGGCGTGCTCGAGATGGCGCGCCAACTGAGCGCCGCGCCGCGCCCGAAGCGGTCCATCGTCTTCGCCCACATGGCGGCCGAGGAGATGGGGCTGCTGGGGGCCTACGGCTATGCCGCCGATCCGGTCTACCCACTGGAGACCACGGTAGCGGACATCAATATCGACATGCTGCCCCTGTCGGGCTCGACCCGCGACATCCCGATCTTCGGCAAGGGCCAGAACGAGCTGGAGGACCGGCTGCAGGCGCTGGCCCAGCCGCTGGGCCGCTATGTCTCGGACGACGGCATGCCCGAGCAGGGCTTCTACTACCGCTCCGACCATTTCCCCTTCGCGCGCATGGGCGTGCCCGCGATCATGCCCTGGCACGGCTGGGACTGGGTCGAGGGCGGCCGCGAGGTTGGTGAGGCCGCATGGCGCGCCAAATTCGCCGCCGACTATCACAAGCCCTCGGACGAATGGTCGGCCGACTGGGACCTGACTTCGGCGGTCGAGAACCTGACGCTGCTGTATCATCTGGGCCTGGACCTCGCGAACAGCAGCGACTGGCCGGGCTGGAAGCCGACGTCGGAGTTCGCCGTCGTCCGCGCCCGCTCGGACGCCGCGCGCCAGTGACGGCGACCCTCCGGCCCCTGACCGGCGACGGCTCGCCGCCGGTGGAGGGCGCGTATCCGCAGGCCGTCGAGGTGACCGGGCCGACCCGCTGGCTTTATCTGTCCGGCCAGATCCCGGTCGCGCCGGATGGCTCGCTCGCCGCGGATTTCACCGGACAGTGCGAACAGGTCTGGACGAACATCGAGACGCAGCTCGCCGCCGCGGGGATGTCGCTCGACAACCTGGTCAAGGTCACCACCTTCCTGTCAGACCGGGAATGGGCGCTGGAGAACCGCGAGGTGCGGCTGCGCCGGCTGGCGGGGCGGCAGCCGGCGCTGACGGTAATCATCACCGGCATCTTTGACGAAGAGTGGCTGGTCGAGATCGAGGCGGTGGCGGCGGCCTAGTTCCCATTCCTCCCCTCAAGGAGAAGAAGGGCGCAATGCCGCGTTGCCTGCCCGCAACAACCGTCCCACTGTCCAGTTCATGAGCCGCTGGTCGCCGCAGCCCGCCCCGGACGAGCCCGATGGCCTGATCCTGTTCGACGGCGTCTGCGTATTCTGTTCGCGCTGGGTGCGGTTTGTGATCGACCGCGATCCGGAGCGGCGGTTCCGTTTCGTCGCCATCCAGTCCAGCGCCGGGCGGGCGCTCGCCGCGCGCTACGGCATCGATCCCGAAGCCCCTCAGACCAACGCGGTGGTGTGGGGCGGACGGATCTTCTTCAAGTCGGACGCGGCGCTGACGGTGCTGGGCCGGCTTCGCGGGACGCGGGCGCTGGCCGGGCTGAAGGCTGCGCCACGGTTGGTGCGGGACCCCGTCTATGACCTGATCGCGCGGAACCGGTACGCGATTTTCGGGCGGACGGAGACCTGCATGGTTCCGCCGCCCGAGGACCAGGCGCGGTTCGTCGCATGACGCGTGTGCTGGTCGTTGGAGCAGGCGGGGTGTTCGGCTCGCGCCTGTGCAAAGGCCTGCTGCGGAACGGGTTCGAGGTGGTGGTCGCGGGGCGGGACCGCGGCCGGGCCGAGAGTGTTGCGGCGCGGCTCGGGACCGCGTTTCCGGACGGGCGGGTCGAGGTCGTGGCGCTGGACACGGCGACCCTGACGCCGGGCGACCTGCATGCCACCGGCGCGTCCATCGTCGCCGACGCCGCCGGGCCGTTCCAGGGCGCGGAACCGACGACGGCTCGGGCGGCCATCGCGGCGGGCCTGTCCTATGTCGATCTGGCCGACGGCCGCGATTTCGTGGCCGCGTTTCCGGCGCTGGACGCGATGGCGCGGGCGGCGGGCGTGGTCGCCCTGACGGGATGCAGTTCGACGCCGGCCCTGTCGAACGCCGTGCTGGACCGGCTGACCGAAGGCTGGCGCGAGGTGGTCTCGGTCGAGGCGGCCATCTCGCCGGGCGCGCGGGCCCCGCGCGGCCTGTCGGTGATGCAGGCGATCCTGTCGTGGCTGGGGCGGCCGGCAAGGGTGTTCGACGACGGCGGCTGGACGACGCGGCGCGGGTGGAGCGGGCTGTACCTGCGCGACTTCGGAAGGGCGGGACGGCGGCGGGTGTCGCTGTGCGAAACGCCGGATCTCGATCTGTTCCCGGCGCGGTACCGGCCGAGGCGGAGGGCGCTGTTCCTGGCCGGGCTGGAGCCTTGGCCGGCGCATCTGGGAGCCTGGGTTCTCGGCGGGCTGGTGCGGGTCTTCCGGTTTGATCCGGTTCCGCTGGCCAGGGCGCTGGTCACGCTGTCGGGCTGGGCGTCCGTCTTCGGTTCGGACCGGGGCGCGATGCGGGTTGAGGCGTATGGCGTCGACGGCCAGGGCCGGGCGGCGCGGGCGGTCTGGCGACTGGTCGCCGCGCCCGGAGAGGGGCCGGTCACGCCCGGCCTGCCGGCGCTGGCGGCGATCAGGGCGATCGCGGCAGGGCGGATCGCGCCGGGCGCGCGGGCCTGCGTCGGCGTGCTGTCGCTGGAGGAGATCGTCGCCGAGATGGCCCCGCACGGCTTGGCGACGGAGACGATCGTGGAGCGCGGCGCGATCTGGGCGCGCGCCATCGGGCCGGATTTCGACGGTCTGCCGCCCGCGATCCGGGCGCTGCATGAGACGCCGGGCCGGTCGCTGTGGCGGGGCGCGGCGGCGACGGAGGGCGTGTCGGGGCCGTTTGCCGCGCTGGTCGCCCGGATGCTGGGCTTTCCCAGGGCGCAGGCGGTCTGTCCCGTCGAGGTGGCGATCGAGGCCGACGGCGACCGGTCGGTCTGGCGCCGGAGGATCGGCGGCCACGCCTTCGTCAGCGTGCTGTCGCACCCGCGGCCGGGCGGCCGGGTCAGGGAACGGTTCGGTCCCCTGAGCATGGCGCTGACCCTGACGCCCGAGGGGGAGCGGCTGGTCTATCGCGTCAATGGCTGGCGGCTGGGGCCGATCCCGTTGCCGCGCGCGCTGGGCCCCTCGACCCGGTCGCATGAAGAGGTCGACGCCGAGGGCCGGTTCGTCTTCGACGTCGAGATATTCGCGCCGCTGATCGGGCGGCTGGCGCGCTATCGGGGCTGGTTGGTGCGGGACACCTAGCTTGCCGGCGCCACGGTGGCGCGGGCGATCAGGGCGCGGGCCTGCTCAGCGGCGGCCCCGGTGGTCAGCGTGCCGGCCTGGACCTCCTCGGCCCAGTCCATCAGCGGCTTGCCGGTGACGGCGCCGCGGTTGGCTTCCTCCTCGAGATACAGGCCGCCGCCGGCCCGGATGCGCTCGTCCCAGGCGGCGCGGACGGCGGCCCAGTAGTCCCTGGTGGCGTTCCAGTAGTCGTCGCCGGGCTTCGGATCGTAGTTGTCGACCTTGCGGTAGGTGTTGATCACATCCTCCTGGACGATGGCGGCCGGTTCGCCCGCGTCACCCCCGGACGGCCCCATCTTCATATTGTCCTGGATGTGAACCCAGCCGGCCGGCGTCAGGGCGTGGCGATTGATCCCCAGATAGCGGTCGTAGGGCGTGTCGCGGACGGCGTCGCGGCGGGCGAGCGGGCGCCAGGTCGGGGCGCTGGTCCATTCGGCCATGCCGTGGTCGTAGGCCCAACGGCCGACGCCGCCGTAGCGCGGGGAGTCGTCGGTCTGCCACACCGTCTGGGCCCAGGCCCCGCGGCGCTGTTCGGCCGGGACGGCGGTCAGGGTCCAGCGGTTCGTGTCGGCATAGGTGAGGACGGTTTCGGGCTCATAGACCCAGTCCTGACGCCAGTGTTTGATGATGTGGAAATTGCCCTCATCGTCGCCCATGACGAGGATGTGCTGCAGGCTGATGCGGGTTCCGTCGTCGTAGACCACGCGTACGATTTCGTCGCCGGCCGACTGGTGTTCGTCCAGCGGGGTATAGCCGCCGCGGAAGCTGACGTTCTCGCGCATGTCGAAACGGACGCGCCACTGGCCGGCCTGGGCGAGGATGGACTGGCGGTCGCGCTCGAACTGGCTGGCGGGCGCGTCGGCGGCGGCTGGAACGGGTGCGGTTTGGGCCGTCGCCGGGGCGGCGAGCGCTACGGCGGCGAGCAGGGTGGAGATCATGAGGGCGCGGCGCATGGCGGGCTCCTGAAAATGCGAGTCAGTCGCGTTATCGGGTGAGGGGTTCAGTAGCGCAAGGCCAGGGACAGGCCGATGTTGCGGCCCGGCTGGGTGTAGGCGTCGGTGATCGGGGGCAGGTTCAGCGGATTGGCCGCCCGGACCGGCGGATTGGCCACCCCGCGCACGTCGCTCCACCAGCTGTATTTCTGGTCCAGCACATTGAACAGACCGACGCGGGCGGTGACCCGGTCGTTGAGGTTCCAGTATGCGGTGACGTCCAGCAGGGCGAAATCCTCGCCGACATGGCAGCCGGTCGCCGAGGTGAAGCAGGGCAGGTTGTCGGTATCGGCCCCCTCCTTCGCTTGCGACCATGTGGCGGCGGCCTGGGTTCCGAACACGCCGGCGGGATCGTCATAGCCCAGACTGAAGACCACCTTGACCGGGTCGATGGTTTCCAGCGCGCGGGTCCCGCCAACCGGGTCCTGGATCTGGCCGTCGGCGTATGCGGCGGCGAAACGGGCGCTGACGCCATTGCTCCACCAGATGTCCGCCCTGGCCTCGAGGCCCGAAATCCGGACGTCGGTGAAGTTGACATGCCGGTAGACCGCCGGATCCGCCGGGGTGAACGAGCCCGAGACGACCTGCTGGCTGATGAAGTCCTCATACTCGGTGCGGAAGCCGACCAGCTGGGCAGACAGGCGGCCGCCGCCGAGCGCGACGTCGCGCAGACGGACGCCGATCTCAAGGCTGCGGCTGGTTTCGGGACGCAGGTCGGGGCTGGGGATCGAGGTGTAGCCGAAGGCCGGGTTCGAGAAGAAATTGTTGACCTGGCTGGGCGTGGGCGCCTTGAAGCCTTGGCCGAGATTGCCGAACAGGCCGAGGTTCGGCGTTGACCACCAGACGACCCCCAGCTTGGGCGAGACATGATCGTCGGACTGGTCGGCGCGTGCGCCGGGATAGAGCGGGTCGTCGGCGGTCGACAGGTCGTAGCTGTCCCAGCGGATGGCCGGGATGACCTTGAGCGATCCGGCCAGCAGGCTGATCTCGTCCTGAACGAACAGGCCGCCGAGCGTGTAGTCGGTCCTGGGGAAGGCGCTGGTCGGGAAGGTCTCGCCGGCGGGCGGGACCGTGCCGTCGCGCACGCCCTGCTGGGTGGTTTCGGACCAGTCGCCGCCGAAGGTGAGGCGGTGGGCGCCGAGGGCCTTGGTGAAGTCGGCGGAGAAGCCCTGGACATCGTTGTCGAAGCTGTTGTCGCGCGTCCGGTCCACGCCGACCCGGTCCTCGAAGGTGAATTGCCGGCTGCTCGAATTCTGCCGATAGATCGAGACCTGACCGCGATCGAGGCCGAGCACGTCGTCCAGACGCCAGTCGAGGCTGAAGCGCTCGCGCTCCGTCGTGTCGGCGGCGGTCAGGTTGAGGACGGCGGTGGCCGAGGCGGGCGGCGAGGCGGCCGGGCGTGTCGTGCGGCCGCTGAGGACGTCGGCCTCCATGTCGGCGTGGAAGCTGTCGTACGTCAGACGCAGGCTGTGGCCCGGCGCGACGTCCCACACCAGCTTGGCCAGCCAGGCGTCGGAGTTGATCTCCTGCGGATTGGGCAGGGTGCGGCTGGAGTAGACGATGGTGTTGTTGGAGCGGATCTCCTCGCCGGTCTGGTCGCCCCCGTTTTCGGTTTCATGACTGTCGCGGCCGGTCCAGGCCAGCAGGCCGGAGAAGGCGCCGCTGCGGCCGGCGACGACGGCGGATTTGGTCAGGCCTTCGTCGGCCGAGTTGTAGCCGACCCGGGCGCGGGCGCCGAAGCTTTCGCCGGCGCGGATCAGGTCGGCCGGGTCCCTGGTCGTGAACAGGACGGCCCCGGCGACGCCGTCCGAACCATACAGCGCCGAGGCGGGCCCGCGGAGGATTTCGACCGACTTCATCAGGTCCAGATCGGCATAGCCGCCGCGGCCGACGCTCTGGGCCCCGAAGACGAAGCCATCGGGCGAGCGGACGCCGTCGATGATCATAAGCACGCGGTCGCCGCCGATGCCGCGGATGGTGAAACCCTCATTGCCCGCGCGGCCGGCCGTGCCCAGGGCGGCGCCGAAGCGGGCCGGCTGGTTGACGACGCTGACGCCGGGCTCGAAGCGGATCAGATCCTTGATATCCGTGGCCAGCATCGCCTCGATGTCGCGGTCGCTGAAGACGGTGATGGTGGCGGGCACCTCGTCGGCGCGGGTCTCCGTCCGGGTGGCCAGGACCGTGACCGGGGCCAGTTCCTGCGGTTCGTCCGAAACGAGCGGCGCATCGGGCTCTGCGGCCCGGGCGGGCGCTCCGGCGAGGCTCAGGGCGGCAAGCCCGGCGGAGAGAAGTAGCGTGCGCATGGAAACGGCCCCGGTTGAGAGAACAGGGCAATTAGTGCGAACGATTATCAGAATCAACCGCAACTTCAGCAGGGCTGTTTCCGAGCGCGATTTAAGCTGACAACCCTCGTCATACACCGCCATCCTCCCGCGTCAGGGAGGACCACCGACATGAGCATCGACCCCGCGGCCGAAACCGCGCGCTGGCTGGCGACGATTTCGCCGGAGGATATGGAACGGGCCGTGGCCTATACGCGCGGGGGACACTGGCTGCTGCTGTGGAGCGCGATAGTCGGCGTCGTCGCGGCATGGATCATCCTCCGCACCGGCCTGTTGAGCGGCATTCGCGATCGGCTGGAGCGGCGCCGCAAAAGGCCCAAGCTGGTCTCGCTGACGGTCGGGGTGGTCTATCTGCTGATGAATGCGGTCCTGACCCTGCCGTGGGCCATTTACCAGGGCTGGTGGCGCGAGACGCAGTACGGGCTGACGGAGCAGCCGCTGGCAGGCTGGCTGGGCGAGGCCGCCCTGGGCGCCGCCATATCGACGGTCCTCATGGGGCTGCTGATCGTCGGTCTCTATTTCATCATCCGCCATGCACGGCGGCTCTGGTGGGCCTGGGGCGCGGGGCTGACTGCGCTGGCCGTGGTCTTCATGCTGATCGTCTCGCCGATCGTGATCGAGCCGCTGTTCAACACCTACACCCCGGCCCCGGACGGGCCGATGCGGGATTCAGTGGTCGAACTGGCGCAACGCACCGGCACCCCGGACGACAGGATCTTCATCTACGACGGCTCGAAACAGTCGGACCGCTACACCGCCAATGTCTCGGGCCTGTTCGGCACGGCGCGGGTGGCGATGAGCGACGTGATGTTCGCCAAGGGCGCCGACCTGGCCGAGGTGCGCGGCGTCGTGGGCCACGAGATGGGCCACTATGTCCACATGCACTCGCTGTGGATCACCGGCATCCTGATCGTGCTGGCGGCGATTGCGTTCTGGCTGATCGACCGGCTGTTCCCGCTCGCCAAACGGCTGATGGGCGCGAACCGGGTCGGCGAGATATCCGACCCTGCCGGCCTGCCGGTGCTGGCGGCCCTCGGGGCGGTGATCGGCCTGCTGCTGACGCCGGTGCAGAACACCATGATCCGGCTGATCGAGGCCGACGCGGACCAGTTCTCGTTGGTCCACGCCAATGAGCCGGACGGGCTGTCAAAGGCGCTGATCAAGACGGCCGAGTATCGGGCGCCCTCGCCGTCCGCCATTGAGGAGATGATCTTCTACGACCACCCGTCGGTCGAGAACCGCGTGCGCCGGGCGATGGAGTGGAAGGCGACGCATCCGGCCAATGCACGGGAGGCCCCTGCTACGCCGACGCCGTGAGGCCGGGGCGTTCATTGTCCCAGATCATGTGCAGGATCGACCAGAGGCCGTCGGGGTCGCGGCACAGCTGGATCGAGTTGACGCCGCGGCGCTCGGGCTCGGCGTCCTCCGGTCGGGTCCGGGCTTCGTAGATGCTCCAGACATGGGCCATGTTGCCGAACTCCGAGATGCGGCGACTGATCTCCACCTCGAAGAAGCCGTTGGCCTCGAAGAAGGGCGTGACGTTGGCCTCATACTCTTCCCGGCCCATGACGATCATGGTCGGGCGGCCGTCGGCGTCGAGGCCGGTGCGGGCCTGACGGCTGTCGGGGTGGAAGATCTCGCGCTGGGTGGCCCAGTCGCGGGGGCCTGCGGGACCGGAGATGCAGGCGTACATGGCGTCGACGACGGCGCCGATATCGCTGCGGTCGACCATCAGGGGCGCTTCCGCACGAATACGGTTCCGGCCGAATAGCCCGCGCCGAAGCTGCAGATCAGGCCGACATCGCCCGTCGCCATCTCCTGCTGGCGCAGGTGGAAGGCGATGATCGAGCCGGCCGAGGAGGTGTTGGCGTAGTCGTCGAGGATGATGACGTTCTCCTCCGGCGTCGGCTCGCGGCCCAGCACCTTGCGGCCGATGAACTGGTTCATGTTGATATTGGCCTGGTGCAGCCACATCCGCTTGAGGGTCGCGGGATCGATGCCGAGCTCGGCGGCATGGTCGATGATCATGTCCGAGACCATGGGCACCACGTCCTTGAACACCTTCCGGCCCTGCTGCACGAACAGCTTGTCGGGCGCGCCGATCCCTTCGGGGGCGGCGTTGTTCAGGAAGCCGAAATTGTTGCGGATGTTGTTCGAGAAGACGGTCTTCAGCCGCGTACCGAGGATGTCCCAGCCGCCCGGGCCGGCCTGGTCCGCGCCCTCGACGATCACCGCCGTGGCGACGTCGCCGAAGATGAAATGGCTGTCGCGGTCCTTGAAGTTCAGATGGGCCGAGCAGATCTCGGGATTGACCATGAGCACGGCCTCCACCGAGCCCGAGGCGATGAAGTCCGCGGCCGTCTTGATGCCGAAGGTCGCCGAGCTGCAGGCCACATTCATATCGAAGGCGAAGCCGTCGATCCCCAGCGCCTGCTGCACCTCGATCGCCATGGCGGGGTAGGGGCGCTGCATGTTCGACGCGGCGCACAGGACGGCGCCGATTTCGGAGACGGGCTTGCCCCAGGCGGCGATGGCGTCCTGCGCGGCCCTGACCGCCATTTCGGCCAGCACCGACAGTTCGTCATTGGCGCGTTCGGGAATGTCCGGCGCCATGCGGGCGGGGTCGAGAACCCCGGCCTTGTCGAGGACGAACCGGGACTTGATGCCCGAGGCCTTTTCGATGAACTCCACCGAGGAGGGGGTCAGCTCCGCGACGTCGCCTTCCGCGATTTCCGCGGCGTGGTCGGCGTTGAACCGCTCGGCATAGGCATTGTAGGCGGTGACCAGCTCGGCGTTGGAGATGGACTGCTCGGGGGTGAACAGGCCTGTGGCGGCGATAACGGCAGAAGTCATGAAGGGGCCCTAACGCTCGGCGCGCGGCGCCTCGCTGCTTGAGGACCGCGTTCTGTTTCTGAACGGACTAGATAGGCTTGACCGGGGACGACGTCGAGGCCGCCTCATGACGGGCCAGCAGGCGGTGGGCGGCGTCGAGGTGGAGGCGTTCGACCATGCGGTAGCCGACGCGGATGGCGCCCTTGCCCTCGGCCTCGGCGGCGGCGAAGGCGGCGACCACTTCGCGGGCCCTGTCCACCTCCTCCGGGGTGGGAGAGAAGGTCGCGTTGGCGGCGTCGATCTGGGCCGGATGGATCAGGCTCTTGCCGTCGAAGCCAAAGGCGCGGCCCTGCCGGCATTCGGTCTGAAGGCGTTCAGCATCGTCGGTGGCGTTGACCACGCCGTCGATGGCCAGCAGGCCGTGGCCGCGCGCGGCCGCGACGACGGCGGCCAGCCACGGCTTCAGCGGCTCCCGGTCGGGGCCGAGGACGAGGTTCATGCGCTCGCCGAAATCATTGATCCCCAGCATCAGGGCGGCCAGCGGGGCGCCCGCGCCGGCGATGGCGTCCAGCCGCAGCACCGACAGGGGGGTCTCGATCATGATCCAGAGGGCGACGCCGTCGGCGAGGAGAGCAGCGACCTCACGCACCGCCTCGGGGCTCTCGATCTTGGGGGCGACCACGAAGTCGGGCTTCAGGTCGTTGAGAGCGGCCAGATCGGTCGCGCCCCAAGGGGTATCGAGGCCGTTCACCCGGACGCCGACGCGGCCCTGGAAGCCGCCGTCGCTCAGGGCCGCGACGGCGGCGCGACGGGCTTCCGCCTTGGCGTCCGGGGCGACGGCGTCCTCGAGATCGAGGATCACCGCGTCGGCGTTGAGGCCGCGCGCCTTCTCTATCGCCCGCGGATTGCTGGCCGGCAGGTACAGGACCGAGCGGGTGAGCTGCATCACACCCGGCCCGTGACCGGGATCAGGGCTCCGGTCATCGCGCGGCTCTCCGGCGAGGCGAGGAACAGCATGATCCGGGCGAGGTCAGCGGGCGCGACCCATTTGGCCGGGTCGGCGTCGGGCATGTCCCTGCGGTTCTGGTCGGTGTCGAGGATCAAGGGCAGGACCGCGTTGACGGTCACGTTTGTGTCCTTGAGTTCCTCGGCCATGGCCTCGGTCAGGCGATGGACCCCGGCCTTGGAGGCGGCGTAGGCGCCCATGCCGGCGGCGGCCCTGAGGGCGCCATTGGCTCCGACATTGACGATGCGGCCCTCGTCCGAGCGCTTGAGGTGGGGCAGGGCGGCGCGGCTGGCGTTGAGGGCGGTGGCGACATTGAGGGCGAACATCTTCGCCCAGGCGGGATCGGCGTCATCGGTCGTCTGCCAGACGAAGCCGCCGGCGATGTTGAGCAGGGCGTCGAGGCGGCCGAAATGCGCGGCGACCGCGTCGATGGCCGTCTGCGCCGAAGCGGGGTCGGTCAGGTCGACGCCGGCGAGTTCGAGGACGCCCTCCGGCACGGACTGCCCGGCGGCGTGGTCGATCACCGCGACCCGGAGCCCGTCGGCGAGGGCCGCCTCGACCACGGCGCGGCCGAGGGAACCGTGGCCTCCGGTGACGGCGATGACGCGTTCGGACACTCAGACCTCCAGAAAAACGAGTGCACATAGTGCACAATCAGCGCGGTCGCGCGCACGGAATTTCGAGTGCACATGGTGCACAATTCGGAGCCGAAGCCCGGCGGGACGGGGTTTGAGGGGCGCCGGAAAGCGCACTCCGGTCCGCTGCCTCAGGCGAAGACCTTTCCCATCAGCCGTTCGAGAGCCTGGGCGTCCACTGCGTCAAAAGCGGATGTCTCGGTCGCGTCGACGTCGAAGACGGCGATCAGCGCGCCGTGGGGGTCGAGCACCGGGACGACGATCTCGCTCGCCGACCGGCTGTCGCAGGCGATGTGGCCGGGGAAGGCATGGACGTCGGCGACGATCTGCGTCGTCCGGTCCCGCGCGGCCGTCCCGCACACGCCCCTGCCGAACGCGATCCGCAGACAGCCCAGCGTACCCTGATAGGGGCCGACGACGAGTTCATCCGCCTTGTCCGGATCGACCACGTAAAAGCCTGTCCAGAAGAAGGCCGGGAAGGCGTCCGCCAGCATGGAGGCGACCGTCGCCATGCGCGCCGTCCGGTTCGGCTCGCCGTCGAGCACCGCAAGAATTTCCGCCTCGACCTCGACATAACGGGCGGCCTTGTCGGCGGGTCGGTCGTCGCGGGCGGCATAGGCCATTCGGGTGCTCCAGGCGTTGGGTGACCCATATAGGAAGCCGCCGGCCGGCTGGCGAGCGTCGAGAATTCGCCTCTCAGGCGAGCGCCCAACCTGCTGATTCCGGTGGACAACCGGCCCGGAGTCACAAAAAGGCCTCGTTGCGGCAACGCTTGTTCGCAAACCAGCGTTTACCTTGACAGAAGGTTAACGGAACCGGACTGTCCCGTCGCGCAAGCTTGAGCGCAAGGGGCGGCGGCTGCCCACTCTGGTTGCGCGAGGGGGAGTATGAGCGAGCGTCAATCCAATCAGGAGGGCGGCTCCCGCTTCGGCCGGGGACGGGGCCCCGTGGCCATTGCTTCGGTCGTCGGCGTGCTGGCCCTGGCCGCGCTGGGCATGGCGTCGTGCGGCAACGGCGAGGGGAACGGCGTCCGGTTCTGGCAGCGCAACGACGTGGCCTCAAACGCCTGCCCGCGGCCCGCCTCGCTCACCGGGTCCGAGTTCAACGCCCAGGAGACCGGCCTGCGGGCCTTGCGCCGCGCCGCCTTCCGCGGCGATTTCTTCGCCCAGCTGGAGCTGGGCGGTCGCTACGCCGCGATCCGCGCGACCGACAAGAACATCGAGGATCCGATCGAGAGCGCCACCTGGTACGCCATGGCGCTGGCGAATGACGAGGGTTACGCCCCGATCAACCGCGTCGACCGCGGCGGCTTCGGCGGCTGGCGGCCGCTGTCGAAATACGACGACTGCCGCGCCTGGGAGCGGCACACGGCCTATCAGCGGCTCGACCGCCAGCTGGGCCAGATGACCCGGGAAGAGCAGGAGGCGGTGCGCGACCGCGTCATCTATGTGCTGTCGACCCAGGACGCCCATGGCTACCGCACCCTCGCGCGACTGCACGACGGCCTCTACGGCCCGTTCGGCGAGCCGGAAGACAACCGCGAGGCGCGCGAGGCCTGGGGGCGCAACGCCGGCGGAAACGGCCGCGACCGCAGCCGGCGCGGCTACTATTCGGCGACCAATCTGTTCCAGCGCAACGACGTCGACGCCTATCTGTACAACTACCTTGCGGTGCAGACCGGCGATGTCGGCGCCTATGTCCTGCTGAGGGATTTCGAACGCTCCGCCCCGAGCCGCGATACTTATCAGCGGTTCGTCGAGACCAAGGCCCGGCAGTGGACGCCGCCGTTCGAATTCTATCCCAACACCGCGCCGCAGTCGGGGGTGCCCTTCTCGGACGAGAGTCGGCCGCGCGGCGACGCCTATGAATACGCCCTGGGCCGTATGGGCGGAGAGTTGCCCTTCGTCCATGTCGGACGGGCCCTGCGGTATCTCGGGGTGACGGACACCGTCGCCCAACGACCGGAGGACCTGTCCAAACGCCAGGTCGAGACGCTCGAGGCCATGCTGGGCCACCCGATGGAGGGCCGGCTGTCGTATCTGGAGCGCGTCCGCGCCATCCAGATGGCGGCCGTCAACGGCTCGTCCGAGGCCCAGCTGGTGCTGGCCGTGATGTACGCCGAGGGCATCGGCCTGCCCGCCGACTACGCCCGCGCCTTCAAATGGTTTGAGGAGGCCGCGCGCCAGGGCAGCCCCGAGGCCAAATTCGCCATGTCGAGCTATTTCGCCCTCGGCGTCGCGGGGGTGGCGGATCAGGACAAGGCCCAGGCCGTGGCCTTCCGCATCGACTCCGCCCTGTCCGGCTTCGGCCCCTCGGCCGGCCGCCTGCAGGCGGTGCTGGCCCAGGTCTCCCGTTCGCAGCAGCGCCGCTAAGGAGGGCGTGAAACCATGATGACCCGCACCTCTTTCGGTCTGATCGGCGGGATCGCCGCCATCGCCGCGACCGTCGCCGTCTTCGCGCTCGGCGACGGGGCCGCCCAGGCCCAGACCGCGGCCAAGGTCGAAAGCCAGACCCGGCCGAACTTCGGCGTCCTGCTCGACCCGCCGACGCGCAGCTATCGCAACCGCGGTTCCAGCCACCGGCGCTACGATTACCGGCGGCACCGGCCCGACTGGCGACCCGACCATCCCGGCTATCGTCCGGGCGGCGAGGAGATCGTGCTGATCGACTGCGGCGGCAATCCGGGCACCGGCGCCGTTGAGGACGCCGTGCGCCGCGTTCGGCCGGGCGGCACCCTGGTCATCCGCGCCCGCGGCGGCGCCTGCGTCGGCTGGCTGAACATCGACAAGCCGATCACCATCATCGGCGAGAGCGGGTTCGATCCGCGTCGCTGGGCCAGTCATCCCGAGCCGACCCTGATGGCCCCCGACGGCCTGCCGTGCATGACCGTCGCCTCAGGCGTCCGGGTCGAGATTCGCGACATGGTCTTCGCCTCGCCGCGCGCCGGAGACGCCGCCTGCATCGTCGGTTACGGCGCGGAAATCGTCATGAACCGCGTCGGCTTCCGCCACGCCGGGGACGAGGCTGCAATCTACGCGGACGGCGGGCTGCTGGACCTGCGCGACGTCATCATCGAGGCCCAGACCATCGCGCCGGCCATCGTCGCAGACGGCGCGGTGTTGAACGCGTGGGAAATGGCGGTCACGGGCGCACAGTCCGGACTTGAGCTGATCCCCGGCGCCGGCCAGACCTCGCGTCTCAACGCCGTGACGCTCAAGGGCACGGGGGCTCCCAACGCCTTCGGGCCGCGGTCGATCGGCATCGTGATTCGCTCCGGCCGGGACTACGGCCGCGTCGAGATCGAGAACACCGCCGTCCTCGGCTATGTCGAAGGCGTGGCGATCGAAGGCGCTTCGGTCGACATCAGGAACAGCCGCGTCGGCCGTTCCGACAAGGGCGTGGTGCTCTATAATGGCGAGCTCCGTCTGAGCGACAGCCGCGTTCGGGCCTCGACCGTCGGCGTCGCCGCCGCCTCGGGTCATGCGGTGGTGGTCAACAATGTCTTCTCGGGCGTCCGCGAGGTCATCTATGCCGAGAACCGCGCCACGGTGGAGGCCAGCGGCAACCGGGTCTGGTCGCAATCGATCTGCCGGCCCCAGTTCCGGGACCGCTACAGCGGTCGCTATGAACCCTACTGGCGCCCCGGACAGGGCTGGGAGTGCATGTACGGCTCCTATCCGCAGAACTGGTGGGACGCCGAGGACGGCCTGCTCGGCCTGCCCTACCAGGACGACGGCTATCAGCTGGAAGGCTACCGCGAATACCAGAGCGGCCGCGGCTGGTATGACCGCAACGGTCGCTACATCCGGGACGACCGTTACCAGGGCGAGGACCGCTGGAGCCGGGGCGGCCGGCGGCGGTAAGGCAGGATACAGGTGCGGTCATAAGGGCCGGAACTAGCGTTCAGGTTGAACCTGAGATAACGTCGATCATCATTCGGAGGGAGTGCTATGACCGATCAAACTTCATCTGTCGAAGCTCACATCGATACGCACGGCGCCAAGCCGATGTTGAAGGTGAGCGGAGAGGTCAACGTCTATGCCTCGGACTTCACGATCACGGTTGCGGAGGCTTATCCCCAAGGCTTCGTGCCTCAGGAGTTGATCCTTGATGTGACGGTCGAGGAAAGACCGTCTCCGATGAAGGGCGTGATGCGGCCCTTCAGCTACAGCAAGGTGATGGGCGAGATCGAGTACCAGACCGTTCGTGCCCGGTTCAGCAACGGCGCCCCGGACGCAGTCGCCCGGATCGCCCGGAGCTGAGGCCCCACCGTCGACAGGGCGGGGACCGGTAGGCGCGGAGGGACTCGAACCCCCAACCAGACCGTTATGAGCGGTCGGCTCTAACCATTGAGCTACGCGCCCTCCGGGCCGTGGTCGTTGGCCTAGCAGGCGGCCCGCCGCGTTGCCAAGCGCCATCCGCACGCCGCCGGCCTGTCCGCGATTTCACGCTGATGAACGGAACCTGCCAGGAGGCGGCGGGCCTTCATTCAGGCGCTCACGGCCAAGGTGCCGCCACGGTCGTCGCCCAGTTTCGGGTCCAACAGACCGACACGCCTTCAGGAGTCCTGCCGACATGACCCGTTCCACCGCCATTGCCCGCACCGTCGCCGCGCCCGCCGTTTCCAACCGCCTGCTGCTGATGAGCGGCGCGGTCATGGCCGCCGCCGCCCTGTTCGTCGCCGCGCCCGCCGCCCACGCCCAGTCCCAGCCCGGCGGCGGATCGCCGATGGTGATCCACGCCGTCGCCGACCGCCCGGCCCTGAACCTGTCGGCCTATGGCGAGGTCAAGACTGCGCCTGACATGGCCACGATCAGCTTCGGCGTCGTCACCGAGGCGACCACGGCCGCCGAGGCGATGCAGCTGAACGCCACGCGGATGAACCAGGTCATGGCCGCCCTGCGCCGCGCCGGGATCGAGGCGCGCGACGTCCAGACCTCGGGCCTGAACCTGTCGGCCCAGTATGACTACGTCCAGAACGAGCCGCCCCGGCTGCGCGGCTATCAGGCCAACAACCGGGTGACGGTGATCATCAACAACCTGAACGCCGTGGGGACGACCGCCGACGCCGTGGTCGCGGCCGGCGTCAACCAGATCGACGGCATTTCCTTCGGTCTCAAGGACCCCACCTCGGCCGAGAACCAGGCCCGCCAGCTGGCGGTGCGCAACCTCCAGGCCAAGGCCTCGCTGTATGCCCAGGCGCTGGGCGTCCAGCTGGGCGGCGTCCGGTCTCTTACGGAAGGCGGCGGCTATTCGCCCCAGCCGCCCCAGCCGATGTACGCACGCGCCGAGATGGCCATGGACGCGGGCGGCTCGACGCCGGTCGCCGCGGGTCAGCTGACCGTGCGGATCGACATCACCGGCGTGTATGACCTGAACCGATAGGCGGCTTCACGGCTGGATGAGAGGGCCCCGGCGCACGGCGTCGGGGCCTTTTTTCGCGCTCAATCCGAGCCGCGGGCCAGCATGAGTCCGAGGGCGAGGTTCAGGACGTTGGAGACCAGGGCGATGGCCAGGCGGGTGACGGAATCCAGCTCCATCCAGAACAGCGGGCCGCTCCAGGGCAGGCCCGTGAGGGTCAGCGGCAGGAAGGTCACATCGTTCGGCTCAAGGCCGAGCGTGGTCAGTCCGACCGGCAGGGCCATCATGGTGGCCACGATGGAGGCCAGCACGAAGGCGCCGTACAAGGGCCAGCGCGCGGCGCGGATGGTGCGTTCCATGATGATCCTCCCGCACGGGAGGGGAGGCCCGAACCGGGCCGCCGTCAAGCCGCCCGTTTGATCCGGTTGTCATCGTCCAGCAGGACCACCGTCGGCGACCACTGGCGGGCTTCTTCCTCCGGCATCTGGCCATAGGTCACGACGATGACCCGGTCGTTCTTCTGCACCAGCCGGGCGGCGGCGCCGTTGACGCCGATGACGCGCGAACCGCGCGGCGCCTCGATGGCGTAGGTGGTGAAGCGGGCGCCGTTGGTGATGTTCAGCACATCGACCTGCTCATGCGGAAAGATCCCCGCGGCGTCCAGCAGGTCGGCGTCGATCGCAATCGAGCCTTCATAGTCGAGGTCGGCCTGGGTCACCGTGGCGCGGTGCAGCTTGGCCTTCATCAGGGTGACCAGCATGGGGAGTGCGGTCCGGATGTAACGCGGGGCGTTCGGCCCCCGCTCGCAGACCGCTCATATAAGGGCTTCGACGCCCTCCATCAATGTCTGACGTTGCGCCGCAGCATCCGATGCTGCGGCGCCGCTCGCGCGTTACGGGCAGTTCATTTGACGCGGGGGCCTGCCGCTCTATGGTCAAAATGTGGCCATCAACCGGCCCGTGCGCCGGACGACTCCCACGCCATGAAGCAGTTTTTCCTGACCGTGCTCGGTGTCTTCACCGGCCTGATCCTGTTCGTGGTGGTCGTGCCGATCGTCCTGATCACCATTGCGATCAGCTCGGCGTCGTCCAAGGAGCCCACCCCGCGGAACACGGTGCTGGAACTGGATCTTCGCGAGGGCGTCACCGACCAGGCCCCCAGCAATCCGTTCGCGATCTTCGGCGGCTCCGGCCTGTCGACCCTGCAAATCGTCGACACCCTCGCCCAGGCCGGGGACGACGACCGGGTCAAGGCGCTGCTGATCCGCCTGCCGGAGGCCGGCATCACCCCGGCGGCCGCCGACGAGATCCGCCAGGCCGTCAGGCGCTTCCGCGGCTCCGGCAAGGTGGTGATCGCCCACAGCCAGGGCTTCCAGCCCGTCGGCACGACGGTTTCCAGCTATATGATCGGGGCTTCGGCCTCCGAACTCTGGATGCAGAACACCGCCGCCTTCCAGCTGGCCGGCTTCTCGGCCGACGGGATCTTCCTGGGCCGGGCCTTCGACAAATACGGCGTCAACGCCCAGTTCGAGCAGCGCTACGAGTACAAGAACGCGGTCAACGAATACACCGAGAGCGACTTCACGCCCGCACACCGCGAGGCGATGACGGCCTGGATGACCTCGGTCTACACCTCGGCCCTGGCCAATGCGGCCCAGGACCGGCGTCTGGCGCCGGCGGCCCTGCGGGCGACGATCGAGGCGGGGCCGTATTCCTCGGCCCAGGCGCTGCAACGGCGGCTGATCGACAAGATCGGCCAGGTCGAGGAGGCCGAGGCCGAGGCCAGGCGCCGGGCCGGCCGCGGGTCCGAGATCATGGAGTTTTCCGACTATGCCTCGTCGCAGGGCGCCCGGGTGGGCTCCGGGCGCAACGCCATCGCCATCGTCGGCGGCGAGGGCGGAATCGCCACCGGCACGGGCGGAAGCGCAGATCCGTTCGGCGGCGGTTCGTCCATCCGGTCGGACGACCTCGCCGAGGCGCTGTACGACGCCATCAAGAACGACAGCGTCAAGGCGATCGTGTTCCGCGTCTCGTCCCCGGGCGGATCGCCCGAAGCGTCCGAACAGATTCTGGCGGCGGTGCGCGCGGCCAAGGCGGCGGGCAAGCCGGTGGTGGTGTCGATGGGCGACTACGCCGCGTCGGGCGGCTACTGGATCAGTTCCGAAGCCAACTGGATTGTCGCCCAGCCGTCGACGCTGACCGGTTCGATCGGCGTGTACGGAGGCAAGTTCGCCCTTGCCGAGGCCTTGGGACGGTTCGGCGTCGATATGCGGAACCTGTCGATCGGCGGCGACTATGCCGACGCCTTCTCGCCGTCGCAGGAATTCACGCCGTCCCAGCGAGCGGCTTTTGCAGCGCAGATCGACCGGACCTATGAGGAGTTCATCGCCCGAGTCGCGGCGGGACGTCGGCTGCCGCCGGCGCGGGTGCGGGAGATCGCCCGCGGCCGCGTCTGGACCGGCGCCCAGGCCAGGGAGATCGGCCTCGTCGACCAGCTGGGCGGGCTGGAGGAAGCGATCGCCAAGGCGCGCGAACTGGCCCGCATTCCGGCCGGCGAGTCCGTCCGGTTCCAACGCTATCCCGAGGCGCAGTCGCCGTTTGAGGCGCTGTCGCAGGCGTTCGGCGTGTCCGGCGAGGCGGCGCGGGTGCTGATCGGGATCGGCGGGCTCGTGAACGACCCCGCAGCCGAGGCGACGGTTCGTCGCATCCAGGCGGATCGTGCCCGGGCGTCGGGCGCTTCGGTGCTGGCGGACCAACCTTGGTGAGCCGGAACACTCGCCTGTGAAGCGACCGGTCATTGACCGTTCATCCATGTGGACCGACATTGAGACTTCGGCGCTGCCGTCAGCGTCCGCCAAGGTGATTTGATGACCCAGTCTGACCGTCTGATCTTCGGCCCGTCAGCGCGCCGCCCGTCGAACGGACTCCTGGCCCCGGTGCTGTGGCTGGCGGGCGTTGTCGCGACCGCGGTGGCGATGACCGTGGGCGCCGTGTTGGCGGTGTTCACCGCCGTGGCCGTGGCCGTTATCGCTCTCTTCGCCGCCCTGCTCGTCTTTTTCGCAGGCCTGGCGATGGGCGCGCGGCGCAAGGCCGTGATCCGGACGCGCCGCACCGACGACGTCATCGAGGCGCGCAAGGTAGATGGCGCATGGGTCGCCTATGGCTGGGAGCGGCCCGGACGCTAGAGCCGTGCTGGTCGTCAAGGACGCGCCATCTCCCAATTTCGACGCCCGTCGGGCTCCGCCCGACATGCTCGTGCTTCATTACACAGGCATGGAGTCTGCCGCCGCGGCGATCGCCCGGCTGCGTGATCCCGAAGCGAAGGTTTCGGCCCACTATGTCATCGATGAGGACGGCACGATCTTGCGGCTGGTGGCGGAGGAGCGCCGCGCCTGGCATGCGGGGCAGGGCGCCTGGCAGGGCGAGACCGACTGCAACGCCGCCTCGATTGGCGTCGAGATTGTCAATCCGGGCCACGAGTTCGGCTATCGCGACTTCCCGGAGGCGCAGATCGACGCGGTGATCAGCCTGGTCAACGACCTCCGCACCCGCTGGACCATCCCCGACGCCCGCATCATCGGCCACTCCGACCTTGCGCCCGACCGCAAACAGGATCCCGGGGAGCGCTTTCCCTGGAAACGTCTGGCCTCGGTCGGGCACGGCCTGTGGTTCGAACCGGCGCCCGAAAGAGTGTCCGCCCTCGGCGCAACGCTGGGCGTGGGCGACGAGGGGCTGGGAGTCATCGTGCTCCGCGCGGGCCTGCACCGGCTGGGTTACGCCCTTATGCCGGGCGGAGACTATGACGAGGCCACCCGGCTGACGGTCGAGGCCTTCCAGCGGCACTGGCGGCCGGCGCGGGTGGACGGCGTCGCCGACGGCGAGACGCGGGCGACGCTGATGGGCGTGCTGCAGCTGGCGACGGCGGAGAGCGTGACCGGGGTGCTGAACTAGTTGACGTCGCCGGGGGCAACGCGCATCACGCCCCCGTCAGACGGCCGGGCGGTCGCGGCGGGGCCAGGAAGCGATTCCGGGCTCCCGTCGAGGAAAGTCCGGGCTCCACGGTGAAGAGGCGGCGGGCAACACCCGCCCGGGGCGACCCGAGGGATAGCGCCACAGAAAGCAAACCTCCGGCCTTGCGAGGCCGGTAAGGGTGAAAGGGTGGGGTAAGAGCCCACCGCGTGCCTGGCAACAGGGACGGCATGGCAAGCCCCGCCTGGAGCAAGACCGAATAGGGACGTCGCGCGGTTTCGGCCGCAGGGTTCACCGCCCGAGGCGTCCGGGTAGGTCGCGAGAACCATCCGGCGACGGGTGGTCCAGAGGAATGATCGTCACCGTCTTCGGACGGTACAGAACCCGGCTTACAGGCCGTCTGACACTATTTCGGCGTCTCGGGATCCTCGACCCGATGGCGCGCCCGGTCGGCGGCGTCGATCAGGCGCAACCCGGATATCTCCGCAGCGTCGGCGGTCAGATCCATCTGGCTCTCCGGCGGATCCTTGACGGCGACGGCGCCGTCGACCGAGCGGGGCGACATGGGTTTGCTGGGATCGGGGGGAGGGGACTCGCTTGCCATGTCCCTGAAACCCTGTCGCCCAATGTCGGGTTCCAGACGCAACAGCGTAAGGCGAAGCAATGATGGCGCTGGGCCGCCGCCCCGGCCGCCGATTGATCCACAGCCTGTCTATACTTGATCTGTTCTGTGTATGTTCCTTGACTCCAAGGTCTGATGCCCCGGTGAAGGTTAATTCGCGTCAACTAATCCCATTGAGGCGCAGTTGATCCCATGCTATCCCAGAGCCCGGAGTTGGGGTTGGCTGCGCCGTTCGGCGTTCACGGGATCAGAGGGGCGGATCGGAAGATCCGAGTTTGGGCAGGCGTGTTTCTCTCGACCTACGAGAAACAGTTGGACGGTAAGCGACGCCTGCTGATCCCGCAGGAGTTCCGCACCGCCGACAATGGCGCCGAGCACGGCGTCTTCTGCTTCTTTGCGCTTGCGGACGACTGCCTGGAGGCCGGGGGCGACCGGCTGATGGCCGAGTACGTCGCGCGCATCGAGGCCCTGCCGTTCGGCAGCGACAAGCGCACCGCCCTTGAGGAGACCTTCTACGCCGGCCAGCGCCCGCTCTCCTACGACGGCGGCGGACGCATCACCCTGCCGGAGAGCCTGTGCCAGGACGCCGGGCTGGGGGAGGATGTCGTCATCGTCGGCCTCGGCGCCCGTTTCCAGATCTGGGACCGCGCGCGCTGGAACGCCCGCCGCGACGCCCGGCGCGCGCTCGCCCGGCAGGTCATGAACGGGGAGGTCGGATGACCTCGCCCCACGCCCCCGTCCTGCTTGCGGAAGTGATCGAAGCCCTGGCGCCGCGGGCCGGGGACGTGATCATCGACGCCACCTTCGGCGCGGGCGGCTATACGCGCGCCATCCTCGCAGCGGGCGCGACGGTGATCGCCCTGGACCGCGACCCGACGGTGCAGCCTCACGCCGACGCCGTCGCCAACGACTATCCCGGCAAATTCCGACTGATCCGCACGCCCTTCTCCGGTCTGGCGGAGGCCTTCGCCGACAGCGGCGAGGCGCGGCTGGACGGGGTGGTGTTCGATATCGGCGTGTCGTCGATGCAGCTGGACCAGGCCGAGCGCGGCTTTTCCTTCATGCGCGACGGGCCGCTGGACATGCGGATGGGCGACGAGGGCGAGACCGCCGCCGACATCGTCAACACCTGGGACCACGGGCCGATGGCCCATATCTTCAAACTCTATGGCGACGAGCGCCAGTCGGGCCGGGTCGCGACCGCCATACTGCGCCGCCGGGTCGAGCAGCCGTTCGAGCGGACGCTGGATCTGGCCGCCGTGGTCGAAAAGGCGCTGGGCGGACGCCGCGGCGCGCCGATCCACCCCGCCACGCGCGTGTTTCAGGCCCTGCGCATCGCGGTCAACGACGAACTCGGCGAGCTGCGCGCCGGGCTGGAGGCCGCCGAGGCCGCCCTGTCGCCGGGCGGACGTCTGGCGGTGGTGACCTTCCATTCGCTGGAAGACCGCATCGTCAAGGCGTTCCTGACCGAGCGCACAGGCAATGCGCCCGCCGGTTCGCGCCACGCGCCGGTCGCCGTCGAGACCCGCAAGCCCAGCTTCATCCTCTCGTTCAAGGGCGCGCGCGAGGCGGGCGACGCCGAGCGGGCCGACAATCCCCGCGCCCGGTCGGCGAAGCTGCGCGCCGCCGTCCGCACGGACGCCGCGCCCTGGGGCGCCATCGGGGGGAGGGTCGCCGCATGAGCCCGGCCCTCGCCACCCTGAACCGCCTGTTCGCCTGGAAGATCCGCGGCGTACGCTGGGTCGAGATCATCGGCGTGATGCTGGTCGGGGCCATGGTCTTCTCGGTCTATGTGGCCAAGGCCGCGGCGGCGCGCGAAAGCGCCCGCATCTCCGATCTGGAACGTCAGATCAGCGACAACGGGCAGCGGGTCCGCCTGCTGCGCGCCGAGGTCGCCCGACTGGAACGGCCCTCCCGCCTCGAGGCCCTGTCTCGCGGCGCGGGCCTGGGTCCGGTCGACGTGCACCGTCAGGCGAGCGCCGAGAACCTGCCGAACATCGCGCCGATCCCGGAGCCCCGACCCGTGGTCATCGCGCCGACCCCGCCCGCCGTCGACGCCGCCGCCGCGGCCGCTCCTGCCGTGCCGACGCCCGAGGCGGAGCGATGAGCGCGCACGACCCGCACCTTGGCTCGCGGCCGGCGCCTTCATGGGGCGTGCGGCGGTTCACGCCGTCCTGGCGCTGGCTGACGGAAGCGATGTGGTGGGTCGAGCACGCCTTTGGCCGCGCCCACGCCAACGCGCGGCCCGAGGAAGACACCCGCGTCCGCATCTTCCTCATCCTGGCGGTCTTCTCCCTTGTCTTCGTCGGTCTGACGCTCGGCGCCGTCCACGCCGCCGTGCTGCGAGCCGGAGTCGGAGGCGGCGTGGCGAGCCATCCGAACGCGGTCGTGCGGGCCGACATGGTCGATCGCAACGGCGCCCTGCTGGCCACCAACATCGTCCACTACGGCCTCTACATCGACCCGGCCGAGGTCTGGGACCGTCGGGCCGCGGCGGCCCAGATCCGCCGGGCCCTGCCGCGCGTGTCGCGCACCCGGCTCGAAACCGCCCTCAACGGCGACCGCCGGTTGCTTGTCACCAACCGCCTGACCCCGCGCGAGAAGGTGGCGGTCCACAATCTCGCCCTGGGCGGCGTCAGCTTCGAGCCCGAGGACGTGCGCATCCATCCGCTCGGCGATTCAGCGCGCCATGTGATCGGCAGCGTCGACACCGGCGGCGTCGGCCTGTCCGCCGCCGAACGGGCCTTTAACGACGAGATCCGGGCCGCCGGAGCGCGGGGCGAGAGCTTCCAGATCTCGATCGACCTGCGCGTGCAGGGGGTGCTTGAGAACGAACTGGCCGCCGCGGCCGAGGAGACCAAGGCCCGGGGCGCCGTGGGGATCATCACCGACGTGCAGACGGGAGAGGTCCTGGGCATGGCCAGTTGGCCGTCGTCCAACTCGCGCAACCTCGCGACCGCTGCGACCTACGAGATGGGATCGGTATTCAAGACCTTCACCGTCGCCGCCGCCATCGACACGGGCCGGGCGGACATGAACACCCTGCTGGACGCCTCGGAGGCCCTCCAGATCGGCCGCCGCCGGATCACCGACTTCCACGCCCAGAACAAGGTGATGACGCTGGAGGAGGTGTATCTGCACTCGTCCAACATCGGCACCTCCCTGCTGTCGACCCAGATGGGTCCCCGGGTGATGCGAGACTATTTCGACCGCTTCGGCCTGATGTCGCGCGCCCCGTTCGAGATTCCTTCGGAAGCGCCGATCGTGCCGCGCGAATGGTCTGACTCGACCCTCGCCTCCCTGTCCTTCGGCTACGGCATCTCGATCACGCCCATGCAGATGGCCGCCGCCATGGGCGCCCTGACCAATGGCGGGCGGTTCATTCCCCTGACGCTGCGCAAGGGCGGCCGGCCTGACGTCCGCGGCCGCCAGATCGTCTCGCCCGAGACCTCGCTGGTGATGCTGGACCTGATGCGCCGCAACGTCGTCAGCGGCTCCGGCGGCCGGGCCGAGGCCCCGGGCCTGCGGGTCGGCGGCAAGACCGGTTCGGCCAACAAGTCGGTCAACGGCCGCTACAACACCGCGCACGCGGTCGGCACCTTCGCCGGGGTCTTTCCCGCCGACGGTCCGGTCAATGCGCGGCGCTACCAGATCCTGGTCCTGATCGACGAGCCGCAGACCTATCCCCGCACCGGCGGTTTCGTCGCGGCCCCGGCGGTGGGCCGGATCGCCGACCGCATCGCCGGCTTCCTCGGCGTCGCTCGCCGCGCCGACCCCTGGCGCACTGCCCTGGGCGACCGCATCCCGGCGTTCGAGGACCTTGAAGGAGACGGGCGATGAGCGCGGCCCGGCCCTCCGCGATCAAGCTGTCCGAGCTCCTGCGCCGCGACGTGGCCGCAGACCCCATGATCACGGGCGTGACCGCCGACAGCCGCAAGGTCGCGCCCGGCGCGCTGTTCGTCGCTCTGCCCGGCAGCGCCGCCGACGGCCGCGCCTTCATCCCGCAGGCGCTGTCGCAAGGCGCCGCGGCCGTCCTCGCGCCCGCCGATACGGACAAGGGCCTCGCGCCGGTGCTGGTCACCTCGGGCGATGTGCGCAGGGCCTACGCCATCGCGGCGCGGGGCTTCTACGGCGCCCAGCCGGCGACCTGCGTGGCGGTCACCGGGACCAACGGCAAGACCTCGGTCGCCGCCTTCTGTCGCCAGATCTGGGCCGCCCTGGGTCTCCATGCCGCGAGCATGGGGACGCTCGGGGTTTTGGCGCAGTCGGGTAACGTTAATCAATCGTTGACCGGGCCCGGCCTGACCAGCCCGGACGCCGCCGACGCCGCCCGGATGCTGGCCGATCTCGCGGAAAGCGGGGTCACCCATCTGGCGCTGGAGGCCTCGTCGCACGGCATCGACCAGCGCCGGCTCGACGGCGTCTCACTGCAGGCCGCCGCCTTCACCAATCTGAGCCAGGACCACCTCGACTACCACGGCGACATGGACGCCTATCGCGCCGCCAAGATGCGTCTGTTCGAGACCCTGCTGCCGCGAGGTCGGACGGCGGTGCTGAACGCGGACAGCGACGCCTATTCCAGCTTCGCGGCCGCCTCCATCATGTCGGGTCTGGGCGTCATGGCCGTGGGCGAGCGGGGTCGGGACCTGTCGCTGGTCGCTCGCCGCGCCGTGCCGGAGGGCCAGCGCCTGACCATCGACGCGCGCGGTTCGATGCACGAGGTGCTGCTGCCGCTGGCGGGCGCCTTCCAGGCCTCCAACGCCCTCGTCGCCGCCGGCCTGTGCATCGCGGCCGGCGAAACGCCCGAGCGGGTGCTGGCCGGTCTGGAGAAGATCACGGGCGCGCAGGGACGGCTGCAGCGTATTCCGGGCGGGGGGCGCGGCGAGGTCTATGTCGACTACGCCCATACCCCGGACGGGCTGGAGACGGTGCTCAAGGCGCTGCGTCCCCATGCAACCGGACGGCTGATCGTGGTTTTCGGCGCCGGCGGCGACCGCGACCGGGCCAAGCGGCCGATGATGGGCGAGATCGCGGGGCGGCTGGCCGACGTCGCCATCGTCACCGACGACAATCCGCGCTCCGAGGAGCCGGCCGTCATCCGCAAGGCCGTGCGGTCGGGCTGCCCGCAGGCGCGCGAGATCGGCGACCGGCGCGACGCCATTCGTGAGGCCATTGCGATGATGGGCGACGGAGATGTGGTGATCATCGCCGGAAAAGGGCATGAGCAGGGTCAGATCGTCGGCGGGGTCACCCACCCGTTCGACGACGCCACAGAAGCCGCCGAAGCCCTCCGCATCCATGCCTGACACACCGCCGCTCTGGACCTCCGCCGAGATCGTCGCCGCCACGGGCGGAACCCTGTCCGGCTCGGCCTTCGCGGCGAGCGGGATCACCTACGACAGTCGTGAAATCGGTCCCGGCGACCTGTTTCTGGCGCTGAAGGGCGCACGCGACGGTCACGACTTCGCCGGCGGCGCCTTCTCCGCCGGGGCGACCGGCGCGATCACGGAGCACGCGGTCGAGGGCGGGCCTTCGGTCATCGTCGGCGACACCCTGCGGGCGCTGGAAGCTCTGGGGGCGGCGGCCCGGGACCGGACGGACGCCCGCCGCGGCGCCGTCACCGGCTCGGTCGGCAAAACCAGCGTCACCCAGGCGATCAAGGCGGGACTGGACCTCGCCGGCCCGTCGCACGCCTCGATCAAAAGCTACAACAACCATATCGGCGTGCCCCTGACCCTGGCGCGTATGCCGCGCACGACAGAGCGGGCCGTGTTCGAGATCGGTATGAATGCGCCCGGCGAGATCGCGCCGCTGTCGCGAATGGTGCGGCCGCACGCGGCCTGCGTCACCACGGTCGGCCCGGTGCATATCGAGGCCTTCGTCGACGGCGAGGCCGGGGTGGCGGCGGAGAAGGCGGCCATCTTCGAGGGGCTGGCCGCTGACGGCGCGGCCGTGTTCAACGCCGATGTGGCCTTCGCCGCCGTGCTGGACGCGGCCGCCCGCCGCGCCGGGGCGCGGATCGCGACCTTCGGATCGTCGGCGGGCTGCGACGCCCGGCTGATCGACTTCCAGCCGCATGACACGGGCGCGCGCGTACGGGCCGAGCTATTCGGGCGGACGATCGAGTTCGAACTGGCCCAGTCAGGATTCCACTGGGGGCTGAACAGCCTGTGCGTCCTGCTGATGCTCGACGCGCTGGATGTGCCGCTCGACACCTCGCTGGCGGCCCTGTCCGAATTCCAGCCGCTGGCGGGGCGGGGTCAGACGATGACGGTTCATGCGCCGGGCGGGGACTTCACCCTGATCGACGAGAGCTACAACGCCAATCCGCTGTCGATGGCGGCCGGTTTCCGCAGCCTCGGCGCCCGGCCCCTCCCCGAAACCGGGGGGCGGCGGGTCGTGGTGCTGACGGACATGCTGGAACTGGGCGACCAGTCCGAGGCGCTGCACGAAGGTCTGGCCGGCCCCATCGACGCGGCGGGACTGGATCTGGTCCACGCCGCGGGGCCGGAGATGAAGCGGCTCTATGACGATCTGCCGGGCTCCCGTCAGGGCCTGTGGCGCGAAACCGCCGCCGAACTGGCCGCCGAGGCCTTCATGCTGGTCGGCAAGGGCGACATCGTCATGGTCAAGGGTTCGAATGGATCGAAGGCCTCGCTGGTGGCCAGGGCCCTCGCCGCCCTCGGAACGGCGGCAGCCGATGACCCGCGTCGCACGGAGCGATAGGAAGCAACATGTTCTACCTGCTCTATCTCCACTACGCCGACATCGCGCAGGACTATCCGCTGCTCAATCTGGTCCAGTACCAGACGGTTCGCGTGGCGCTGGCCATGGCCACGGCGATGATCGTCGCGGTCGCCATGGGCAGCCGGTTCATCGCCTGGATGCGGGTCAAACAGGGCAAGGGCCAGCCGATCCGCCCGGACGGTCCGGTCTCGCACCTGTCCAAGGTCGGCACCCCGACGATGGGCGGGCTGATGATCCTGGCGGGCATCGCCGTAGCGGTCTTCCTGTGGGGCGATCTGACCAATCCGTACGTCTGGATCGTCTCGGGGGTCACCGCCGCCTTCGGCCTGCTGGGCTTTATCGACGACTACGCCAAGGTGTCGAAACAGACATCGGCAGGCCTGACCTCGAAACAGAAGCTGCTGGCCCAGGTGGTCGTCTCGGTCGTCGCGGGGATCCTGATGGTGATCTGGATGAAGGTCTCGCCGACCTCGCCCAATCTCGAGACCTCCATCGCCTTTCCCTTCTTCAAGGCGGTGCTGCTGAACATCGGCTGGTTCTATGTGCTGTTCGCGGCCTTCACCATGGTGGGCTTCTCGAACGCGGTGAACCTGACCGACGGCCTCGACGGCCTGGCGATCGTGCCGGTGATGATGGCGGCGGCGGCCTTCGGGGTCATCGCCTACCTCGTCGGCAACTTCAAATTCTCGGACTATCTGGGCGTCCATTTCGTGCCCGGCGCGGGGGAACTGGCCATCTTCACCGCGGCCATCATCGGCGGCGGCACCGGCTTCCTCTGGTACAACGCCCCGCCGGCCAAGATCTTCATGGGCGACACCGGGTCGCTGGCCCTCGGCGGGGCCCTGGGCGCCATCGCCGTGGCGACCAAGCACGAGCTGGTTCTGGGCATCGTCGGCGGCCTGTTCGTTGTCGAAGCGGCTTCGGTCATGATCCAGGTGGCCTGGTTCAAGGCCACGAAGAAGCGCATCTTCCTGATGGCCCCCATCCACCACCATTTCGAAAAGATGGGCTGGCCGGAGTCCACGGTGGTGATCCGGTTCTGGATCGTCTCGGCCATGCTGGCGCTGGCCGGCCTCGCCACCCTGAAGCTTCGCTAGTCGCATGATCCCGGTCCCCGGATTCGAGGGGCGGCGCATTGCGGTCTTCGGCCTCGGGCGGTCGGGACTGACGGCGGCGCGCGCGCTCAAGGCCGGCGGCGCCCTGCCGGTGCTGTGGGACGACAGCGTCTCGAGCCGGATGCAGGCCGAGGCGGAGGGGTTCGCGGTCGAGGACCTGACGGCCGCCGACTGGTCGGGGTTCGCGGCCCTGGTGCTGTCGCCGGGCGCGCCGCTGACCCATCCCGAGCCGCACTGGACCGTCGGCAAGGCGAAGGCGGCGGGCGTCGAGGTGATCGGCGACATCGAACTGTTCGCCCGGGCGATCGCGGCGCTGCCGGAAGGCGACCGGCCGAAGGTGATCGCCATCACCGGCACCAACGGAAAGTCCACCACCACGGCGCTGACCGGCTGGGTGCTGAAACAGGCGGGGCTGACCGTCCATGTCGGCGGCAATATCGGCATTGGCGTGCTGGCCCTGCCGTCGCCGACGCCGGACGCGGTCTATGTCATCGAGGTGTCGAGCTATCAGCTGGATTTGACGACGTCTTTCGCGCCGGATGCGGCGATCCTGACCAATATCAGCCCTGACCATCTGGACCGGCACGGCGGCATGGAAGGGTATGTCGCGGCGAAGGCGCGGGTATTCCAGGCGCAGGGGCCGGATGGTCTTGCGCTGGTCGGCGTGGACGAGACATGGGGTCGGGAGCTTGCACGCGATCTCGCCGCCGCAGAACGTCATGTCACGACCGTCTCCACATCCGTGCATCCCCGCGAAGGCGGGGACCCAGGTTTGAGCGGCGGCGCTGGCGCTGGTCATGCAGGGCGGTTGAAAACCGGCGGCGAGGCCAAAGCCTGGGTCCCCGCCTTCGCGGGGATGCACGGAATTGAAGCTGGCGACGGCGTGCTGACGGTAGAAGGTGAGCCGAGCATCGATCTGTCCAGCGCCCGCTCCCTTCCCGGCCGCCACAACGCCCAGAACGCCGCCTTCGCCTGGGCAGCCGCCCGCGCGCTCGGCGTCAGCCACGCCGCCGCCGTCGAAGGCCTGCTCACCTTCCCCGGCCTCTCCCATCGCATGGAGGAGGTCGGCCGGCTCGGCCGCGTCCGCTTCATCAACGACTCCAAGGCCACCAACGCCGACGCCGCGCGCCAGGCGCTGTCGTCCTATGAGCGGAGTTTCTGGATCGCGGGCGGCCGGGCCAAGGCGGGCGGGATCGACGATCTGGAGGATCTGTTCCCCCGCGTCGTCGAGGCCTTCCTGATCGGCGAGGCGGCGGGACCGTTCGCGGCGCGGCTGGGCGACACGCCGCACCGGATCAGCGGCGACATGGCCTCGGCTGTGAAGGCGGCCGCCGAGGCCGCCGCGGCCACCGGGCGCGAGGAGGTGGTCCTGCTGTCGCCCGCCGCCGCCAGTTTCGACCAGTATCCGGACTTCGAGGCGAGGGGCGAGGCGTTCCGCGCCGCCGTTCTTAACCTTGGGGCCACCCCTTCAGGTCATGGTTAGCGAACCATGACCGTCCACAACTACAGCCCCGCTTTTTCGCGCAACGACCAGAGCCCCATCGCCAAATGGTTCTGGACGGTCGACCGGGGCCTGCTGGCCGCGGCCCTGACGTTGATCGGCCTGGGCGTAGCCCTGAGTTTCGCCTCCAGCCCGGCGGCCATCCTCGCCGATGAGTCGGTGACCGATCCGTTCCACTATTCCTGGCGGATGCTGGTCTGGGCCTCAGGCGGTACGACCGCCATGCTGGTCGCGTCCCTGCTGTCTCCGCGCGGCGTGAGGCGCATCGCCCTGCTGGCCCTGATCTGCGCCATTGTGGTGATGGCGGCCCTGCCGTTCATCGGCAATGAGGTGAAGGGGGCGGCGCGCTGGATCAACCTCGGCCCGTTCAGCCTGCAGCCGTCCGAATTCGCCAAGCCCGGCCTGATCGTCTTCTCGGCCTGGATGTTCTCCGAGGCGCAGAAGGGGCAGGGCGTGCCCGGCGTGTCGATCGCCTTCGCGGCCTGGGCCCTGTGCGTCGGCCTGTTGCTGATCCAGCCCGACATCGGCCAGACCCTGCTGATCACCACCACCTTCATGGCCGTCTTCTTCATGGCCGGGGTGCCGCTGAAATGGGTCGCGGCCCTGGCGGCGGCGGGGGCGGGAGGCGTGGTCGGCCTGTATTTCGCCTTCGGCCACATGCGCGACCGGCTGAGCCGCTTCTTCTCGCCCGAAACCGCCGACACCCACCAGATCGACCGCGCCTCGGAGGCCATCCGGGCCGGCGGCCTGATCGGGCGCGGGGTGGGCGAGGGGGTGATGAAGCGCCAGGTCCCCGACCTTCACACCGACTTCATCTATTCGGTCGGGGCGGAGGAATTCGGCCTGGTCCTGTCGCTGGCCATGATCGGCCTCTACGCCTTCATCGTCGTGCGCGGCATGCGACGGGCGATGAAGCTGACCGACGCCTTCGACCAGACGGCGGCCGCCGGACTGTTCATGCTGATCGGCCTGCAGGCCTGCATCAACATCGCAGTGAACCTGAACCTGATTCCGACCAAGGGGATGACCCTGCCCTTCATCAGCTATGGCGGCTCGTCGATGCTGGCCATGGGGCTGACCATGGGGCTGGCCCTGGCCCTGACCCGGCGCCGCCCCGGGGCCTATGAGCCGGGAACCAGCCTGCCGGATCGCGGGCGGATCCTGCCGTGACCGCCAAGGTCTGCGTCGTCGCCGCGGGGGGCACCGGCGGGCACATGTTCCCCGCCGAGGCGCTGGCGCGCGAGCTGGCCGGGCGCGGCTGGCGCATCGTGCTGGCCACCGATCATCGCGGCGAGGCTTACGCCCACGCCTTCCCGGCCGAGGAGCGGATCGCGCTCGACGCGGCCACAGGGCGGGGTCCGATCGGCCTGGCCAGGGCCGGGGTCGCCATCGCCCGCGGCGTCATCAAGGCCCGCTCGGCCCTCAACCGGCTCGACGCGGCGGTGGTGGTCGGTTTCGGCGGCTATCCCTCGGCGCCGGCCCTGCTCGCCGCGCTGAGCCAGGGGCGGCCCACCCTGCTGCATGAGCAGAACGCGGTGCTGGGCCGCACCAACCGCTGGCTCAGTCCTTATGTGGGGGCGGTCGCCTCGTCCTTCCCCGCTCTGCACAAGGTCCCGCAGGGCGTCGGGGCGCGGGTGACGCTGGTGGGCAATCCGGTGCGTGCCGACATCCGCGGCCTGCTGGAACGGCCCTGGACGGCGCCGACGGCAGGCGGGCCGATCCGGATTCTGGTCACCGGCGGCAGTCAGGGGTCCCGCATCCTGTCCGAGACCGTCCCCCTTTCGCTGGCGGCCCTGCCGGAGGCCCTGCGCGCCCGGCTCAGGGTCCAGCAGCAGTCCCGCGCCGAGAGCCTTGAGACGACGCGCCAGGCCTATCTGGAAGCCGGCATCGACGCCGAGGTCGCGCCCTTCTTCCGCGACATGGCCGGGCGGCTGTCGGAGGCCCATCTGGTCATCGGCCGGGCCGGGGCCTCGACCTGTTCCGAACTGGCCGTGGCGGCCCTGCCGTCGCTGCTGATCCCGCTGAAGATCGCCATGGACGACCACCAGCGGTTCAACGCCGCCAGCCTCGCCGAGGCGGGCGGGTCGGTCGTGATGCTGGAGGACGACGTGACCGTGGACGCCCTGACCGCCGCCCTGCACGACCTGCTGTCGGACCCGGTCCGGCTGGCCGTCATGAGCGCCGGCGCGCGATCGGCGGCCCTGCCGGAGGCGACCGCGAAACTGGCGGACATGGTCGAGGCGGCCGCCCGCATCTGACCTCCGGCGAAACCGTCGCGAGCGCGACGCGCTTTAGCTGCATGCCCCCGTTCATCTCCGATCTCACCAGCGCGGTCATCCGGCTGTGGCGGCGGTTTGACTGGCTGCCCGAGTGGGCGGTGATCGCGCTTGTCTTGCTGGCCTTCGTCGGCGCCGGCTGGCTGGCTCACAAGCTCGTTTTTGGCCTCGTCCGCCGGCTGGTCCGCCAGCGCGACGTGTTCTGGCGCGGCGTGGTCGAGCGCGGCCGGACCAAATTCCGGGTGCTGATGCTCCTGTTCGCCATCGGCGTCGGCGTCACGGTCTCCCCCATGGACCCCGAGCCGTCAGCCCAGATCCGCGCGGGGCTGCTGTTTCTCGCCATTCTCGCCATCGGCTGGCTGGCGGCGGGGGTGATGGACATGTGGGCCGTGGTCTACCTGCGGCGCTTCAACATCCAGTGCGAGGACAACCTCGTCGCCCGCAAGCACATCACCCAGACCCGCATCCTGCAGAAGGTGTCCAAGGTGGTGATCGCCATGCTGACGCTGGGGCTGGCGCTGATGACCATCGCCGGATTCCGGCAGTGGGGCGTCAGTCTGCTGGCCTCGGCCGGCGTGGTCGGCATCATCGCCGGCCTGGCCCTGCAGCCGGTGCTGACCAATCTGCTGGCGGGCATCCAGATCGCCATGACCCAGCCGATCCGGATCGACGACGCCCTGATCGTCGAGGGCGAGTGGGGAACGGTCGAGGAGATCACCTCCACCTATGTGGTGGTCAAGCTGTGGGACTGGCGCCGGATGGTGCTGCCGCTCACCTATTTCATCCAGAAGCCGTTCCAGAACTGGACCCGCGAGAACGCGCGTCTGATCGGCACGGCCTTCCTCTACGTCGACTACGAGGCGCCGATCGACCGGCTGCGGACGGAACTGGAGCGCATCTGCCGCGAAAGCCCGTTGTGGGACGGCGACGTGGTCGGCCTGCAGGTCACCGACGTGACCGACCGCGTCGCCCAGGTGCGCTGCCTCGCCAGCTCTCGCAACGGCGCGACGACGTTCGACCTGCGCTGCGACATCCGCGAGAAGATGCTGGCCTTCATGCGTCGCGATTGCCCGGAGGCCCTGCCGCGGGATCGGCTCGATCTGGAGCGTCTCAATCCGCCGCCTGAAGCGCCGCCCGCCCGATCCTGACCGCATCCGCCAGATTGTCGGCGTCCGCCTCGCCCGCCGAGGCCGGATCGCAGGCGACGGCGAGCAGTTCGGCGGCGTCTCCGCCGGGCGAGGCGGGATAGGCGGGAGATGGGTCCGGCGTCGCCGGGCCCTCGGCTCCGCCCTCGCGGACCGAGGCGAAGTCCAGACGATCGGCGGTGTTTGCGCGACAGTCGAACGCCCACCATGACCAGCCGCCCCAGTAGGTCTGGCCGCCGGCGGCGAAGTCGTCCTCGGCGACCTGCAGCGACCGCATGTGGACGCGGTCGCCGTCGCGGGACAGGGTCGACAGATCGGCCAGCACCGCAAACCGCCCGACGCCGGTCAGCACCAGTCGAGGTCCCTCTGCCGGGGCGGCGGGACGGGCGCAGGCGGCCGTCGCCAGAAGGCTGGTCGCCAGGATCGCCGCGGGGATGGCGCTTTTCATGGCCCATCGTAACCGGGCGTTGACCGCATTGCGACCAGACTGTCGGCATGGCCCGCTTCATGACCCTCGATTTCGCCGACGGCGACCGGCCGCAGATCCTGGCGCGGGTGGTGGGCATGGCCCGCGGGGCCTACGGCTACGTCGTCACGCCCAACGTCGATCATGTGGTCAAACTGATGGACGGCCGGGTCGGGCGCGAAGTCTATGCCGGGGCCGATCTGAAGGTCTGCGACAGCCGCATCCTGGCCCATCTGGCCCGGCTGCGCGGGGTGAGGCTGCCGGTCTATCCGGGGTCGGACGTGACCGCCGACCTGCTGGCCAGTCCCGCCGCCGAGCGCCTGACCATCGCCGTTTTCGGCCCCGACCGCGCCGCCTTTGACGATCTGGCCGCCCGCTATCCCCGCCAGACCCTGAAATTCCTTGAGGCCCCGATGCTGGTTCCCGGCACGCCGGGCTGGCGCGCCGCCGTCGGCCATGCCGCGGGGGCCGAGTGGGATGTGCTGCTCGCCTGCATCTCCTTCCCCAAGCAGGAACTGTTCGCCCACGCCCTGCGCGCCGCGGGCCGCCGTGCCGGCGTGACACTCTGCGTCGGCGCCTCCGTCGACTTCCTGACCGGCCGCCAGCAGCGGGCGCCGCGCATCTTCCAGCGCCTGTCTCTGGAATGGCTGCACCGGCTGCTGAGCCAGCCGCGCCGGATGTTCCGCCGCTATGTCATCGAAGGCCCGGCGATCTTCGGCTGGTTCGTGCGCACCGAGGTGTTCGGGCGCTGACATCCCTCCCGTGAAGGGGGACTATGCCGCCACGATCTCTTCCGCCTGGCTCAGGTCCACGCTGACCAGCTGCGACACCCCCCGCTCCGGCATGGTCACGCCGTAGAGGCGGTCCATCCGGCTCATGGTCACCGGGTTGTGGGTGATGACGATGAAGCGGGTGTCGGTCCGCTTCCGCATCTCGTCCAGCATGCGGCAGAAGCGGTCGACGTTGGCGTCGTCCAGCGGGGCGTCGACCTCGTCGAGGACGCAGACGGGCGCGGGATTGGCGAGGAAGACGGCGAAGATCAGGGCGGCCGCCGTCAGGGCCTGTTCGCCGCCCGACATCAGGCTCATCACCGCCAGCCGCTTGCCCGGCGGACAGGCGTAGATCTCCAGCCCGGCCTCCAGGGGATCGTCGCTCTCGACCAGTTTCAGCTCGGCCTGGCCGCCGCCGAACAGGGCCTCGAACAGGCTTTTGAAGTTGTCGTTGATGATGTCGAACGCCGCCACCAGCCGCTCGCGGCCCTCGGCGTTCAGCTCGTCGATGCCGTCGCGCAGGCGGGCGATGGCGCTGGTCAGATCGGACCGCTCGACCTTCATGGTGTGCAGCCGGTCGCCGTATTCGGTCGCCTCGTCCTCGGCCCGCAGGTTGACCGCCCCCAGCGCCTCGCGCTCGCGCTCAAGGCCGAAGAGCAGGCTCTCGGCTCCGGCGGCGTCGGGGGGACGGGCGATGGCGTCGTCGATCAGCTTCTGGCCGAGGTCCTCCGGCGACATCTGCGCCGTCTCCCTGACGTTGGCCTCGGCCTCGGCCAGACGTTCGGCGGCGGCCTCGGCCCGCGCCGCCAGCCCGGCCCGCGCCTCCCGCGCCGACGAGGCCGCCGCCTCCGCTGCGCGCGCCGCGCGGTCCGCTTCGGTCCCCCTTGCTTCAGCCTCTGCAAGGGCGTCGCCCGCCGCCTTGCGCCGGGTCTCGGCGGCCGTAAGGGCGTCCAGGAGCGAGGACCGTTGCGCCGCCAGCTGTTCGGGCGTGTCGGCGGCGGCCTTCAGCCGCGCCGCCGTCCGCGCGGCGTCCTTCTCCAGAGCCTCGATCCGCGCCCTCGAGTCCTTGGCCCGTCCGACCCAGCTGACGCCCTCCCGGTTCAGGCTTTCCATCCGGGCGCTTCGGCCCGCGACTTCCCGGGCCTCAACGTCGCGTTCGCCCCGCGCCGTGGCCGCGGCGCTCCGCGCCGTCTCGGCCGCCGCCCGCGCCGCCGTCAGATCGGCGCGCAGCCCGTCCAGCGTCTCCGAGGGTTGCTCCGCGCCCCGGGCTTCGGCCAGGGCCGTGCGCGCCGCCTCGACCTCGGCGGCCAGGCGGGCCAGCGTCTCGTCCAGGGCCTGCGCCCGCGCTTCCCTGCGCACCTGTTCCCGCCCGAGCGCCTCGACCCGCTCGCGCGCGACGGTCACGGCCTTGTCGAGCGGGAAGGGCGCGGCGCGCGCGCTCTTCACCGCCTCCTCGGCGAGGCGGAAGGCCTCGGTGGCGGACTTCAGCCCGGCCTGCGCCTCCTCGAGCTCCGGGCGGCCCTCGTCGATCTCTTCTTCCAGTTCCGCCAGCCGCGCGCGCTGGGCCAGGCGCACGGCCGCAGGCCGTGGAGCCTCGGCGCGCTGCACGAAGCCGTCCCAGCGCCAGAGATCGCCCTCCAGGGTGACCAGCCGCACGCCCACCGGCATCGTCCGGGTCAGGGCGTCCACGCCGTCGCGGGCGACGACGCCGCATCGCGCCAGGCGGGCCGCCAGTTGCTCCGGCGCCCTGACGTGATCCGACAGGGGCTCGACCCCCTTTGGCCAGATCGGCGCCGAGGGTTCGGCTCCAGCCCAGTAGGCGGCCGCCTTCGCGTCCAGCGCTGCATCGAGGTCGTCGCCCAGCGCTGCGGCCAGGGCGGCTTCATAGCCGCGGTCGGCCTGCACGGCGTCCAGCGCGGGCGCATGTTCGCGCCGGGTCTGCGCCAGCAGCTGGGCCAGTCCCCGCGCCTCGGTCTGCAGCCGGCCCAGCCTGTCCTCCGCCGCCCGGGCCGCCTGACGCGCGTCCTGTTCGGCTCGCGCGCGGTCCCCGCGGTCCGCCTCCGCCGCCTCGACCGCGGCCCTCGCCGCGGCCACGTCGCCTTCGGCCGAGGCCAGCGCCGTGCGGGCGCCTGCGATCTCCGGCGTTTCGAGAGGGCCCAGGGCGGCGCGCTCCGCCTCCGCTGCGGCCAGCTGAGCCTCGGCCCGGGCGACCCGCGACTCGGCGTCGCGCTTGCGGGCGCTCTCGGCGTTCACGCGCGCCTCGACCGAGGCCACGGCGCCGGCGACCCGCTCCACCTCCGCATCAGCGGCCTTGCGGGCGTCTTCCGCGGCGGCGAGGGCTGCTTCCAGTTCAGGCCCGCGAGCGGGGGCGGCCTCGATCTCGGTGGTGAGGGCCTCCAGGGCGGCGCCCAGCCGGGTCAGTTCGGCGTCGGCGTCTTCCGCCATCCCGCTTTCGCGCGCGATATCAGCGGCGATCCGCGAGGCCTCGGCGATCAGGCGCTCGACCTCGGCGCGGGCGGCCTGTTCCGCCATGTCGAGACGGTCGCGCTCCAGGCTGGCGCGGTGCAGCAGGGCGCCGGCTACAGCGTCCTCTTCACGCGCCGGCTTCAGCGCCTCCTGCGCCGCCATCGCGGCCGTCTGCGCCCGGCTGGAGGCCGCCGCCCCCTCGGCCACAGCGCGGTCGGCGTCGGCGAGCTCCTGCGCTGCGGCCTCGGCCGCCACGCGCGCGTCGTTCCAACGCACGAACAGCAGCGCCGCCTGCAGAGCGCGGATCTCGGCGGAAATCTTCTTGTATCGCTCCGCCTGCCGGGCCTCCCGCTTGAGGCGCGACAGGGCGGTCTCCAGCTCGCGGCCGATATCATCCAGGCGTTCGAGATTGGTCTCGGCCGCCCGGAGCCGCAGCTCCGCCTCGTGCCGCCGGGTGTGCAGGCCGGCCACGCCGCCGGCTTCCTCGAGGATGCGACGCCGGTTCTGCGGCTTGGCGGCGATCAGTTCGCTGATCTGGCCCTGACGCACGAGGGCCGGCGAATTGGCGCCGGTCGAGGCGTCGGCGAACAGCAGTTGCACGTCGCGGGCGCGCACCTCCTTGCCGTTGATGCGATAGGTCGAGCCCTGGCCCCGGTCGATGCGGCGCGATACCTCCAGCATGGGGCTGTCGGTGAAGGGCTGGGGCGCCCGGCGCTGGGCGTTGTCGATGGTCAACTGGACTTCGGCGTGGTTGCGCGGCGGTCGGTCGGCGGCGCCGGCGAAGATGACGTCGTCCATGCCCTGGCCGCGCATGGCCTTGGCGGAGTTGGCGCCCATGACCCAGCGCAACCCCTCCAGCACGTTGGACTTGCCGCAGCCGTTGGGGCCGACCACGCCGGTCAGGCCCGGTTCGATATGCACCTCGGCCGGATCGACGAAGGACTTGAAGCCGACGAGCCGGAGGCGCTGGAACTGCATGGGCTCCTACGCCGTCACTGACCCGCGGCGGCCGCCCGGATTGCGACCTCCAGCCCGCCGAGGGAGCGGTCCGTCACCCGGCGTCCGTTGACGAAGAATGCGGGAGTGGTGGTGGCGCCGGCGGCCTGCGCGCTGTCGACGTCGCGGGCGATCGCGGCCTGGGTCGCCGGCGTTGCGGCGCAGGCCTCGATCTGCGCCCGGGTGCGTCCGCTGGCCGCGATGGCTGGGGCGTACCAGTCCTCGCGGTCGCCGCCGCGGAAGACCGCGTCCTGCCCCAGCATCAGGGCCGAGACGACGTCAAAGAACCTTTCCGGCGCCGCGCAGCGGGCCAGGGCGGCGCCCGGAAGCGATATCTCCTCGGGCGGCGTCGGCAGGTTGCGGAACACCAGCCGCACCTGTCCTGTATCGATGAAGCGCGTCTTGAACACCGGGTAGACGAACCGGTGCCAGTCGGCGCAGTGGTTACAGGCGAAGGAAGCGTATTCGATCACCGTCACGGGGGCGTCCGGCCGGCCGATGCTGCGATCCGCCGCTGTCGCCGGCGCGACCGTCTGCCGCGCGAGGGCGTGGTCGGCCCCCGCTGCGGAAGCGCCGACCGCCGGCGCCAGCAGCGCCAGCGCCAGGATCAGCAGGGGCCGCCGCGGGGTGGTCACCGGTCCACTCAGTTCTTGGCCAGTTCGGCGTCGATCACGCGGGACAGGTCAGCCATGGTCGGGCCGCTGGCCGAGCCCATCGAGACGACCGGCGTTCCGTTGACGTAGAAGGCCGGCGTGCCTTCCACGCCTGCGGCCTGGGACGCGCGGGCGCGGGCGTCGGCGGCCTGGATGTTTTCAGGGTCCTTGATGCAGGTCTCGATCTGCTGGTTGCTCAGACCGGCGCCGTTGCCGATGCGGAACAGGGTGTCGCGCGGATTGACGCCCGCCTGCCACTCGCCCTGGCTGGCCATGATGTTGTGGACGACGTCGAAATATTTGTCCTCGCCGGCGCACCGGGCGATCATGAAGCCGGCCACGGCGACGTTGACCGGCCCCGTGGGCAGTTCACGGAATACGTAGCGGACCTTGTTGGTGTCGACGTATCTGGTCTTGAAGGCGTCCCAGTTCTCCCGCTGCCAGGCGGCGCAGACGCCGCAGGTGACCGAGGCGTATTCGACAACGGTGACCTTGGCGCCCTCGGGGGCTCCCATGGCCATCTCGCCTTCGGCGGGCGCGCCCGCCCCGCCGCCGTTGCAGCCGGCGAGCGTCGCCATGGCGGCGAGGGCCGCGGCTGTCATCGCCGCACGGCGGCTCATGGCGGCGTATTTGGTCTGGGCGCTCATGGCGTCTTCCTCAACTGACATCGGCTTCGATAGCATCGCGCGATTCTCCGCTCATACGCGCGCTCCACCACTTTCGAGAACAGAAACGGCAGGAAAAGGTCAAGCCCGGATGCAAATGCGGCGACGCGCGGCGACAAAATATGGCTGAGCTGCCTGCTGCGGGTGGGAAGCACCTATGCGGATCATGCCCGGATACTGAGATCAATGACGACCGTTGGAGTGGCGCCTTCAGCTAGGTCGCAGCTTTGCGCTGCTCTCTCCAGACGTCGCGGCTGATCTCCCATAGCTCCACATCGTGAACGCCTGAGACCAGTCGCCTGGGGAACCGCGCGACGACGCGCATGCCACGCTTCTCCGAAATTCGACGCGATGACGGATTGTCGACGGCCTTGGGCACCCTGAGCATTTCCCGGCCGAGAACCTCGAACCAGAAGTCGGTCACTGCATCGCTCGCTTCAGTCATGAGCCCGCGTCCTTGCCATTCCGGAACAAGCCAAAATCCGCGGTTGTCGTCAGGCTGATCCATCAAGCTCACGACTCCGATCAGAAGATCAGGCTGTTCCCGCGGCCTCAGGCTCCAGTGCCAGGCCTGCCCGGCTTCGACAGCGGGAAGCGCAACGTGCCGCAGGTAACCTTCGGCTCCGTCCTCCGGGTAGGGCCACGGCACTGCGCCATCCATCCAGCGGACGATCTCCCACTTCGGAAATGTGCGCTGGATTGCGGGCGCGTCGCCGATGGACAGCGGGACGAGGTGCAGGCGCGTTGTTGCCAGGGGCTCCATGGCGGAAACCTACTCGATGTTCCCATGCCCGCAACGGGTGGAAGCGGTCCTTGCGTCCGGACCTGGAAGCGGACGTTCCCCGGCCGTCTGATCTGCTGGCTGAAAAATGCTGCGGCGAAGGTTCGTCAACCCCCTGAGCGGTCTCGCCCCTTGTCGGGGTCGGTCAGCACCGCGCGGCCCAGCCGTTCCAGTGCGCTTTTGAGCCCGGTCGGCGCGGCCTGGAGCGCCGCCTTGAGCTCGGCCTCCTGATGGGCGGGGAGGGGTTGGGCGGCTGGCCGGCGATTGGGGACTGCGGCGATATCGGAGGGCGGTTTGACCGGCCCCTGGGCGATGCGCAGTCGCTCGACGCTGCCCGCGCCGAGGAACAGATTGACCCGCGCCAGTATGTCCTCTGACTGGTGCTGCACCAGCAGGGCGGCCGGTCCGGCCACGCGCAGTTCCAGCGTCCCGCCCGCCCCGCCCCGGCCCTTGGTCAGTTTCTGCGGCCGCGTCACCCGCGCCAGCCGGTCGCCGACGATCTCGCGCCAGCGCGGTTCGAGGGCCGCGGCCCCCCGCCCGAATTTGCCGTCCAGCTCCTTGATCAGCCCCTGCAGCGCCCGGCCCGCCTTCGGCGTCGGGCGCGGCGCGGGGCGCGTGCGTCGGCGCGACAGGATTTCGCGAGCCTCGGCGTCTGTGGGCAGCGTGCGGCGCATTTCCGGTCTATAGCGCGGGAGATGCCTCCCGTCCCGATCGACGTTCCCGCCCTGCGCGCCGCCCTGCTCGACTGGTACGACGCCCATGGGCGGACGCTCGCCTGGCGCGCGCCGCCGGGCGGCGGTCGGCCCGATCCCTATGGGGTCTGGCTGTCAGAGGTCATGCTGCAGCAGACCACCACCCCGCATGCGACGCCCTACTTCCAGGCCTTCACTGCGCGCTGGCCCACCGTGAGCGACCTCGCGGCGGCGGACGACAGCGACGTCATGGCGGCCTGGGCGGGGCTCGGCTACTACGCCCGCGCCCGCAATCTGCTGGCCTGCGCCCGCGCCGTGGCGGACGACTACGGCGGCGTGTTCCCGGATACGGAGGCGAGGCTGCTGGCCTTGCCCGGCGTCGGCGCCTATACCGCCGCCGCCGTCGCCGCCATCGCTTTCGGCCGCCCGGCCAATGTGGTCGACGGCAATGTCGAGCGGGTCATGGCGCGGCTGTTTGCGGTCGGGACGCCGCTGCCGGCTGCGAAGCCCGAGCTGAAACGGCTGGCCGCGACGATGGTCGCTGACGACCGCCCCGGCGACTGGCCCCAGGCCCTGATGGACCTCGGGGCCACCATCTGCCGCCCCGGCAAGCCTCTGTGCGGATCCTGTCCTCTGACCCGCTGGTGCGCCGCCTATGCGTCGGGCCACCCCGAGCGCTGGCCGCTGAAGACGAGGAAGGCGGAACGGCCTCGCCGAACCGGGGTCGCATGGGTGCTGCGCGACGAGCAGGGGCGGGTGGCGCTGGTGCGCCGCCCGGACAAGGGCCTGCTGGGCGGGATGACGGGCCTGCCGACCTCGGAGTGGCGTACGGAGCCGACCGCATCCCCCCCGCCGGTCGCGGCGGACTGGCGCGAGGCCGGCGCGATCGAACACGTCTTCACCCATTTCTCGCTGACGCTGACCGTTCGCACGGCCGCAGGCGAGGGCGATTTCCTCTGGACGGACCCGGAGCAGGCGCTGGCCTCGCTGCCGACCGTATTCCGCAAGGCGTTGGAGCGGGGCCTGGCGGACGGTGCTCTTGCTGAACTGCGCAGGCCTATTGCATCCCCGCCCGCACCTCGGCCCTCAGGGCGTCGATCGAGCGCAGCCCCTGATCCGTCTTGAAACGCCAGTAGGTCCAGCCGTTGCAGGCCGGGGCGTTCTCGAACAGGGCGCCCAGTTTATGGATCGAGCCGGTCAGTTCGCCCGCCACCAGCGAGCCGTCGGCCCGGACGCGGGCCTCGCGGTCGCCGCGGGGGCAGTACAGCTTGTCGCCCGGCGACAGCAGACCGGCCTCGACCAGGGCGCCGAACGGCACCTTCACCTCGGCCCGCTTGGAACCCATGACGACGAGGTCCTCGGGCGCGGCCGGGATCACCGCCTTGATCCGCTTCTCGGCCACCTTCGCATAGGTCTCGTCGCGCTCGATGCCGATCCAGCGACGGCCCAGCCGCTTGGCCGCCGCCCCGGTCGTGCCCGTGCCGAAGAACGGATCCAGCACCACGTCCCCGGGCCGGGTCGCCGCCATCAGCACCCGGTGCAGCAGGCCTTCGGGCTTCTGGGTCGGATGCGCCTTTCTGCCGTCGGCGTCCTTGATCCGCTCCTCGCCCGTGCACAGGGCCAGGGTCCAGTCGGACCGCATCTGGACGTCCTCGTTGAAGGCCTTCAGGGCGTCGTAGTTGAAGGTGTAGCGCTTCTGGTCCCGGCTGCGCGCCGCCCAGATCAGGGTCTCGTGGGCGTTGGTGAAGCGCGTGCCCTTGAAGTTCGGCATCGGGTTGGACTTGCGCCAGATGATGTCGTTCAGCACCCAGAACCCCAGGTCCTGGATCGCCGACCCCAGGCGGAAGACATTGTGATAGCTGCCGATCACCCAGATCGAGCCCTCGGGCTTCAGCACCCGCCGGCACTCGGTCATCCATTCGCGGGTGAAGGCGTCATAGGCGGCGAAACTGTCGAACTTGTCCCAGTCGTCGTCGACGGCGTCCACAAGGCTGTTGTCCGGGCGCAGCAGGTCGCCGCCCAGCTGGAGGTTATAGGGCGGATCGGCGAAGACCATGTCGACGCAGGCGTCCGGCAGGAACCGCAACACCTCGATGCAGTCGCCGCGATGGATGACGTCGGTCTTGAACTCGGACATGGAAACGCGGCCCCGTACAGCTTGAAGACCGAGTGGTGAATCATCGCGGTTAAGGGCGGGTAACCGGGCGGACTTTCTTCGGAACGTTCGCGGGTGGCCCGTGTTGGTTCGGCGTTCCTTTCGTCGAGCGCCGCAATGATCCTTTTCGCCTTTCTCCAACGCCTGTTCTCGCTCGCATCCATCGCCGTCCTCGGGGCGGCGGGCTGGCTGATCTGGCGCTGGTACGACGCGCAGCATGTGGCGGAGGCGCTGAACGGTCCGGAGCCGTCCGCCACCGGGCTGTGGTGGGGTCTCGCCCTGCTGGCCTTCAGCCTGCTTGGCCGCTGGCCCGTGTTGTTTCTGCTGGGCAAGGGCGGAGCGACCGGACCGGCGCGCCGGGCCGAGAGTCTCGCCGTTCCCGGCGCGGACGGCACGGCGCTGCATGTCGAGGTGGACGGCGCCTCCGAGGGACCGATCCTGCTTTTCACCCATGGGTGGGGCCTGTCGGCGCGTATCTGGGCCGAGGCGAGGTCCGATCTTGGCGGGCGCTTCGGCCTGGTGTTCTGGGACCTGCCGGGGCTCGGACGGTCCGGGCGGCCCACGGCCGGTTATTCGATCGAGGCCTTCGCCGAAGACCTGCACGCGGTAATCGAGGGTCTGCCCGCCGAGCGGCCCGTCATCCTTGTGGGCCACAGCATCGGCGGCATGACCGTCCAGACATTCTGCGCCCGCCATCCGGAGCTGCTGAAACGCCGCGTCGCCGCCATCGTGCTGGAAAATACGACGCATACGAATCCGCTGAAGACGATGATCCTGTCACGGGTCCTGACGCCGCTTCAGCCCCTCGTTGAACTGGCCTGCAGGCTGGACACGGTGCTGTCCCCGGTGATCTGGCTGATGAACTGGCAGGCGTATCTCAACGGGGCCAGCCACGTCGCCGCCCGCCTCGTCGGGTTCGGCTCGCGGCCCACGCGCGAACAGCTGGATCGCACTGTGCGGCTGATTACGAAGAACTCCCCCGCCGTTCAGGCGCATGGCAACCTGGCCATGCTTCGCTGGTCGGTTACGGAAAACCTGGCTTCGATCGACGTGCCCGCGATGGTGTTTGTCGGCGGCCGGGATCTGATCACCAAGGATCATGCCGGCGAAACGATCGCCGAGGCGCTGCCGCAGGGCCGGCTCGTGCGCGTCGAGGACGCCGGCCATATGGGCCCGGTCGAGAAGGCGGACGTCTATAACGAACAGATCTCTGACTTCGCCGAATTCGTACGGCTGCTGAGCAGTCGATCGCCGGCGTCCTCGTCGAGATCCTTCCTGTCGGCCGATGCCGATCTGGCGCCGCCGCGCCTCCGGGAGGACGCAAGCGACCGGGCGGCCCCGTCAGGACGCGGCGGCGCACGACCCGGGGATCTCCCGCCGATCTAGACCGGGGTCAACCGATCAGATCGGCGACCTCGCCCCAGCACAGGGCGATGTCGTGGGCGCCCGCTGCTGTCAGGCCTTCGGCATGGCCGTCGCGAATGTGGCCTCCCGCGCACAGGCCGATCACCCGCATGCCCGCCGCCGCCCCGGCCAGCACGCCGGTGACGCTGTCCTCGATAACCACCGTGCGCCCCGGTTCCGCGTTCATCGCCGCCGCGGCGTGCAGGAACAGGTCGGGATGGGGTTTGCCTCGCGTCACATGGACCGCCGCGCTGAAGACGGGCCCCAGCCGGTCCGACAGACCAAAGCGGGCGAGACCCAGGTCGATCCAGGCGGGCGGGCTGGAGGAGGCGATGCAGCGTGGCCCTTCGAAATCCTCCAGAAAGCCCGCCAGTCCGGGCACTGTCGTGAGAACGCTGGCCGCCCGCTCGTGGCATAACCGGGTCCAGTCGGCGTGGACGTCGTCGGGGCAGGGGCCGTCCAGCCGCGCCTCGATCAGCGGACGGCAATCCAGCCAGCGCTTGCCCATATAGGTCGCGATAGCCTCGTCGAGCGTTGTGGGCAGACCGATGGCGGTCAGGACCTCGGCGAGCGCTGTGTTGTTCAGCAGTTCGCTGTCGGCGACGACGCCGTCGTAGTCGAAGATGACGAGCTCCGGCTTCATGATTCCCTCTGCCTGATCGGGCGAGGCATTGAAACGACCGGAACCGTCCTGCAGCCTCACGGTTTGTTACAGCCCCGGTCTCGCCTTCGCGGGCGCAGCACGTTAGTCAGGCCGGATACGACCAAGGGCTCAGGGACCAGGCGATGACTCAGTGGGTGTACGGCTTCGGCGGGGGATCCGCCGACGGCGACGCGTCGATGAAGAACCTGCTCGGCGGCAAGGGCGCGAACCTGGCCGAGATGTCCGCGCTGGGCCTGCCGGTGCCCCCCGGTTTCACCATCACGACCGAAGCCTGCGTGCACTACTATTCCAATGGCCAGTCATACCCCGCCGGGCTCTCCGAACAGGTCGCCGCCGGGTTGAAGAAGGTCGAGGCGGTGGTCGGCAAGACGTTCGGCGACGCGTCTAATCCGCTGTTGGTCTCGGTCCGCTCCGGCGCCCGCGCCTCCATGCCGGGCATGATGGACACCGTCCTGAACCTCGGCCTTAACGACCAGACGGTGGAGGGCCTCGCCGCCCTGTCCGGCGACCGCCGCTTCGCCTTTGACAGCTACCGCCGCTTCATCACCATGTACTCCAGCGTGGTCCTGGGCCTGTCGCACGACGACTTCGAGGAAGTGCTGGACGACCACAAGGACCGCCTCGGCGTCACCATTGACACCGACCTGACCGCCGCCGACTGGGAGAAGGTCGTCGCCGACTACAAGGCCGTGGTCGAGGACCGGCTGGGCCAGCCCTTCCCGCAGGACCCCAGCGACCAGCTCTGGGGCGCGGTCTCGGCCGTGTTCGCCAGCTGGATGAACGACCGGGCCAAATTCTATCGCCGTATGCACGACATCCCCGAAAGCTGGGGCACGGCGGTCAATGTCCAGTCGATGGTGTTCGGCAATATGGGCGACACCTCGGCCACCGGCGTGGCCTTCACCCGCAATCCGTCGACCGGGGAGGCCCGGCTGTACGGCGAATTCCTGATCAACGCCCAGGGCGAGGACGTCGTCGCCGGCATCCGAACGCCCCAGTCGCTGACCCGCGCCGGCCGGGAAGAGATGGGCGAGGCGGCCCCCTCCATGGAAGAGGCCATGCCGGCCGTCTTCGCCGAATTCGTCGATGTCGTCGGCCGGCTGGAGAGCCACTATCGCGACATGCAGGACATCGAGTTCACGGTCGAACAGGGCCGTCTCTGGATGCTGCAGACCCGCAACGGCAAGCGCACGGCCAAGTCGGCGCTGAAGATCGCCGTCGACCTCGCCGCCGAGGGCGTGATTTCGGAGGAAGAGGCCGTGTCCCGCGTCGAGCCCTCGGCGCTGGACCAGCTGCTGCACCCGACCCTCGACCCCAAGGCCGCCCGCACGGTGGTCGCCGCCGGCCTGCCGGCGTCGCCCGGCGCCGCCACCGGCAAGATCGTCTTCGACGCCGACGAGGCCGAGCGGATGAGCCAGCTGGGCGACGCCGTCATTCTGGTGCGCGAGGAGACCAGCCCGGAGGACATCCACGGCATGCATGCGGCGCGCGGCATCGTCACCGCCCGCGGCGGCATGACCAGCCACGCCGCCGTCGTGGCGCGCGGCATGGGGCGTCCCTGCGTCTGCGGCATCAATGAACTGTCGATCGACGAGAAGGCGGGGACCTTCACCGCCCGCGGACGCACCTTCCGCGCCGGCGAGACCATCACCATCGACGGCTCGAAGGGCGAGGTGCTGGACGGCGCCGTGCCGATGATCGAGCCCGAGCTGACCGGCGACTTCCAGACGCTGATGGCCTGGGCCGACAAGGTCCGCCGACTGAAGGTGCGCGCCAACGCCGAGACGCCGCTCGACGCCAGGACCGCGCGCGGCTTCGGCGCCGAGGGCATCGGCCTGTGCCGCACCGAGCACATGTTCTTCGACGACGCCCGCATCGCCGCTGTCCGCGAGATGATCCTCGCGGATGACGAGGCCGGCCGACGCATGGCCCTGGCGAAGATCGCGCCGTTCCAGAAGGCCGACTTCGTCGAACTTTTCACGATCATGGCCGGGCTGCCGGTGACGGTGCGGCTGCTCGACCCGCCGCTGCACGAGTTCATCCCGCACACGGACGCCGAGATCGACGCCCTGGCCGTGACGCAGGGTCTCGACGCCGCCAAGTTGAAACGCCGGGCCAGGGAGCTGCACGAGACCAACCCCATGCTCGGGCATCGCGGCTGCCGTCTGGGCGTCGCCTACCCCGAGATCTACGAGATGCAGGTCCGCGCCATCCTCGAGGCGGCGCTGGACGTGAAGAAGACGGCGGCGCAGGCCCCTATCCCGGAGATCATGCACCCGCTGGTCGCGCTCGGGCTGGAGATGAAATATCTGCGCGAACTGACCGACCGCACCGCCGAGGCGGTCTTCGCCGAGGCCGGCGACCGGGTCGACTACCTCGTCGGCACCATGATCGAACTGCCGCGCGCCGCCCTGCGCGCCGCCGACCTGGCCGAATACGCCGAGTTCTTCTCCTTCGGCACCAACGACCTGACCCAGACCACCTTCGGCATCAGCCGCGACGATTCCGGCCGCTTCCTGCAGGCCTATATGGACAAGGGCATCTTCGAGACCGACCCCTTCGTCCGGCTGGACCAGGACGGCGTCGGCGACCTGATCCGCATCGCCGCCGAGCGGGGCGGGGCGGCCCGGCCGGGGATCAAGATGGGCATCTGCGGCGAGCACGGCGGCGACCCGTCGTCGATCGCCTTCTGCGAGAGCGTCGGCCTCGACTACGTCAGCTGCTCCCCCTACCGGGTGCCGATCGCCCGGCTGGCGGCGGCCCAGGCGGCCTTGGTGGCCCGGGGCGGAGAAGCGCGAGAGAAGGATCGCTGATCCGGCGTTCAGCGCCACAAAACTGTCGTACTTGAAGTAACGCGGTCTGTGCCTCGCGCCCCACAGTCTTGACGAAGTGCAGGCAGGCCTCTGGAACGCCCCTCCTCATCGCCCATTTGTGTCTTCGCTGGATGGGGCTGGCAGCCGCTGGTTGCCACATCTAGAGGATACAAGAAACAATGCGTAACATTCTTCTCGCTACCGCTGCTCTTACTCTGATCGCCGCCCCGGCCATGGCGCAGGATGCTGCGAGCCCGGTCACCGGCTCCATCGGCTACACGCAGCTGGACACCGACGGCGGCGACCTCGGCGCCGTCACCGGCCGCGTGGGCTATGATTTCACCCGCAACTTCGGCGTGGAGGGCGAAGCCTCGATCGGCGTCAAGGACGATGACATCACCTTCGCGGGCGTCGACGGCAAACTCGAGCATGACTGGGACGCCGCCGCCTATGGCGTCGCCAAACTGCCGATCAACGAGAATTTCGAACTCTTCGGCCGCCTCGGCTACGGCACCACCCGGGTCAGCGCCGACGTCGCCGGCGCAACCGCCTCGGCGGACGGCGAGAGCATCAACTACGGTGTCGGCGCCAACTACTTCATCGACGGCCGCAACGGCATCCGCGCTGACTGGACCCGCCGCGACTTCCGCGACGACGGGGCCGGCGAGGCCGACACCTACGGGCTGAGCTTCGTCCGCCGCTTCTAGGACCGGGGTTCCCGATAACGACGAAGGCCCGCGGCGCTTGCCGCGGGCCTTTTCGGTTCAGTCCGCGATGGGGATCAGGCGACCCCGGGCTGCAGGGCCCAGCGCATCGACCCCTCTCCGAACGGCCTGAAGAACAGATCACGGTATTTCTCGAAGACTTCGACGATGCGATTGGCCAGGTCCTGGGCGACCGTCTCGCCGCGCTGCCGCTTCATCGCGCATACGCACTGGACGACGTCGCGCTGGTGGGCCGAACCCCCCATGCTCTTCAGCACCGCGGCGATATCCTGCGCCAGCGGATCGATCTGTGCGCCCCAAGGCGTAGTGTTCTGAGCCATTCGGGACACTCCCTGTTCTCGACACGAGCGAACCGGTCGCAAAATCTCGTCGCCGATGCAAGCCTGACCGCGAATTCGTGATCGGCGGGAAACCAGGGAGCCACGGTCGTCAAACAGCGTTCCCCTTCCATGACCTCCCATCGCCTCATCGTCCTGTCCCTTCTGGCGCTCGCGGGCTGCGGCCAGCCTGCAACCAATCCGCCGACCGATCCGGCCGAGCCGATCAACACGCCGGAGGCGCAGGCCCCCGCGCCGACGCCGCCCCCCGGGGTCGGTTCGATCATGGCGGGCTCCGGGCCGCAGACTTTCATGGGGCGTTGGGCCGCCGACGCCGGCTGGTGCGCAAATGCGCAGGGCGCGGAGCGGCCGATCGAAATCACCACGACCCGCTTCGAGGGCTATGAGAACAGCTGCGGCATCCTGTCGATCACCCAGGTCGCGGATGGCTATGAGGCGAACCTCGCCTGCGCCTCGGAGGGCCGAACCACCAGCGAACGCGTGCGGATGGCCGTCCAGGGCGAGAGCATGCGAATGACCTGGCTGAACCGGAACGATGCGGTGATCAGCCTCGCGCGGTGCCCGGCGCCGACGGCGCCTCCGGCCGACGCGCCTAGTTGAACAGGAAATTCATCACGTCGCCGTCCTTGACGACATAGCTCTTGCCTTCGGCGCGCAGCTTGCCGGCTTCGCGGGCCTTCGCCTCCCCCTTGAGGGCGACGAAGTCGTCATAGGCGATGGTTTCGGCGCGGATGAAGCCCTTTTCGAAATCCGTATGGATCACGCCCGCCGCCTGCGGAGCGGTCGCGCCGATCGGGATGGTCCAGGCCCGCGCTTCCTTGGGCCCGACGGTGAAATAGGACTGCAGGCCCAGCAGGGCGTAGGCCTCCCGGATCAACCGGTTCAGACCCGGCTCCGCGAGGCCCAGGCTCTCGAGGAATTCAGCCTGTTCGTCGGCGTCCAGCACCGCCAGTTCGGAATCGATCTTGGCCGAGATGACGACCGAGTTGGCGTTGTCCTCGGCGGCCCGTCTGGCGACCAGATCGGACAGCTCGTTACCCTTGTCGGCCGAGGCTTCGTCAACGTTGGCCACATAGAGGGCGGGCAGGGAAGTCAGCAGCTGCAGCATGTGCCAGGCCTTTTCGTCCTCCTTGTCGACCTTCACCACGCGCGCGGGCTTGCCGGCGCGCAGGGGCGTCAGGGCCAGGTTGATCAGGCGCAGCGTGGTCTGGGCCTCCTTGTCGCCGCCCTTGGCCTTTTTCTCGACGTTCCCGACACGCTTCTCGAGGCTTTCCAGATCCGCCAGCATCAGCTCGGTCTCGATGATGTCGAGGTCGCTGATGGGATCGATCCGGTTCTCGACGTGGGTGATGTCGTCATCAACGAAGCAGCGCGCCACGAAGGCCACGGCGTCGCAGTCGCGGATGTTGGCCAGGAACTGGTTGCCCAGGCCCTCGCCCTTGGAGGCGCCGCGCACCAGGCCGGCGATATCCACGAAGGTGATCCGCGAGGGGATGATCTCCCTGGAGCCGGCGACTCCAGCCAGCACCTCAAGGCGCGGCTCGGGCACGGCCACATCGCCCGTATTGGGCTCGATGGTGCAGAACGGATAGTTGGCGGCCTGGGCCGCCGCTGTCTTGGTCAGGGCGTTGAACAGGGTGGACTTGCCGACGTTGGGCAGGCCGACGATCGCGACTTTAAGGGCCATGGTCTTGGGGAGTTTCCTCGTGAGCGCGAGCCTTTAGCCGGTCGCGGCCCGTTTGTCAGTCTCGGCGCTTAATGGGCGGCGGCCGCAGGGTCGTGAGGCTCCGGCGCCGGGGGCTGGCCGACGGTCGCCGTCACCTCGACCGGCGGGGAGGATTCGAAGGTCAGCGTCAGTTCGACTGTGTCCCCGGCCACCAGAGGCTCCGTCACTCCCAGCAGCATCAGGTGATTTCCGCCTGGCTCCAGCGCAACGGCCGCGCCGGCGGGGAGGGGAAGACCTTCCCTCAGTTCGCGCATCATCATCATGCCGCTTTCCATCCGGCTCTCATGGACCTGAACCATATTCGCCCCGGGGCTGGTGGCGGAGACCAGTCGGTCGGCGGCCGGCGCGGTCAAGGTCAGGTAGCAGCCGGTCATCTGGCGACCCGTCGGCGTCGGCCGGCAGATCGCGCCCTCGGCCCGGACGGCCGGCGCATCCGCCGAGCCGGCCGAACCGCCGGGGCTGCAGGCGGCCAGGGTGGTCAGCGCGGCGGCGAGGATCAGGTGGCGGGTCATCAGGGTCATCCGGTAAGGGGTCGGCGCGGTCTATCCCCCGCCCGGGCGTCGGGCAAGGCGGTCCGAGGTCGCGCTTGTTCATGGACAGCCCACGGACCCCATGACAGGCTCCTGCACGTATTCAGGGAGTTCTGCAGATGATCCACCGCCTCGCACTGATGACGGGCGTCGCCCTGACCGTGATCGCCGTCTCGCCGGCTTCGGCCCAGACGCCGGCCGCGGCGGTGCAGGACGGCTCCGGCGGCCCGGACGCGGTCTCCCTGACCATCTACAACCAGAACATCGCCCTGGTGGAGGACACCCGGTCTCTGACCCTGCCCTCCGGCCGCTCGCGGCGCGAGTTCCCCGGCGTCTCCGCCAGCATCCGGCCCGAGACCGTGGGCCTCTCGGGCCGCGGCCTGTCGGTGGTCGAGCAGAATTTCGACTACGACCTGCTGACTCCCGACAAGCTGATGCAGTCGGCGGTCGGCGACGAGATCGGCATCGTCCGCACCAACCCCGGCAGCGGGGCGCAGGAGACGCAGCGGGCGACCGTGCTGGCCGCCAACCAGGGCGTGGTGCTGCAGGTCGGCGACCATATCGAGGTGCTGCGCGACGACGGCGTGCCGACCCGGGTGATCTTTGACGAAGTGCCCGCCAATCTGCGCCCGCGGCCGACGCTCAGCGTCACCCTCGACGCCGAGGGAGCGGGCCAGCGCGACGTGACCCTGACCTATCTGACCACGGGCCTTCAGTGGAAGGCCGACTATGTCGCCCGGTTCGACGAGCGCGCGGGGCGGCTGGACCTGACCGGCTGGATCACCCTGACCAACCAGTCCGGCGTCACCTTCACCAATGCCGACACCCGGGTCGTGGCGGGCGACGTGTCCCTGATCAACAACAACAATCCGTACGGACGGGGCTATCCCCAGCCCCCGCGTCCGCCCGTGCGCGGCAACGGGGTGGAGCAGGGCGGCGCCCAGGGCCTGGCCGACGTCTACATCTATCCGCTGCCCGAGCCGGTCACCGTGGCCAACAACCAGACCAAACAGGTCGGGCTGATCGACGTGGCTGATGTGCCGGCGTCGAAACGCTATCTGTTCGAGGCCGACGGCTTCACCAGCGAGACCGAGCCCCGCGCGGCCGAGGTGGCGGTGATCTTCTCAAACAGCCGCGCCTCGGGCGTGGGAACCCAGCTCCCGGCGGGCGTCGCCCGGGTCTATGTCAACGACGAGTCCGGCGAGCCCCGCTTCATCGGCGAGGACCAGGTGGCGCACACGCCCGCCGGCTCGGACATCGTCATCACCACCGGACAGGCCTTTGACGTCACCGTGCAGCCCCGCGTGGTCTCCAGCCAGGCCGCGCCCAAGCCGGCCTACTACCGGTGGCGGACCCGGTTCGAGATGGAATACACGGTCCGCAACGCCCGCTCCGAGGCGACCGTCGTCGAGGTGCGTCAGCACGGCCTCGGCCGCGACACCCAGCTTCAGGCCCAGTCGATCGAGGGCGTGGTGCAGGACGCCAACACCATCGTCTGGCGCGTGCCCGTGCCCGCCAACGGCGAAACCGTTCTGACCGCCACCGTCGTCACCGGCGGTTGATCGCCGTGCGGCGCCTGATGCTCGCCGCGGTCCTGGCCGCGCTGGCGGGGCCGGCCCTCGCCCAGGTCGAGGTCGTCTCACCGCGCGCCGAGCGAACCGCCGTGGTGATCTATCGCGATCGGCCGGTGGACACCGCCCAGCTGCTGGAACGGTCAAACCAGCCTTGGGAACGGCTGGACCAGGAGGGTCTGGCGCTGATCATCGAGACACGCACCATCGACCTGCCGGCGGGCGAGGCGGTGATCCGCCTGCGCGGCGTCGCCACCGGAATCGTGCCCCAGACCGCGACCCTCGACGGCCTTCCGGCGCAGGTGATCGAGCGCAACACCGACTTCGACCTGCTCAGCCCGGGCTCGCTGCTGCAGCGGTCGGTGGGCGAGGTCGTGCGGGTGGTCCGCACCAATCCGGCCACCGGCGCCCAGATCGAGAAGGCCGCCATCGTCCGCTCCGGTCCGATGGGGACGGTGCTGGAGATCGACGGCCGGCTGGAGGCGCTGAACTGCTCCGGCCTGACTGACCGCATCCTGTTCGACCGCGTGCCCGAGGGGCTCAGCGACCAGCCCGTCCTGTCCATCCGCACCCGGGCGGCGACGGCTGGGCGGCATACGGTGACCCTGGCCTATCTGGCGACGGGGCTGCAGTGGTCGGCGGACTATGTGGCGCGGCTGAACCCGGACGGGCGGTCGCTGTCCCTGAATGGCTGGATCACCCTCGCCAATTTCGGCGGCACGGGCTTCGCCGACGCCCCGGTGCAGGTCGTGGCCGGCAATCTGAACCGCGACGACGACACCGTGCCGGTGGAGCCGACGGTGGTTGCCCGCGCGCCGGCCTGCTGGCCGCTGGATACGACGACGGGGAGTCCGGAGGAGCTTGGGCAGATTGTGGTCACGGGCAGGCGAACCGGCGTCGTCGACTACCTCGCGCAAGCCCCGGTGCTGTCCAACTCGGAAGTCGACGAGATCATCGTCACCGGCAGCCGCGTCGTCCGCATGGGCGAACTGGGCGACTACAAGATCTACACCCTGCCCGAACCCACCGACGTCAACGCACGCCAGACGAAGCAGGTCCAGTTCCTCGAACAGGCCGACGTCCATTTCACCCGCACCTATGCGGTCGAGGTCTCCAGCGGCAACGACGATGAGCCCGCGCCGCCGGTGCTGATGCTGCGGCTCCGCAACGAGACGGCGGCGGGCCTCGGCCAGCCCCTGCCCGGCGGCGGCGTCAGCCTGTTCGAGACCCAGGCCGGCCAGACCCTGTTCACCGGCCAGGCCCGGTTCGAGGACAAGGGCGTCGGCCTGCCCCTCGAACTCCGTTTTGGCGAGGCCATGGACCTCGGCATCGAGCAGGCGACCGGGGAGGTGGTCCATACGGGCCGCGTCGCGCGTGTCCCCGTCACCGTCACCATCCGCAACGACAAGCCGCAGCCGATCGAGATCGAGGTGAAGCCGGCCGAGTCGTCCTACCGCGGCTTCCGCATCCTCCGCTCCAGCGTCCGGCACCTCATCACCGAGGGCGGCTATCCGGCGTGGCGGCTGCGCGTCCCGGCGGGCGGCAGTCAGGTGCTGACCTACACCATCGAATACGAGGATTAGGTTCGATCGATCCGGTCGAACTCTATCAACGTCATCCTCGGGCTTGACCCGAGGATCAGACCATCCGGTGCGCGGTGCTGGGTGTCTCTCACCTTGTGCGGGCCACCACCGACGCAGAGCCCGGCTTCACCTCTGATCCTCGGGTCAAGCCCGAGGATGACGGACGAACAGGGCGAAGACGCTCTGGATCGGACCTCAGTCCTCGCCCCGCGCGGCCTTCTCCGCCGCCTGCCGGGGGCTGAATTTCGGCGCGGGGGCCAGACGCATGACCTCGGCCTGATAGCGGTCGTCGTCGCCCGCGAGGGCGAAGGGCAGGGCGTCGGCGACCGCGTCCAGCATCGGCTCCAGCCAGGTCCGGTCGGCCTTGTGGAAGTCGCTCAGCACATGGCCGTGCACCAAGGTCGGGTCGCCGGGATGGCCCACGCCCATCCGCGCGCGGCGGAAATCCGCGCCAAGATGGCTGATGAGCGAGCGGACGCCGTTCTGGCCCGCCGCCCCGCCGCCGGTCTTCATGCGGAACCGGCCGGGCGCCAGATCGATCTCGTCGTGGAAGACGATCACCGCCGAGGGTTGGACCTTGTAGAAGCGCGCCGCCTCGGCCACCGCCCGGCCGCTTTCGTTCATGAAGGTCTGCGGCTTCATCAGCAGCACCTTGACCCGACCCTGCGCCGTCTCGACCTCGCCCTCACAGATCACCGACTGGAATTTCGCCCGCTCGGGTCCGAACGACCATCGCCGCGCGATCTGGTCGGCGGCCATGAAGCCGATGTTGTGGCGGTTGCCCTGGTATCTGGCGCCCGGATTGCCCAGGCCGGCGATGATGATCATGGCGCGAGGTCCGGATAAGGAAACGGCCCCGTCCGTCTCCGGATGGGGCCGTTCCAGTAGCAGTTTGTCGGGAGGGGATCAGCCCTCGTCGGCAGCTTCTTCGGCGGCTTCGCCGGCTTCTTCGGCGGCGGCCTGTTCGGTGGCCTCGACCTCGGCGGCGACTTCGGCGTCGTGCGCCTCGTCGGCGGCGGCCGAGATGGCGGCCGAGGACGTCTTGATCGAGGCGATCACGAAGTCACGGTCCGTAATGGTGGGCTCGACGTCTTCCGTGCCCTTGAGATCCGACCAGCGGATGGTGTCGCCCAGCTGGTGGCCGGCCAGGTCGACGATCAGGTCTTCCGGGATGTGGTCCGCGCGGACCTTTACCTCGACCGAGTGACGGACGACTTCCAGCGAACCGCCCTGACGGAAGGCTTCGCACTGGTCCTGGTTGATGAAGTGCACGGCGATCTCGATCTTGATCGTCTGCTTTTCATCGACGCGCATCAGGTCGAAGTGAAGCGGGCGGTCCGACACGGGGTCGAACTGCACGTCGCGAGCGATGACCGGCTGCGACTCGTCGCCGTACTTCAGGGTCACCAGATGGCCCAGCAGCTTGCCGGTGTAGAGCGACTTGCGGAAGTCGCGCTCGTTCACCGAGATGGCCACGGGGGCCTTGTCGCCGCCGTACAGCACGCCCGGGACCATGCCCGCGCGACGCGCGGCGCGTGCGCCGCCGGTGCCGACGCCGTCACGGACGTCCACGTTCAGAATGATCTCGGCCATCGCCTCGCCTCAACAACACAAACGCCGCGCTGACCAGTCAGCCCTCGCGGCGGGGTCTAGGGACCCTGAATTCAAGAGCGCGGGTCATTACACGCCAACCGGGGCGGACGCAACCGCCCCGGCGCCTTTGCTGTGCGAATGGCCGCCGGACTAGCGGGTGCTGTTCATCGCCGCCGTTGCGGAGATCGAGGCCGCCGCCGCGGCTTCGGCCACGGGGGTCTGGACCGGCGTGGAATCCGGCGCGCCGCCTGCTACGGCGGTGGCGGGTAGTTCGACGGGAACAGGAGTGATGTTCTGGGCCGTGCAGGTCGCGAGATCGCGGGCGACGTGGCGGCCGACGCAGAAGATGTCCTCATAGCTGGGACGCGAGGCCGCCAGGCATTGGAACAGCATCAGCTTGGACATGTTGAGGCAGAACTCGCTGTTCTGTTCGACGGTCAGGGCCTCGGTATTGGCCCGGCTGTCCTCTCCCCCGGCGCCGAGGGCGGCGAGGGCGGCGAGCGCCAGCGAGCGCGCCACCGCGGGGGTGTAGGGCGGTCCGGAGCGCGACGCATTCAGGGACAGCCCCGTTCCTGAATGGGCGGCCGCGAACAGACGCGCCGATTCCTCGGCCGACGGCAGCATGTGCACGGCCGACAGCGCCTTGGCGCCCTCGAGGCGGACCGAACGGTCGGCGATCGGCACGACGGCCCAGCGCCGGCGCGGATCGCTCCGCCCCTGGATGGTGTAGGCGTCCTCCTCGACGGCGTCGGCGATGACCAGCATGGCGGCCGAGTCCCGGCCGATGGTGTCGATGATCAGGCCTGCCGCGGCCTCGGCGCCGGGCAGGGTGGCGGCGTAGGCCGGATCTGCGACGATGCGGGCGATCATGTCCTGCCGACGGGTGGGGTCGGAGGCAAGGCTGCGGACGCCCTGGACGAATTCGGGCGACTGCAGCGCCAGGATGGAGCCATAGGCGATCATGCCGCGGGAAAGCTGGGCCGGCTCATAGGCCGCGCCCCGGCGGATAGCCGCCTGGATCGACTCGGCGCTGGTGAAGCCGGCTTCAATGGCGGCGGCCTCGCGCATGAAGGCGACGTAGATGGAGGCCGCCTGGGCGACGCCTTCGTTCAGCGTGACGGCGGGCAGCGGCGGGTGCGCGGGCGGAGGCGCCGGCGCGGGTTCAGGCTCGGGAGTCGCGCACCCGGTCAGAGCGAGGGCGGCTGCGAAGGCGGCGGCGAGCGCCATATACGGGCGTGCTTGAACGTTGATCATACTGACCCCCAGCGATCCTCGGCGCCCTTCGGGCCCGGGCGCACAACAACTCATCAAGCGCTTATATCGCGGCCAAAGTGGTTCGCCGAGTGTTAATCCCAGCGTTGCAGGAGGTTACGGCCGCGGTCGTCGCTCCTTGCCCTAATCCGGCGGTCTGATCCCGCTGTTCAGCCGCTCGGTCGGCGACAGGGCGGGCGCGCGGTCGGGTGCGGCCGCCGGCCGGGACGGCGCCGACGGCGGCAGTGAGATCACGATCGGCGGGGCCGCGGGCGGCTCCGGTTCGCGGACCTGGCTCAGGTCTGACACGGTGACCACGGCCCCGGGCATGGCGACGCCGCGTGTGCAGGTCGCCAGATCCCGAACGACGTGCCGCCCGAGGCAGAACATGTCCTCGTAGCTGGGTCGCGAGGCCGCGAGGCACTGGAACAGCATCAGTTTGGACAGGCTCAGGCACTGCTGGCTGACAGGTTCTGTCTGCAGGGCGTCGGTATTGGCCCGGGCGTTGTCCCCCGCCGATCCAAGCGCCGCCAGCGCCGCCAGCGCGATGGCCCGTTCGACCGCCACCGGGAAACCCGGTTCGCGCCGGGCGCCGGACACGGGCAGTCCCACGCCGCTGTGAGCGGCGTCGAGCAGGGCGGCGGCGTCCGCGGCCGACGGCGACATCCTGCCGGCGGATCGCGTCTTGGCGGCCTGCAGGCGGCCCTCCCGATCTGCGACCGGCGCGACGCTCCATGCCCGACGGGGATCGAACCGGGCCTGCACCGCATAGGCGTCGTTCTCGACCGAATCCGCCGCCCGGCCGAGCGCGGCGATGTCGGTGCGCAGCGCCTCCATGATCAGTCCGGCCGCCGCATCCGCGCCGGGAAGGTAGGAGGCGTGGCGGGGATCGGCGATGATGTCAGCTATCAGTTTTTCCCGGGTGGGGGCGTCGCCGGCGTACTGCCGCACGCCGGCGACGAACTCGGGCGACTGCAGCGCGATGATGGAGGCGTAGGCGATCAGGCCCTGCGACAACTGCTCGGGATTGTAGGACGATCCCCGGCGCAACGCCTCCTGGATGGCTTCCGGATTCTCGAAGCCGCCCTCGATCGTCGCCATCTCGCGGGTGAAGGCGACATAGATCGAGGCGGCCTCGGCCACGCTGGCGCCCAGCGTGATCGGCGGCGGCATCCGCGCGGCGGCCTCCGCCGCTGCAGCCAGCCGCGCGGCTTCGGCCTCGGCTTCCGCATTGCTGGAGGCGCAGCTCGCCAGAAGGGCGGCGGCGGCGATGGCGACGGGGGCAAGGCTGCGACGCAGGAAAGCCGGATGCATGCGGACTCCTCAGGAAAGCTGCATCCATCAACCCCGAACCCGCGGCGCCAATACGGCGACCGACTGTCGCAGTCGCCCTAGTCGAACAGTTTGGAGACCGATTCCTCGTTGGCGATCCGCCGGATGGCCTCGCCGATCAGGGGAGCCACTGAAACCGTACGGATTTTTCCGCAGGTCAAAACTTCGTGGGGTTGTTCGATGGAGTCGGTGATCACCAGCTCCTTGAGCGGTCCGTCCGTGATCCGTTGAACAGCCGGTCCCGAGAGGACGCCGTGGCTGATGTAGGCGGAGACCTCCGTCGCCCCCTTGTCGATCAGCGCCTGGGCGGCGTTGACCAGGGTGCCGCCCGAATCGACGATGTCGTCGAACAGGATGCAGCGCCGACCGTGGACGTCGCCGATGATGTTCATCACCTCGCTCTCGCCCGCCTTGGCCCGGCGCTTGTCGACGATGGCGAGATCAGCGTCCAGACGCTTGGCCAGTGACCGCGCCCGCACCACGCCGCCGACGTCGGGCGAGACGATCATCAGATCGTCGCCGCGGGGGTAGTGGTCCTTGATGTCCTGGGCCAGAACCGGCGTGGCCAGCAGGTTGTCGGTCGGGATGTCGAAGAAGCCCTGGATCTGTCCGGCATGCAGATCCATGGTCAGCACCCGGTGCGCCCCGGCCCGGGTGATCATATTGGCGACCAGCTTGGCCGAAATCGGGGTCCGGCCGCCGGTCTTCCGGTCCTGCCGGGCGTAACCGAAATAGGGCATGACAGCCGTGATCCGGCGCGCCGAGGCCCGCACCAGGGCGTCGGTCATGATCAGCAGCTCCATCAGGTTGTCGTTCGCCGGATAGCTGGTCGACTGGATGACGAAGACGTCCTCGCCGCGGACGTTCTCCTCGATCACCGCGAACACTTCATTGTCGGCGAATCGTTTCACCTGCGCCTTGGTCAGCGGCATATCGAGGTGGGCCGCGATGGCCTGGGACAGGGTCCGGTTGGAGTTGCCAGAGAGCAGCTTCATGTCCGGTCATCCTTTCGCCGTCATCGCCGGGCGGAAATGCCTCCGCGGCGCTGGCGCGCTTCATACCAGCGGACGGCCCGGCCACAAGGCGCGGCGCGCCATTTAGGCGCTCTTCTTCGCGCATTGGCGTGGGCAGGTTCGCTGGTGTAGAGATCGCGTCTCGTTTTTCGGGGGCGCCGACGGGGTCCGCGCCCGCCGGCATTTCAAATTGAGGTCGTCCTTGCCTGCTTCCAAAATCCGCGCCGGCCTGATCCTGGCCACCGTGGCTGTTTCGGCCCTGACGATCTCGGCCTGCGGCGCCCGTCCCGACCGCCCCCGCCTGGCGTATGAGGAACGGCCGGTCGAGGCGCTCTACAACACCGGCTACCAGCGTCTGCAGCGCCAGCGGTGGGCTGATGCGGTCGACTACTTCCAGGAAGTCGAGCGTCAGCACCCGTATTCGGAATGGTCGCGCCGCGCGATCCTGATGCAGATCTACGCCTACTATCAGAACAACAACTATGCGGAGGCGATCGCCGCGTCCGACCGGTTCATCCAGTTGTTCCCCGGCAATCCGAGCGCGCCCTACGCCTTCTACATGAAGGCGCTGTGCAATTTCGAACAGATCACCGATGTGGGCCGCGACCAGGGCTACGCCCAGGCGGCGCTGGACGGCCTGCGCGACGTGCAGCGCCGCTATCCCGGCACCTCCTACGCCACCGACGCCACGGTCAAGATCGACATGGTCAACGACCAGCTGGCCGGCAAGGAAATGGCCATCGGCCGCTACTACCAGCGCGCGGGCCAGCCGCTGGCGGCGATCAACCGGTACAAGGCCGTGATCGACAACGAGGCTTACCAGCGCACCTCCCACACGCCCGAGGCCCTTTACCGGCTGGTCGAGGTCAACCTCATGCTCGGGCTGAAGGAAGAGGCGACCCGCAACGGCGCCGTGCTCGGCTTCAACTATCCCGGCAGCCCGTGGTACGCCGAAGCCTATGCCCTGCTGACCGAGGACGGCCGCCGTCCGGACGTGGCCCCGACCGGCCAGCGCGAAAGCTGGTTGCGCCGGATCATTCCGGGCTGACGTTTCTGATATGTTCCGCTACCCTCGGCCTTTACCCGGGGAGCGAAAGGTCAGCATTCTCCGGCGTCGCCAGAGAGATCGATTCGCCTTGCCTCATCCTGACCGCCGCGCCCCCGGTCCCGTGACCCCTGACGGAGCGGGCGCGTGCTGACCGCCCTGTCCATCCGCGACATCGTGCTGGTCGACGCCCTGGACCTTGAGGTCGAGAGCGGCCTGACGGTGCTGACCGGCGAGACCGGAGCCGGCAAGTCGATCATCCTCGACGCCCTTGGGCTGGCGCTGGGCGCCCGCGCCGACGCCGGTCTGGTACGCGCAGGAGCCAGGCAAGCCTCGGCCACCGCCGTGTTCACCGCCCCCGATGATCCCGCCCTGCTGGAGATGATCGCCGAACGCGGCTTCGAGGTCGCGCCGGGCGAGGAGCTGATCCTGCGCCGCACCGTCGCCGCCGACGGCCGCAGCCGCGCCTTCGTCAACGACCAGCCCGCCGGCGTGACCGCCCTGCGCGAGATCGGTCAGGCCCTCGTCGAGGTCCACGGCCAGCACGAGACCGTCGGCCTGCTGGACTGGAAGACCCACCGCGCCCTGCTCGACAACTACGGCGGGCTCCAGCCCCAGCTGGACGGAGTCGCCGCCGCCGCCGAGCGTCTGAAGGTCGCGGAGCGGACCGTCGCCGATCTGAAAGCCGCCGCCGCCGACGCCGCCGCCCATGCCGAGGAGCTGACCCAGAACCTCGCCGACCTCGACGACCTCGACCCCCGCGCCGACGAGGAGACCGAACTGGCCGGCGAACGCGCCATCCTCGGCGCTGCGGAAAAAGCCGTCGCCGACCTCGCCGACGCCCGCACCCAGCTGGGCGGCGACAAGCTGTCCCAGAAGCTCTCCGCCGCCCTGCGCGCCGTCGAGCATGCGCGGACGCGGGCCGGGCAGGCGGGGACCGACCCCGAACACCCCCTGCTGCTGAAACTGTCCGCCGCCGCCGAGGCCATCGACCGCACCATGGTCGAGGCCGAAGAGGCCATCGCCTGCGTCGACGCCGCCGCCAACGCCTTCGACTTCGAGCCCGGCCGCCTCGACAAGGCCGAGGAGAGGCTGTTCGCCCTGCGCGCCGCCGCCCGCAAGCTGAACACATCGGTCGACAGCCTGCCGGTGCTGCGCGTCCGCTTCCGCGAACGGCTGCGGCTGATCGAGGACGGGGCCGAGGCCATCACCGCCGCCGAACGCGCCGCCTCGGCCGCCCGCGAAGCCTATGACGTCGCCGCCATGCTCCTGACCTCGGCGCGCGAGGCCGCCGTCGACCGCCTGACCGCCTCGGTCATGACAGAACTGGGCCCGCTGAAACTGGACCGCGCCCGCTTCCGCGTCGCCTTCGAGCCCGTGGCCGAGGGCCGCCGCGGTCCTCTGGGCGTCGAGACCGTCCGCTTCGAAATCGCCACCAACGCCGGAACCGCCTTCGGCCCGCTGGACGCCATCGCCTCGGGCGGCGAACTGGCGCGCTTCGCCCTGGCCATGAAGGCCGCCCTTGCCGGGCGCGAGGACCAGCGACAGCCGGTGATGATCTTCGACGAGGTCGACCAGGGCGTCGGCGGCGCCGTGGCCTCGGCCGTCGGCGCGCGCCTCGAACGCCTGTCCGCCGGCGCCCAGGTCCTGGTCGTCACCCACAGCCCCCAGGTCGCCGCCCGCGGCCACGCCCACTGGAAGGTCCGCAAGGCCGACGCCGGCGGGCTGACCACTACGACGGTCGACGCGCTGGACGAGGAGGCGCGGCGCGAGGAGATCGCCCGCATGCTGTCGGGGGCCGTGGTCACGGACGAGGCGCGGGCGGCGGCGCGGTCGCTGATCGGTTGACGGCGGCAGCGCCGGGACGCGCCGCCTCAAGCCGGAGATCTCCCGGACGGGACCCGACCGGCGCTACTGGGTGCGGGTGGCGGTCGCGACCATCTCGCCTATCAGGCTGTCGCAGTAGGGCTTCGGCACGAACTGTGCGCCGCAGAGCTCATGCTCTGCGGGCCGCATCAGACCGGAGGTCAGGATGAGATGGATGTCAGGGCGCAACTTGTGCACCCGCCGGGCAAGCTCCATTCCATCGAACTCGCCGGGCATGTTGATGTCGGTGAACAGAACCTGGACCTCCGGGTGCAAGGCCAACTGCGCCAGCGCGCCGCAGGCGCTGTCGGACTCGCAGACCCGATATCCCGCCGACTCCAGCGTCAGGATGGCGCCGATACGGATCAGGGCTTCGTCCTCGACCACCAGGACGGTGACGTCCGACCGTCTCGCGGGGCCCGGTATGGCGCCAGTCATCAGGGGGTCTTTCGCGCATGTGACGGGAGGGTCCGAGCCCTCTGTCGCCAGCATCCGATCAGTTCGGCCCGCGATGACAGCGTTACGCTTGGCGGGCGCGGATGTTCCGTCGCCGCGCAATCACCTGGAGTTCGCGGGCGGCGGACGTCGCGCCGCCACCGCGCAGTTCAGGCCGCGAGCCGCGCGGTCTTCAGGCGTAGCGTCGCGATCAGGCCGTCCCGCGGCCAGGCGTACTCGACCCCGCCCCTGAAGTGGCTTCGCATTATGCGTTCCAACAGCTGACTGCCGAAACCGCCGGCGGCCAGAGGCGGGGTTACCGGCGGGCCCCCGCGCTCGGTCCACACCACGACGGCCTCGTCCCCCTCAATCAGACACGCCACATCCAGCAACCCGGCATCGGCTGAGAGCGCCCCGTGCTTGACCGAGTTCGTCGCCAGTTCGTGGAGAACCAGGGCGAGATTGGTCGTAGCGCTCTCTCCGATGCCCATGCGCGGGACGGCAACCCGGATCCGTCCGCTGAAGGCGCCGAGGTCATCATAGGGCGTCAGCAGGACGGAGATCAGATCGCCCAGGAGCGCAGCGTTCTCGGTCTGGCCCGGAACGGGGCGCACCAGATCGTGGGCCCGCCCGAGCGCCGTCAGCCTCTGGCTCAACTCGCGCGCCATATCCTCTTTCGTCTCCGAGGCCCGGGCTGTCATCGTGGTCAGGGCGCCCGCAATCGTGATCAGGTTCTTCACACGGTGGCTCATCTCGCCGGCGAGCAACTCGTGAGCCTCCTCGGCCTGTTTTCGACCCGTCACGTCGAGGAAGACGCCGTACATCACACGGCCGACGATCCCTTCGTCGTCCCCGCGGCCCCGCGCCGAAATCCAGCGCACCTCGTCCTCGATCAGGATCCGGAAATCAATTTCATACGGTCCGATAATTCCACGTGTCGCGCTGAAGGCCGCGCGGACGCGGTCACGGTCGGCCGGGTGGATATTGGCCGAAAGGTCCTCGAACGTGACCGGATGGCGGGTCGGCACCGCCCAGAGGCTGTAGCCGATCTCGTCCATGGTCAGTTGGTCGGTGTCGACATTCCACGCCCACAGGGCCACGCCGGCCGCGGCCACGCCGAGACGAAGGTGCTGTTCATCCCACAAGGCGGAGCTCGGCTGCATAGTTGTTCCGCACGGCTGGTGATCCTGAGCAAGCCGGCCAACTGGCGCATGCCGTCAGGATGCTTGGACCCAATCCCGGGATTTCGCCAGCGTCAATCCGGCGGCGACTGTGTCCGGCGGTGCGGCCGGCCTGTGAATTCCAGCGCCTTCGTCGGCTAACCGCGCAGGACCTTCTGGATCTGCGGATGCAGTTCGGAGTTTGCGGCCAGGATCTGACCGCCCGTCTCGGGACGATCCTCGCCGTCGATGGTCGTGACGATCCCGCCAGCCTCGGTGACGAACAGAATCCCCGCCGCGACGTCCCACGGCTGGAGGTTGCGCTCATAGTAGGCGTCGTACCGCCCGGCCGCGACCCAGGCGAAGTCCAGCGCCGCCGAGCCCAGACGGCGGATGCCCGCCACCCGCTGGCCGATGGCGTGGATGTCCTTGATGGCCTGGGCATGGCCGGTCTTGCCGATGAAGGGCAGGCCGGTGGCGATCAGGCTTTCCGACAGGTCGCGGCGGCCGGCGACGCGGATCCGCGTATCGTTCAGATAGCAGCCCTTGCCCTTCTCGGCCCAGAACAGCTCGTTCATCACCGGATTGTAGGTCACGCCCGCGACGATCTCGGTCGAGCCGTCCGGCGCGGTCCGCTGCAGCCCCACGGTGATGGCGAAATGGGGCATGGCGTGCATGAAGTTGGTCGTGCCGTCGATCGGGTCGACGATCCACAGGTGGGACTTGTCGGTCCCCTCGATCAGGCCGCGCTCCTCGCCCAGGAAGCCGTAGCCGGGGCGGGCCTTCATCAGCAGTTCGTAGAGCGTGTCCTCGGCCTTGATGTCGGCGGCGGTGACGAAGTCGCCGGGCCCCTTGCGCGACACCTGCAGCTGGGCGACCTCGCCGAAGTCGCGCAGCATCGGGCGGGCGGTCTTGCGGACCGCGTCGATCATGACGGTGAGAAGGGCGGAGGCGAGGGCCATGGGGATCTCCTGGTCCGCAGCTCCTGAAAAGGCCGTGGGCCCGGAGGTGCGGAGAAGTTCAACGGCCCCGGATGGGGCCGAGTGGTTAGTGGCTAGTGGCTAGTGGCTAGTGGCTGGAAGGGCTGGGGAACCGGTCGCGGCCTCAAGAACCGCCCACACTGGCCACTAGCCACTAGCCACTGGCCACTAGCCACTTCTACTCGGCGCGCCGAACGTACTCGCCCGTCGTGGTGTCGACGATGATCCGCTCGCCCACGCCCATATAGGGCGGGATCATGATGCGGACGCCGTTGTTGGCGATGGCCGGCTTGTAGGAGGATGAGGCTGTCTGGCCCTTCACCGTGGGCTCCGTCTCGACGACTTCCAGGGTGACCTGGTCGGGCAGGGTCAGGCCGATGGGCCGGTCCTCGTGCATTTCGATGACCACCTTCATGCCGTCCTGAAGATAGGCGACGCGGTCCTCGCCGACCCAGTCCTTCTGCAGCTCGGTCTGCTCGTAGGTCTGGTCGTCCATGAACACCAGGGCGTCGCCCTGCTCGTACAGATAGGAAAACTCTTTCTGCTCCAGCGTGACGCGCTCGACCTTGTCTTCCGACCGGAACCGTTCGCTCAGCTTGTTGCCGGTCTCGAGGTTCTTGGCCTCGATGTTGGCGAAGGCGCCGCCCTTGCCCGGTTTGACGTGGCTGGCCTTGGTCACGACCCACAGGCCCTTGTTGTGCTCAAGGACCATGCCGGGCTTGATGTTGTTGCCGTTGATCTTCATCGGGTTCCCGGAAGGAAATGGCGCAGCCCCGTGGCGCGCGCGAACGGGCGCAGTCCCTAGAGGATGCGGCGTGATCCGGCAAGGCGCGGGCGGTCAGTGCACCGTCGGCTGGTGTTCGGTCTTGCGCTGGATGAAATTGGCCAGACGAACGCGCCCGCCCATCGGAGACGCCAGTTTGCCGGCCTGCGGGTCGAGCTTGCGCGCCTCGTGGGCGAAGGCCGCGGCCAGGCCGGCGGACGACATGGCGGCGGCGATCTGCAGGCCGCGGCTGGCGGGCCGCAAGGCGATCCACACGGCGTTGAGCGCCTGGGCGGCGGCCCAGAGACCCATGGCGGTGGTGCGCTCCGGGCGGGCCGGGGCGTTCCAGACGCGCACGGCGGACAGGGTCGTCACCGAGAACACCGCCGGGAGGATCAGGCTGAGCGGGCCCCGCGGGCGCTCGGTGATCGGCCCGTCGCCCCGTCCCGAATGCAGCGCATTCGGTGTTATCGTGCGGGCCAGAAGAGTGGCGCCCAGAGCGAAGCCGACGGTCACCGCGATGCCGAGCACGACATGGCCGATGTCCCGCTCGTGGGCGTTCAGAAAATCGCCGGCGGCGTCGCGGGCGTCTTCGAGGATGTCTTCCGTGTGGGTCACGCCCGCCTCTCCCTGTCTGCGGACAGACAATGGCGGGGGAGGGCGGCGGTTCCGTCAGACCTGGTCCTCGTCCACCGCGGCGAGGTCGGCGGGGTCGAATGCATAGTCCAGCAGGTCTCCGGGCCGGCAGTCCAGCGCCGCGCACAGCCGCGCCAGGGTGCGGAAGCGAATTCCCTTCACCTTCCCCGAGCGGAACAGCGACAGCTGGGTCTCGCTGAGCCCGACCTCGGCGGCGAGATCGCGAGCCTTGAGGCCCTTTTTCACGATCAGGGCGTCGAGCGTCACGCGGACAGGCATCAGATCATCTCGTCCAGCTCGGCCTGCATGCGGTCCGCCTGATCCACGACCCTGCCCAGCAGGAACAGGGCCCCGCCGATCATGCCCAGCGTCATCCCCGCGACGTCGAAATGCAGATACCCGCCGCGTCCGTTTTCAATCATGCGGATCACATTGGACACCACGAACACGCTCAGCACCCCGCCCAGTCCGAGCGACAGGCCTACGCGGCGCAGGGCCGAGGAAAGGGTCGGCTGGATCAGCCGTCCTTTCGCCAGCTGCCCCATGGCCGATCCGATCGACCAGACACCGAACAGATAGAAGGCCGTCGGGGTGAGCCAGACGAGACTGGCGATATTGCGCGCATCGAAGGGCGTACGCCCCTCGCGCAGCCACAGGATCAGGGGCGCGCCGATCCACGTCAGCACCATGCAGAGTCCGATGGTGACGACCATGAACACCGCCAGCCAGCGGAACTGACCGCACATGCGGCGGAAGCGGACAAGGTCGGTCTGGCTCACAGTGGGGCTCCGGGCGCGTGGATTGATGTCTTTTCTTTAATCTTGACTTAAAGACGTCGTGTCCGCAACTTTATATCAGACTTAAACGAACGCGAGCGCCGCCGTCATGACAGCCGCCATCGAAACCGAAGGCCTGACCCGCTGCTTCGGCTCGCACAGAGCCGTAGACGCCGTGTCGATGACCGTGCCCGATCGGGCGGTCTATGGCTTCCTGGGCCGCAACGGCGCCGGCAAGACGACGACATTGAAGATGCTGCTGGGCCTGATCCGCCCGACCTCGGGCGCGGCGCGGATCGCCGGGATCGACGTCGGCCGCGACCGCATCGGCGCGGCGGGCAAGGTCGGAGCCCTGCTGGAGGCGCATGGCTTTTACGCCAATCTGACCGGTCGTCAGAACCTCGACCTGACCCGCACCCTGCTGGGTCTGCCCGCGCCCGAGATCGACCGGGTGCTGGAGGTGGTCGAGATGTCGGACCACGGCGGGCGCAGGGTGGCGGACTATTCCCTGGGCATGCGCCAGCGGCTGGGTCTGGCCCGCGCCATGCTGGGCGCGCCGCCCGTGCTAATCCTCGACGAGCCGACCAACGGGCTCGACCCCGACGGCATCGCCGATATGCGGCGCTTCCTGAAGGAGCTCCCCGCGAGGACGGGGGCCACGGTCCTGCTCTCCAGCCACCTCCTCGGCGAGATCGAGCAGATCGCCACCCATGTCGGCATCGTCCACGAGGGGCGGCTGGTGCTCGAGGGGGAGCTGGCGCGGATCAAGGCGGACCTCGCGCCGGAGATCGCGCTGCGGGTCGATAATGAGGGCCGGGCGGCCGCCGTGCTGAAGCCGTTTGATCTGGCGCTGTCCACGGCCGGCGACGGACTGAGCGTCCGATTGAGTCCCGGAGACGACCCCGACGCCGCGGTTTCCGCCATGAACCGCGCGCTCGTCGAGGCCGGCGTCGCCGTCTTCGCCATCGGCGCCCGGGCCCGCTCGCTGGAAGGCATCTACCGTCAGGCGTCGGCCTCGACCGTCGATACTGCACCCCGGCCGGAGTTGGTCTGATGCTCGCCGTCCTGTCCGTCGAAATCCGCAAGCTGAACCGGTCGCTGGCCGCCCTTCTCGCTGTCGCCGCGCCCTCGCTGATCGCCATCTTCACCTTCTTTATGGTGCTGCGCGGGGAGGCGCCCCAGCCATGGGAGATGTGGATGATCAGTTCGATCGGCGTCTGGTCGTTCTTCATGCTGCCGATGAGCGTGACGGCTCTGACCGCGCTGGTCGCGCACATGGAGCACGGGCCGAAATCGTGGGATCACCTGCGCAGCCTGCCGCTCCCGCGCTGGCGCCTCTATGCCGCCAAGGCCGTGATGGTTCTGGCCGTGGTCGCCTTTATGAGCGCGGCGACGCTTGTCATGACCTGGGCGGCGGTGGCGTTGGCGACGGCGATCAAGCCGAACCAGGCGCCCACCGGATCGCTCGACATCGCTCTCTACGCCGCGACTATGGGCAAGGTCTTCCTCGCCGCCATCCTGATGGTCGCCATCCAGCTGTGGACCGCCCTGCGCTTCGCCAGCTTCGTGCCTGCGCTGGTCGTCGGCATCGGCGGGACCTTCTTTTCGGTCGTCGCCACCGCGGCCCGGCAGGGCGTGTTCTTCCCGTGGCAGATGCCGGTGAACATGCTGGCGACCGAGGCGTGGCGGGTGAATACCGCGCTCGGGTTGGGCGGCGGGCTTGGCCTGGCCGTGCTGGTCCTCGCCGTCGCCCACCTTGCGCGGCGAGAGGTGCTCTAGATCAGTTGCCGGTCGCCGACCTGTCCGGCGCAATCTCGGTCATCGCGGACTGCAGATAGTTATGCTCGCCCAGCTGTTCGATCAGCTTGTGCTGCGCCTCGAGGAAGTCGATGTGTTCCTCGGTGTCGTTGAGAATGCGCATCAGCAGGTCGCGGCTGACATAGTCCCGGGCGGCCTCGCATTGCGCCACGCCGGCCATCAGCGTGTCCCGCCCGCCCAGTTCCAGTTGCAGGTCGGCCCCCAGGCATTCGAAGGCGTTCTCGCCGATCTTGAGCTTGTGCAGGTCCTGCAGGTTGGGCAGGCCGTCAAGGAACAACACCCGCTTGATCAGCATGTCGGCGTGCTTCATCTCGCCGATGCTCTCGTCGTAGATGATCTGGCCGAGGTGTTTCAGGCCCCAGCTCTCGAACATCCGCGCGTGCAGGAAATACTGGTTCACCGCCGTCAGTTCGTTGGTGAGCACCGCGTTGAGCGTGCGGATGATCGCGGGGTCGCCCTTCATGGCGTGGCTCCTGGACGGACAGAGGCGATGAGTCGCCGGTCCTGCCGGTTCATAACACGCCAAAACGCCGGATGTTCAGTTGCGAATACTTATCGCGCACATTGAAATTGCGAGTAAAAATCGCCCGCAAGAGACGGGCGGCTATTCGGCCGCCATGGCGTAGGACTCGCGGCTGTCCTGGATCATCTCGCGCATCTCGCAGACGCATTTGGCGCACTGGGCCGTGCACTGGTTGCGGGCGAAGACGTCGCGGGGACGGGTCGCGCCCGCCTCGATGGCGGCGGCGACGTCACGCTTGCGAAGGCCATTGCAGTTGCAGACGTACACGGAAGGGCGGACCCGACTGGTTGCGAATGGTTCGCTATAACAGGGGAGCGGCGGAGAATGCAAGTCGTTCGCACTCCGTACGACTACAGTGTTGACGTGGGCGGCCGGGCGCCCCAGGCCCGGTGCATGGCCCGAGAATCCGTCACCAGCCCCCGCCCGCCGTGCCGGCTCTATCTGATCACTCCCCCGTCGATCCCCCGCCTGACCGCCTTCGTCGACGATCTTGAGGCGGCGCTGGACGCCGGGGACGTGGCGGCCTTGCAGATCCGGCTCAAGGACGCGGACGACGCGGCGGTTCTGGCTGCGGTCGCGGCGCTGAAGCCGGCGGCGCAGGCCCGCGGCGTGGCGGTCATCCTCAACGATCGGCCCGATCTGGCGGCGCGGTCGGGTTGCGACGGCGTACATCTGGGCCAGTCGGACGCATCCATCGCCGAGGCCCGTGACCGCATGGGGCGGGACGCCATGATCGGCGTCACCTGTCACGACAGCCGCGAGCTGGCCATGGACGCGGCTGAAGCGGGGGCCGACTACGTCGCCTTCGGCGCCTTCTTCCCCACTGGCACCAAGGCCACGGTTCACCGGCCCGACCCCGAAATTCTGACCATCTGGCAGGAGACCGTCGAGATTCCCTGCGTCGCCATCGGCGGGATCAGGGCGGCGACAGCCGGCGACCTGGCGCGCGCCGGGGCCGATTTCGTCGCCGTCAGCGCCGCCGTCTGGAGCCATCCCCGGGGGCCCGCCGCCGCGGTTCGGGAACTGGACGCGGCTCTTCGCTCCGTCTCCTGACCTTCAGGGGATATTAGGAAGCGAAGCGCTAGATTTCGGGCTGATATTCCCGCCGTCCGGACCCGATAATGACCATGAGCCGCGCGCTCGACCCGCCAGAGCCTCTCGTCGGCTCCGAGGCTCCGGCGAAGAAGGCCGCGGGCCCGGCCGCTCGCCCGCTGCGCAGCGGCCCGCCGATGGCGCCGATCTTCACCGCCATGGCGGTGATGGTGCTGGTCGTGATGGCCCTCACCTTCTCACGATCTGCCGGCGTCGTCGCCGGGCTGTGGGGCGCGAGCGGCGTCGCTGTCGCGGTCTGGCTCCGGACCTCGCGCGGACCTGTCTATGACCTTTCGTTCGGCGGCCTGGTCGCCGCCGGCATCGCGGCGGGCGAGCTGCTGGTCGGCAACTCAATCGAGCTGACGGTGATGTTCACCGTCGCGAACATGCTGGAGATCTATCTCGCCGTGGTGTTGGCGCGACGGTTTGCGCCGACCCTGAATCTCGCCTCGGTCCAGGGCGCCTGCCGCTTCCTGCTGGCGGCCGCCGTCGTCGCCCCCATCCCCGCGGCCGTCTTCGCCTCCGGCATGCTCTGGTGGATCACCGGCGATGACTTTCTCGACTCCGTCCGGACATGGTGGTTCGGCCACGCGCTCAGCATCGCGGTTCTGGCCAGCTTCGGCCTTGCCCTGACGAAACGCGAAGTCGCCCGGTTCCGGACGCCGTCCCGCGCCGTCGAAGCCGTCGTCCTGCTGGGCGCGCTGTCCGTCCTGAGTTACCTCGTCTTCGTCCAGCAGCAGATGCCGATCGCCTTCGCCACCATGCCGTTGTTGCTGCTGATAGCCGTGCGGTTGCGGATGCTGGGGATCACCGCCGCCCTGGTCATCACCGCCATTCTTGCCGTCGGTGGAAGCATGCGGGGGCACGGCCCCTACGCCGTGGCCTTCGATGGCCCGGACCGGGCGATGATGGCCCAGCTTCTGGTGCTGTTCGGCTATATGCCCATCATGCTGGTTGCTGCGCTTCTCGAAGAGCGCGACCGGTTCGCCGACCGCGCCCGGTTGGGCCAGGTTCGCGCCGAACGGGCGTCCGAAGCCAAGTCCCGTCTGCTCGCCAACGTCGCCCATGAGATCAAGAGTCCCGTCGGCGGCGTCATCGGCATCGGCGAACTCTGGAAGGCCGGCCAGCTTGGACCGGTGTCTGAAACCCAGAGTGAGATGGCCGACATGCTGGTCAAGACCGCGCGGCAGGTCGAGGCGCTGGCGCACGATCTGCTGGACGTCGCCCGGGCCGAGTCCGGCGCCGTAAAGGTCGAGCTTCGCCCGACCGATGTCCCGGGTGTGCTGGAGGATGTTCGCCGCGCCACCGCCCTGCGCCCCGACGCCGAGGGCGTACGGCTCGAGGTCGTCAGCGAGGGGGACGGCCTCGTCGCCCTGGCGGATTCGCAGCGCCTGACCCAGGTCGTCGCCAACCTGGCCTCCAACGCTGTCAAATACGGCGGAGCCGGGGGAGTCGTGGTCCTCCGCGCCGTCAAGATCCATGACGGTGTCCGGATCGAGGTCATCGATCGCGGCGGCGGGCTGTCGATCGAGAAGCAGACCCAGCTGTTCGAACCCTTCAACCGCCTTGGTCTCGAACGCTCGGCGGTCGAGGGTCATGGCATCGGCCTGGCCCTGGCCAAGCGGCTGGTCGAGCTGCAGGGCGGCTCCATCGGAGTCACTTCGGCGCCCGGCGAGGGCGCCACCTTCTGGGTCGAACTGCCGGCCGCCTGATCCGGCCCTTGCCGATCGTCGACTGAAGAGGGAATGTCGCCCTCATGAAAGTCCTCCCTTCAGTCGCCGCCCTGTTGCTCGCCGGGGCCGCCCACGCCCAGACGGCGCCGTCGCAGACGCCCGCGCCGCCGCCGCCGACCAGCAGCCTGACCCGCGATCTGAACAGCGGCCCCCCGGCGCCGGCGACCTATCTCGCGCCCGCTCCGGCGCCGGCGACGACCGGGGAGCCCGGGGCGGCCTCCGCGACTCCGCCGTCCGCCCCGACCACCGCGCCGACGCCGCGTCCGGCGCCCGGCCCGACCCCGCCCCCGGCGGCGACTCCGACGCCGCGGACCGCCGCCTCGGCCCCCGCCCCGCGGATGGTTCCGGTCGCTCCGCCCGGAGGTTCCGCTGCGCCGGCCCCGACCCCGCGGCCTGCCGAGCCCGTCGCTCCGCCCGAAGCCGCGCGCCCGGCCGCGACCGTCCCGCCCGGGGAGGTCGCGCCGCCCCCGGCTGCGCCCGCCGCGCCGGCTGTCACCGTGCTGGACGCCGCCGCCCGCGCGGCCCTGCCGTTCACCGTCGACCTGCCGCCGGGGTTCGAGATCGTCACCGGCCGCCCCGCTCCAGACTTCCGGATCTATACGATCCGTCGCGGCGGCCAGTCGTTTGTCATGGTCTATGCCGGCCCCACCTCGCAGTTCCCGATCTTCAGCGGTCAGATGGTCGAGGCGGGCGGCAGGGCTTCCATTCTCTCCGTCGAGGACGGGGTGCGCCATGCGGTGGAGCATCTGTTCCAGCGCCCGACCGCGCCCCGGGAGGTCCATGTCTGGACCATGACTCTGGATGGCGGGGACCGGGCCCTGGCCGAACAGATCGCCCATTCGGTCGACGTCCGCTAGTCGCCCGTCAAACCCGGCGAACGGGCGTGTCGGGCTCGCCCAGCCGCACCCCGCGCGCGCCGGCGAAGACCAGCACCTCCTGTCCGGGCGCGGCGGCCCAGCGGCGCAGTGTCGCCTGGTAGGGTTCGCGCCGCCAGTCGTGGGGCCGGGCGGGGTCGCATTCGACCACCAGACGCGACCCGGCTTGCTCGCTGTGCAGCACGAAGCCGGCCGTGGTCGGCTTCCACCCGTCGTCCAGCGCCCCGGTCAGCAGCCACAGGCAGTTGAAGACCCGGCAGTCGCCGGGTCGGGTCTCATAAATCCCGCAGCCGGAGGCCTTGCTGAAATGCCGGCACCATCTGCCCGCCGGCTTGTCCAGCGCCGTCACTCCCATCAGCTTGCAGCACAGGCCGCAGTCGCCGCAGCTTTTCGCCGGGACGGTCAGGTTTCGGACCATACAGCCAGTTCATTGCCGGCGGGATCCCGGAAGTGGAAACGCCGCCCTCCCGGAAAGTCGAAGATCGGCTTCACCACCACCCCGCCGGCGGACTCGATCCTCGCCTGCATGGCTTCCAGATCGCGGGCGAACAGCACGGGCAGGGGCCGGTCGGTTGCGGCGTCCCCGTCGAAGCCCCCGTCCAGCCCCTCACTGAAGGCGGCGTAGGTCGGGCCGTAGTCCTGGAAGGTCCAGCCGAAGGCCGCTCCATAGAAGGCCTTGGTGGCGGACGTTTCGCCGCCGGGCAGTTCGAGATAGTCGAGCTTGCCGTCTTCACGCATGGGTGCTGCTCCGCCCGGATTATGGTGCGCATGGGGGCTTGCCATGAGCCGATCATCTGCGCAAACCTGCAAACGGTTCGCAATTGCAGGAATGGTCATGATCGTGCTGACCGCAGGCCCGGCGTCCCTCGTCCGTCTCATGCAGCGGGACTGGACCTCGCCGCCTGCGGGCCAGGACCGCAAGGGCCACTCTGCAGATCAGGCGGCGCCGGGGAGGGCGAACGTAAGGCCTGGCCGGTAAAACCGTGTCGCGCCGCCCAGGCCAGGGCCAACTGCGGCCAGACGCTTGCCGGCCTGCCCGCGATCAGCCGGATTCCGAAGCCGTGGCCGCCCTCCTGGAACAGATGCGCCTCAGCGGGCACGTGGGCGGCCTTCAGCGCGGCCAGCAGCTGCAGGCTGTTCTCGACGGGCACCGCCTCGTCATCCATGGCGTGCACCAGAAAGGTCGGAGGCCGCCCGCGCCAGTCCAGCCGTTCGAGAGAGTACCGGTCCAGCGCAGCAGCCGTCGGCGTCTCGCCCAGCAGTTCCCGCCGCGAGCCGGCGTGGGCGTGCGGGCCCGCCATGGTCGCCACCGGGTACAGCAGCAGGCTGAGATCGGGACGGTGCGACAGGACGTCGGCCGCGTCGACGGCGCCGTAGGCGGCGTCCGGGCGCGCCGTGAGCAGCCCCGCAAGATGACCGCCCGCCGAGGCGCCGAGTACGGCCACCCTCGCCGGGTCCAGACCGTTCACCGGGGCCTGCGCCCGCACCAGCCGCAAGGCGCGCTGGGCGTCCTGCAGCGGCGCGTCCGGGCCAGCGGCCCAGCCGTCGCCGGGCAGGCGATAGCGCAGCACGAAACAGGTTACGCCCGCCTCGGCGAACACCCGGGCGCAGTCCAGACCCTCCTTGTCCACCACGGCCCATTTGTATCCGCCGCCCGGGATCAGCAGCAGGGACGCGCCGTTCGGCCGCGCGGGCCTGAGCACGGTCAGGATGGGGGCGGTGGTGTAGCGTGCGAACCGGTCGTGAAAGGCTGGATCGGTCGATCGCTCGATCACCTGCGCGGTCACCGTGACCCCTTCACCGCCGGGCGCGTCGCCAGGCCACAGCCGGATCGTCTCCGTCGGATCAGGCGGGGCGACTTGCGACACCGGTGTCATAGCGAGCGCGGGTCGGCCTGTGGCGGCCAGGGCGGCGAGGCCCAGGGCGGTTCTGCGATCAAGGGTCATGGGACGAGGCTAGGCTATTCCGCCGCCCGCCGCCAAGCCGGTCTGGCTCAGACCAGCTCCACCGCCATGGCCACGGCTTCGCCGCCGCCGATGCACAGGCTGGCCATTCCCTTCGTGCCGCCCCGCGCCTGCAGCGCGGCCAGCAGGGTGGTCAGGACCCGCGCGCCCGAGGCTCCGATGGGGTGGCCCAGCGCGGTGGCGCCGCCGTTCACGTTCAGCTTCGCGTGGTCGATGCCCAGTTCCTGCATCGCGATCATGGCGACCACGGCGAAGGCCTCGTTGATCTCCCACAGGTCCACGTCCTCGACGGACCAGCCGGCCTTGCTGAGCGCCTTCTGCATCGCCGGAACCGGGGCGGTGGTGAACAGGCCCGGCTCGTGGGCGTGGGCGGCGTGGCTGACGATCCGCGCGACGATGGGCAGGCCCAGGGCCCTGGCCACGCTCTCGCGGGTCATGACAAGCGCCGCGGCGCCGTCAGAGATCGAGCTGGCGTTGGCGGCGGTGATGGTGCCGTCCTTCGAGAAGGCGGGCTTCAGATGCGGGATCTTCTCCGGCATGGCCTTGCCGGGCTGTTCGTCCTCGATGACCGTCTCGACACCTTTGCGAGATGTCACCTCGACCGGGGTGATCTCGGCCCTGAAGGCGCCCGAGGCGATGGCCTCGCGGGCCCGGTTGAGGCTCTCGATGGCGTATTGGTCCTGGGCCTCGCGGGTGAACTGATAGGTTCGGGCCGAGTCCTCGGCGAACGACCCCATCAGCTTGCCGGGGGTATAGGCGTCCTCGAGGCCGTCCATATACATGCTGTCGACGATGATATCGTGCCCGATCCGGGCGCCGCCGCGGTGCTTGGTCATCAGATAGGGGGCGCCGGACATCGACTCCATGCCGCCCGCCACGATCACGTCGGCGCTGCCGGCGGCAAGGCTGTCCGACGCCATCATCACGGCCTGCAGGCCCGAGCCGCACATCTTGTTGACGGTGGTCGCCTCGACATGCTGGCCGAGACCGGCGCCGATCGCCGCCTGGCGCGCCGGAGCCTGGCCCAGACCGGCCGGCAGGACGCAGCCCATATAGATCTGCTCGACCTTGTCGGCGGCGATCCCGGCGCGCTCGACCGCCGCCCGCACCGCTGTCGCGCCCAGTTCGGTCGCCTTGACGCCGGACAGGGCGCCCTGGAAGCCGCCCATGGGCGTGCGGGCGAAGGAGACGATGACGACGGGATCGGACATGAAGCGGGAATCCAGATGGAAGGGACGGCGGGTAAATCGGCTCTAACCGCCCGAAGCGCAAGATCAGCCGGCCGCATCCCAGGCGGCGGTGACGGTCAGCCGGAACACTCGCCGCCACGCCTCGAGTTCCCGCCGGGCCCGGTCGGGATCGGGCCGGCGGCCCCGGTCTGCGCGCAGCGAGCGGCCCGCGGTCCGCAGCAGCGGCAGGGCCTCGTTTGGTCTCCGGTCGGCGGCCAGGGCAGCGCCGAGGTTGGCGCGCGCCCCGATCCGGGCCAGATGATCCGGCGGCAGGGCGGCCCCGGCGATCCGCGCCGCCTCGCGCAGCGCCGTGATCGCGGCGGAGCGGTCGCCGGCCTCGCCCTCGGCGACGCCGAGCAGGAAGAGCGGCTGGAGCCGCGCGGGATGATCCGGGCCAAGCACCGTGGCCTGCAGCCGCAAGGCCTCGACCAGCATCGACCGCGCCTCCGTCGCCGCGCCCGTCGCCAGCAGGCTGTCGGCCAGGCTGATCATGGCGCCGAGCGTTTCCGGATGCTCGGGCCCGAGGCTCTCGAGCGTCAGACCGAGGGCGGTACGACTGAGCGCCAGGGCTTCGTCGGACCGGCCGCCGGACTTGAGCATGTCGGCCAGACTGGTCAGGGCGGCGGCGCGGTCCAGCGGCTGGGAGGCTGCGGGAAGGGCATCCAGCGCCCTGCGCTGCATCATGATGGCGGCTTCTAGCCGGCCCTGCCACGCGAGGGAGTCCGCGAGCAGGGTCAGGGTTTGGGCGGTCAGCGGATGGGCGCCGCCGAGTCGGGCCTCCCGAAGCGCCAGCGCTTCCCGCAATAGAGTTTCGGCCTCGCCGGCGCGGTCCAGCATCAGCCGGTTGGCGCCGAGGTTGTTCAGGGTGGTGGCCAGCTCCAGCGGATCGCTCCCCCTGCGCCTCACGGTCAGGACCCGGCCATACAGGGCGTCCGCCTCGTCGAACCGGCCGAGCGCCTTCAAGGCCACCGCCTGATTGCTCATCGACACCAGGGTCGCGCCATCCTCGCCCTCGACGGCCATCCGGATCGCGACGGCGTGTTCCAGCACCGGCAGCGCCTCGGCGTACCGGCCCTGTGCGTGCAGGTTCAGTCCCAGGTTGTTGAGCGCCAGCCCGATCATCGGATGACCCGGCTCGCGGATGCGCTCCAGCCGCCCCAGAGCCAGCCGGTAGGCGGCCTCGGCCTCGGAGATCCGGCCCGCTTCGTGCAATGCGTCGGCCCAAAGGATCGCGAGGGTTCCGGCGTCGGGCGAGGTCGCGCCCCACAGCCGTTCGGCGTCTTCGGCCGCACGCCGGAGCAGGGGCTCGGCCTCGACGGCTCGCCCCGCCTGCATCAGCTGCTGCCCCTGATTGACGGCCTGCTGGATGGCGCCGGGGTCCTGGGCCGCGGCGGCCGTGGGCCAGCCCGCCAGCATCAGGCCCAGCACGGCCGCCATGGTCAGCCCTCGTCGCATGGCCTCACAGTCGTCCTCTCCCGCGCGTGATGGAAGGCGCCGGTTCCTGACGTCTAGTCCGGGGTCATCGGCCCGCGGCGATAGCCTTCGCCGGCCCAGCTGCGCGAGGCGGCGGCCAGGCCGAACTCCGGCAGGCGGTCGCGATGGGCGGCCAAAGGCGTGCGCATCAGCGCGCGCGCGAGGGTGTTCAGCGGTCCCAGCGGCGTCTCCGCCTCCATCCGCTCCAGCCATGCGAAAAGCCGGGGCCAGCGGGCCGGATCGACATTGACCTGCACCGCGCCGGCGTTGGCGAAGGCCGGCGCGAGGCTGAGATCGGCGATCGACAGCGCCCCGAACAGGAAGCCGGTCTGCGGCATCCGGTCTTCCAGCCAGTCGAGGATCTGCGGCAGTTCGACGTCGCGCGCCTTTTCCACGATCGCGGGATCGGCCTCGGTCCCGAAGAAGCGCGGTTTGAGCGCGATCTGGAAGAACAGCCGCCAGCCCAGCACGTCGAACAGGCGGGTGTCGCCGAACTCTTCCAGCCAGCGCGCCTTCGCCCGCTCGGCCGGATCAGCGGGCCACAGCGACGGGCCGGGGCGGGTCTCTTCGATGTACTGGACGATGACGCTGGAGTCGCACAGCGTCAGATCGCCCTCGATCCAGACCGGCACGCGGCGCAGCGGGCTGAGCCGCTCGAACTCGTCATCGCCCATCATCGGCGAGATCGGATCCAGCGCGACCTCCACGCCTTTGAGAGCGCAGACCGCCAGCACCTTGCGGACATAGGGCGAGACCGGGCTGCCGATCAGGGTGACGGGCGCGGTCATGCGGCCTCTTCGTCGGTCCGTTCGCGGGGCATCATCTCGCCGACGGTGGGCTGGTTCTCGGCCATGTTCAGCTGGATGTCGCGCGGCTTGACGATTTCGTTGCAGTGGCCGCAGGCGATGCGGGGGGTCAGGTCGTGGCCGCAGGTCTTGTGGGTCATCGACACGCCCGAATCGGCGTCGCCATAGACGTGTTTGGCGCCCCAGCCGTGCAGGGTGACGAGCACCCCGTACAGGTCCTTGCCCTTGGCGGTGAGGACGTATTCGTTGCGGGGCGGGCGTTCGGAATAGAGCCGGGGCTCCAGCACGCCGTGCTGAACCAGGCTCTTCAGCCGGGCTGCCAGCACATTGCGGGCGACGCCGAGACGCTCCTGCCATTGCTCGAACCGGCTGACGCCGTTGAAGGCGTCGCGAATGACCAGCAGGGTCCACGGATCGCCGATGACCTCCAGCGTCGCGGCGATCGAGCAGCTCTGTCGTGAATAGTCTGCGGTGCGTCCCATGATGCGAAAGTGACCCCGCGTCAGCCTTTTGGCAAGAGGGTTGCCAATCCGAACGGACTGGGTCAGTCTTGTTTGGCTACGGAGTCGCTGCGCGTCTCCTGATCCCCGACTCCGGGCGGAGGGCCTCCCCGCCTTCCGCCCGGCCCTTCCCTGCGTTAGTGGCGCCGCATGACCCAGACACTCGCCGAAGCCCTGACCCTGGTCGACGATGGCGCGGGCGGCCTCTCGGCCCGGCTGGACGGCGGCTTTTCGAACGCTCCGCAATCGGCGCCGCAGGAGCGCGGCGCGCCGTTCGGCGGGCTGATGGCGGCGCTGGCTGCCGCCGCCATGCGGCAGGGGCTGGGGGTCACAAGCCCGCTTCAGACCCTGACCGTCCAGTATCTCGCCGCGGCCCGGTTCGAGGACATCTCCTTCGTCCCCGCCATGACCCGCGGCGGTCGGAACGTCGCCTACGCCTCCGTCGTCGGCGGACAGCCGGACCGGCCCGCCGTCATGGCGATCGGGACATTCGGGCGGGACGTCGAGGGGCCCGTCCTGACGCCGCTCGCCGCGCCGCCGCCGCCGCTAGAAGGCCTTCCGGCGACGCCCCTGGATACCGGCTTCGGCCCGTGGTTCACCCGCCATATCGAACACCGCTTCGTCGCCGGACCAAAACTGTTCGGCGAGAACGCCGGTGCGGTCCCGGAGCTCGGCTGCTGGATGCGGACCGTCGACGGCGAACCGCTGGACGAGGCGCGGCTGCTGTTCCTGCTGGACGGCCTTTACCCCACCTATTTCACCGCCCTGCCGGCGCCGCCGATCATCTCCGCCAGCGTCGACCTGCGCGCCGACCTGCTGACGGCGATCACCCCCGACACCTCGCCGGGCGGCTGGGCGTATTTTCATTTCACCAGCCGCGACCTCGGCGGCGGCTGGGCGGTGGAGGATGGCGTCGCCCGGGCGCCCGACGGACGGCCTCTCGCTCTCGTGCGCCAGCGCCGGAAGCTGCTGCCGACCCGGGGCTAGCCCTGCAGACCCCTCAGCTGGATCAGGGGAATGACGATGTCCTCCTCGTCCTCCAGATGCCGCAGCAGGGGGCGGGCGGCCGCTTCGACCACGTCCGACAACCGGTGGCCCCTGTCGTCGACGTCCCGCGCATGGCCAGTGACCGCCTGGTGAAACGCCAGCCCGTGCTGGAACAGGGCTTCGAGCGTCTCGTGGATGGCGTCGTGATCGCGGTCCAGCAGGTCGATGCCGGCCCCGATCCTTGGCTCGATCCGCCGCATCATCGGGAAATACTGGCCGCTTTCGACCCGGTGATGGCCGTCAAGATGCTGCAGGAAGGACTGCAACGCCGGGATGAGCTGGCGGTGCAGGGCCGCCGCGTCGCCGCCGGCTCGCCACTGGCCGATCAGTCCGTCCATATGCGCCTGATGTGCGCGGAAACCGGCGTGCATCTGCAGCCAGAAGGCCGCGGTCTCATCGAGCCCCGAGGTCCAGCGATCGCGCGGGAAGGCCTCGCGGAGATACTGGAACTCTGGCGGCAGACCGGCGCGCGCCGCGAGCGCCAGCGCGACCCCGGACGCCTCAGACAACGGCCGCGGTCGTCGTGATGAAGCCGCCGCCCAGCAGGCGGTCGGGGTCCGCCGGATCGTAGAGGGCGCAGGCCTGACCCGGAGCCACGCCTTCCTCCCCCGAGACGAAGGTCACCGCGACGGCGCCGTCGACGATGGACAGACGGGCGGGCGAGGGCGGACGGGTCGAGCGGACGCGGGCCAGCACCGGCGCGCCGGCCGCCGCCGCTTCCTCGATCGAGGCCTCGTCGCCCAGCCAGTTGGTTTCGTCCAGCGTCAGCGACGCCGTCAGCAGGGCCTCGCGCGGGCCGACGATGACGTGCCGCTTGACCGGATCCAGCCGGGTCACGAACAGCGGCTCGCCGACGGCGACGTTCAAACCGCGACGCTGGCCAATGGTATAGTCGGTGATGCCCGAATGGCCGCCCAGCACGCGGCCGTCCATGTGCACGATCTCGCCGGCCTCACGCCCCTGCGGCCGCAGCTTGTCGATCAGGGTGCGGTAGTCGCCGTTGGGGACGAAACAGATGTCCTGGCTGTCCGGCTTGGCAGCGATGCGCAGGCCCAGTTCGGCGGCCACCCCGCGCACCTGGGGCTTCTCCAGATCGGCCAGGGGGAAGCGCAGATAGTCCAGCTGCTGCGCCGTGGTGGCGAACAGGAAATAGGACTGGTCGCGCGAGTGGTCGACCGCCTTGCGCATCTGGGCCCGGCCGTCGACGACCGAGCGCCGGACATAGTGGCCGGTGGCCATGGCCTCGGCTCCGAGATCGCGAGCCACATCCAGCAGATCGCGGAATTTGACCGTCTGGTTGCACCGGATGCACGGCACCGGGGTCTGGCCGGCCAGATAGCTGTCGGCGAACTGGTCGATCACTGCGTCCCGGAACCGGCTTTCATAGTCGAGCACATAATGCGGAATGCCCAGCATCTCCGCCGCCAGCCGGGCGTCGTGAATGTCCTGACCGGCGCAGCAGGCGCCCTTCTTCTTCAGGGCCGCGCCGTGGTCGTACAGCTGCAGCGTCACCCCGACGACGTCATAGCCGGCCTTGTGCAGCAGGGCCGCGACCACGGTGGAGTCGACCCCGCCCGACATGGCCGCCACCACGCGCGACCCGACCGGCAGGCCGACCGCCGCGCGCGCGGCCTCGATCGCCGCATCCATGTCGGGGCGGGCGATGTTTGGGACCGGGCAGATGTCCTCGGCGAGTGTCATGGCGCGCTATCTAGTGCGAAACCTGTGCGATTTCGAGGCCGCCGCGAAAGCCGGCCCGAAACGGCAACGGCCGCCTCCGTTTCCGGAGGCGGCCGTTACAGGCTCGGGGAGTAGATCGCCTAGGGCCGGCCGTAGTGCTGGATGCGCGTCGTGCGCAGGCCCTGCATGCCCCATTTGTCGATCGCCTTCTGCCAGGCGAGGAATTCCTCGGCCGTCAGGCGGTAGCGCGCCAGCGCGTCCTCGAGGCTGATCAGACCGCCGCGCACGGCGGCCACGACCTCCGCCTTGCGGCGGATCACCCACCGGTCCGTATTGGCCGGCGGCAGGTCGTGCAGCGTCAGGGGCGTGCCCGTCGGCCCGACCACATACTGCTCGCCTCGATTATTCAGACGTCGCTCTTGCAACATGGGCTTATGCCTCATTGACCACCACCACTATGAGTGAACGGTAGCGGTCTCCGGCTAAGGGCCGTTTAAGCGTCGTGGTGAAGGAAAGGCTAAAATGCCCTCCGTCCCCGGTCTCAATATTCAACGAAAGATTCATTGAGATTTACGCCCCGTTACTCAAATATCAGCGTTTGATGCTGATCAGTTCGGCGAGCATTTCATCCGCGGTGGTGATGATCTTGGACGAGGCGGAGTAGGCGCGCTGGGTGGTGATCAGGCCGGTGAATTCGGCCGAGAGGTCCACCGTGGACGCCTCGAGCTGCGAGGAGCCGATCAGGCCGGCGCCGCCGGTGCCGGCCGCCTTGAGGTTGAAGGTGCCCGAGCCCTGGCTGACCCGGTAGGCGTTGCCAGAGGTCTGGGTCAGGCTGTCGGGGCTGGGGAAGGTGGCCAGGGCGATCTGGGCGATGCGACGGGTCACGCCATTGTCGAAGATGGCGGTCACGAAGCCCGCGTCGTCGATCTTGACCTCGGCCAGGTTGCCGAAGGCGGTGCCGTTGGTCAGTACGGCCTGCACCACCGAGGCGCTGTCGTACTGGGTCAGGCCGCCGGTGGCCGCCGTCAGGTCGAAGGCGAGCGACTGATCGTCGATGCCCAGGCCGGGCGCCCAGTTGAACTCGCCGGCGCCGGGAGCGGCTGCGTCGGAGGAACCGAAGGTCAGGCTGGCCGCAGACGGGTCCGGGAACAGGGCCGCCGCGCCCAGGGCCTGCATGGCCGCCACGTCGAGGCGGCCATCCTGGGTGAAGGCCACCAGGCCGGTCCGGAGCTGGCCATTGGTCAGGCCGGCGCCGGTGACGACGTCCGACGCGGGGATGGCGCGGATTTCAGCATACCACTGGTTGGGCTCGGTGCTCTTCAGGAACGAGATGGCCACGGTGCGCTGGCCCCCCTTGGAGTCCGACACCGGCACGGTGAGCTCGAAGTCCGGCTTCACGCCATCGCCCGTCTCGGCGTTCCACATCGCCATGGAGTTGGTGGCCGGATCATAGGCGTTGGCGCCGGGAGGGGTCGCCGAGGCGTCGGTCGCTTCCGCCGAAACCAGCTGGCTCGAGCGGATGTTGGCGTTCAACTGGATGCGGGTGGTGGGCTCCGCCGTGCCGCCGACCGAGCCGACATTGATGGTCCGCAGGCGGTTCAGGTCGGATGGGTCCGTGGCGATATTGCCCTCGGCGTCGACGGGCCAGCCCTGCAGGTAGAGCCCGGCGGTGTTCTTCAGATAGCCGAGGTTGTCGACGGTGAAGGCGCCGGCGCGGGTGAACAGGCGGCTGTCTGTGACCTGGATGTTCTCGGGCCGCTCCGTGACGACGAAAAAGCCCTGACCGGCGATGCCGAGGTCCGTGTTCGACGTCGTGCGCTGCAGCTGGCCGTTCTGGCTGGTGAAATGCCGGGCGGTCGACAGGACGCCGCCGGCCGAATAGCCCGCGCCCTGCGACTGGCTGTTGATCACGGTCTGGAACTCGCCCGCGGTGCGCTTGTAGCCGACGGTGTTCACGTTCGCGATGTTCTGCGAAATGGCGGCGAGGGCGGCGGAGTTGGCGGTCAGGCCGGACACGCCGGCCAGTAGTGCGCTGTTGATGCTCATGGCGCGAAGCTCCTTACGAGAACAGTTTCAATGGGTTGAGGGAAGCGGCGATGGAGGCCAGGAGGCCGTCCTCCGCGTCGTCGTTGGCGGGCGGCGGGGTCATCGGCGCACGGGATTCCTCGAGCGCAATGACGGTGGACAAGGGCAGGATGGAGTTGCCGACGGTCAGGTAGGGCACGCCGTCGTACATCTCGACGCCGGTGATCCGGCCGCGGGTCAGAACCTGGGCGTCGACCGCGCCGCCGGCGGCGTCCCTGGCTGTGACCCTCAGCGAATACACCTGGCCGTCCTGGCCGTCGTTGCCGGTGGTGGCGTCGCCGTCCCAGGTGAAGTCGTGAACCCCCGTGGTCTTGTCGGGCGCGTCGCCGGACCAGACCACATTGCCGGAACCGTCCAGCACCTCTAGCCGGGCGGAGGCGGCGTTGGCGGCCAGCTCATAGCTCCAGGTCGCCTCGCCGTCGGTGAATTTCGTCGCCGACCAGGCGGCGGTGGCTTCCTTGCCGATGTAGGTCGCCGCGCTGGCCAGGCCGCCGCCGCCCTGGGCCGCAAGGAGACCCTTGAGCAGGTCGTTGGTCAGCAACTGCTGCTCGACCCCGGCCATCTGGGTCAGCTGGGCGGTGAACTGGTTGGAGTCGACCGGCGACAGAGGATCCTGGTTCTTCAGCTGGGAGGTCAGCAGGGTCAGGAAGGTCTCGAAATTCGAGGCCAGCATGGTGGAGCCGGCGCCGATCCGGTTGGTGGCGTTCGTCGTCGTGTTGGTGATGGAGTCGACCATCGGATCAGACCTTCATGTCCACGCCCGAAGGCGAGAGGGTGAGCGCCAGCCAGCGCGGCGGCTGGGCGACGTCGATTTCGGCGTTGATGCGGGAGGCGGCGGCGAAGGCGCGGGACGAGCCCTGCCTTCCGTCATGACCGCGGTCGAAGGCGCTCGAGTTGCTGTCGCGCTCGGTGAACTCGAAGGCGTCGTCAGCGAGGTGGAAACCCGATTCCTCGAGTTGACGGCGCAACTCGTCGGCGCGGCCCCTGAGATCGGTGGCGGCCGCGGGATTGTCGAAGGCCAGCCGGGCGTTCAGTCGGCCTTCGGCGTCGATGTCCAGCTTGACGTCCACCCGGCCGAGTTCATCGGGCGTCAGAGCCATTTCAAACCGGGTCGAGCGGCCTTCGAGGCGGCGCAGGATCTGGGCTGCGATCTGGGCCGTCGCCTCGATCGTGGCGCGCGACAGCTGCGACCCGCCGGTCTCGCGCACGCCGCCTTGCGCCTGGGTCTGGGCGGCGGTGCTCTCCCCGGGAGCCGTGGGTTCGGGCGGAGGCCCTTCAGCTTCGCCGCCGCCGGCGAGCTCCCGGGCGACGCCCCTGGCGAACTCCGTCGCGCCGGGCTGGGGTCCGACGACGGGCGGCGCGGGCGGCAGTGTCTCCGGCGTCGGCCCCGTCGAGCGCTTCGATCCGGCATCCACTCCTGCCGCGCCGGTCGCGTCCATGGCGCGGGACGTGCGCTCCGCCAGAGGGCGGAGGGGCGCCGGCGGCGCGATCGGGGGCAACGTTGCAGGCGCGGGAGCCGCTCCCGTCCGCGCCCTGGCTTCTAGGGCCGCCGTCACCGCGGCGCTCTCTGCGAGAGTCAGATCGGGTTCAGACGTTGCGGCCGTGACCGGGGGAACGTCGGGCAGGGGAGGCTGCACCTCCGGCTTCTGCGGCCTGGACGGCGTGGTCTTGTCTGTCAGCACCGGGGTCGTCGCCTCGACGCCGTCCGCCCCGTCCGCCGGAGCGGAGGGCAGGACCTGGGCGTCTGCGCCCGACCTGGCGGGCGCATCGTCCATGGCGGATCCCGAAGGCGCGCGATCGGCGTCGGGCGCCGGCGCGGCAGGCTGGTCGTCAGCCGGAGGAAGGACCAGCGGGGCGGGGAGGGGGGCCGACGCGGCGAGGAATCCCGGGGGCGCCGGAGCATCCGTCTCCGCATCAGGCTCGACCGGGGCTTCGGCCGAGGCCGTCTTCATGTTCACGCCGCCAGTTTCATCAGCGGCTACTGCCTCGCCGGTGAAAGTCGCCAGCAGTTCCCGGAACCCGGCCGCAGCTTCGCCCGCCGACCCGTTCGGGCCGCCAGGGGCGATCATTGCGACGACAGACAGGAGGTTGAGGGCGGACATGGATTCCGGGTGGCGCTTCGCAGGGCGAACAGGACAGGGGCGCTTCCTGCGCCGAACATTCAGACCTCGTGGCGCAAGTCGCGGGCCACGGGAGCAGCGGCAGGCAAGCGCCGGAAAAACAACGATAAAGATGAAATCTCCCGTCGCATGCGCTGGCCCCGACACGGACCAAACTTGCCGCGTGCAGACGTTTCTTGCCCGGCGCCGCTCGCGGCGCGTCTTCCAGGCACGGTCACGTGGCCCGCCGTTTGCGATCCCTGTCCCTCATGACCCAGGCGCGAAACGCAACAGCGCGTAATTTCAGTAACTTGTCCGGTTCGCCCCAGCGCGACGCCGGGCAAAAAACGCGCGACGGCTGGCATGACTTGCCGGGCGCCGCCGTCTTGGAGGCCTTCGGATGTCACTGAGCGCCATCATGAATACGGCGACGTCGGGTCTGCAGACAGCCCAGACCCAGCTGCGCGTGGTTTCGGACAACGTCTCCAACGTCAATACGCCCGGCTATGTGCGGAAGATCGCCGAGCAACGGACCCTGACCAGCCAGGGCATTGGCTCGGGCGTGGAGGTGGCGCGCATCCGCCTGGCCACAGACCGCTTCCTTCAGGCCGCCAGTCTGAATGCGGGGGCCGAGTCCGCCCGCATGGGCGTACGCCACGAACTGTTCGACCGGATCCAGTCCCTGTTCGGCGATCCGGGCGCGGATTCCGGCTTCTTCTCCCAGGTCGACAGCGTCTTCTCCGCCTTTGCGGCCAGCGCCGAGGATCCGACCTCGTCGCCGCGCCGGCAGGAGGCCCTGTTCCGCACCCAGGCCCTCTTTGACGAGGCCGGCCGCATCGCCAAACAGCTGCAGGCGGTCCGCGAGGACGCCGACGGCCGCATTCAGAGCGCGGTCGAGCGGGTCAACTCGCTGCTCGAGCAAATCGAGGGCCTGAACCTCGAGATCGCCCGCGCCACCGCGGTAGACGGTGACGCCTCGGGGGCGGAGACCGCGCAGGCGGCCCTCATCGGTCAGCTGGCCGAGCTGGTGGATATCCGTGTGTCGGCCCGTTCCGTCGGCGGCGTGTCGATCCGCACCGGCACCGGCGCCCTGCTCGCAGGCCAGGGCGCCGCGACCCTGGGCTACAATCCGGCCGGCACCATTACCGGCGAGACGGCCTTCAACGAAATCTGGATCACCGAGCCCGGCGGTCCCAAACGGTCTCTCCTCGACAGCATCACCTCGGGCGAGATCAAGGGACTCATCGAGCTGCGGGACGTCGAAGCGCCTGCCGCTGCGGAGCGGCTCGCCGAACTCGTCGCCCACGTCGCCGACGAACTGAACCGGGCGCACAACGCCAACTCCGCCGTCCCGGCGCCGACGATCCTGACGGGGCGAAACGTCGGCCAGTCGATCGAAAGCGCGATCGCCGGTTTTTCGGGTCAGGCCACGGTTGCGGTGACCAGTTCGTCCGGCGTCATCCAGACCCGCGCCGACATTGTCTTCTCGGGCGCCACCATGACGGTGAATGGCGCGGCGGCGACGCCGGCGACGTTCCTGACGGTTCTGAACGCCCAGCTGGGCGGCGCGGCGACCGCGACCTTCGTGGATGGCAAGCTCAGCATCGCGGCCACCGGCACGAACGGCGTCGCCGTCGTGGATGATGCGACCAGCCCTTCGGCCAAGGCCGGCCGCGGCTTCTCTCACTACTTCGGTCTCAACGACCTGATCTCGACCGACCGGCCAGCCTTCTACGACAACGGGCTGGCCGCGGGGTCGCCGCATGGCTTCACCGCCGGCGAAACGCTGACGTTCCGCTTCACGGCCGAGTCCGGCTCAAGGATGCGCGACCTGCAGGTCGCCGTTCCGGCGGGCGGCACGGTGGGCGATCTGGTCGCTGCGCTCAACGATCCGGCCACCGGCGTCGGCCGCTTCGGCGCCTTTTCGCTCGCCGCGGACGGGTCGCTGTCGTTCACCGGCTACGGCAATCCGGCCCCGACCATGTCGGTCCTCGAGGACCGCACCACCCAGGTACCGTCAGGCGTCTCGGTCACCGAGCTGTTCGGCATCGCCGGCGGCGTGCGCGCCTCGCGCGCCGACGGCTTCGCAGTGCGGGCCGACATCCGGCAGAGCCCCGCCCGCCTGGCGCTCGCCCAGGTCAATCTGGCGGCCGCGCCCGGAAGCCAGGCGATCAGCACCGGCGACGGACGCGGCGCCCTGGCCCTGGCGGACGCCGGCGAGCGAACTTCAACCTTCCAGGCCGCCGGCGGCGCCGCGGGCGGCCTGACCTCGGTCTCGCGCTACGCCTCCGAACTGGCCGGCGAGATCGGCGGCAAGGCGGCTGCGGCCAAGAACCGGATGGAGACGGCGAATGCGCTCTATACCGAAGCGAGCGCCCGCCAGACCGCCTACGAGGGCGTCAATCTCGACGAGGAACTGGTGCTGATGACGACCTATCAGCAGGCCTTCAACGCCTCGGCCCGCCTGATCCAGGCAGCCAAGGACATGTATGACACGCTGATGGGGATGGTCTGATGACCCGCGTCGCCACCTTCGGAAACTACCAGTCGGCCCTGCTCAATCTGATGACGGCCCAGACCCGGGCGGCGGAAGCCCAGGAACGGATTTCGACCCAGAAGAACGCCACGGACCTGACCGGCTTCGGCCGCCAGTCGGAGACCCTGACCGCGATGAAGGGCGCCCAGAGCCGGATCCAGGGCTTCATCGACACAGGCGCCGCGGTCACCGCGCGCCTGACCACCCAGGACCTCGCCATGGGCCAGATCAGCGACGCCATCTCAGGCTCGCGGGAAGCCCTCGGCAACGCCATAGCCACCGACTCCGGCGGTGCGCTGATGCTGGAGCTTGAGGGATATTTCCAGGCGGCCCGGGGTGGGCTGAACATGCGCCACCACGGCGGCTATCTGTTCGCAGGGGCCTCGACATCAACGACGCCGGTCACCGCCGCCAGCCTGACCGAACTTCTGGCCGCGCCTTCCGTCGCCTCATTGTTCAGCAATGACACCCTGAAGGCCGCGAGCCGCGTCGCCGAAAGCACGACTCTCGAGACCGGCTTCCTCGCCGACGAACTGGGCACGGACATCATGTCCATCCTGCGCGACATCCAGCAGTACCATACGACGGCGGGCCAGGGGCCGCTGGACGGGCGGCTGGACGAGACGCAGAAGGCTTTCCTGTCGGCGCAGTTGATCCGTCTCGAACAGGCCGGAACCGCGGTGATCGACAAGATGGCCAAGACCGGGTCGCTGGCGAACCAGGTCGAAAACATCACCAAGGGCCATGAGGCGCAGAAGATGGCGCTGGAGGAACTGGTGTCCAATCGGACGGACGCGGATATGGCCAAGGCGATCACCGACCTGCAGCTTTCCCAGGTCGCCATCGAGGCCTCAGCCCAGATGATCAGCCAGTTGCGACAGGTCTCCCTGCTCAATTATCTGAACTGATTCGAGAATCTTCCACGGCTACGCTCGCTTCCCTGTGAAAGGGAACATAAGGTGAACGAATGGCCGTTCTCGATCTGCGCAAGAAGCTCGCCGTCCTCGCCGACGCGGCCAAATACGACGCGTCCTGCGCCTCCTCGGGCACGTCGAAGCGGGATTCGGTCGGCGGCAGCGGGGTCGGATCGACGGAGGGGATGGGCATCTGCCACGCCTACACGCCCGACGGCCGGTGCGTGTCCCTGCTCAAGATACTGCTGACGAATTTCTGCATCTACGACTGCGCCTACTGCATCAACCGGACCTCCTCGAATGTGCAGCGGGCGCGGTTCAGCGTCGACGAGGTCGTCGACCTGACCCTCAACTTCTACAAGAGGAACTATATCGAGGGCCTGTTCCTCTCCTCGGGCATCATCCGCTCGGGCGACTACACCATGGAGCAGCTGGTCCTGGTCGCGAAAAAGCTGCGCATCGACCACGACTTCCGCGGCTACATACACCTGAAGCTGATCCCCGAGGCCGATCCGCGGCTGGTGGACGAGGCCGGGCTCTACGCCGACCGGCTGTCGGCCAATATTGAACTGCCCCGGGACGAGGCGCTCCGGCGGCTGGCCCCCCAGAAGAATGTGGGCGTCATCAAGAAGGCGATGGGTCAGGTCCGGCTGAAGGTCGAGGCCGCCCGCCCGGAGAAGAAGGACCGTACGCGCCCGCCGAAATTCGCCCCGGCCGGCCAGTCGACCCAGCTGATAGTCGGCGCCGATGGCGCCCCCGACACCGAGATCATCGACCGGTCAGCCTCGCTCTACAGCGGCTACGGGCTGCGCCGGGTCTATTACTCCGCCTTCAGCCCCATCCCCGACGCCTCCAGCGTCCTGCCGCTGTCGAAACCCCCGCTGATGCGCGAGCACCGGCTGTACCAGGCCGACTGGCTGCTGCGCTTCTACGGCTTCTCTCCGCCCGAGATCGGCGAGGCGACGGTGGACGGCATGCTGGACCTGGCCATCGACCCGAAACTGGCCTGGGCGCTGAACAGCCGGGCGCAATTCCCGGTCGATGTGAACACCGCGCCGCGCGAGATGCTGCTTCGGGTCCCCGGTCTCGGCGTCAAGTCGGTCGACAAGATGATCCGGGTGCGTCGGTGGCGAACGCTGAGGCTGGAGGACATCGGCCGCCTCTGCCGCGGGATCGACAAGGTGCGGCCCTTCATCACCGCCCTGGACTGGACGCCCGGCGGCCTGACCGACGCGGCGGACCTGCGCGCCCGCATCGCGCCCGAGCCGCGGCCGGTCCAGCTGAGCCTGTTCTGATGCAGGTCGCCCTTCTCGCGGGCGAGACGGATTTCGAGGGCTGGCGCAGGGCCGCGCGGTCCTTCCGGCTGGCAGGCGTCCCCCCGACCAAGGCGGCCTTCCGCGTCGGGAACGCCGAAGGCGGGCTGTTCGACACCGCACTGCCTGAACCCGGGGCCGAATCCCGATTTTCTGCGCCGAGGGCCTTCGTCGATCTGGCGCAGGAGGTGATCCTGCACCGCTCGCCCGACCGTTTCGACCTGATGTACCGCCTGCTGTGGCGTCTGCAGGACGAGCGCGACCTGATGAACGTCGTCTCCGACCGCGACATGGTCGACGCCCTCGACCGGGCGAAGAATGTCAGCCGCGCCAGCCACAAGATGAAGGCCTTCGTCCGCTTCCGCCAGGTGATCGACGGCGACGCCGAACGCTGGGTCGCCTGGTTCGAGCCGGCGCATCGGGTGCTGGAGAAGACCGCGCCCTTCTTCATGCGCCGCTACACCAGCATGCACTGGTCGATCCTGACGCCCGACGGCGCCGCGCACTGGAATGGCGAGGCTCTCACGTTCGGTCCGCCCGCCACCCGGGACATGGCCCCGGCGGAGGACGAGATCGAGGCGTTCTGGAAGACCTACTACGCCTCGACCTTCAATCCGGCCCGGCTGAAGCTGAAGACCATGCAGGGCGAGATGCCCAAACGGTACTGGAACAACCTGCCCGAGGCGGCGCTGATCCGGGAACTGACGGCGCAGTCGTCGATTCAGACCGAGGCCATGGTCGCCGCTCCCTCTTCCCAGCCGAACGCCCGTCTGGCCAGGACGCTGTCGCGCATCAACCGCGACCAGTCGTTCGACGAGGGCTTTGTGCCTTCGACCCTCGAGGAACTGGATCAGGCGGTGCAGGCCTGCCGCCGCTGTCCCCTCTGGCGGGACGCCACCCAGGGCGTCTGCGGCGCAGGCCCCCGCAAGGCCCCGATCATGATCGTGGGCGAGCAGCCCGGCGATCAGGAAGATCTGGCCGGGCGTCCCTTCGTCGGCCCGGCCGGCAAGGTGCTGGATGAGGCCCTCGCCGAGGCCGGGATCGACCGGGATGACGCCTTCCTCACCAATGCGGTCAAGCATTTCAAGCATGAGCCGCGCGGCAAGCGCCGTATCCACAAGACGCCCGCGGTCAGCGAGATCACCGCCTGCCGCTGGTGGCTCGATTCGGAGCGGCGTCTGGTCAAACCCAGGGTCATCGTGACCCTGGGGGCCACGGCGGCTCTGGGCGTGTTGAACCGGAAGGTCGCGGTGACGAAGGAGCGGGGGCAGGCGATCCCGGCGGCCGACGGGTCAAAGGTCGTTCTGACGGCGCACCCGGCCTATCTGCTGCGCCTTCCCCACGAGGCGGACCGGGCGAGAGAGCGGGAGCGTTTCGTGGCTGACCTGAAGAAGGCGCGCACGCTGCTTTGACAGGGCCAGATAACGCGGCTGAACGATTCCGCCCGCGCTGCGTTCTGAAATCTGCCCCAGCTTTGCCGTTTCGCCGGCGTAGGCAAATCAGGCAGGGCGATTTAGGTAGGGGCATGGCCGCAGCGGATTTCCAGATTGAGGACGACGGGCCGGGATTGACCCTGCGCCTGACCGGCGACTGGACCGCGACCGAATTGGGCCGGATCTCGAACCGGCTCGACGACGAACTGCGTGAGCGGTGCGTCGATGCGGTTGATCTGACTCATCTGGGGCGGTTCGACACGGCGGGCGCTCTTGCCATCGTCCAGGCCGCCAACTGCGTCCTCCCGAAGTCCGCCTGGGCCCAGCGGCCCGAGGCCGGTCGCACCTATGCGATGGTCGAGAGGCTGGAGCGTGAAAGCGCCATCCCGCCAAAACAGGCGCCCGGATGGGTGCGCGGTTTCGCCAAGGTCGGGCGGGGCGTGGATGACATCGGGGCCGAAGCCACCCTGTCCATGGCCTTCCTCGGCCGGTTGATCGTGGCGACCGGTACGGCGCTCAGGCATCCCGGAGGAATCCGCTGGGCGGCGTGGTTCAGCCAGGGCGAACGATCGGGGCTGGATGCGATTCCTATCGTGGCGGTCACCAACTTCTTCATTGGCGCAGTGATCGCCTTCCTCGGGGCCAATCTTCTGACCCAGTTCGGCGCCGGTGTCTTCACGGTGCAACTTGTCGCCGTCGCCACCCTCAGGGAGCTGGCCGTTCTGATCACCGCCATTCTGCTGGCGGGCCGTTCCTCGTCATCCTTCGCGGCCGAGATCGGTTCGATGCGGATGAACCAGGAGGTCGACGCCATGCAGGTGATGGGCGTCAATCCGTTCCAGGCTCTCGTCATTCCGCGCCTGGCGGCGATGATCGTCATGCTGCCGCTGCTGACCTTCATCGGCATGGTGGCGGGACTGCTGGGCGGGATGCTGGTGACATGGAGCCAGCTCAGCTACGGACCGTCGTTCTTTGTTCAGCGGATCAGCGAAGATCCCCATATGGGCACTCACCTGATGGTCGGCATGATCAAGGCGCCGGTCTTCGCCATTGTGATCGCCGCTATCGGCTGCCGGCAGGGCATGGCTGTCGCCGGCGATGTGGAAAGCCTGGGCCGACGGGTTACGGCGGCGGTGGTGCAGGCCATCTTCGCCATCATTCTGCTGGACGCCGTCTTCGCCATGATCTTCCTGGAATTGGACCTGTGACGGTCTCTCCGCCGAAATCTGAAGGGGCGGCTCCCCCCGAACGGCTGATCGAGGTGCGAGGGCTCCTGAGCCAATTCGGCGAACGCACCATCCACGAAGGCCTCGACCTCGATCTGGAGCGGGGCGAGGTGCTGGGCGTCGTCGGCGGGTCGGGCACCGGCAAGACGGTGCTGCTGAACTCCATCATCGGTCTCAAGCAGCCGGAGGGCGGATCGATCAGCATTCTTGGCTACGAGCGGGCGACCCTGTCCCGGGAGGAGGAAGCCGACGTTCAACGGCGCACCGGAATCCTGTTCCAGCAAGGCGCGTTGTTCTCGTCGCTCAGCGTCATCGAAAACGTAGCCTCGCCGCTGGTCGAACACACGGAACTGTCCAAAGGCGTTATCCGTGAGCTGGCCGAGATGAAGATCGCCATGGTGGGGCTGAAGCCTGAAGCCCATCACCTGAAGCCGGCCGAGTTGTCGGGCGGCATGCGCAAGCGGGTGGGATTGGCGCGGGCGCTGGCGCTGGACCCGGAGTTGCTGTTCCTGGACGAGCCCACCGCCGGTCTCGACCCTATCGGGGCGGCCGCCTTCGACGAGCTGATCAAACAGCTGTCGAACGATCTGGGTCTGACGGTGTTCATGATCACCCACGATCTCGACAGCCTTTACGCCATCACCGACAAGGTTGCGGTGCTCGCTGACAAGCACGTCGTCGCCAAGGCCACGGTTCAGGAACTCGAACGTTCCGATCACCCCTGGATACGAGAATACTTCCTTGGTCCGCGCGGTCGCGCTGCGGACAAGGCGGCTTAAGGAGAGCCGAGTATGGAAAGAGACGCCCATTACGCCGCTGTCGGCATCGCCACCATCGCCCTTCTCGCGGCGCTCGCGGTGTTCACCATCTGGCTGGCCCGCCTGCAGTTCAACAACGATTACGACGTCTACGACATCGTCTTCTACGGCCCCGTGCGCGGCCTGTCGGAAGGGGGCGAGGTCCACTTCAACGGCATCCGGGTCGGCGAGGTCACCGACCTGAACCTTGACCCGGAAAAGGGCGACCAGGTCATCGCGCGCATCCGCGTCGATGCGACGACGCCCGTCCGCGTGACCTCGCGGGCCCAGCTTGAGCCGCAGGGCATCACCGGGCTGAACTACATCCAGATCACCGCCGGCAACCCCCAGAGCGCCATCCTCAAGACCCAGTATCCGGCCAATGTGGTCCCCGTGATCCAGAGCCAGCCGTCGCCCATCGCCGAGTTGCTCAGCGGTTCGGGCACCGTGCTGGCCCAGACGGTCGACGCCCTGAACCGGATCAACCGGGTGCTGTCGGACGACAATGTCCGTTCGTTCTCCACCAGCCTCAAGAACGTCGAGAGTCTGTCGACCGAACTGGAGGCCCGAAAGGGCATGCTGGAACAGCTGGAACAGGCGCTCACCAAGGCCAATTCGGCGGTGGGCGAGTTCGAGGCGCTGGCGATCAGCACGCGGGGCGTCGTCGAGGGCGACGGCCGGCGCGCCGTCGCCAACATCAACGCCGCAGCCGAGGAGGCGAGGGCGGCGGTGGCGTCCATCAACCGGACGGCCACCAACGTCGAGGGTCCGCTGAACGAGTTCGCCACGACCGGCCTGCCGCAGCTGCAGCAGTCGATCCAGGGTCTCGAAGACGCCACCCGATCGCTGGAGGGGTTGATCGACGAGGTGCGGTCCAGCCCGCGTGACTTCATCGGCCGCGCGCCGACCAAGGAAATGGAGGTCCAGCCGTGAACCGTTTTTCATTGATCCGTCCGGCCGCGGCGATCATGGCCCTCATGGCGCTGTCGGCCTGCGCCCTGCTTTCGTCCCCCGACCCGGTGCAGACCTACCGCTTCGGCGGGACGCCGTCGTCGTCGTCGGCGGCGGCCGTCGCCAACCCGGTCCAGGTCGCCCTGCGCCGGGTCGAGTTCCCCGAGGCGGTCGAGGGCGACAAACTGCTGGGAGTCACCGGAACCGAGACCGCCTATATCGCCGGCGCGCGCTGGGTCTCCCCCGCGGCGGACCTGTATATGGAGAGCATCGAGAACGCCTTCGCCGCCCAGGCCACGCGCGTTCGCCTGATCGGCCCGCGCGAGCTGACGCGCGGCCAGCGGTCGCTCGATATCGACATCCGCGCCTTCGAAGCCCGCTATGACGCGCCCGGCATGACGCCGACGATCGTGGTCACGGCCCGCGCACGACTGCTGGCCCTGCCGGACCGGACGGTGGCCGCGGAACGGGTCTTCAGCGTTGAACAGCCGGCCGCCGCCAACCGGGTGTCCGCGATCGTGGAAGCCTTCGACGTCGCCACGCGCGACCTGAACACCCAGATCGTCGCCTGGACCGAGGCCAGCGCGGGCTGACCTAGAGCGGCCGGCGCAGCGCGGCCAATCGGTTCTCGACTTCGGACCTGCGGTGATGTGTGGCCGCGAGTTCGACCAGCGCCCGGTCCATGCGGGTCATCAATTCGTCGCGGACGACGGCCATGCGCACGCCGTCCGGGCGCACCCTCTTCGGCCGCTTTCCCGACAGGCCCAGCGCGGCCTTCCAGTCGTCACGCCAGACCGCCATCTGGTCAGCGCAGGTCCTGAGCGCCTCCGCTGCGCGAGCGTCGTCGCCCTGCGCCCGCCGGATCAGCGGCAGGCACTGAAGGGCGGCGGTGCGGCAGGCGTCCAGGGCGGCGCGACGCGCCTCGAGCGGGTTCGGCGCCCCGTCTTCGGTCGGCGTGTGGCCGGCCAGCCGCGCGGCGACAACGGCAAGGTGGGCGTCCAGATCGGCGAGGGCGTCGCGGATCTCGTTCCAGAGGAGATTGAGAGCGTCCGAGCGGCGGGGGGCGGCCTCCACACGGGCTGACAGCTCGCGGGCCTCGCCGGTCACGCCCTGCGCGGCACGGCTCCAGATGTTCCGGAAGCGTTTCAGACGACCGCCGCGCCCGTCGAACAGGCCGGCGAGCCCCCGTCGAGGTTCAAGCGCGCCAAGGTTCAGACCGTCCAGCGCGGCGCGCACTTGCAGCAACCGGTCCGAGGCGCCCGTCAGGTCGCCGGCCCGGATGGCGGCCTGGGCGCGCTCGATCCTGTCGACCGCGGCGGCGCGGACGGGTTCGCCGAACGCTTCGGCGTCGGTCCCGTCCCATGCAGCGTTGATTTCAGCGACGCGCGCGGCGTCAGGCCCAGGCCAGTTGCCCTGCCAGCGATAGGCGCCTTCGGCCATCCCCATACTCCCGCCTGGCCGGTTCTGCGACCGGGTGGGGAGTATGACGACGACTTGCGCCCGGCGGCAATGGTACAGCTTGATGTCGCGGCGTTGGAGGCCGGTCGCGACGCATTGCCGGGCTTTGCAGCGGGTGATACGCGCTCGGGTGGTCCGCCACGGGAGAGCGATTTGGCCGTTTCGTTACACCGTCGCATGCTGTTGGCGGGGCTCGGTACGGCCGGCCTCGCGGGATGCGCCTCTGCGCCGGGTTCACCGCTCCCGCTGACGCGGTCGAGCTTCCAGCCCAGAACCTTTGCTCCGCTGCTGACGGACCCGGGCCGCCTGAGCCGGATCACGGTTTGCACCCGGCCGTTCCGCGCGCAGGGCCCGCGGATCGAGGCGGAGATGGTCGGTGACAAGCGCGTCGTCCACAACTACGGCCACGGCGGATCCGGCTGGTCCCTCGCGTGGGGATCGGCTGCGGCGGCGCGGGACCTGGCGCTCGAAGGCGATCAGCGGCGTATCGCGGTCGTCGGTTGCGGCGCGCTGGGTCTGACGGCGGCCCTTCAGATGCTGCGAGCCGGGGCGCAGGTCACGATCTACGCCGCCGAGCGTGCCCCCTACACGCGCTCGGCCCGCGCCACGGGCGTCTGGTCGCCGGACTCGCGGATCGCGGCGGAGTCGGCCGTGTCGGCTGACTTTGCGGCGCGCTGGGAGGCCATGGCGCGCCGGTCGTGGGCGGACCATCACGCCTTCGTCGGCCTCGACGGCGACCCGGTGTCGTTCATCGACCAGTACAGTCTGCGCGACGCTCCGGAAGGGGCGTCGGTCGGACCCGCCCCGTCCCCCGGGCGGGTCGGCTTCGTCAACTATGGGCAGCGGCTGAGCGGCCTTGCGCCTCGATCACGGGCGCTGTCTCCGCAGGAGCATCCATTTCGGGTCGCATCCGGACGGGTGTTTCCGCAGATGACCTTCAACGTCGCCGAATACGCCCGACAACTGACCGAAGCCTTCCTGATGGAGGGGGGGCGGATCGTCCAGCGGACGTTCAATCATCCATCCGAACTGGCCGATCTCGCCGAGCCGGTCGTGGTCAACTGCACCGGCTATGGAGCCCGTGCGCTGTTTGGCGACGAGAGCCTCGTGCCGGTCCGGGGCCAGATCGCGTGGCTGACGCCCCAGCCCGAGGTGACCTACGCCCTCTACTACCGCAGCATCAGCATGGTGCCGCGGCACGACGGCATCGTCATCCAGGCCAACGGGTCGAGCCAGATGGTCGGTTATGGCGTGGCGGACGAGACCCCGGACCGCGCCGAGTCCGAACAGGCGCTGGCGGCGCTTGCGAGCCTGTTCGCGCGCACGTGAGGCGGATCAGTCGAGGTCTGGCGCCACCGTGTAGGTCGCCTCGGTCTTGCTCGCGACCTCTTCCAGAGTCACGCCGTCGGCCAGTTCGATCAGTTCCAGGCCCGATCCGTCCGGCTTGACGTCGAAGACGCACAGGTCGGTGATGATGCGGCTGACCACGCCCGTGCCGGTCAGGGGCAGGGTGCAGGCTTTCAGCACCTTGGACTGGCCGTGCTTGTTGGCGTGATCCATGACCACGACCACGCGCTTGACGCCGGCGACCAGGTCCATGGCCCCGCCCATGCCCTTCACCAGCTTGCCCGGGATCATCCAGTTGGCGATGTCGCCGTTCTCGGCCACTTCCATGGCGCCGAGGATGGACAGGTTGATATGGCCGCCGCGGATCATGGCGAAGCTGTCCGCCGAACTGAAATAGCTGCTTTCGGCGATCTCGGTGATGGTCTGTTTGCCGGCGTTGATCAGGTCGGCGTCGACCTCGTCCTCGTAGGGGAAGGGACCCATGCCCAGCATGCCGTTCTCGGACTGCAGGGTGACCTCCATCCCGTGCGGGATGTAGTTGGCCACGAGCGTCGGGATGCCGATGCCGAGGTTGACGTAGAAGCCGTCCTGCAGCTCGCGGGCGGCGCGGGCGGCGAGTTGTTCGCGGGTGCGGGCCATGGTCAGCCTTCCTGTGCGGCCGGAGCCGGTTGGGCCGGCGCGGCGGCGGGCGTCTGCGAGGGGCCGCGATCACGGATCGCATCCTCAATGTCGTCGTTGAGCGAGCAGGTGTTGAGCATGATGATGAACAGGAAGATCATGATCCAGGTGAGCTTGCTCTCGATCTTCTTCAGCAGATCATGACGATCCGTCGGGGGGGCGGGGGTGTCTGACATCAGGCCGTCTCCCTCTGGCGGACAGTGCGCTGTTCGATGCGTTTCTCGGGCACGGTGAGGACGATGCGGTCGACGTAGATGCCCGGCGTGTGGATCTGGTCCGGGTCGAAGGTCCCGGTCGGGACGATATGCTCGACCTCGACGACGGTGACCTTGCCGGCCGTGGCCATCATCGGATTGAAGTTGCGGGCGGTCTTGCGGAACTGGAGATTGCCGCGGCCGTCGGCCTTCCAGGCCTTGACGATCGCGAGGTCGGCGACGAGGCCGGTTTCCATGACGTAGTCGCGGCCGTCGAAATTGCGGACTTCCTTGCCCTCGGCGACCAGGGTGCCGACGCCGGTGGCGGTGAAGAAGGCGGGGATGCCCGCGCCGCCGGCCCGGATGCGCTCGGCCAGGGTGCCCTGCGGGTTGAACTCCAGCTGCAGTTCGCCGGCCAGATACTGGCGCTCGAACTCCTTGTTCTCGCCGACATAGGACGAGATCATTTTGGCGATCTGGCGGGTCTCCAGCAGCTGGCCGAGGCCGAAGCCGTCGACGCCGGCGTTGTTGGATATGACCGTCAGCCCCTTGGCGCCGCTGTCGCGCAGGGCGGCGATCAGATGCTCGGGAATGCCGCACAGGCCGAAGCCGCCGGACATGACGGTCATGCCGTCGAAGGTCAGGCCCTCAAGCGCGGACGCCGCGTCGGGGAAGATCTTCCGCATCGCTTCCTCATATTTTCACCACCTGATGAATATTGGCGGCGCTTGTCCGTCCGTAACGCGAGGGACGGCCGGGGGCAAGGCGGGGCGCGGGAAAAGGTCAGCCGCGGCCGTGGCCCACCGTCACCGGCCGCCGTGGCGGCGCGCCGCGATTCCGGTAGCGGGCGCCCCTGAGCATCATCTTCGCCGCCTCCCAGTGGATGCCGAAGGTGACCTTCCACGTCAGCAGGGGATGGGTGACGAAGGCGCGCAGCAGCTGCCCATCGGTCAGGGGGCGACGGCGGCCGGCGAAGCTGGCGGTGAGGATCGGCGTGTCGCCCCGGCGAACCGCGACGACGACGGAGACCGCCTCGCCCGGCGGATGGACGGTGAAGTCGTAGATCAGGTCGCGGTCCATGAAGGGCGAGACGAAGAACCGCTTCTCGGCGGTCTGGCGCACCGGGCCGGACTGACCCGCCGGAACGGCGACCAGGTAGCTGTGGCGTTCGTGGAAGGTGTTGGTGACCTCGTAGAGCAGGGCGGCGAGGGCGCCGTCGGGCGTGTGGCAGAAGAAGACGCTGATCGGGTTGAAGCCATAGCCGAGGATGCGCGGCATGGTCAGGAGGCGGATCGGGCCGCCGGCGATGTCGATCCCCGCCTCCGCCAGATGGCCCGCAATCTGGTCCCGAAGCGGACGCCCCGACCCGTCGCCGTGATCGGCGGGCCGGAGCGTGATCAGACCGAAGGCCCGGCGGCGCAGCAGGCGCAGCCGGCCCTGCAGTCCGTCCAGCTCATCGAGATCGGCCAGCACCATCCACAGCCGATAGCGAAGCCGATGGCTGAACGTCCGGACCCGCTGATGCACGACCTCGCCGACATAGAGGCCGGACGCCTGTGCCGTGGACGAAGGGCGGGTCACGCCGCCTCGGTCAGCCGCCCCGGCGCGTTGACCGGGGAATTCACATGGATCCGCCCGCTCTCGTTCTCGACCGACCACGGCCGCCGCACGCCGCCCAGCTGTTCGGCGACGGCCAGCCCCGCCTGCAGCCCGTCCTCATGGAAGCCGGCGCCGAACCAGGCGCCGGCGAACCAGACATGGCGGCGGCCCTGCAGCGACCAGAGCTCGCGTTGGGCGGCGACGGCGGCCGAGTCGAACACCGGGTGCTCATAGTCCCACTCGCCGATCACCAGCGCCGGATCGGGCGTTCTGGCCGGGTTGAGGCTGACGAACAGGGGCGGGCCGGGGAGGGACTGGAGCTCGTTCATCCAGTAGGTCACGCCGCCTTCGCCGGCGCGGCCGGAATAGCCCATGTGGGTCCAGGCGGCCCACGCCTTGCGCCGCTTCGGCATGAGCGAGACGTCACGATGCAGGATCACCCGGTTGGGGCGATAGCCGATGGCGCCCAGCAGGCGGCGATCCTCGGCCGAGGGGGCCTCCAGCAGCTTGAGGGCCTGATCGGAGTGGGTCGCCAGCACGACGGCGTCGAACCGCTCCAGCCGGCCGTCCTCGAACCGTAGCGCGGCGCCGTCGAGGCCGCGCAGCACGCCGACGACGCCGGCGTTGGCGACGACCCGGCCCCTGAACGCAGCGGCCAGCCGCGTCACATACGCCCGACTGCCGCCGTCCACCGTGCGCCACGTCGGTCTCAGGTCCACCTTCAACAGGTTGTGGTTCATGTAGAAGCGCACGAACGAGGCGGCCGGATAGCCGGCCATCTGGCCCATTGAGCAGGACCAGATCGCCGCCGCCTGCGGCATCAGATGCCCCTCCCGGAACAGGGCGCCGTAGCCGCCGCGGATCAGATAGGCCTCCAGCGTCTCCCCGCTGCGCTCAAGCTCGGGCAGATCGCGCGGCGCCTGTTTCTGGAAGCGCAGCAGGTCGCCGATCATGCCCCAGAACTTCGGGCTGGCGTAGTTGCGCTTCTGGGCGAACAGCGCCCCGAGACCCTGGCTGCAGTATTCGAACGCCCCGTCGTCGATGGAGACGGCGAAGGACATCATGGCTGGTTTGGTCGGCACGTCGAGGTGTTCGAACAGCGCCTTCAGGTTCGGATAGTTGGCCTCGTTATAGACGATGAACCCCGTGTCCACGGCGACCGGCCCCTGGGGAGAGGGGGCGTCGACCGTGTGTGAATGGCCGCCGATCCGGCCGTCCGCCTCGAACAGGGTCACTTCGTGGCCCTGCGACAGCAGCCAGGCGCAGGACAGCCCGGCTATGCCCGAGCCGACCACGGCGATGCGCTGCCCCCGGGGGGCGGACGAGGCGTCGGATATCAACTGCGGGGTCATGCGGTCTCCGGGCGGGTTCCCGGACAGCTACGGTGGCCGGCATATGTCGGATGCCGAACATCCGAATGCGTCCGGCGAGCGTAGCTGCAGCGTCGCCCACGGCCTCAGGAGCCCGCATGTCTCTCGCCAACGTCGCCATACGCAGGCTGCAGGACGCGCCCTTTCCCGACTTCATCGCCCGCCCGGCGATCGATAGTCTGGTCAGCGAGGCGCGGAAGCGGCTGGATCGCGACGGCCCCCACGACGAAGCTCTCTTCGCCAACGACATGGCCCGACGGGCGATCGCGGAGCACACGGCGGCGGCCAACGCCCAGCACTACGAGCTGCCGCCCGAGTTCTTCGAAATCTGCCTCGGCGCGCGGCTGAAGTACTCGTGCTGCCTGTACCCCACGGCGGAGACCACCCTGGACGAGGCGGAGGAGGCGGCGCTGGCGGAGACCTGCGCCCATGCGCGGCTGGTCGACGGGCAGCGGGTGCTTGAGCTGGGATGCGGCTGGGGCTCGCTCAGTCTCTGGATGGCGGAGCGTTATCCGGCGTCCGCCATCACCGCCGTCTCGAACAGCCATGGCCAGCGGCGGCACATTGAGGCGCGGGCGAAGGCCCGCGGCTTGTCAAATCTGACCGTCATCACCTGCGACATGAACGACTTCGCACCCGACGCCGCCGGCTTCGACCGGATCGTGTCGGTGGAGATGTTCGAGCACATGGCCAACTGGCGCGCCCTGCTGGGCCGCGCCCGTGGCTGGCTGAAGCCGGACGGCCGGATGTTCATCCATGTCTTCACCCATCGCGATGCGCCCTATCGCTTCGACCACACCGACAGCGGCGACTTCATCGCCCAGCATTTCTTCACCGGCGGCGTCATGCCGAGCCGGGGCCTGATGCGGCAGTTCCCGGACCTGTTCGAGGTCGAGCAGGAGTGGAGCTGGAACGGCGTCAACTATCAGCGCACAGCGGACCACTGGCTGGCCAATATGGACGCCAACGCCGACCGGGTGATGGAACTGATGACGGAGACCTATGGCGCGGGCGCCGCGCTGTGGCGGCGGCGCTGGCGGCGCTTCTATCTGGCCACTGCCGGGTTGTTCGGCAACGATGCCGGAAACACCTGGGCCGTCACCCACTATCTTCTCAAACCTGCGCAAGGGGCTGGATCATGATCAAATTCATCGTCGCATGGCTGGGCGCCGGCCTGACCTTCGCGGCCATCGACGCGGTCTGGCTGACCACCATGTCCAGCCGGCTGTACAAGCCGGTGCTGGGCCCGATCCTCGCTGACAAGCCGGATATGAAGGCGGCCGTCGCCTTCTACCTGATCTCCATCTCGGGCACCGTCTTCCTCGCCATCGAGCCGGCGCTGCGCGAGGGCGCGTGGCAGAGGGCGGCGATCAACGGGGCGGTGCTGGGGTTTGTCGCCTACGCCACCTATGACCTGACCAACCAGGCGACGCTGAACGTCTGGTCCGTGAAGCTGACGCTGATCGACCTGTGCTGGGGCACCTTCCTGACAACGATCTCGGCCCTGGGCGGCTATTTCGCCGCGCGGTGGGCGGAGGGCCGGTTCGGCTGAGTGGTCCCGGATTAACCTGTTTTCTCCCGTGAGACGGGCGCGAGGTGGCCAGATCGCGGCGATAGGCTAAAAGGTCGGGCTGGACGGGGTTCAGTCGGGGGACGGTTTGCGCGCGGGCATCAACGCAATGACGACGATCTTCGTGGTCGGAGTCCTGGCCGGACTGGCGCTGACGCCGGACGGAAGGGCGTGGCTGCGCAATCCGACCGTGATGCTGGGCGACCGGGCCGCGGCCTCTGCGCCGCCAGAGCCGGCGCCCGCGCCCACGCCCGCGGCGGCCCTCGCGCCCGTCGCTGAGCCCGCGGCCGCCAGGGTGACGCCCCTCGGCGCGCGGCTGGCGCAGGGACCTCTGCGCATCGGCGTCTTCGGCGACTCCATGGCGGACGGCCTGTATGCGGGCCTGTACCGCGACCTGCAGGACCAGCCGAACATCTCCGTCGTCAAATTCTCGCAGGTGTCGACCGGCCTGAGCCGCTACGACTATGTCGACGTCCAGGCCCGGACGCGGTCGCAGCTGGATGAGCAGCCGGTCGACGTGGCCGTCATGCTGTTCGGCACCAACGACGCCCAGGGGATCGACGCCGGCGGCGTGGTGCACATGTTCGGCGCCGAAGGCTGGAAGGCCGCCTACGCGCAGCGCATTGACGACCTGGTCGCCCTTCTGCGAAGCCGCGACGTGGCGGTCTACTGGGTCGGCCTGCCGCGGATGAAGCGCGACAGCTTCGACGGCCGGATGACGCTGATCAATGGCGTGGTGGAAGCGCGGATGCGGGCGCTGGGGGTGCCGTATATCGAGACCGTCAGCCTGACCTCGAACGAGGCGGGCGGCTACGAGGCCTATCTGCCGAACGGCAGCGGGCGCCGCGTGCTGATGAGGGCCAACGACGGCATCCACATGTCGATGGCCGGTTACCTGCGCATGAGCGCGCCGGTCGCCAGGCGTCTGAAGCAGGACGCCGGCCTGGAGCGCGTTTCAGCCGCCGCCCCGCCGCTCTCGCCCGCCGCCTGATCATGAAGGCGTTCGCCGGCGCCTTCCTCGCCTCTTTTCTTGCGACCGCGGCGACGGCGCAGATTCCCTACACATCGGTCGCCGTCGCGCCGCCCGGACTATCCGCCTGTCCCGGAGGCCTTTGTCAGGCGGAGGCGTTGACGGGGCTGTTCACCGCCCTGTCGCGGGCCGAGTTCGGCCTCGACACCGCCCCTGTGCACATCCTCCAGATCGGCGACAGCCATACGGCGGGCGACCGCATCACCGGCAAGCTGAGGGCCGCGCTGCAGGCCCGGTTCGGCGACGGCGGACGCGGAGTCTTGCCTCCCGGCGTGCCCTGGGACGGCTATGCCCCGCTGCAGGTCGAGGTGGCGGCCGAGGGATGGACGACCACGCTGGCGCCCCTGGTCGGCAACACGGGCTATGTCCGCGCCGGGGTTGGATTGACCGGCGTGCAGGCGATCACCGTCCAGCCGGGCAGCACCCTGTCCATCCGCCGCGACGCGGCGCCCGACGCTTTCCAGCGCATCGGCCTGTGCGGCGAGGGACCGGGCCGGCTCGAGGTCAGCGCCGACGCAGAGACCTGGACCGTCGATTTCGGGGAGGAGCGCTGCGCCGTGCTGTTTTCGGACGCGGCGCCCCGGCAGGTCCGGCTGCGCGCGCTCGACGGCGTCCTCAAGCTGCACGACGTGCGGCTGACCAACATCGCGCCGGGCGTGGAGGTTTCGAACCTCGGCGTCGTTGGAGCGACGCTGAGGGATCTGGCGGCGCGTGACCAGGCGGTCGTGGCGCGCGAACTGGCGGCCTGGGAGCCGGCGCTCATAATCCTCGCCTTCGGAACGAACGAGGGGTTCGACGACGGGCTCGACGGGCGCGCTTATGAGGCGCTGCTGCGGGGCCAGATCCTGCGTCTCAGGCGACTGGCGCCCCAGGCCTCGCTGATGATCCTCGGCGCCCCTGACGCGCTCAGAAACGGCGTCCTGAACGGATGCAGCGCCGACGACCGGCGCAATCCTCCGCCCTCGCTGGCGGTGGTGCGGGACGTGCAACGGCGGGTCGCCGCCGACACGGGTGTGGCGTTCTGGGACTGGCACGGGCGGATGGGCGGCGACTGTTCGGCGGACAGGCTGGCGACGGGGCACGAGCCCCTGATGCGCGGCGACCGGGTGCATTTCACCAGCACGGGCGCCGACTGGATCGGCGGTGTGCTGACCGCCGACCTGCTCGCGGCCTATGAGGTCTGGGGCGCCCAGCCCGCGATGACGGCGGATACGCCGGTCGAGGGGCTGGACTGATGCTGTTCCCCACCCTGGCCTTCGGCGTCTTCTTCCTGTTCGTCTATTTCACCGCCTGGTCGCTGGATCGCGAGAACGGGCGGCGCAAGCTGTTCCTGCTGCTGGCCAGCTGGTTCTTCTACGCCCAGTGGGAC